>Ga0209376_1004417_pt1 | contig 12232 bp, 10 predicted proteins | sample GraSoiAngelo_134_FD_185891 | JGI IMG/M metagenome (GOLD analysis project Ga0209376, IMG submission 185891) | Grasslands soil microbial communities from the Angelo Coastal Reserve, California, USA - 14_0929_05_30cm (SPAdes) (version 2) | ecosystem: Environmental > Terrestrial > Soil > Grasslands ... | reverse complement strand
AGATCATGTTTTTTCAGATTTTTGATCTTCTTATACGTCATTGCCAAGGAAATATTGCATTCTTTGCGTACATCGAGAGTTGATTTGGGAGATTCTATTAGTGCTTCCAATATCTTTCTGGAATGCTTGTCTCCAAGAATTTTGAAAATAGCGTCGACAGTAGGTTCATCCTCAATTGTTTTTCCACGTAATATTAATTTCATGCTCATTATCTATTACCCCGCTGAGCTGTGTTGCTCTAGTTGCAATAGTTCTAATACTGAGATAAAAAGAAATCTGTAACGGCAAAATATTGCAGCTTACCAACAAAGTGACATTTGACAAGAATGAAAAATCGGCTTTACCAAATTAGTGTGCCAGGTACTAAAAAAGTATGTTTATTCTTTGCCTTCGAATACTTCCCTGTGGATCCAATATAGGCTATTTTGCCAGAGTCAATTCAATAGATCTCGAAGCATCAACGATTATCTCTTTTGTAGGGTCATCAAACTTGACATTGTGTTTATGCAATTCTATTTTCTCTCCAGTATCAGTACGTATCATTACTTCACCATTCTTTTCTAGACAAGACTTTATGGCTTGATAATTTGCCATGAAAAACTTTCGTGTTTGCTCACCTATTATTACTTTGTTAATTCTCAGTTCTGATTCTCAGTGGAGGACAGAAGTAGACTACTAGTTGTTCTTACCTTTTTCCAGTTCGCTTAAACATCTCTCATATTCCGTGGTCTCTGCTTGAAACGAAATTTTACTTAAATATCAAACTAGAACTTTATGTTAAGACTTTGAATTTTCTTAATTATCATATCATGGTTTGATGTTGACCTGGTCGATATTATTAACAAGCCGTCATCTAAAAAGAGAGTAATTAGTTTGACTTTTTCTTTTGATGTTATCATCCAATTTGTTTTCCCAAGAGTATTGTTGAACATATCTTCCCAAGATGTCTTCAGGGATGTTTGATAGTGAATCATATTGCTCAACTCTTCATCAAGCAAGGGTGTAGCATTTGGTCTTCTTGCAAATGAGATTAACTTGCGATCCTTTATTCTACCTACAAATCGAATGGCGTTATCTAGGCTGAGGATCTGCATGCATGGATCAATTTGCTTTGAACTTTGGACCAATTTAGAAAGGTAGCTTAAGAAAGTCAATTTAATCCTATTGCGATAATTTCAGATCTATATAATGCATGATGGATCTAGAGATTCACTTGTATGATACGCAGGTATCGAAACGACGTGTAGGAGGTTACTAAATCTCTTGCCCGCTTTGTTTTTGCACATAGAATGTGACCAAATAGATGAATTGCTAGTCAATTAATTCACTCTAGTCGTAATATTATCATGACAACAATAGTTGGAATAAAAACAAACGATGGGGTAGTTCTTGGCTCGGACAAGAGAGCAAGCAAAGGCTTCTTCATAGGATCAAAAATAGTCCAAAAGATTGCAAGAATCGATGATACAATAGCTGTTGCAATAGCAGGTCAACTCTCAGATGCTGAGTACATAATCAAAGTCGCAAAGGCAGAAAGAAGACTCGTGGAATTAAGAAGAGGATTTGCTCTAACCGTAAGAGAATCGGCTAGATTAATTGCAAATATAGCATATTCAGGCCTTAGAAATTATCAACCATACTATGTAGAGTTGCTAGTAGCAGGTGTAGACCATGAAGGATCGCATGTGTATGCTGCTGACATGAGCGGTGCAATTACTGAAGAAGATTTTGCATCATCAGGTTCTGGTTCTCCGATTGCGTACGGAGTTCTCGAAAGTCTATACAACAAGGAAATCACAAATCAACAAGCAAAAGAAATTGCGTCAAGAGCAGTAGCTGCTGCCATGGAACGTGATCCCGGTTCAGGAAATGGTATAGATTTGTTGGCGATACCAAACATGATACAGGAGGTAAGAGCGTAGAGATGTCAGAATCTAGTCCAAACTTTAGCAACAGGTTTCCATTCTATGGACCACAAGGAAGACTAGTACTTGTTGATAGCGCGCTTGAAGCGGTAAGCAGAGGCTCTACCACAATAGGAATCAAGACTCCAAAGTTTGCCATCATATCAAGTCAGATAAAACCAACACATCCACTAATTGAGCCATCTGAAAAAATATTTTCAATCGATTTCCACGCTGGTGCAACTGGTTCTGGATACATTGGGGATATTTTGCAATTGATTGATGCATTACGACTTGAAGCACAAAGACATAGGCTAACTTATGAAACGTCGATTGACATAGACTCATTAGCCAAGCATCTCAGCACATTCCTACACAACTATACAACATATGCAGTAAGACCACAAGCTGCCTCGATGATATTAGCTGGTGCAGATCAGACTGGCATCCAGTTGTATCAAGTAGACCCAAGCGGTACGTTCTTCCGAGGTTCTGGATTTGCCATAGGGCAATCCTCTGAGATAGCTCTAGATGTGATGACAAAGGAATACAGAACAGACATGACACAGGAAGAGGCAATCGAGCTTGGAGAAAAGGCAATTGAGAAAGCATTAGGAGAAAAACCCATAGTTGAGACGGGAGTTGTAACTCAAAATAGCTTCCGCAAGTTGCCACTAGAGAAGACTTGGTCAATTACACCATATTAGTATCATTTTATTGCCCTCAGGGCTATATAATTACTAAATTTGAAGAGTTTGTCTATAAAACAAATAACAAAGGTATAAGGTGTCGTGTCGTTGATTTAATGTATAACCCAAAATGAAATTTCACTTAAGATAATCGAGGCCTATACCCGCGATGTTGGCCGGGGTGTGGCCCGTGTTGATTATGATACCATGGATGCAATTGGAGCATCAACTGGCGACATTGTAGAAATTAACGGAAAAAAAAGGTCGGTTGCAAAATGTCTTCCGCTTTACCCCTCAGATGAAGGAAAAAAAATTATCAGAATAGATGGTCTTGGAAGAAACAACACTGGAGTAGCGATAGGAGACACGGTCATAGTGAGAAAGATAAAGACGATGGATGCCGAAAAGATCATAATTGCACCTCTTGATTCTATTCCGCCAATTGATGAAAGATATCTTACTGAATCACTAGAAGGCGTTCCTTTGGTAAAGGGGGATAGTATCATGGTTCCATACTTTGGTGGCAAACTTTCATTTCAAGTCATTGGAATAACACCTGTAGCAAATGCAGTTCTTGTAACTCAAAAAACAGAATTTCACATTGCTGCAGAGGGAGAAACTTTACGCGGGGTACCACAGGTAGCATACGAAGACATAGGAGGTTTGGCTAGTGAAATCAAAAAAGTGCGTGAAATGATTGAGCTACCAATGAGGCATCCTGAGATTTTTGAGAAGCTTGGAGTCGAAGCACCAAAAGGAGTATTGCTTTTTGGGGTACCAGGTACTGGCAAGACGCTTTTGGCAAAAGCAGTAGCAAATGAAAGTAACGCTCATTTCATAAGTATTTCAGGTCCTGAAATTATGAGCAAGTTTTATGGAGAAAGTGAAGCGAGGTTAAGAGAAATTTTCAAGGAGGCGCGAGAAAGATCTCCTTCCATTATTTTCATTGATGAAATAGACTCTATTGCTCCAAAGCGTGAAGAGGTAACTGGTGAAGTGGAGAGAAGAGTCGTGTCTCAAATGCTTGCACTTATGGATGGCCTGGAGGCAAGAGGAAAAGTAATTGTCATTGCTGCCACAAATAGGCCTAATGCACTAGACCCTGCTCTTAGGCGACCAGGAAGGTTCGACAGAGAAATTGAGATCAGAATACCGGACAAAAAAGGAAGATATGATATACTTTTGATACATACAAGAAATATGCCACTGTCAGAAGACGTAAACTTGGAGAAAATTTCTGCAATAAGCCATGGATATGTTGGGGCTGATTTAGAATATCTCTGCAAAGAAGCTGCAATGAAATGTTTGAGAAGATTATTGCCAGAAATCAATTTAGCAGATGAAAAGATCCCACCTGAAACTCTGAGTAAGCTTATCGTAAACGGAGAAGATTATCAGTTTGCATTGCGCGAAGTTACCCCAGCTGGAATGCGTGAAGTTTACATTGAAAAACCCGACATAAAATGGGATGAAATTGGAGGATTAGAAAATGTAAAACACGAACTCCAAGAGGCAGTGGAGTGGCCTATGAAATATCCTATACTTTACTCTAAACTTGGGCATAGGATGCCACGCGGAATTTTGCTTCATGGATTGAGTGGAACTGGGAAGACACTTTTAGCAAAAGCTGTTGCAACAGAAAGTGAAGCCAATTTTATTTCAGTAAAGGGTCCAGAGCTCTTATCAAAATGGGTTGGCGAATCAGAGCGTGGAATAAGAGAGATTTTTCGAAGAGCAAGGCAAGCTTCCCCATGTATCATATTCTTTGATGAGGTTGATTCTATTGCTCCAGTAAGAGGAATGGGGGAAAGCGCAGTTACCGAAAAAGTTGTCAGTCAGCTCTTGACAGAACTTGATGGAATTGAGAGTCTCCATGAAGTGGTTGTCATTGCAGCAACAAACAGACCAGATATGATTGACAGGGCACTAATTAGACCTGGTAGATTTGACAAGATAGTACTAGTACCAATGCCAGATAAGGCTGGAAGAATCAAGATATTAGAAATAAGCTCAAGAGATATTCCAATCGATAGAGAAATGGGAACTGCTAATGGCATAAATCCAGATTATGTAGATATAGAAAAGATTGCAGAATCTGCTGATGGTTTAAGCGGAGCAGATGTTGCTGCGATTGCCAATACTGCCACATCGCTATTGATACACGAATTCATTGAAGAGTTCCCCGACCCAAAAGAGGCAGAAAAACAGGTAGAAAACTCCAAAGTTACCATGAGGCATTTTGAAGCAGCTCTCAAAAAAGTTAGGATTCAAAAAGATCTAAAAGTTGGAGAAAAAGTATCAGTTTCATACTACAGATAATTGTAATCCCCAGAAAACGTTATTAAAAACTAGTTTCGAGTTTTAATTTCATTTTATTGGGAACTATGATATTTAACGATTCTTTTAGCCCCTTGTACCTGTTTCTTATTGTAACTTCCGTGACTCCAGCTGCTAACGCAATAACTTTTTGTGTTGTGTCTTCTCCGCTTATCGTGCATGAAAGATATAACGCAGCTGCTGCAAGTCCCATTGGATCTTTTCCCGCAGTAATTTCCATGTTGTTTGCGTCCTCTAGAATTGTAAGAGCTTGTCGTTTTACTTTTTCACTAAGACCGGCCTCGCTTGCTATTCTTGACATACATCGGATTGGGTCTAAGACGGGCATTGTCAGATCCAGTTCTTGTAATAGTAACCTGTAGCATCTTGAAACATCTTTTCTTTTTACATTGATTTGATGTGCAACTTCGCTCAATGTCCTAGGCGTACCAGTATCCCTGCATGCCAAATATAGTGCCGCGGCAATAAGCCCTGGAATTGACCTGCCTTTGGCAAGACCTTTGTCTAATGCTTTTCTGTAAATATACGCAGTTTTTTCGATTAACGAATCAGAAAGTGCAAGCTTGTCTTTTAGCCTATTGAGTTCACTAAATGCCTGCCTAAAATTTTTGTCTACAGAGCTATGAACCTGACTTCGGCCGTCCCATGTTCTAAGACGTTTTATGGTGCTTTTCATTGAAGCGGACAGTGGTTTTCCAGTAGAGTCTGAGTTTTCATGGCCAATTATGGTTGCAAGTCCCATGTCGTGTACTGCAAGCGAGGTTGGCATGCCTGTTCTTGCTTTATCATCGTATTCCTCTTTTGAGAATGCGCGCAGCTCAGGTCCTGAACTGTCAATACGCTCCGTAATAACAATGCCGCATCCTCCGCAAAATCTTTCTCCGGTAACACCATCAGTTACCATCAAACTCTTTCCACAACGAGAACAACGTCTATCAATATCAGAATAAGGTAAAAGCATCCAGGTTATCGCCTGTATACAGTTGTCTATCAATAAGAACTGTGGTATTTTGTGATTTTTTCTTACTTTGTTCCATTAATTTCAAATCAGCAAAGAATATTCATTCAAAATAATTAAAAGGCCAGGATCAGCATCAGCCCAATCATTAACAATGGCCTTCTTGATACAAGTAGTAGTTTTCTAATTGTATTGGTTAAATGGATCTAAACTTTTTCTGTAACTTTTATCAGTTTCAGTCTTTAGTGTTTTTGTAATTTGTTCCAAGATACGATAGGCACTCATCATTGCATCTGCTTTGTTTTTTTCACCGACCGCATTACTTTCAATGATTGCGTATCGTGAGATTATCTTCAAGTTAACTTGGTACTTGTCTGTGTTTGCCCACTGCAGGATATAGCCTCCATCTCCCTCAATTAGTCCTATCCAGCGTAGATTCCCAAACCACTTGCCTACCAGTCGATTTACTACTTGTTCTACTTTCACCGTGGTTGGTATGTACAACTGAAGTATCTGTGTGAACTGGAGGTACTGCTTTGATATCTTTTTTGATAAATTCTCAAGATCAATTCTTGATTTTTTGACCAGGATGGATCGGAGATTCTTGCTTAACGTATAACCATTTTCCGTTTTCTGTACAAGACCGACATCTTCTAGCCTGTGTAATGCTCTTGATAAACTCTGTTGATGCATCCCTAGTCTTCTTGCAATACCGTTGAATGTGTATTGATTATCATTTAGATCGCTATCGTGGTTTAGCAATGATAGCACTTTCTTGTCATTTGTGTGAAAATCATCAAGGCAAAGTCCGCTAGAATCGTCAATTACAATCTGGACAATTTTGTCATCTACCGTTATCTCTTTCTCACCTATTGTTTTGTCCTCTTTTTCTGGTTCTGTTTCTTTGTTTTCCATCTATAACCACTCTTTAGCTCTCTTGCTTATTTAAGCCTAGGCAAGGATTCTACTGAACTGACACTTCCAATTGCTTTGTTTATTGACTTGATGAAATCATTTGTCTTTGCAAATATCCCTGAATTGTACAATCCATTGAATCTGTTTCTTCTTGACTTTGCGTTTCTTGAGGTCAATCGTAGTTTATTATTACAACATGGACATCGGTGGACACTATACAAGTTTACATCAACAAATATTCCGCATATTGAACATGGTCTCTGGCCTACTGCAAAGCGGTAACGATTAGATGGTTTTTTGGCAGCAAATCTATAACAAATTCCCTTACATCTCAATTTAGGTTACCTCCATTCCTGACGCTCCAGGGTGGTTCCATATCTTGTATCTTTCATACTTTGTTATAGAGACTCGCAATCATAAAACCTAGTCACAGTGAAATGATCCTATTATTGTATATTGCAAGATTTAGTTACAGGATAGGTTTTCAAGAATTCTGTTGTTTGTTGCGCGTAATTGCAATTACTGCTATTACTACTCCAGCAATTCCTATACCAATGCCAGTCATACCTATCATGTATAATCTATCTGTGCTATCCTTTACGTCCTGGAATGATTTGGCAGCATTTAAGACAGTCTGAGATGCAGCGTCAGAATTCTTTTTTGCTTCCTCGATATCATTTGTTAATTGATTCAGTATTGTTCCCACCTGACCCATATTTACGGAAGCGTCATTAGATGAACCAGTTTGAGGAAAATTTAGCACATCTGCACTTGATACATCATCCAATGGAATTTCCATATCGATGCTTTGATCTTCAATAGTACCCTTCATCACAACACTATACGAACCAACTTTTGTCGGGATTATTGGTGAGATGTATTGACCATCTTCAGTGCTACTCGGCACAAAATCCAGCTGTTTGGTGATAGTACCATACTTTATTGAAATTTGCATATTCTTTAGCGCATTAATTACAGGCGTTAGATTGTTACCACCGTCCTTCTTTATTGTAACTTGAACCTCATCCATGATACCTGCGTACGAGGGCTCATTATTCCAACCAACTTCAATGACATAGTTTCCAATTGCTTTGCTGATATGTGCTTCTGCAGATTTTGTGCCAAGTGGGTAGACAAGAACTAGGGTTGCAATAAGAAATATGAATATCGTAGGTACCAAAATTTGTTTTGTTTTATGATTCACGAAAATCAAGTGAGTTCAGGCATTTAAAAGTCTTATAGTACAGCAACAGAATATACAACATTAATTTGAAAATTTTTATAAAAATTATTTATGAGTAACCTGTTCGGTGTTTGTACCACAAATTAAGCAAGAGCAATATAGTAACTCTACAATGAAATATACAAAGCATGAATAAATTAAATAACATATCAAAATTTCAATTTGTTTTGATTTTGCTTTTAATTTCTACTGTGGCAATAATTCCTGAAATGCCAAGATCTTATGCCCATGCATCTGTAGAAAAAAGTGATCCTGCACGAGCACAATCACTTAGTAGCTCCCCAACAAAAGTTGACATTTACTTGAGCGACCCTATAGATATTCGATACAGTCAACTAAAGGTTTTAGATTCAGATGGTAAAGAGATCCAAGAAAATGATCTACACTACATAAACAATAACCAATATACTATGAGTGTATCGCTGCCTGCAGGACTAAAGGATGGTTTGTATACGATATCAACCAAAGTGCTTGATCAAACAGATGGTCATGTAACCGAAGATGCTTTTGTCTTTGCGATTGGTCAACCAGTACCACAGAATCTTACCAATTTGAGTAATTATCAAGTTGTTTCAATACCAGAAGCAATAGCAAGATTTCCTGCACTTTTGGGTCAAGTAATGGTAACAGGCTCAGTATCTGCAACTCTTTGGCTGTGGAACCCAATATCTAGAATTTTTACGCTAAGAAATTCCACATTTGAAACAAGAGTAAAGATAGATGTATCCATGACTAGATGGATAACAATAGGCTCCAACATACTCCTAGTATCAGGTTTTGCCATGATTATAGTACAAGCCTATGCGATAAACGCAGGAATACTTGATGCAATTTCAACAAAGTTTGGAAACCTGTGGCTCCTAAGGATGATTATCTCGTCTGTTCTGTTTGGATTATCTTATGTAATGTATTACAAGATGAAAAAGTCACCAAAAGTCCTTCCTAAAAGATATCTTCTGACAATGCTTGGCCTAAGTTTTGCAGTACTTGCGACGACTAGTTTGATAGGTCATGGGGCAGCTACTGGTCAGGTAATTCCAATATTACTTGATTTTGTTCACAATGTATTTGCATCACTTTGGATTGGAGGAGTAATCTATATTGCATTTGTTGTCATGCCACATCTAAAACAAATTACAAATTCCAATCTTCGTATATCTGTAATTTCGCTTCTCATTCCACGGTTCTCCACACTTGTGATAACAGTTCTTGGGGCGGTAGTAATCACTGGCCCATTTTTGCTATATGTCCTAGAAGGTAACCTTGCGTTAACTTTGGCGTCATTTTATGGCAAGATTCTCATCATAAAGCTCTCACTCGCTGCTGCCATGATATCACTTGGGGCATATAATCAAACAGCTATATACAAAACCGCATACAATACAATCACTGACAACAAGCAGAACACAACTTTACCGGAAACTGTTTCTATAGACGCAAGTAGAATTCTTGGCAAGTTCAATTCAAGTATAAAGATAGAAGCATTAGTTGGAATGGCACTTATCGCATCAGTTGCTATACTTGTAGACGCGGGTTTGCCTTCAAGTGAGTTTCAGAACATATTGCAGTCACTGCCTGACAAGGCTTTTGCTTTGAATGCAAACAGTAATTTGATAAACATGCAACAGTTTTCACAAACCAGATTTATTGAAAATGGAAGCAGAGTCGTTTTATCAATCTCACCCTTCTCCACAGGTAATAACAATTTCAATATATCATTCTTGGATTCAAACAAGAATCCCATAGATACAAAATCAGTTCATCTCAAACTTACTCAAACCGATATCGGAATAGGACCGATTACCATAGATGCAAATCAGACTTCGGTTGGGATATTTTCCATAAACGCTGATTTTGGATTTGCTGGTCATTGGACTGTGAGAGTAGAAGGAATACAAAATAAGGAAAATGCGCTCAATCTTGTTGCGTCTTATGACTTGTTCGTAAAACCTCAATTGAGCAGTTTGGTAACAAGTATCAACGAATCCAAAACACCTGGAAACAGTAGTACACCAAGGTATCCAGTATACGACAATATTAGAAACAAGATATGGGTGGGAGATACGAAAATCAATGGTGGCAAGATACTTGAGTTTGACCTAGAAACAGGCAAATACGTAGAACACAAAATTGACGGATTGAATAGTGTAATATACATGGCTTTAGATTCGCATGATACCCTCTGGTATATTGATTATCAAAGAAAGATTCTAGGACATTACAACCCAGATAATAACTCTAACCAAGATTATCCAATTCCAAGTCAAGGAATTCTCACAGGCATTGCAATTGATAATAATGATACTGTTTGGATTACATCTACAGAAATAACTACACACATATCAGAGTTGTTGAAATTTAACCCCAGTACAGCTGAGTTTGATTCAATAAAGCTGCCTGATAAATCTAGCCCTCAAGGTATAGCGATAGACAATACGTCTGGTAGAATATGGATAGCTGGTGGATTAGGAATGGTATTTAGCTTAGACCCATCAAACAACAAGATAGAAGAGTTTGCTCCAACTGAGAAAAACTATACACTTGCAGGCCCAACGGCCATAATTTTAGATTCCCAAACTGGCAAGATCTATATTTCTGAACATGAGGGTCATGCAGTTTCAGTCTTTAGTCCATTGTTAAAAACATTCGAAAGAATACCGCTTGATCCTAATCCTGATGACTTGCCATATGGCATGGCCTTTGACAAATACCATAATCTTTGGGTCGCGCAACATACTATTGACAAAATTGCGATAGTAGACACAAGAACCAAAGAGTATATCGAGAAAAATATTCCATCATCAAACTCATGGATACAATGGATAACGTCTGATTCGCAAGGCAATATTGTGATTGCAGAAGAGAAGGCAAATGCACTTGGAATTATAACGATTTCGGCAAACGCGCCATCAGGTAACTTGCAAAACAATCAACTAAACATTCCAGTAGGAATACCTCAGATAGGTTTCAGTTACGCTCAGATAGTAGCTCCCTCAATTACAGGACTCTTAATAGTTGTCGCATTCTTTTATTCCAAGGCTGTTTTGGACCTCAGAAATAGTTCAAACAAGATAAGAAAGGTTCAAACAGAATAAAAATATTCAAGTGTTGCCACTTTCGGATTCGGATTAAATCTAATTCAAAAATAACTTCCGTACAGGTAGATCTAGTATTTATTTAGCGTAAATGAATAGAACCATAACGAAATTAACTTGATCAAAATGGAAATTATTTTCACTATCACTTGCTTGTTATTTTCAAGCATTGTTTTCCTGTCAGCGTATGGTGATGGACTTGCAAGCGAAACACTGCCACCTGCTATAATTGGAAATAGAAATGTTACCTTATCAATTAATTCGTCGCCTTTTTTGATAGACAACAATCATACCGGTACACAGATTAACTTTATTTTGCTTGATGTAGCTAGTCAGCAACCCATCCCAGACGCTACACTTGCAGTTTCAGCGTTCAGAGGTGACAAGGCTCTTTTTGGTCATATTTTTCAAAGTGATAATGGGAATTTTCTAATAAGCATAATTCCAAACAAATCAGACAAGGTCTCAGTAGACGAAGAGGGAGGAATTTTCTCAGGTGTATTAGGTCAGCATAGTGGTAATTATAAGGTACAGGGACCAATCTTTGACTCTGGCGGGTTGTACCGATTCAAGATTAACGTGTTGACTATGGGTTCGTACAGCAATGAGATTAGTAAAAATTATGAGGTGGCAATATCAATTCAAGAAACAAAGGATTACCAAGTTTTCGACAAAGAGTATGGAAACCAGACAGTAACTATTATTGCATACTATGATCAGATTAGAAATTTTCACTATGAGACCGAAAAGAAAACCATGAGTTTTGTAATGCCATTTACCTGGACAGAAGACACCATAAAGCAAGTATCTGTAGTACACCAAGAAATCAAGATACCAAAATCGTTTGGAGACTATATCGTTACAAAATACGATGTTTATGTTAACGGAATAAAATTACCTAACAAGGCCATTAGTATAGACGATTACTCCTCAGATGAGCGAATAGTTCATCTCATACTGTACAGGCCAGAAATCGCTGATATTGCAAAAAAACAAGGGATTTCCAAATCTGAGATGGATTTTTTGCAATATCAGCGATTTCTGGCCTGAACAGTATGAGATGAACTATTCGCTCATCTGAGGAGTAATCG
>Ga0209376_1004416_pt1 | contig 12233 bp, 13 predicted proteins | sample GraSoiAngelo_134_FD_185891 | JGI IMG/M metagenome (GOLD analysis project Ga0209376, IMG submission 185891) | Grasslands soil microbial communities from the Angelo Coastal Reserve, California, USA - 14_0929_05_30cm (SPAdes) (version 2) | ecosystem: Environmental > Terrestrial > Soil > Grasslands ... | reverse complement strand
CCCACGAGAAGGACCCAGTCCACGTCCTTGTGCGACACCGCGCGGTCCGCGCTGGCGCTGATCGTCGCGAGCAGCGGATACGCGCCGTCCTCAAGCTCCATCTGTACGCCCTGGGCCTTGTCGATCATCTGCGGGATGTCCGAGAGTCGGAGGTCGACGTCGTTGTCGGGACCGAACATCTCGCCCGCGGCGATGCGCGGGAGGAGCGCGTACGAGACCTGGCCGGTCGCGCCGGTGACGACGACTTTCACTGTCTTGGCCATGGCTACTCGTTCTCCAACTTGCCGCCGAGGATCGCCTCGGCCTCGATCTCGACCTGGATCCTCGGATCGATGAACTCGACTTTGACGATCGAGGATGCTGGGCGGATGTCGCGGAAGACCTCGCCGTGGATGACCGCGACGCGGTCGATGTTCAGCACGTCCGAGACGTAGACCCGGGTCATGATCACATCGCTCATCGTGCCGCCGAGCTTCTCGATCGCGTCGCGCATGATCTCCAGGGCGCGACGCGCCTGCTCGACGACGTCGTCGGAGACGACCTGGCCGTTCTCTCCGAGGCCCGCGGTGCCTGCAACGCGGATGACGTTTCCCTGCCGCACCGCGCGCGAGTAGCCGAACTGGAACTCGTACTTCGTGCGCGTCGAGTACTGCTGCCGGGGCTCGGTCATCAGCGTTTCATCCGTCGGATCACCGCGTCGGCGAATTCCTTGGTGCCGACTGCCGTCGGGTCGTCGCGATCGCGCTTGAGGTCGTAGGTCACCTCTTTGCCTTCCTTCACGACAGACGCGATCGCGCGCTCGAGCTTGTCTCCGGCGTCGCGCTCGCCGATGTGGCGAAGCATCAGCACGCCCGCGAGCATGAGGGCCATCGGGTTCACCTTGTTCTGCCCCGCGTACTTCGGCGCGGAGCCGTGGATCGCCTCGAAGACCGCGACGCCGTTCTCACCGATGTTCGCGCCCGGCGCAACGCCGAGCCCGCCCGCGAGACCGGCGACGAGGTCGCTCACGATATCGCCGTACAGATTCGGTAGCACGAGCACGTCGTAGAGATCGGGTTTCTGCACGAGCTGCATGCACATGTTGTCGACGATGCGGTCATCGAACTCGATGTCGGGGTACTCGGTCGCGACCTCGCGCGCGACGCGCAGGAACAGCCCGTCGGCGAACTTCATGATGTTCGACTTGTGCACCGCCGTGACCTTGCGCCGTTTGTTCGTGCGCGCGTACTCGAACGCGAACTTCACGATGCGCCGTGACCCGAACTCGCTGATGTACTTGATCGCGATCGCGGCATCGGTCCGGATCTTCTGCTTTGACGCCTTCTCGATCACGGCGCGGACTTCCGCGAGCTCCGGCGTGCCGATGTCGAATTCGATGCCGGCGTAGAGATCCTCGATGTTCTCGCGGACGACGACGAGGTCGATCTTGCCCATCGGCGCCTGGACGCCCTCGTACGTCTTCGCCGGCCGCAGGTTTGCGTAGAGGTCGAACTCCTTGCGCAAGGCGACGTTCACCGACCGCATGCCCGTGCCCAGTTCGGTCGTGAGCGGGCCCTTGAGCCCGACCTTGTTGCGCCGCACCGAATCCAGCGCTGACTTCGGAAAGGGATCGCCCAGCTTCTGAAGGGCGGGGAGGCCGATGTCGTGGACGTCCCATTCGATCGCCACGCCCGTGGCCTCGATGGCACGACGGGTCGCCTCGACGATCTCGGGGCCCGTGCCATCACCCGGGATGAGGGTGATGCGGTGGGTCAATCAGTACCTTCCCCTGTAGGTTGGGTCGCTACTTCGACTCTACGACGTTGTCGCGAGACGTGATCTAGAGCTTCTGCAACGCCTCTCGTATGCGTTCGGGCGCCGCGCCGAGCGAGGTGAGCACCTGCACGGCGATCCCGTCGCTCTCCGCGATGAGGCCGAGCAGAAGCGTCTCGGGCGAGAGGCCATGTCCGCTCGCGTCGCCGAACCCGCTCGCATAGCCGACGATCTTCTGCGCGCGAGGCGTGAGCGTGATCGTGTTCGGCGTCCCCTCCCGCGGCGGTACGACCTTCGCGACCTCCGCTTTCGTCTTGTCGTAATAGACGCCTAGCGAAGCGAGGGCGCTCGCCGCGTGCGTGTTGGCGACCTTGACGATCGCGAGAAGAATGTGCTCGGAGCCGATCCAATCGTGGCCGAGCGCCTTCGCCTCACCCTCCGCGATCATCATCGTCTGCTGGCCGGACTGGACAGCGCTACCGAAGTGCCGGAATGCACCGACGGGCCGAACGCGATCGGTGATTCCCTGCCCGATGGCCGCGATGACCTGCAGGCGGATCTTCTCGACCGTAAGGCCCAAGGACTCGAGGATCCCGGTTGCCGCGTTCGTTCCTTCGCGCAGGATCCCGAGGAGCAGATGCTCGGTGCCAACGTGGCTGTGACCGAGCATCCGCGCCTCGTCGATCGCGTTTTCGATCACCTTCTTGGTCCGGGGCGCAAGCGTGATCTGGCTCGGTGAAGTCGTCGAGTCGCCTCGGCCGATCGTGAACTCGACCGCCGTGCGCAGCTTCGAGAGCTCGACGCCGAGCGACGCCAGCGCCTTGGCCGCGGCGCCTTCTCCTTCACGCACGAGACCGAGGAGCAGGTGCTCCACGCCGATGTAGTTGTGGTTGAAGCGGATCGCCTCGTCCTGGGCAAGCGCGAGCACGCGCTTCGCGCGGTCGTTGAAGCGGTCGAACGGTCCCACGACCTAAGCCTTAGGCGGCGAGAGCCTGTCGACGGCCTCGCGGATCTTCTCGGGTGTCGCACCGAGTTGCGTGAGGACCTGCGTGCCGACGCCGGCGGAATCGGCGACGCAGGCGAGCAGCAGGATCTCTGGAGTCACGTTCGTGCTCGCTCGCCGCGTGCGCATGACCGAAGCGCGCGCGAGGATCTCATGCATGCGCGGCGTGAGCGCGATGTCGCTTCCGACCCGCGCGGCGCCACGGGGGATGTGCTTGAGCAGACCAGCGCGCAGTGCCGCCAGTTCGATGCCGAGCGACGTGAGCGCCTTCGCGGCGACACCCTCATCGACTCGCAGCAGTCCGACCACGAGGTGCTCAGTGCCGATCCAGTTGTGATTGAGGCTGGTCGCTTCGGCCTCGGCGAGCGCGAGCGCGCGGATTGCGCTGTTGTCGAAGAGATCGAAAGTACCGCCGCCGGTCGGCCCCGGCGGCGCCGCGCTGCGCTGCTCGTCAAGATAGAGCGGTTGCGACGTCGGGCCGTGTGGCTGCCCGAGGGTCTCCATGACCTTTTTCCGCATCGCCTCGAGCGAAACGCCGAGCGACTCGAGGACGCCCGACGCGATGCCCTCGCCCTCGCGCACGAGACCGAGAAGGAGATGCTCGGTACCGACATGGCTGTGGCCGAGCCTGCGTGCTTCGTCGATCGCGAGTTCGATGACCTTCTTCGTGCGGGGCGACAGCGTGATCTCGCTCGGCGAGGTCGTCGAGTCGCCGCGGCCGATGATGAACTCGACAGCCCGACGCACCTTCGATAGCTCGATGCCCATCGCGTCGAGCGCCCGCGCTGCGACGCCCTCGCCCTCGCGCACGAGGCCGAGCAGCAGATGCTCGGTCCCGATGTAGTTGTGGTTGAAACGGATCGCCTCGTCCTGAGCAAGTGCGAGGACGCGCTTCGCGCGGTCGTTGAAGCGATCGAACGGACCGCGGTATCCCTGATGTGGCGTGACGGTCGGTGGCGTTCCCACGCCCGCTCCAGCCTGCGGCGTCACTGTCCCGGCGCCGGACGAGAACGCCGGCGCCGATCGATACGTCCAGTCGCGCCGCGCGCGGCCACGGCCGATCGGGAGCCCGTGCGTCGCGATCATCACCGCGGCGCCGGCGATCGCGCCTGCGACCGCTCCTGCGACAGCGCCGACGAGGATCGCTTCGTTCACGCGCGCACTCTATCGGCGCGCCCTGCAGAGACCGTGCCTAGCGCTGGGTCCCCTGCACGGTGAGCGTCCCTGGCGCGAGGGACACGCTCGTCACTTTCACGGACGTGGGCACGTAGCCGGCGATCGTCGCCTGCACCGTCTGCGAGATCGACGCGCGCGTATCGCTCGGCAGCGAGATGCCAGCGAGCGTCGCCGTATCGACGCGGACGGCGAGGTGCCCGTCGCTCACGAGCGGCGTGCCGGTCATCACGAACTCCGTGGTGCCGAAGAGCACCTTCGCGCGCGCCACGAGCCGCACCCCGTCGGATCCGATGCGCACCTGCGGGTCGCTCACCGTGACGCCGTTCACGGTCTGCGGAAAGCCGGCCGCCGCCGACTTCGTGAGCTCGGCGTCGCTGACGGTGATCGAGAACGCCGCGGTCGTGGGTCGCGCCGTTTGTGGGCTCTGCGTGGGGGTCCCCGTCGGAGCCGCTGCGGCGCTCGGGGATGCCGAGACCGGCGCCTGTGTCGCGCCTCCTTCGACGTAGCGGACGGTGGCGAAGACGAAGAGCGCGCCCACGGCGAGCTTGAAGATCGTGGAGGTCGTGACGGAGAAGCTCACGCTCGCTGTAACGCGGATCGGGCCGCGGCAGTTCGCCGGCGGCTATGACACCGCTTTGAGAGACGCGAGGAGGAGCCGACGCTGGAGGCGGAGCGCGTCGGGCACGGTTCCGCCGAGCCGATCGAACCAGTCTCCATGCGCCTCGAGCTCCTTCTCCCATTCCGCGCGGTCGATCCGCAGCGCGCCCTCGATGGCGTCGGGACTCGTATCGATGCCGCGCAGGTCGAGGTCCGCGACGCCCGGCACGTATCCGAGGGGCGTCTCCTCCGCGCCGGCGCGACCGACCGAGCGATCGATGATCCACTTCAGCACGCGCATGTTCTGCCCGTAGCCGGGCCAGAGGTAGCGGCCGTCGTCGCCTTTCCGGAACCAGTTGACAAGGAACATCTTCGGCGGATGGGTCATGCGTCCGAACATCGAGAGCCAGTGCGCGAAGTACGCGCCCGCGTCGTAGCCGATGAACGCGAGCATGGCCATTGGGTCGCGGCGGATGCGTCCGACCGCGCCCGTGATCGCGGCGGTCGTCTCGGCGCCCGCGGTCGCGCCGAGATACACGCCGTGCGTCCAGTTGAAGGCCTCGAGCACGAGCGGCACCGTCGTCGACCGACGCCCGCCCCAGAGGATCGCTGAGATCGGCACGCCGCGTGGCTCCTTCGCGTAGCGCGAGAGCGCGGGGTTGTTGTCCATCGGTGCGGTGAAGCGGCTGTTCGGGTGCGCCGCGGGCTCCTTCGATCCGCGCTTCCACGGCTTGCCGCGCCAGTCGATGAGATCGGTGGTCGGGCCGTCCATGCCCTCCCACCACACGTCCATGTCGGGCGTAAGCGCGACGTTCGTGAAGATGCAGTCGCGCTCGAGCATCTTCATCGCGACGGGGTTCGTGTGCTGGTTCGTGCCCGGCGCGACGCCGAAGAACCCCGCCTCGGGGTTCACCGCGTAGAGGCGGCCGTCGTCGCCGACGCGCATCCACGCGATGTCGTCGCCGATCGTGCGGATCTTCCAGCCGGCGAACTCGGGTGGCGGAACGAGCATCGCGAGATTCGTCTTGCCCGACGCGCTCGGGAACGCGCCGGCGATGAAGTGCGTCTCGCCCTCGGGCGAAACCGCTTCGAGCAGCATCATGTGCTCGGCGAGCCAGCCCTGTTTGTGTCCGTGATAGCTCGCGATGCGCAGCGAGAGGCATTTCTTGCCGAGCAGCGCGTTGCCGCCGTAGCCGGAGCCGACCGACCAGATCATGTCGTCCTGCGGGAACTGACAGATATAGCGGCGCGACGGATCGCAATCCGCGACCGTGTGCATGCCGCGGTTGAACGACGACGAATCGCCGAGGCGATCGAGCGCGAGCTTCCCGATGCGCGCCATGATCCGCATGTTGAGCACGACGTAGAGCGAGTCGGTGATCTCGACGCCGATCATCGCGAACGGTGAGTCGGCGGTGCCCATGATGTACGGGATCACGTACATCGTGCGGCCCTTCATCGCGCCGCTCGAGATCTCGCGCAGCTTCGCGTACGCCTCGTCGGGCGACATCCAGTTGTTGGTGTTGCCGGCCTCGGCCTTCGTCGGCGTGCAGATGAAGGTGAGCTCCTCGACACGCGCGACGTCGTTCGGATTGCTGCGCGAATAGAAGGAGTTCGGACGCTTCGTCTGGTTGAGTGGGATCAGGACGCCGTCGCTGACGCTTTTCTCGGTGAGCCGCTTGTTCTCGTCATCGGAGCCGTCGACCCAGTACACATCGTCGGGTTTGCAGAGTCGTTCCATCTCCTCGACCCAGTCGAGGAGATACGTATTCGTGGTCGGCTGGTCCTTCGTGACGACCATGGAAGCTCCCGATCCGAAATTGGCTCTTAGGTTAGCGAGCGGTCTGCCACTCAGCGAATAGCTGGCGCGCGTGCGGCACATGCTCCGTGAAGTGCTCGGTCATCCATTGCAGTACGAGCGCCACGCTCGTCGGATACGGAACGTCGTCGCCGGGGTACGAGACGCCGACGAGTCGCGCGTATTCGTCATCGTTGGCCTTCGCGGCGAGCCGTCCGAGTTGCTGCTGCTTCGCCGCCATCTCGGCGAACGTCGACTTGCGCTCGGCCGGCGTGAGGCCGAGTCGCGCGTGCGCGAGCTGTCCTTCGACGACGGACTCGTCCTCGGCTGGCCCCTCGGTATCGCGATAGCCGGCCTGGCCGAGCGCCTCGAGCGTGGCGATATAGCCGTCAAGGGACTGGATGAGGTGGATGACGATGCCGCCGATCGCGTAGTCGTCCCCAGGCTTCAGGTACGCGAGCGCGCTGTCCGGCATGGGCGCAAAGGCGTCGTCGATCGCCTTGCGCGCCTTCTCCAGCGCGGCGATCGAGTCGGTCTTCGTGCTCACGCGCCAGACGGTAGCGGCCCGCGCGAGCGGACGACGCGGGACACGACCATCGCGACCGTCACCGTGACCGGCAGCGCCAGAGCGATCTGCACGAGCAGGGGGAGCAGTGGATCGGCGTCGTACAGGACGCCCGAGAGCAGTCCGCCTGCACCGAAGCCGAGCGCATATACGAGCTGAAATCCGCTGTAGCCCACTCCTGCGCGCGCTGGTGGCAACACCCGCGCGAGTGCCGACACGAGCACCGGGTTCGCCGCGGTCTGCGATCCGAGCAGGAACGATCCCAGCGCGAGCGTGGGCTCCGAGTGGCCGGCGAGCGCGACGAGCGTCGCGGCGATCGTCAACAGCACGCCGGCTCCGACGATCGCGACGAACGGGCCCCGTGTGTCCGCGATGCGGCCATTCGCGCTCGAGAAGACCGCGGCGCCGAGCGCGATGAGACCCACGTAAATGCCAACGCGTTCGAGCGGCACCGCGGCGACATCGCGCACGAACACCGGAAACAGTGGGTTGACGATGATCCCGATGAGGGCAGCGAAAGGTGTCACCGCCAGGAGGATCCAGAACGAGCGCGGCAGTCGCGCCGTCGCCGTGTTGAGCGTCGGGCGCACGTCCTTGAGGAAGAGAGTGAGCGACGCCGAGAGAAGGAACGCGCCGACGGCGATGGCCATCGTTTCACGCAGTCCGATCGCCGCGCCGAGTGGACCCGCGAAGGGCGATGCAAAGATCGTCCCGAAGAAGAACGCCCCGTAGACGATGCCGAGCTCGCTGCCGAGCCGAGCGCGCGGCGTCGACGCGGCGAGGTGCGCGGACAGGAGCGGGAACGCCGCGTTTCCGACGTTGTAGAGAAACGATCCGATCAGCGCGCCGTGCCAATCCGAGAGTGGAAGAAAAGCAGCACCTCCGACCATCGAAGCGAACCATGTCGCGACGAGGAGAGGCTTTGTTCCCCAGCGATCCGCAGCGAGGCCGATAGGCAGAAATGTCAGCGCAGCCGCTGCGCTGCCGCCTCCGAAAACAACGCCGATGTCGGTGGGCGTCGCGCCGATCTCCTTCAGGAACAGCGGCGTGAGCGTCGCGAAGAGCCCGAAACCCATTCCCCAGAGGACCTGCGCGCCGATGAGGATCCGCGCTTCGCGACCGAGACCTATGCGCGTCCTCGAACGATTCCCGTCACGCGACGCGCGTCGAACTCCGCGCGCGCCTTGCGCAGCACCTCGGGATCGGCAAGCACGTCGATCGCCGTGAGTGCGAGCGCTTTGGCGGCGATGAGCGCGCGCTCGAGCGCCTCGGGCGTCTTCGCGTAATCGCGGAACGCGGTCGAGTGCCCGGGGATGGTCTGATCGGAGATCGCGATGTACGGATGGATCGCCGGAAGGGCCTGCATGACGTTGCCCATATCGGTCGAGCCGACGCGCTCGTCGTCGCGCGTGTCGAAGATCTGCATGCCGAGCGAGCGCATGTGCACAGCCCAGCGCTCGGCCATCGGCGTCGAGAAGACCATGTTGTCGTAGCCCGCGTACGGATCGACGGTGATCTTCACCGTCGTGCCGCTCGCGGTGGCCGCGCCCTCGGCACAGGCGACGAATCGCCGCAGCACCTCTTGCTGGTACGCGCGGTCGAGGGCCCGCACGCTGAATCGGCCCATCGTGTAGTCGGGGATCACGTTCGGCGCGCTCCCGCCCTTCGCAATGATCCCGTGGATTCGCGCGTCGGGACGCAGTTGCTGGCGCATCGCACCGATGCCGTTGAAGAGCAGAAGCAGCGCGTCGAGCGCGTTCACTCCCTGGTCGGGCTGCGACGCCGCGTGCGCCGCCTTGCCGAAGTACTCCACCTGCACGCGGTTCGTCGCGAGCGAGTGACGCCCCGCGAGGCTCCGGCCGGTGGTGGGGTGGATCATCATCGCCGCGTCGACGTCGTCGAAGCCGCCGGCGCGCAGCAGCGCGACCTTCCCACCGCCGCCCTCCTCCGCGGGCGTGCCGATCGCGGTGACCGAGCCGGGCAGTTCATCGACGACCTCGCGCACGGCGACCGCCGCGGCCGTGCCGATCATCGCGATGAGGTTATGACCGCACCCGTGACCGAGATCGGCGAGCGCGTCGTACTCCGTGAGGATCGCCACACGCGGGCCGTCGCCCTTGCCCTTCGCGTCGCCGCGGTACGCAGTCTCGAGACCGCAGTAGCCGCGCTTCACCTTGAAGCCGTCGCCCTCGAGGAACTCCGTCAGCCGGAGCGCGGCCTCGCGCTCCTCGTACGCGAGCTCCGGCTTCGCGTGGATCGCGAGCGAGAGCGCGATGAGCGCATCGCGGCGGCGGTCGATCGCGTCGAGGGCGCGCTTGCGCACCGCAGCGATGTCGGGCACGGACGCGATGCTAGCCAGCGTTCACGCCTGATGCCCGGCGATGAGCGAGAGAATGATGCGGTCGAGCGCGGTGTCCGCCTCGGCGAAGAGCGCCGCGGCCTGCGACGTCTCGACGTTGCGGCGCCGCGCGACGTGGGCGATCTCGGCCATGAAGCGCGCGCGGAAGAAGAGGAACGCCTGCGTCGCCTCGCCCAGCGAGAGACCTGCGCGTTTCGCCTCCGCGCCGTACTCACGGCCGAGCGACTCGGCCTGCGCGATCAGCTGATCTCGCCCGCTGCGCCGCGCGGTGTCGAGCGAGCCGAGGAGGAGGTCGCTCATGCGCATGCCGCGTTCGCGGAACCAGCGCAGCGATCTTTCATCGAAACGCGCTCGCCAGTCTTGGTCGCTGAGCTCGGTGCGCACACGCTTTCGGAATTCGGCGGCGATGCGATCGGGGGCCTCGCCGATCGAGGACAGTGAAGGCCGTCGCGCGGGCTTCGCGCGCGGCAGCATTGCGTCGATGGAGGTCCGCAGGAAGCGACGGTGGCCGCCGGGCGTGGTGAAGACCTCGATCTTCCCGTTGTCCGCCCAGCGTCGCAGCGTGTCCGGATCGACGCCGAGCACGCGGCTGGCCTCGCCGAGCGTCAGCCAGTCCTCGCGCTTCGTCGGTGCCGCAGTCGTAGGAGGAATGACGTAAATCTAGGCGAAGGTACGGACCGAGTCACGTACTACAGTGTCCGCGCTCGTCGACCGTCGGCAGGTCGATCGATCACTGGGGGAGGGTCGAAATGGCCAAGCTGCGTCTCGTTCTGTCCTTCATCGCGCTCAGCACACTCGTCATGTCGTCGACCGCCGCCGCGGCACATCCGAGCGTCGTCCTTGATCCCGCGGGCGACATCGGCAGCACGACGCCGTCCTACTACGACATCGTCAAAGCGAAGATCCACGCGACCGGCGGTCAAAGCGAAGATTACAAAGCGATCGTCTTCTCGATGAACCTCGCTGTACCGATCCCGGAACTGTCGTCGGACACGTTCTTCGCGGCGAATTGGCTGCTCGACACGAACAGCGCGCGCCCAGGGTTCGAGTACAACGTCATCGTCCGCTGGTGCACGACCGTCACGCACCCTCGCTGCCAGCCCGGCCCGGCGCACTGGGAAGGCGCGCTGAACGACTTCACCGCAGGCGGGATCCAGACGTACGTCTCGAAGTTCGAGATCGATGGCGACACCGTGCAGCTGTGGCTCGATCCGGAACGCATCGGCTCACCGAGCGAGTTCAATTGGCAAGGTGCGACGCGGAGTCGCGGCGCTCAGCCTGTTCCAGAGGACGACACCGATATCGCCTCGTTCCGTCGCTGAGCGGCACGGCCAGCGAGCTTCATAACTGATCGTCGGTGTGGCGTCAGGCCACGGCGGCGCCCGGATCGTGGGCGGTCTCACGCGCGGCGTATTTGCGCAGCGGCGATGCCGCGCCAATGAGCGTTGCGGCGAGCCCCAGACCGCCCGCGAAGGCGAACGCCGCAGCGCTCGACGCGACCACGACGATCGCTGAGAGGACCGCGGGCGACGCGCTGTTCGAGATGAGGACGAGCGTGCGGAACGCGCCGTTCGCGCGGCCGCGAAGGTTCGCCGGAACGCGCTGGCGTGGGATGAATGCGAAGATGATGAACGCCTGCCACGCGACCTCACGCGCGGTGAACCCCGCGGTCACGAGACGCCAATCGTTCGTGAGCGCAGTCGCCAACAGCGCGATCGACGAAAGGAACACGCTCGCGATCATCGACTGACCCATCGGCCGGCCTCGCGTGACCCGAGGCAGGATGAACGAGCCGAGCACGAGCCCGATGCTCGAGACCGAGAGCGCGAGACCGATCGTGACCTCATCGAGGTGCTGCTCCTCGCGCAGCACGTACAGGATGAGCGTGCGCAGGCCGACCCCGCCGAGGTTGGCGAGCGACATGACGACGACGAGCCATCGCAGCACCGGCTGCTCCCATAGGTAACGGAAGCCTTCGCCGATCTCGCTCATGACATTGCGCGCGGTGAGGGCCGCGCGCTCGCCGCCGATGACGTCGTACACCGGCGGCATGCGCCAGAAGATCACGAGCGTCGGCAGGAACGCGAGCGCCGCGATCCACATCGCGCCGATGGTGCCGATCGCCGCGATGGTGAAGCCGCCGATCGTCGGGCCGATGACGCGCGCGATGCGGTCCGAGCCGAAGAAGATCGCGTTCGCCTCCGTGAGCTCGTGCTCCTCGACGAGCGCCGGGACGACGCTGAAGTCGGTCGTCACTCCCCACATCACCTCGACGGTGCCGAGCAGGAACCCGATGACGTACACCAGCTCGACCGAGAAGAACCCGACCGATGCGGAGAGCGGGATGACGAGGGTGAGGCCGATGCTCGCGGCGTCACAGGCGATGAGGAGGAGCCGCTTGTTCGCGCGGTCGATCAGTGCTCCGGCTGGCGCGCCGAAGATGATGTACGGCACCGATTGGACGACGCGGAGCGCCGCCGCGGCGGCGATGCTGTGAGTGATGTCCAGCATGAGGAGCGGTAATGCGAGCCGAGCGATCTCATCGGCGACCGCGCCGAGGCTGAACGCGCCGACGAATGTCGTGAACCAGCGATGACGGAGCGGACCACGTCGCACGAGCGCCGAGCATATGAGCGAGCCCGCGCGACAGGCACGGTGCTTGCGAGTGACCTCGGCGACCTACCGAAGAACTGGAGGTAAGGACTTCATGGGTCAGGTGAATGTCAACCCGCCAGCTGGGTCGACGGACAGTGGTTTCGGCGCAGGAATGATCATCGGGATCATCCTTCTGATCCTCATCGTCCTCGTGCTCATCTTCTACGCGGGTCCGCAGATCTTCAGCCCTGGCACGACCCCGCGTTCTCTCGCTGACCTCATCGCGATCGCCTAAGAACGCAGACGAGATGGAGCGGCGCCCGTTGTGGCGCCGCTCCGTCATGCTCTGGGCATGAAGCGCGTGCTCTTCCTCTGCTCCCACAATTCG
>Ga0209376_1004409_pt1 | contig 12246 bp, 7 predicted proteins | sample GraSoiAngelo_134_FD_185891 | JGI IMG/M metagenome (GOLD analysis project Ga0209376, IMG submission 185891) | Grasslands soil microbial communities from the Angelo Coastal Reserve, California, USA - 14_0929_05_30cm (SPAdes) (version 2) | ecosystem: Environmental > Terrestrial > Soil > Grasslands ... | reverse complement strand
ATAGCGATTCGCAGGTTAATGGCGTCAAAAGAGGCTGCCCTCCAGGCTGAGAGGGAAATGGCCTTGTTGAAGCGCACTGCCCTTGCCACTGTTTGTGCTAACATGTTGGCCAGGGGGATGATCTTGGTGAAATTGTTCGACGAGCTGGTCTGAAATGTTCCTGAATCCAGGTAAGTTTCGAGATTGGGGTCGGTTGCCATGACGGAGCACAACGCTGGTTGCCTGATCAGTTCGAACAAAGACGTTCGCGTTAGACGGAAGTTCATCCATGAAGATTATTCAACGCTGGTCATTGCCAGTGTTGTTGTTGCTTAGCGCCAGCTTTTCTAACGGGCAGAACGGCAATGTTCTGCCGACCTTGAAAATGACGTGCTGCGAATCTCTCTTTCCATATCGGACGCTTCCTTGACCGTTGTAGACAAGCGCATCACGCTGGAGTGGCGGCAGCAGGCGCGTCCCCCGCTTTCGTGTCGCTCCAGACAGCATCCGCATAAGGCCAACCTCTCTTTCCGAGAGAGTGCTTGGGGAAGGAGCAACCTACGTCCTCACGATCTCTCTTACCAAGGAGTCCCCGTCCGCATTCGATCTTCTGCTCGATATGCTGGATCGGCATTACGCCGCAATTCCCGCTTATCCCTTCCCCTTCGTCGCGCCCCGAAAAAGGTTGGCATTACGTGCAGAACACGAGTGGCGAAGGGATCCTCATGCCCCTGGAAAAGGCGGACGAAATTAACAAACCGTTCAGTTGCAGCGAGCCATTTAGTTACGCTGCAAAGCTGCTCTCTGGATCGCCAACATCGTTTGATATGCCGGGTTGGTGACATCATACTCATAAACCTCAATAAAGTTACAGCCGAAGCTGACTCCAGCCGTAAAGGATGCATTCATGGCGTTGTAAGGCCTGAGAAGCGGGCTGTCCCCGTAGGGGGGAGCATTGCATAGGCGTGCAATGTTATCGGGACCGCTATTGCAGAGAAACTGAATTCCAACTGGCTCGGTCAGATGGTTGGCGTAGATGGCAGCGTTGAGGAAATAGCCGAGCGTAGAAGTTACATGCAACTGCGCGTTCATAATACCGAACCTACCCGGATAGTTGGCTACACCCCAGGCGAAAATATCATTCATCGCTGTAGTGCCGCCTTGAAGGGATGGCGTCAGCAGATCTGGATATGGTCTCGCCGCGGTAATAAAAAGAGGCGTGTTTGGAAATGATATCATGTATTGATCAACCATTTCCTTGACTACCGCCTCCCAAGCAACCAACCCGGCAGGCAGCTCTGGTGTCCCATTATAACCAGCCGCAATCGCACTGGCATTAAAGAAATCAATGTCAGCTTGCACACCGGCCAGGTAGGCCTCTCCTCCTTGACAAAAGCCAGTCATAGAGAGGTACCCTAGTTGCGGGCTATGATCATATCTCGCTGCTAAAGCGACAATAAATGCCTTCCATTGAGCTTTGAAAATGGGGTCCCATGGCACCGGCATCACACCCATAGACGGCGGGGTGAGGTTTCGAAATTGGGCTCCTCCGGGGTTGCGCGCTAGGATTGAAAAAGTAACGTTGCCAGTCTTCGTCTTATTCGCGCTCGCAGACAGGACGACGGATGTCGAGGTAGTTCTGGACCTGATGGTCGTGCCCGGTGGAAAATTCGAGCAGACGATCACCCTACCGACGTCTGCAGTAACAAAGTTGGCCGTTGGCGAGGTAAGCGTTGCCGAATTGACTGTAGTTGAGCCGTCCGCGAACGTGACCCCGCCCATAAGCCACGGCGGGGCAGCGAGGCCAGAAACCAACGAGAGGCCGATAAATTTTCGGACAGTTGCGGCATTGGCTATGCACTCATCAAGCTGTACCCAGTTGAAAACTCCGTCAGCTGTCTCAATATCAACCCAGCCCATTCTGATCCGTAATGCATCGACATTTGGATTCTGCCACGGATGGTCACCGATACCTCCAATAGGAGTCTGCGCGGACACGGCGCCTGGGAGATCGATGATGCCAGTGGGGTTAGGTTTTCCGCCGTTTATGGTCGGTATTGGGTTGCCGTAGGCGAGGGTGGATGCGCATAGGGTGGCTAAGAGGTTGAGCGTCTTGAATTTCATTGATAGTTTATTCATTGATTATTAATCAGTTATTAAGGTTATGCACAATTATTCACAATCGATGCAAGGCTTTTTTTCAGAAATTTTTTGCGACTCGAAAACCGACATATACAACTTGTCATCATGTGGGTGTCTTGCTCACTGGCGCGACTGCTCTCCATCGGCTAAATTTTGTGGATGTTTTCAGAAAACGATCGAGCGACAACGAGACCGACAAAATCTTGCCAGGAAGCTGGCTGCAGATTCTTGAAGCGTTACTTCTAAAACCAGAGCGGGCGCGATCTCCTAGCACGCCGACGACGGACGGCTCGGCGAGGCGACCCTACCATTCTAAATAATAGGCAGCGCCGGAAATTTTCGTCCGAGCACAACTTGGCTCGGGGCGCGCAGCCATTTGTCGAGCACAGTCCCGTAAACGCTACGGAAGTCAGTGTTGAATTTCAGATCGCCGTAATCCAAGTCGGACAGGCTCGGGTATTTCCCGAATAATCCCGGCTTCACGGCACCCCCGACGATAAACATCGGCGCAGCCGCGCCGTGATCGGTGCCGCCATTTGCATTCTCCACCAAGCGCCGTCCGAATTCGCTGAACGTGATCAACAGCACACGATCGAAGTTGCCTTGCTGTTTGAGATCGGTCGCGAAGGCGCTGAGCGCATCGTTCAATTCGCCCATCAACCGTTCGTGCGCGTTCACCTGGCCGGCGTGCGTGTCGAATCCGCCCTGGCTCACGTAGTAAACTCGCGTTGGCAACCCCCCGGCGATCATGCGCGCAATCATGCTCAGGCTCGCTGCGAGAGGCCCCTGCGGATAGGGAACGTTCGATTCATATTTGCGTGCGATGGCGAGAATTTTGTCCGAACTCAATTGCGCATCGAGCGCGGTCCGTTGCAGAAAATCGATTGTACTCAGATCAGTCTTCGATTTGCCAGGAATCGCGCCAATCGAACCACCTTCCGACGCGGTCAGCAGTGTCTCTTCGCCGCCGCCCGATCCATTGAGCTGCCGGAAGAAGGATTCCTCAGCGCTCATCCGGCCCTCGACTTTTTCTGATGGCCTCCAACGGAACTGCTCCGGCTGCGAAAACGTAATGCCAGTTGGAGTCTTCGCTGCAAAGGCCTGCGGCATTTCCTCACCGATCGCGACGCCGACTGTCGGATCGGCGCCGGCGCAACAATTATCGAAATAGCGTCCAAGCCAGCCTTCGCTTTCATTTCGGTCCGCGTCCGAAGCGGTTTGCCAGATTTCTGTCGAACGGAAATGCGATCGGTTCGGGTTGGGATAACCAATGCCTTGCACGACGCTCAAGTGACCTTCGTCGAAGAGCGCTTTCAATCCGGTAAGCTTGCCGTTCAATCCCGCGTAAGAATTGAGCTTCAGAACTTTGTCTGCGGGCAGACCAAGCTTCGGCCGTGAACGGTAATAAATGTCGTCGGCATACGGAACCACCATGTTGAGTCCATCATTGCCGCCCGCCATCTGCAAAACGACGAGAATGGTACCGTCTTTCCCGGTGGCGGTCTGAGTGAGCGCGTCGGCGGCCACCGCATCGAGCGCGAAAAAAGTCTTCTCAAGAAAAACCGGCAACGTCCAGGAAGCGGCGGCTCCCAACATCGATGTGCGAAGAAATCGCCGGCGTGTGTGCAGCGTTTGTTTCATAGATCGTTTAAGTGAGTTGGAATTGCGGCGTACTCATCATGAGATGCAGTAAACCGCGCATGGTTTCGTCGCCAGTATCGGGCTTTCGCGCCTCGAGGTATTGAACAAAAGCGTCTGCTCCTTTCGCGGCTGCCTTGGCTTGAAAGAGGCGATTGCTCAAGTGCGCCACAAGTTCCTGCGGCTTTTTACGGAGTTCCGCTGGAATTAATTTCGAAAGATCGATTGGATCGCGACGAATGTTCGCGCCCAGGGCTAAGCCTCGCCGGAACCCAAAATCGGGCGGCTTTTCTTTTCCCACATCAGGCGCCGACAGCATCTCGTCGCCGTTGATCAAATAATTCGCGAAATTGTAACGAAAAAGAAGCGTGGACGTGTTAATCCAGGCCCTGCCGCCGTCCCAGCCCTTCACGCTTGGCGGCGCGAAGAGAATTTGGCCCATCTGTCGCATCGAGTTTTGCGCAATATTTGGCGATGGCAACGGCGTCTCAAGTAGCTTTGCAGTTTGGATTAGAAACTGCACCGGACTCTTGATCTGATTTCGTATCACCCGATCGGAATAGAATTCAGCGGAACTCAGGATTTCGCCCAAGACGGGCCGAATTTCGTAGTTGTGCGCGCGTAGGCGACTCGCTACCGCGTCGACTGTCTCGGGCGACGGATCGTCCTCGACGAAATAGCGCCAGATTTTTCGGCCGATGAACTGCGCGCAGGTCGGTTTCTTCATTAACGTGTCGATGATGTCGTCTCCATCCAGCGGACCGCTTCGGTCCATGAACGTTTTCGAGCTCGCGTCGTGCTGGAAAGGCGCAAACCGAAATTGCTGCGTCCTCAAGTTGACACGATAACCAGTAAACGCTCGCGCTGACTCGCGGATGTCCTGCTCGGTGTAATTGCCGATCCCGATCGTGAAAAGTTCCATTAACTCGCGCGCCCAATTCTCGTTTGGGTGTTCCTTCTGGCTTTTTTGAAGATCGAGATAAATCATCATCGCGGGATCGCGTGACATTTTTTTCGTCAAGGTGGCGAAGTTGCCGAGCGCATTTCGCCGTAGCGTGTCGTTCTGCAACCACATCCAGTAACCGTCCCTGACTTTCTGCACGCTGGTTGCGAAATGGCCGTGCCAGAAGAGCGTCATTTTTTCGACCAGCGGCGCGGGCGATGTCAGCATTCGTTCGAGCCACCAACGTCGAAGATCGAGAATATTTTCGCCCTCCATATCATGGAACTCGCGCTTTCTTTCTTTCCGTTCCTTGGGAGAGATTTTCTTTGACCGCATTTCCATGCGGATTTCACCGATCTTGCGAGGATGCGCCCATGCGGGTGGCGGGACATTGGCGAAGTCATCGCTTGGATCGACGAGATCGTGGACTGTCGCCTCCAGGCCCTTTCCGTATGCCGCTTCGATTTCGGCGGGCGTGCCTCCGAACCCGGCACGGTTCAAGAGATGCGCGGCGGTCTCGTAGTTCCACTGCTGGGGCGATAAGGGAGTGAATATCGACGCCTGCACGAATTCTGAATTAAGTCTGCAATATTATGACAGTCCAAAAGCGCTTTCGGTTACATCGAAATCGAAAGATCTCGGTCGCGGGCGGGAAAGCCGCAGGGCCATGTGCAATGAGAGCGTTCCATCGCGGTTTCCCGCACTGGCCGCAGTCGTTGAGGCGCCCGAACTGCGCCGGCGCTAAAAGCGATCTTAAAGCGAGTTCAGAAAATCGAAGATCTGGGTTTTCTGGAAGTCACCCAGTGCGTTGAACGCGTCCCTCGCATTCGCGGCTTGCCCCGCATGCCGCTGAATGCTCTCGTCCGCGGTAAATGACAAGCCGTCATGCATCAGCCGGTTGCGCGTCCGAAATCCCCAAAGTGGCGCGGTACGAATTTGGCTCGCTGTCGCTGCGAATTCGGGGGTGGGCTCAATCGGTATGCCGTCACCGGTGCCGATATCGTGCAACAAGAAATCGCTGTAGGGATGGATGGTTCTGCTGCCCAGAGCGTCGGGAACGATGAACGCGCCGCCGTTGATCGGCGTGCCCGCGGCCGCCGTGACAATAGAAGAAACGTGACAAATATTGCAGCCTATCTGGTTGAATTTTTTTTCACCGAAGTACGCATCAGGCGTGATCGGTCCACGCGGCGGTGCCTTTGTCGATCGCATAAAGTTGACGAATGCCTGAGCATCTATGCCATCGTCTTCAGGTTCTGGCAGCGGGTCATAGGCAGTGCCAAATCCGACGAACTGGCCTTGCGACGTATTTTCATCAGGAAAGAGAGGACTGGTGATGCCCATTTCGTTGAGATAGGCATCACTCGCAAACGACAACAGACTGCGGTGCTGGCATTTCCATCCAAACCGGCCAACGCCGGGGCTGCCATCGCCTTCAAGAACAGCGACTTCGGGAGCCGTGCCCTGCATATCGGGCGGCTGCGCATCTCGAATCGCAAGGAGCGTGCTGTCTGACACGCACTCTGCATAGCCCTCACCCACAGTGCTCGTTGACATGCGGAAAGTTCTGGTGCTGTCCTCGGGAAGGACATGTTCCACGATGTCGGGGAATGTAGCACGCGATTGGATGAGCGAACCGCCCGCCGACTCGAAGAACTGGCCATTGAAGGTATGCCCAGTCCGGTGCTCAGCTATCTGGCTCGCGCCCCCCGTGACAACGTTCTGGTGGCATGCGCTGCAGCTCTGAGCGTTATAGGTAGGCCCAAGACCGTCCTCGGCGGTTTCAACTTCTTCAAAGATGAACCGGCCATCGTTGAAAGAGCGAAGTGGCTCGACATTGTCCTCAGTGATCGTGTCAAAATCCGGCCCCTGTTCGAAGTAGCCGTTGGTTAGGTTGTCAAAACCGGTGAGAGCTTCGCGTGCGCGGGTGGGGGTATTGTTGTTGACCGCACTTTTACCGCCTGGCATGGAGAAAAATTGGACTGGACCTTCGGCCGCCGCCCCTTTTCGAGGAGTAAATCTTTCCTGAAGCGTCATTTTGCGAGGTGCTTGACTGGTAACGGCACCAGTAAGAACCGCTACGACGGCTATCGTCGCTAACGATAGGGAGAGGACTTTGGTTGATTTCACCAGCGCGGTCGATTTACGGAATCGGCGAAAGTACGGACGTTGTCGATGACAGGGTAAAGTTACCGCGCCCATCGCCCAAGAGCACTGAAACTGTACCATCTGTTCTGTTGGACACAGCCAGGTCCAGATGGCCGTCGTGGTTAACATCGACGGCAATGACGGTGTGAGGTTCCTGTCCAACGGTCAAAACTGGTCCCGCCGCCAAGTGTCCATGACCGTCGCCGAAGAAAAGGAAAACCTTAGTGCCATGCTGGCGCTCTACCTGAATTCCGGTCTGAGGATATGCTACGTCCAGGTTTCCGTCTTCATTGAAATCCCCAAGGGCGATGTCGCCTTTTAAGTTCCCCGCACCCAACTGCAGTGTCTGCCCTAGAGCAAACCCGCCCCTGCCATTGCCAATGTAAGTGGAAATGTAGTTGCCGGTAGTATTGCCTGGTTGCGCTCCCGCCACGACAATGTCCGGGATACCGTCGTTGGTAAGGTCGCCAATTTTGTTACTAGTTGGCTGATCTTGGACTGAGAACGCGCTAATCTGGAATCCTCCGGCTCCATCGCCTAGCATGATAGTGGTCTTGCTGTTCCCTGCGCCGTTGACGGGACCGCCCACCGCCATGTCCAGATTTCCATCGCCGTTGAGATCGGCCGAATCCATGCCGAAAGGATGTTGGACGCCTCCTATTTCCAGGTCAGGACCAGGGAAGTTCCCCTTCCCATCGCCAAAATAGAGTACGACTTTAGAATCATCTGGGGCGTTCACTGCGATATCAAGTCGGCCATCGTTGTTGAAGTCTCTTAAAAGAAGACGGACCGGCTCGCCATCGCCGTCAACTTCGGTTGGCGGCCTGGCCGTATGGAATGAACCTAAACCATCTCCTAGGAGGACAGTCTCGTCGTAGCCCCAGCTGGTGCAATTCACCAAGTCCAGATGTCCATCCGTGTTCACATCGCCCACCTGGAGCCCCTTTGTGAGCGTATCAACCGGAAAATGTCCCCCCAAAGTGAACCCGCCCTGCCCGTCTCCAAACAAGATGGCCACAACATCAAATCCGGTGCAATTGACTGCCAGGTCCATGTTGCCATCCTGGTTGAAATCGCCGGCCACGATCAGTTCTGGTGCTATTATGGTGCCGGTTCGATGATTTGCCGACGCCGATGGTAGAAACGCGGCGGAAAGGACTAAGCAAGCGAAGGCTGAGAATTGTAGTTTTTTCATAGTTTTTATACCCTTTATTGAATTTCTTGAATTTCGATTTGGCCAATCTGGAGATGAGTCTCAATATCTTCTGGTCCCATTAAATCTGCGTCTTCAAAGGGAGTCCCGACCACGGTCTCTTGGGTCCCGTTGAAATCTGCCGTCGTTACGGCGTAACCAAAACCGGCAAACGCCTTAGGCATTGCGCTGGTCACTGTCTTGAACAGCTTCCCGTTGTTGCCGCGAAAAATAAAAGCTTCTCCCGCATTGAGCAGTCCGTTCACACTGTGATCAGGGGCGCCAACCATAATATCGGGGCGCCCGTCGCCAGTAACATCTGGGATTAAAGCTACCGAAGAGCCGAATTTGGCGAATGCCTGTCGACCGCCGCGTAATGTGCGGAGCAGGGTTCCATTGGCGCCGTTGAAAACGTAAGCTGCTCCTCCAAGACCGCCTTGGAGCGGTGCACCAATAACGAAGTCGAGAATACCATCGCCGTTGACATCCCGACCGCCTGCGACAGCGGACCCAAACGAAGCTAGTGTCTCAGCAGCCGGGCTCGGTATTGTGCGGATAAGCGCGCCAGTCGCCCCGTTAAAAACGTAAGCCCGGCCTTGTCCAGGCGCGCCAATAAGAATATCGGATACGCCATCACCGTTAACATCCCCGGCATTCGCGACCGCTGTGCCGAACCTGCCGTTTGCCTCCGCCCCCCCTTGAGCGGGAGGATCTAATGAACGAATGAAGCTGCCATTCGCGCCACTGAAGATGTAGGCAGATCCGACGTCAGGCAAATCTTCCGACACATCCTTTTTTGGGACGCCAACCAGCAGATCGGGAATTCCATCGCCGTTAACGTCTCCCAGGCTGGCGACGGCGTAACCCATTCTGTTACCCTCTTCCTCATCGGGGTCGTTAAGAGTAAAGATGATTCTGCCATCTCTGCCGCTGAACACAAAAGCCTCACCAGCGTTTATGTGGTCCGCTTCGAAATTGGAGTGGTGCGGAACCCCAACGAGAACGTCCGTGATACCGTCGTGGTTAAGATCGCCTACAGCGGCTACCGAAAAGCCAAAAAAACCACCAAACTTTGGTAGGGTGGGGGGGAGGGGTGGCTCAAAAGCTGGATCATTAAACTGAGTGATGACGCCCAGATTGGCGCCGCTGATGAGCCAAACCTTTCCCACATCCTGGGGCGGGCCAAACCCGTTTTCAATGGCAACATCTCCATCCTGGAACGGTGTCCCAACTGCGAGATCGGGAACTCCGTCACCGTTCACGTCCCCAACGACCGCGATAGAAAATCCAAAGTATGTCGAAGAAGCTTCCGGTTTCGGATCGAGCAGGGTTGTCGCTTGAGCAGCGGTGGCGAAGAGTGCTGAACACATAAGAGCCGCGATCACCAGCGGCACGCCGAGGTGCGCCATCAGTCTGTCCGACGACGATTTGATTATATTTCCAGTTCCTTTTTTAGTTTGTAACCTCATAGATCCTCCCTGTAAATGCGAGTCGCTTTCGTTGATAATTAAGACCGAATACTGAGTGTGATGTGAGTATAATGCAAGAAAATTCGCGAATTTTTTAAGTGATATCCTGGGGCTTAATATTTTCACGCTCTTCTCGGTTTTGAGTCATTGTATATTCACAAGAGCGTTTTCCTCAGATGACTTGGAGGATCATTTAAGATCACAACTGGGACATTGTTCAAGAAAAATCCCAGATTTTTTCAGAATTATTTTCGCGACCCTGATCGCTTAATGAAACGCTTTTTCCACATTACGGTCAACGAAAATGAATCGCCGTGTAGTCCGACGGGCATCAAGTGGCAGACGACTGCGGCGATCGGCAAAACGCTCCCCAGCGTTACCGCTTCGCCTGAAGATTTGGCGCCTTAGGCTGTAGCGAAGGCAACCATGTCTATCCTACATACCATAACCGTGGGGCCCCTGCTGTTAATGCCTCGTGAGTGTATCGGTATCGGTTGCGCTGTTGTTGGCGAGATTTGGATCTGTAACGCCGCTTGGAGCGGTAACCGTCCCTGTGTCCGAAAGTGTCCCGGTTGCCGATGAGCTGATCGTCCCGGTCGCTATGTAGGTGATGACGCTGCCGGCTGGCATCGTTACTGTATCACTAATATTGCCACTGCCAGTCGCGGTGAACCCTGAAGCGCCGCCGATCTGCGTCGCGGTATAGGTCACGCCGGTAAAAATGGCCGGGAAATTGTCGGTTACCACCCCGCCGGTGACATTACCCAGCCCGACGTTGGTCACCACAATTGTGTAGGTGTCCGTCGCACCCGCAACGACCTTCTTCTTTCCGTCAGTTACGGTGACCTTGAGGTCAGCCGCTAACATGAGTGTATCGGTATCGGTTGCGCTGTTGTTGTTAAGGTTCGGATCTGTAACGCCGCTTGGAGCGGTAACCGTCGCTGTGTCCGAAAGTGTCCCGGTTGGTGCCGATGGGCTGATGGTCCCGGTCGCTATATAGGTGATGACGCTGCCGGCTGGCATCGTTACTGTATCGCTGATATTGCCAGCGCCACTCGCCGTGAACCCTGAAGCGCCGCCGGTCTGCGTCGCGGTATAGGTCACGCCGGTAAAAATGGCCGGGAAATTGTCGCTTACCACCGCGCCACTGACACGACTCGGCCCGGCGTTGCTCACCACAATTGTGTAGGTGTCCGCCGCACCCGAAAGGGTGTTACTCTTTTTGTCAGTTACGGTAACCTTGAGGTCAGCCCGCAACGTGATTGTATCGATATCGGTTACGCTGTTGTTGGCGAGATTTGGATCGGCCACGTCGCTCGGAGCGGTTACAGTGGCTGTATCGGAAAGTGTGCCCGTTGCTGAGGAGCTGATCGTGCCGCTCGCTTTGTAAGTGATAGAGCTGCCAATAGGCATCGTTACTGTATCGCTGATATTGCCACTGCCAGCCGCGGTGAACCCTGAAGCGCCGCCAGTCTGGGTCGCGGTATAGGTCACGCCGGTAAAAATGGCCGGGAAAGTGTCGCTTACCACCGCGCCACTAACACCACTCGGCCCGGCGTTGCTCACCACAATTGTGTATGTGTCCGCCGCACCAGCATCTACTGTAGTCTTTCCATCAGTTAAGGCAACGCTGAGGTCGGCCGTCGGCGTTGCCGACGCGTTTAATTTAAGAGCTGCTCCCTGAGTCGCCAACATCGTTTGATATGCCGGGTTCTCGACATCCACCTCATAGGTCTCAGCAAACTTGCAGCCGATATTCACCGCTGCCGTAAACGAATTATTTATCGCATCGTAAGCCGATAGAAGCGGGTCGGAGCCGTATGGTGGAGAATTGCTTAGGCGGGCAACATTGTCGTCAGTACTGGTGGAGCAGAGAAACTGAATTCCAACCGGCTCGGTCAGATAGTTGGCGTAGATCGCAGCGTTGAGGAAATAACCGACGGTAGAGGTTGCATGCAACTGGGAGTTCATAATCCCAAACCTGCCGGGATATGTCGCTACGCCCCACGCAAAAATATCATTCATCGCTCTAGTGCCGCCTTGAAGGTCTGGATATGGCCTAGCCCCGGTAATTAGAAGCGGCGTTGTTGGAAACGCTGTCATGTAAGTATCGACGATTTCCTCGACTGTCGCCTCCCACGCCACCAGCCCGGCAGGCAGATCTGGGGTCGGGACATACCCAGCGGCAATTGCACTGGCGTTAAAGAAATCAATGTCAGCCTGCGCAGTGGCCAGATAAGCCTCGCCGGTTTGACAAAAGCCAGTCATAACCATATATCCAAGTTGCGGATTACTGTCATACCGGGCTCCTAAAGCGGTCACAAATTCCTTCCATTTAGCTTTGGCAAGCGGATCCCACGGTACCGGCATCACCCCTTGATCGGGCGCGGTGAGCACACGAAATGCGGCTCCTCCTGTGTTGCGCGCCAGGATGGAAAAGGCGACCGGTGTGTTTGTAGTGGTTCTGGTCGCAGTGGTGGACGTTTGCACAACTGTTGAGCTGATAATGGAAACGATGGTCGTGCCCACTGGAAAGGCGTCACAAACGATCACCTTGCCAACATCCCCGGTGACAAAATTAGCAGTGGATGAGGTAAGCGTTGCCACATCCGTTGTGGTCCAGGCATCCGTGAAAGTGACACCGCCCATAAGCCACGGCGGGGCATCGAGGCCAGAAATCACCCCGAGGCCAATAAATTTTCCGCTGGTGAGGGCATTGGCTAAACAGTCGTCAA
>Ga0209376_1004407_pt1 | contig 12249 bp, 6 predicted proteins | sample GraSoiAngelo_134_FD_185891 | JGI IMG/M metagenome (GOLD analysis project Ga0209376, IMG submission 185891) | Grasslands soil microbial communities from the Angelo Coastal Reserve, California, USA - 14_0929_05_30cm (SPAdes) (version 2) | ecosystem: Environmental > Terrestrial > Soil > Grasslands ... | reverse complement strand
CCGACGAACGTTACTGTCAATGCTGGGACACCCGCAAATTCGACTATTCAGATAACCGGTCTCAATGGGTTCGCCGGAGTTGTAACTCTCACCACCAACAGCACCTGGTGTACTCTCACTCCCGGTAGCATCACAGGATCTGGCAACGCGAACCTCTCGTGCACCCAGTCTGTAGCTGGAATTTACACGGTGACAATAACGGGAACGAGCGGCAGTCTCACTCACACAGCAATTATAGAAATAACAGTCCAGCCGGGAGGATCAGTCGGTGGCATGGTCCTACCGACTGACAAGCTGAGACTACTGTCGCAGATCTTACCGGTCTTGGCCTTGATAGCTGCCATTGCAGCAGTGGGGGTTATCGCGGTAAGGACACGTGCGAAGCGAGAAAATCAGAACGCTCACCTTCACGAGCCGAGTCGCCAGGCTTCTCTCTTGAAATATCTCCCGCAGCCTTCGTGAAGGCCCTGCCTCACGTAATCGTCAAAAGGCTTGGACGAGTGGCACCTCGCGGAGAAAGCTTTGAAGCTAGCGCTAAGGGGACGATCCGTAGAAGTCTGATAGTAAGTGTCACGAAATTGATCGGTTCCATAGATGTTAACTGCGAATAAACTTGCTTCAGGACGATTCAAAGGAGTGCCGCTAGGGAGCAGACAAGAGCCTTTCCCTTAGGACAAACTCTGTGGAGGTTACAGCCAGAGTGTTTCGGTTCCCTCGCTGGTCGCAGAGTGAACGTTCGCGTGGCTACGGAAGAATCCTCCCAACCGAACAGCTTGTTTGTCTCTGGGGAGGATCGGAAGCGGCAAGGGCGATTCATTAGGAGTACAGACTGCATAATCTGTTCCACTGTGCAGTGCTATCGCATTATCGTGACGACATCTTTGTCAGCAGGAACGTGGTCTAGGCTGACTCTCTGACCTTCGAATTTTACGCTGGACCCTGTGACGAAGGCGTATTTGGCCCCCTCGACAAATCGGGGATGAATCTTCTTGCAGACATCTCGAAGTGTGGAGCCCGCGGGGAGGATGAGCGGCTTCTCGAAGTCAGCATCTCCATCAGGACGCTTAAGATAGATGCGCATGAAGTTCAGGGTCTCCCAGATCCTTTCTGTGAGCAGGTCTATGTTCAGACCCTTCTCTGCAGATATGGGCACGAAATCGGTACCCACCTGCTTTTTCACGACCGCGAGATACTGCTCGTTGACGAGGTCTACCTTGTTAAGGACCACGAGCGCGGGCACGTATCTCCTGTTTCCAGTTAAAACATCGATCAACTGGTCGTCGTTGACGTCCTCACGAATCAGAATACTCCCGTTGCTAACGCCGTAGGCGTCTGCGATTCCCTTGACGGTTAGTAGGGAGAGCTTGGTGAGTTTGAGGCTGGTCGTGACCGAGAGCCCACCCTTGTTCGACCTTGTGATCACCACATCTGGCGGCTTCTGATTCACACGTATCCCCATCTCATTCAGCTCGTGCTTCAAGACCTCTATCTGACCCGGCTGAAAAACGTCGAGGACCAGCATGACAAGATCCGCGTTCCGAGCCACTGAGAGAACCCTTCTCCCCCGACCCCGCCCAGATGAGGCCCCGCTGATTATCCCAGGCAGGTCTAGAATCTGAATGTCAGCACCGTTGTAACGGAGTATTCCCGGAACAACTGTTAGCGTCGTGAACGCGTATGCTGCCACCTTCGACTTGGCATTCGTGAGTCTGTTCAGAATAGTAGATTTTCCGACGCTTGGTAGACCAATTAGGACAACTGTGGCGTCGCCACCTTTTCGGATCTCAAATGCGGGTCCACCGCCTTTGCTGGTGGAGGCTTCCAGTTCAGCTCGCAGCCGAGCGAGTTTGGCCTTGAGTAGACCGATATGATGCTCTGTATGCTTGTGGATCTGGGTCTTCTTCATCTCCTCCTCGATCTGCTTAATCTTCTCGGGAAGACCCATCCCCATCTCTCCAGTTGTATCATCGAGAGGCTTGGGACATTGTGAACCTTACGTTCCGAATAGCTGGCTCGTCAAGGCTGGAATATCCCCAAACTCGTATTGACAACCGAATGGTCATCCGCGAGCACTCTCTTTATACCCCCGCCAGGAAATTATCCGATGACCCTGCATCTGGTGTTGCATTGAATATCGACCTGGTTAGGAAAGAGATCCCGGTAACTTCTCGACGCGCATATTTCGACAATGCCGGGACTGGCCCTCCCTCCATTCGCGTCCTCGACTCTATTCACGAATACATGACCGACTGGCGTGACTACGGTGAGAACTGGGAAGAATGGCTTCCTATGATAATAGAGTCCCGTCGACTCTTTGGAAAGATGATTGGAGCCGGCCTGGAGGAGGTGGCCAGCTTACCGAACGTCACCTCGGCACTGACAGCCCTAGCGAGCAGCGTAAAATACAAGCCCAACGGCAACATCGTCATCAGCGAACTCAATTTCCCCACCAACATCTACATGTGGCATCTTCAGAAGAGACACGGGCGCGTCAGCGAAGTCCGACTTCTCCGGAAAGACGCCAACGGCATTATCCCGCTACACGACTGGGAGAAGGCGATCGATGACAACACCTCGATCGTCTCGGTTGACTATGTTTCCTGGACGAACGGCTGTCGAGAGAAGGTTCGGGAAATCGCAAAGCTAGCGCACGAACACAGCGCCTTCCTCATCGCAGACTCGTTCCACGGGCTCGGAGTCTTCCCCATAAATGCCCTAAAGGATGATGTGGATGCCCTCGTCTGTGGAATGTACAAGTGGATGCAGGGACCCCATGGAGCAGCATTCCTCTACACTCGCAAGGACCGGCTCAATGATCTCGACCCCAACTACATCGGCTGGCATGGCGTCGAAGACTCGGTAGTCCGGAGACTGTCAACGCAACAAGACTTGTTCGGCAAACCATTCAACATCGAAGATGTCGAACCGGCCAGAGATGCGACCCGCTTCGAAGGGGGAAGCTGGGGAGTCATCTCCATCATCGGAGCTAAAGCCGCCCTAGAATATGCACTGAAGCATGACCAGCACGAGAGGTATCATCGTGTCCTCAAAATAACCGACCACCTGATCGAGGGCCTAGAGAAGAAAGGAAGAAAAATAGTCACACCACTGGGCTCTGATCGGAGAAGCGGAATAGTTGTCTTCGAAGACCCCGACCCTCAAGCGACCTTCAACAAGCTAAAGTCACTAAACATCACCGTCGCGAGTAGAGTCAAAGCTATACGCGTCTCGCCACACTACTACAATACTGAAGAGGAAATCGACAAGCTTCTCGCGGCTTTGTGAGTCACCGTTTGAAAATCATTGTCGTCAATAACTACAAGGAAGATGAAAGGGCACGACTGGCACTGCAGAATCTGACAAGATGTACTGGGCAACGATTTGAGATGCTGGACTACAGGTCCCGAGGCCTGGTAGATCTCGTCGCTCACGAATCCCCTGATCTCGCGATTCTCACTGGCTCCAACTTCATGCTATCCAAGTCTGACACCAAAACAGTCTTCCAGCAGGAGATGGACCTGGTCAGAAAACTAGACATTCCATTTCTCGGAATCTGCTTCGGTCACCAGCTCATCGGCACCACTTATGGGGCGGAGGTTAACGACCTCGGCCAGACCATCAGAGCTTTCAAGGAGGTAAAATTGCTAGCCAAAGATCCTATCTTTGACGGGCTACCTGAAACAATCCAAGTATCCGAGTCTCACCGACAAGCCCTCTCGAATGTCCCGAAGGGATTCCGCCACCTCGCAGAATCGTCCACCTCGCGAGTAGAAGCCATCGCCCACGAGACCCGTCCAATATATGGTCTCCAGTTCCATCCGGAGAGATCAGATGAGAAGAATCCACACGGACAGTTAATTATCCAGAACTTCGTGAGACTAGTCGCAAAATCCTAGCTCGGTGCTGCGCTAGACAAGATAGTGAGGGAGCAGCCTTACATCAAGCGCCATAGCGAGAAAAACAATGGCCAAGTACGGGCTGGAAAACTTGAACGCCGTCCATGCCCGGGCTTTGGTCGGATTCATGGCCAGTTTCACGTCTACCATTATCATCCCGAATCCCAGAAGACCGGCCACGACCAGATAGAGCAGACCGAAGCCGAACCAAACCAAGGCCAGCGATAACGGAACGAGGAGAAAGGTGTTCAGCGCTATGTACTGCGCTGTCCTCTTTTCTCCAACCACCACGGGTAGCATGGGAATCCGAGCCCTGGTGTAATCGCTGACTGCTCTCATAGCGAGTGCCCAGAAGTGGCTGGGGGTCCAGACGAAGACGAGTAGGGCCATCAACCACGGCGCAGCATTTGAGAGATTTCCCGTTGCCGCGGCCCACCCGGCCAAGGGTGCACAGCTCCCGGCCGAGCCTCCCAAGACGATGTTGAGACTGGTTCTTCTCTTCAAGTATTTCGTGTAGAAGAGGACGTAGATCGCGGCCCCTAGGAGAATGAAGAGCCCTGCAAGTAACGGCAGATAGAGAGCAGATATAACCAATCCTCCACCTATCAGCGCGAGGCCAAAGATCAGTGCCTTGAACGGGGAGATATCTCCCTGAGGGATGGGCCGACGACTGGTTCGTCCCATCGACCTGTCGATGTCCTCGTCGAGGTAGCTATTGAGCGCCCCTGCTCCTCCTGAAGCAAGCGTGCCCGCGGCAATGACCGCCACCAGTCGCGGAATGTTGATGCTTGAAGGCGTGGCGAGAAACGCAGCCAAAGCAGTAAAGTCCAGCAGGAGAACAATTCTCGGCTTCATCAGTTCCCAATACGAACTGACAGTGCTCGGCCGGTGGACCTGCAACTTCAGCGACCGACGAGGTTTGGAGGTCGCGGGTAAAAGGGTTTAGCGGCAACTATTCTCAAGAGTATGACTACTGTGAAGGTTGGTTCCTGTCTGCGGGAGACTTGTACAGATCAGATTCGCAAACGGGCCGGTCTCGCAGATTCCGTGGAAGAGTCAAGAAAGCGGCAAAAGACAGCGGACCGAGTCTGAACAGTCGATCTTACTCCACATCGGCAGAATGCTGGACTTTGCGAGAGACATTCTGACGCACCAGACCTCGCAAATGTTTCACTGTGATTACCGAGAGGAATCCGATCAACGCGACCATCGCCCGAAGTAGAAGCATCGAGGGGCTCGTGCTCAGGATTAGCTGTGATTCAAATGACATGTCGCAGATGAAACAGCGGCCGTTCCCATTATCGACATGGATCACGATCGTCTGCGAATCCTGGAGAGGAGGAATACCATTGTCCGTGGCTGTGAATGTGAGAGTGTACACGCCCGGCTGGGCGCCCTGAATGGGCCAGGAGAAGACGCCGGTCGAGGAGTCGAAGGATGAACCGTCAGGAAGCCCGGTGGCGGTCAGGGTAATGTTCTCTGGCGGTGCATCAGAGTCCGTTGCGATCACCGTAAACTGGAGAGTCTCTCCGTCCCGGACGGTGAGAGTTCCTGGAACATGCAAGGTTGGCGGTGTGTTATCCTCGTTAACCGTCATCGCGACTGTGGCATTAGCGATCTGAGCTCCATCGGTTGAGGATAAGACTACAAAATATACTCCCTGGGCTTGCGCTTCGGAGGGCGTCCAACTGAACGTTCCATATGCGGCACCGGGGCCGCTGTTGGATGTGAAGTCGGCACCTAGACTAGGGCAGGACACACACGATATGCTAATCTGCAGTGGCGAGTCCTCCACCGCTGTCACGTTGAATCTTAGATTTGAACCGTGATCGATCGACTGGTTGCTTGGAACTGTAAGGATAATGGGGGGATTTGGTGTGACCTTTACGGCGAGTAATTTAGCGTCAGAGAAGGTTGTTCCGTTCGCGTCCGTCACGATCAGGACGACGGAGTAGGTGTTGGCGTTTTCATACGTGTGGCTGGCAGGGCTTCCAGAGTCAGTGGTGCCGTCGCCGAAGCTCCAAGAGTAGGTGTAGGGGGGCGATCCGCCAGTAACGGTCGCTGTGAAGTTGACCGTTTGACCCGTTACAGGGCTGTTGGGACTGAAGCCAAGATCGGCCACAGGGGGTGGTGGCGGGAGCGGGAACACAATGATTGTCGTGATTCCCGAACTGGCATTGTGATTCGAGTCGCCGAGGTAGGTGACAGAGATCGAGAGCGTCCCTACGGCTGTTGTAGCGATGTTCGTTGAACAGCTGGCCGAAGCTCCAGTGCCCGTCAGTGCACAGACGCCGATCGGAGTGAAGGTCAGGTTGCCAGCAGGAGTATTGGTCATGCCAGGCGATGTGTCGGTCACAGTAGCGGAACAGGTAGTTTCCTCGCCCACCGTCGGAGTCGACCGAGCACAAGTAACCACCGTTGAAGTCTCACGACTCTTGATCGTTACGAGTACGGGAGGACTGATGCTGGCGAGATGTCCGGCATCTCCTCCGTAGCTTGCAGATACTTCGAGATTGCCTGAGACTGTTGAGGTTATGTTCACAGTGCACGAGCCGTTAGAGAGGAAGCAACCGATGGTCGAATTGGCCGAGACGAAGCCGGTTGGCACGCTGATAATCCCAGACGCGGTGTCGACGACTGTGACACTGCATACCAAGCTTACACCGACAGTGCCCGTTCCCGGACAGGCTACAGCCGTAGAAGTAGGCGTCGGAGAGACATCTATCGCTGTGGAGGAGGTGGCCGTCTGCTGTGGCGAGCCACTATCCTTGATGATCAGTGTGACACTGAAATTTCCTGTCGATGAGTATGTGTGAGCTGCTGTTGACCCTGTAGCATTTGACGAGTCACCAAACGTCCAGAAGAATGAATAGGGCGCTATCCCTCCTGACCCTAAGGCTGCGAATGTGATCTGTTGTCCCGCCTGCGGCAAGGATGGACTGTAGCTGAAACTGGCTACCAATTGAAGCGGACTTACAGTTACGGTCCGCTGCGAACTAGCCGTCTCGTTCGGAACACCACTATCATTGACCGTTAGAACAACAGTAAAGTCGCCTACAGACGAATATGCACGGGTAACTGATGAGCCTACGCCCGTTGACCCATCACCGAAGGACCAGTTGAAGGAGTATGGAGTTGACCCACCACTAGCCGAAGCCGTGAAGATCACTTGTTGCCCGAGCTGAGGCGAAGGCGGGCTATAGCTGAAGCTCGTGCTCAGAGGAGCAATCACAGTGATGGTCTGACTCGACGTGGCCCCAACCCCGTCAGAATCAATAGCAGTCACGTTTACTCTGAACGATCCGGGAGTAGTGTAGGCGTGAGTTGTAGGGTCGGCTGTTGAGCTGGCACCGTCACCGAAGTTCCAGCTGAATTTAGCGGTTCCAACTCCACCTGACACGGTTGCGGTGAATGTTGCAGGCTGGTTTACTATTGAAGAGGACGGACTATGGGTGAAGGTTACGGCCAGAGAAATGGCTACGTTGATCGTTTGACTCGACGTTTCTTTACCGCCGTTAGCATCAGTTGCGGTCACCGTCACCGTGAAGCTTCCTGAATTTGCGTAGGTATGGCTTGCAGGATTAGAGGAGGAAGTGCCGCCATCGCCGAACGTCCAGCTATAAGTGAAGGTGCCAACGCCACCTGTTGCTTTTGCCGTGAAGATTACAGGCGAAGTCGCCTCGGGAATTGTTGGACTGAGACTATACATCACTGCTGGAGCCGAGGCGATACTGACACTCTGACTAGAGCTAGCTTTGAGACCGCTAGCATCAGTCACATTGAGAGAAACTGTGGTGGACCCTGGCGATGAGTACGTGTGTGTCGCGGGATTGGATGGGGAGCTACTGCCATCGCCAAAACTCCAGCTGAAAGAATAGGGGGCTGTTCCTCCTGATGCTGAAGCTGTGAATGCAACCTGCTGGCCCTCTTCGGGTGAGGATGGACTGTAGCTGAAACCGGCGGTCGGAGTTGGGATGGGATTGCTGACGGAGACAGTCTGCTCGGATGTTGCTATCTGTTGAGGCGAGCCACTGTCCTTGACTGTGAGAACGACAATGTACGTTCCCTCTAACGGGTAGGCATGTGTTACTGAAGAACCGGAACCGGCTGACCCGTCACCAAAGACCCAGCTGAACGTGTATGGACCTGCCCCACCACTGGCTGAGGCTACGAATTTGACCGTCTCGCTGACGACAGGAGCATTCGGAGTGAAGGTGAAATCCGTGGAGAGGACCGGGGGTGTTCCACCGGTGACCGGGACGGTCTTTAGGAGGCATCCCCAGCCTTCCGGGTTGCTCGCGCAATCCATCGCTCCGTAGATGGAACTGGTCGTGTTCGTCCAGTCGCCTGCGGGCCACCAGACCCAGTTTATCCTCTGAGGACTATTAGTATCATACAGGTTCACGAGTGTCTGTATGAAATGTAGGCTCGTGGTCGTGTAGCCTGCGCTCCCCGGGAGTATCATGTCAGGCGGACTAGTGGTACACGGATAGCACAACGGGTCAGTCCCACCCTCCGTGTTCAAGGCAGGCCAGCCAGTGCTCGCCACACCCGCCACTACCGTCTGGTAGTAACCCTGGGCCACGCTGTCGGCAGTCGCATTGCTCCAGACTGTCGAGTTGGAGTAGTAGTTGTAGTCCATGTAGCTGTGAAGACTGATGAAGACCTTTCCGCCCTCCGAGAGTGTTCCCAGCGGGTCCGTCACGGATGGATAGCTGCTGATTGCTGCGGAGCAACTCCCGTCACCACCTGGGCAGAGGTTGCAGCTGTAGCTGCACATGTTCTGGACGACGATCCAGTGAGTATCGCCCAGTGACCGGGCCTGGTCTATCCACTGCTGGTACGCGCTGCTAAGATATGGGACGCATGATGGGTCTGTCGAGCAGGGCGCGCTGGGACAGCTGGAGGGGCTGTTAGTACAATTGTAGTATTCTGGCTCGTTCTCCGGTTCCCAGATGATCTGTGAGTATGATGGTCCGAGGTTCTGTACTATCGGCTTCCAGTAGCTCAGCCAGCAGCTTGTATCCCTGAAGACGTCCGAGTATCCGTGATAGTCGATGATAATCCAGAAGCCGTAGTGCTGGGCTATCTGGACAGCGCGCTGGGCGTTCGTCTGGCTGTAGACGCTCATGTAATTGTAGTCTATCGTGTCGGTACAGTAAGGGTCGAAGTCGACCCTGACGGTATTGTAGCCCTGGGCCTCGAGCTTGAACAGCAACAGCTCCATGTTTGATGCATACTCCCCAAGAAAAACAGCCGAGGGAGTGCCACCACTTCCAGCTACGGACTCGTCCATCTTCACACCCCCCCAGCCTATCAGTGTTGGGACAGAGCCGCTGATGGTCGAGGGAGGCAGAACAGTCAGAGACTGGGAGATGGTAGCGGTTTTCCCGCCAGTATCCGTAACGGTCAATGAGATGGTGTACGTTCCATTCGTGAATGACTGTGAGACTGGATTACCTGTCTTGCTCGTCCCAGCAAGACTCCAACTGTAGCTGTACGGGCTGGTGCCTCCACTCGCAGTCCCGGTGAAAGCAACTGATTGTCCCGAGACGGGCACGGACGGAGTATAGGTGAAGCTGGCAGTCAGAGCACTAGGCTGAGAAACGGTGACAGAGCGAGAGCTGGTAGCTGTCTTGCCAGCCGAGTCCGTGACTGCAGTCGTGACCGAATACTGCCCGGCAGAAGCATAGCTGTGGCTGGCTACTGCTCCGGAACCGGTAGAGCCATCTCCGAAGTTCCAGGAGTACGAGTAAGGCAGAGTTCCCCCGACAGACGTAGCTGTAAACGCAACATTCACGCCGATGGCCGGATTGCTCGGAGAGAAGGTGAAGCTCGTGGACAAGGGAAGAGGACTACTGGAGCCGAACACATCGTTGAACATGTACCCCGAGTTCGCAGCAGCAACATCCCCCTGAGCGATCGGTGAGAAGCCCCAGTTGTTCGCTATCGTCCGCAGAGAAGCATACTCGTCTATTCCAGTCGTGTCTGGAGAGACATAGCCCTTCTTTACCGGCGTACCATAGAGCAGGTTAGGCGCGGCATTGTTACTATTACACGAGCCATTGCTCCCACCGCACTCGTCCCACCATAGGTAGAGCAGAGTCCTGTAGTTAGTATTGGTAAATAGGTTAGAAGCCAGCAGAGAGCCGGAAGCGGGATTCGTGAGGCTTCCACTCCCCACCAAGAAGCTCTTCAGATACGAGTCTCCAGTGGAGATGCTGTTATCATGCATGTTGTGGTTGTCGGTAGGAGTATACCAGAGAAAGTTGGGGGGATTAGTCGAGTTAGCGGCCGCGCTGAAAGTCGAGGTCGAGACAGAAGAGCTGGCGAAGACGTTGGCACTAGCTCGAGTGTCTGCGAAGCTCGTGAAAGGGAAGTGGTCATTACCTCTCGGACAGCCGCTCTCACAGTATGCCTGCCAGGTCAGACCTGCTGGAGCAAATCTGTCGGCCACGAGATTTGCAGCTGTCAGGTCTCCATAGCCGTCCTTGACGCCGTACGTGTAGCCCGCCAACAGGCCAACGTAACAGGCTGCGGAGCAACCGCTGAAGTCATTGGCATCAGCAGCAGTAGCCCCATAATTGTTCAAGCTGGGCACGGTTGAGCCAAGAGGAAGCATACTGCAGAGGAATGGATCCGTACTCGACGGGCAGGAAGAAACCGTCCCAGATCCGAACACGGAAGCATAGGCCGCGTTCTCCATGGCGATGAATACAATATGATCGAAATATGCACCATTTCCACTGGCGGAGGCGGTAGATGAGCCCCGTCCGGCGAGAAGCTGGAAAGCCACAGCGGTGCTCATCAGGACTACGGCGCAGAGGAAGAGCGCTTTGAGCGCTCTGCTAAGCAGAGTTCTGTTCAGCGTTCACCTTCTCCCGGTGCCGGGGAGAAGGCGAACAGAACCCCACGGTGAAGGGTTGGGTGGAGAGTCTTACCCGAAAACAACTCTCGTACTCATCCTCAACCTGATGACCAAACGCCCTATACCCTGAATACAAGATATAAGACTTGTGACAACTGTGTTGTCTTGCGGTACAAGCGCATACATGTAGCAATAGTCAAGAAACTGTCCAAAGAGTCCCGGAAAACTCGTTCGTTTTTGGGGGAAAGAAATCTCTTCCGGTCGAAATCCAGCGATATCTGTCCGAGGGGTAATCTATTATAGATAAGAAATGAAATGTTACAGAGGGTCCCCAGGAATCTTAACCTGATGACCACCCAAGAGAGCCCAAAGCTCCTCTTGGTTCGGGTTTTCTTCCCTGGGGGCCTTCTTACCCCCCAATACTATGAATCGACGGAACGTCGAGTTCCGTCGAGCGGTTATGAGACTCTGGACAGATGGGTGAGACCCGTAGCATTCGGTCTCATCTGTTGAAGCTCAGACTCGACTTCGTGAGAAGGATAATGCCTACGCGCGTCGCTCGGAGTTCGTCCACCCGAGCGGTGCAATAAGAGAGCCAGAAGAACAAGCTGTAGACTAGCATCGCGATTAGCGACATTCTCAACGCGCAGCGATCCACACTTATCCATCGCTCAATTCCCCGCTAACCCGGCCATCGGCATATAATATTTTGGATGGGCTCAACCAAGACTCTCAAGCTCGGCGAACCTGAGATAGACAACAAAGCCTATCGTCTGCCGCAGATATCCTGATCAAGATTTGTGATCGGCGAAAAAGTGCAGGCCAGATGAGTGTATTCAAACCAATCAAACTCATCAGCCGATGTAACAATAGGACCGACCGAAAGGAGTCCGAGACTCCCCCCGGCAACTTCTCACCCTACAAATCAGGAGATTTACAAGTTACCAGGCGTCCGATAGCCGCCGAGAATCGGTCATCATCCGACTGTCCATCGCCGGCTGCTCCAAGGTAGGATATTTCTGAAATAGCCCAACTTGGCGACTCTTCGTTGTCCAAGCTCGAGATCTATGCGCGTCAACTGGTTCCTCATCCTCGGATGCGTGCTTGCAAGCCTCTACGCGTGGCAGCAAGACCCGAACTGGGCGGACCAGAACCTGGTCTTCAGCCTAAACAACCTCCTGGCCGGACGCGTCTGGACCCTGGTTACTGCACTATTCGTCCATGCCAGCGTAGCACATCTTCTGGGAAACATGCCGTTCCTATTCGTCTTCGGCAACACCCTTGAGAAGATGATTGGGCGAGACAATCATCTGCTCGTCTTCTTCATAGGCGGATTCACAAGCTTCCTACTGCCGCCCTTACTGGGAATCTACAGCCCGGACACTGGGATGCTGGGCGCGAGCGCGGCAATCTTCACCCTTGCAGCATGCGTCATGCTCATGTCACCATTGAAATTCAGCTGGCTCTTTCTTGCACCACAGGGAC
>Ga0209376_1004406_pt1 | contig 12250 bp, 10 predicted proteins | sample GraSoiAngelo_134_FD_185891 | JGI IMG/M metagenome (GOLD analysis project Ga0209376, IMG submission 185891) | Grasslands soil microbial communities from the Angelo Coastal Reserve, California, USA - 14_0929_05_30cm (SPAdes) (version 2) | ecosystem: Environmental > Terrestrial > Soil > Grasslands ... | reverse complement strand
AATGCAAATTGAGTCCGTCGCGCGACTTGACGATGACCGGCTCCATCGCCGCGAGTTGCAGGCCTTCGAGCTTCGGCTGGTGAACGAACAGAAACGTTCCCTTTTGGGAGACGCGGTCCCAGGAGTAATAGCGGATCGGACCACGGTCGGACGTGAACGCCACCAGCCAGGTCGTGTCTCGATCGTCGCGGTTGACGACGACGAAATCGCCGTCGTTCAATTGGGCAATACCTGCAAAGTCCGCTTTGACGGACGGGTCCACCACGGCCCATTTTGCCCGACCCGGCGCGAACGCGACGGCTTCAACCACGTGTTTCTTCGGATGAATCAGCACGTTTCCAGCGTCCACCTCATCGGACGACGCGAGGACCTTCTCCCCTCCCGTCGCGATGTTCTTCTCCACCAAGCGCGCTGTGTCCGAGCCGATCGATGATTTCAAAAACGCTGACTTGCCAGCCACCGTGAAGTCGAGGAATTCGAGGATTTCGTCCGGACCGACCTTGATCCAGCTTTTCCACGGCGCCTTCACGTCGTCGCGAATGCGGATTTCCGTGCCGCCGTCCGGCGTCTGGATTTGCGCCGCGCGGACCTGGAACTTCGGGTCCGCCGCCCAACCGGCGACGTCGCCCGGATTTTCCGTGTCGAGCACCAGCGCTCCGGTCTTGAGATTCAACCGATAAACATCAAACAACTCGCGCCTGCGAACATTCAGCTCCAGAAGCAGTTCGTCCGGAAAATTCGGGTCCGTCGCGGTGACCTGGGCGCGCACGCCCTGATACGCCGTGTAATCCCGGATATTGCCGGAGACGAGGTCAACGCCGTACACGTGCCAGTTCTCGTCGCCATCCACATCCTGGAGATAGATCACCGTCTGGCTGTCTTCCGCCCAGAAGTACTGGCGGATGCCGCGCTTTTTATCGGCCGTGACGACTCTGTCGTCCTCTTTGCCGACGGTTTTGATCCAGACCTGGAGGACGTTGTTGGTGTTGGGCGCGATCCAGGCCAGGCGCTTGCCGTCCGGCGAAATCTGAGGACTGACGCGTTCCGGGTTGCCGAAGAGGACCTCGCGGGGGATCAACGGCGGCAGTTCCGCGCGGGCGGTTGAGGTGGCGGCGGTCAAGAGCGCCAAAGCGACGGTGACAGCAAAGGGGTCAGTCCCAGACAATCGAATGTTCATAGCCAGCCTCCGTGGCGCAGACAGTTGGCAAGATAACCACTCGCCCCCATCTTCAGACGTTGCGCAATCCAGTTCAAGGTCATGGTCGTTTCGCGGCGCAGCCGGCGGGCTATCTTCAGTTTCTCACGGTCGCCTTTGCGCCGCCGCTCCAACTCCGAGCCCTCCCACTTCCGTCGCCGCAATTCCTCCGCGATAATGCGAGCCGCCTGCGCCTCCGCCGTTTCCTGTCGCTCATCGCCCCCATGATGCCGGCTCATCCTGGTGCTCATCTGCTGCAGTAACTCTTGGCGAAACGCCTCATCGCCCAGGCACCAGCCCCTCCGGACGGCTTTCAACTTTCGCGGTTCCTCCAGTTCACGGCGTTGTTCCATCATCTGCTCAAACTGGCGCCGTCCCGCCACACTGTCTTGCGGAATACCCATTTCTCCAAAGAGCCGCCCCACCTTCAACCACTCCGGACGCCGAGTTGGGCTCTTCAAGTATTCTCCGTAACTGCTCCAGCGATACTCCCGCAAAGGTTGTTCCGCCTTCAGCAGTTTGGCCCGCACCGGATTCAGATGCACATAGTCGCAGACCGTCCGCAAATACCCGTTGCCGCTGCCGTCCACGATCAGCGCCTTGTAACGCCCGCTGAACAAATGGCCAACGAGCTTGTGTCGCTGATTGAAGCGCGAGGTGTAGGTGCCTAGAAACCATTTCATCCCCGCCACCAGGTTGGCTTGCGGCGTTTCCATCACCAGATGAAAATGATTGCTCATCTGGCACCAAGCCTGCACTTCCCAGCCCGTCTTTCGGCACGCTTCACCCAAAGTCTCCAAGAAACGCTGACGATCCTGATCGTCACGGAAAATCGGTTCGCAACGGTCACCGCGGTTGATGACGTGGTAAATAGCGCCAGCATACTCCATGCGCAACTTTCTGGCCATGACCACAGCTTCTCAACCAGTCCTCAGTCTGTCAATGTGCGATTGTGCGGGACTGACCCCTTTGTTTATGCCACCTTCCAAGGTTCGCGGTGCGGCACATCGAGCCATTCCGACTTGCCTGATCCCCCCATGAAGTTTCGATTTTTCGGGTCCCACTTCATCCGCTGGCCGTGATAATAAGCCAGATTGACAAGCTGGCAGACGTTGACCGTGTGCTCGCCCACTTCCACGTCGCAGATCGGCCGTTTGCGGCTGCGAATGCACTCCAGCCAGTCGGCTTTGTGGTCGCCGCTCTTGTAGAGATGGACTTTGGCGTCGGCGAGGTATTCCTTGCTGATGGCCTCGCATTCATGGGCGTCGCTCGCTTTCTGTTCGGGGCCTTTCCAAAACTCGAACTTGCCGCGATTGACGTGGATTTTTCCGTCGGTGCCGTGAAACCAGATACCGTTGCCGTCTTTGTGGATGACTTCAACCCCGTCCGCGTAAAGCAGACGCACGCCGCTTTGCGCCTTTTGCCAGTCCGGCGGCGGGATGATTTCGTTCGGTCCGCTCTCGTCCATGCCGAGGCCCCATTGCGCGATGTCGAAATGGTGCGCGCCCCAATCCGTCACGCCGCCTCCTCCATATTCGCGGTAGTTTCGCCAGTTCGGAAAATGTTTGTGCACGCCGCGTGGGCTCAGTTCGGAATTGTATCCGCGTTTGGGCGCAGGACCGAGCCACATGTCCCAGTCCAGCCCCGGCTCGTCCCGTTCTGTCGGCAGATTGCACGGCACCGCCGGCCCGCCGACCGAGACCTCCACCGTTTTGATTTTGCCAATCACGCCGTTACGCACCAGTTCGCACGCCGTGCGAAATTCCCGCGAGGACCGTTGCATGGAGCCGGTCTGGAAAACGACGTTGTTTTTGCGCACCGCCTGCACCATGGATTGCGATTCGTGGATCGATTGGCAAAGGGGCTTTTCGCAGTAGATGTCTTTCTTCGCTTTGGCTGCAGCGATGGAAATAAACGCGTGCCAATGGTCGGGCGTCGCAATGACAACCGCGTCAACGTCCTTGCGCCCGATCAATTCGCGGAAGTCGTGATAAGTGGCGCACCCTTTGTATGAGCCGTTGGGCGCTTTGGTTGCGTAGTAATCCTCCACCATCTTCTTCGCGTTCTCGCGGCGGGTGGTGTCCACGTCGCACACGGCGAGCACCTGGGTCTGCGGGTAGGTCAAAAAGCCGCTGAGCAAGCCGCGGTTTTGTGTTCCCATGCCGATTAAACCGAGCGTGATGCGGTCGTTGGGTTTGACTTCGGCGGCCCGGATGCGCGAGGGCAAAATAAAGGGCGCCGCGGCAGCGACAGCGGTGGACTTGATGAAGGAACGGCGAGAGAGGTTTCGGATCGTTTTCATAGTGTTGACATTCTTGCCCCTCAACTGGTGGCGCGAATGGCCGAGCCTTTTTCCTAATGAATTCAGGGCTCGTCAGTAGCCTCGCCCCACCGGAACGGGGTTTATGAGACCGCTTGTAGTGATTCTTATTCGCGTTGTCCAGCGCCGGAAGCGAACGAGCTGCTTGGCGATTCGGTTTTGACGTGCCGGCCCGGTTCGGTTCAGACTGAGAGAAGGACCGGGCATGAGAAAATCCGGATTTACACTGATCGAGCTCCTGGTGGTGATCGCCATCATTGCCATCCTTGCCGCGTTATTGTTGCCCGCGCTAAGCAAGTCCAAGGCGAAGGCGCAGGGCATCGGCTGCCTAAACAACGCCAGGCAACTGACAACGGCCTGGTTTCTTTATGCCGATGAGGAGCAGGACCGGTTCGTGAACAATCACGGCCGCGATGAGACCCGGCAGAAGCGCCAGACCTGGGCCAACAACGTGGAAGACTGGCTCAACAGCGATGACAATACGAACCTCACGTTACTGACCGAGGCGAAGTTGGCCAGCTACCTCGGCAAATCAGCAGGCGTGTTCAAGTGTCCGGCGGACAAATCCGTGGCCGCCAGCGGGCCGCGTATTCGCAGCATGTCGATGAACTCGCTGGTAGGCGACCCCGGTGAGCTGACGAACCGGTATAATCCGACTTACGTTCAGTTCTTCAAGTCCGCAGACCTGATCAATCCCTCCCAGATCTTCGTGTTTCTCGACGAACATCCGGACACGATCAACGACGGTTTCTTCATGAACCGTCTGGATGAGCTGACCTGGGGCAACCTGCCGGCGTCCTACCACAACGGCGCGACGAGTTTCTCCTTCGGCGACGGCCACACGGAAACGCACCGGTGGGTCGTGACGGGTCCGGGCGGGACCGTTCGCCCGCCCGCTAAAGGCGGCGTGGGTGGCACGTTTCCCGCGTCTCCCACCACGGACTACGACTGGCTCAGGGAACGGACGAGCGTCAGAAAACAATAGCCTCAGGTTTCCCTGGCTCTATCAAGAATTTGCAGGCATCCGTCGCCGGCGTTTCTTTATTTCACGTCGGAGATGTAGCAGCCGACGGCTCGCGCAGTGGGGTACGGCACCGGCTTCCCATGCACGACCGCTTCCAGCACGTCCTCCAAATCATGTTGAGTCGCTTCGGGACGCTCCTTTCCCAAATCGGCATAACGATTGTCAATGCGACCGTGATAAACCAGTTGGCGGCCCGGCAGGAAGACCGCTGCTTCCGGCGTGACGTGAGCCTGGCTGAGGCGGACCAGACCATGTTGCGGATCGCGCAACGCTTCCGGCGGCAATTGATAGTCATGGAGGTGCTTTTTGATCGCGTCGGCCGACGTGTCCGGGTCGGCATAGACCAGCCACAAGCGGACGCCGGCACGGGCAAACTTTTCCTTCACCCGTCGAATTTCCGGGGCGTAGCGGTTGGAGATCGGACAATCCGTGCTGACGAAAAGGAAGACGATGGCTTTGACACCGGCCGTGTCGAAGGGATCGAAGGACTGGCCGGCAAGATCGAACACAGTCCTTATGGACGAAGAAGCCTGGAGGTTCTCCGTGACAGGTACCGAAGGGGAAGGGTTGACAGTCGAACTTCTGATGCCGCAGCCGGACATCAGAAGCGTCACCGCCAATGCCCATAGCGGCGATGGCTTTCGACGCAGCGTGTCTGTGAATCCGAATCTGACGGCGAAGGAGCGCGGACAGCCGTGTCCGGGAATTTCTGGACTGGAGGTTGACTCCGCGCGAACACGGCTGTCTGCGCTCCAATCGAACCCCTTTGTGGGAAGGGTCCAAGCCATTTTTTTACCCGCGTTGGAACCATGAACGGTAGGGCGAGACTCCGTCGAGCCCTGGCATCCAGGTTGGCGATGGGGCATCAGGGCTCGACGGGAGTCTCGCCCCACCGTGTTCAGGGAAGGGATCGAGAACTGACATTTGGCAATCACACACTAGACAACCGGCGCGGCATCACGTTTGGTTAAGATGGCGTCGATGATCTTTTTCGCCAAATCCGGTTTCTCCGCGAGCGTCTTTTGCGCGGCGTCTTTCCCCTGGCCGATCAATTCGCCTGTGAATTGCAACCAGGCGCCTTTCTTCTCCACCACGCCGTTTTCGATGCCGACATCCAGAACGCTTCCTTCCTTGTTGATGCCGTGATTGAAGATAATGTCGAACTCGGCCTCGGCGAAGGGCGGGGCGACTTTGTTCTTCACGATTTTCACTTTCACATGACTGCCGATGGCATTGCCCGCGGTGTCCTTGATGGCGTCTTTGCGGCGGATATCGATGCGCACGCTGGCGTAGAATTTCAGCGCCTTGCCCCCGGGGGTGGTCTCCGGATTGCCGAACATGACGCCGACTTTTTCGCGCAGTTGATTGGTGAAGATGCAGGTGGTCTTCGACTTGGCGAGGAGCGCGGTGAGCTTGCGCAACGCCTGGCTCATGAGGCGCGCCTGCATGCCCATGGTGGCCATCCCCATCTCGCCTTCGAGTTCGGCCTTGGGCACGAGCGCGGCGACAGAATCGATGACGATCACGTCGAGCGCGTTGGAGCGGGCCAGCGTTTCGCAAATGGTCAACGCCTCTTCGCCGCTGTCGGGCTGAGACACGAGCAGGTCGTCGAGGTTCACGCCGAGTTTTTTCGCATAAGCCGGATCGAGCGCGTGTTCGGCGTCGATGAATGCCGCCAACCCGCCGCCTTTTTGCGCGTTGGCAATGACATGGAGCATGAGCGTGGTCTTGCCGGAAGATTCCGGCCCGAAAATTTCAACGACGCGACCGCGCGGCACGCCGCCGACTCCCAGCGCCAGATCAAGCGCGAGCGCGCCGGTGGGGATCACATCAATCTTCGTCTGCGCACGGGCGTCGCCCAGCCGCATGATGCTCCCGTCACCATAGGCCTTGGTGATGGTCGAAATGGCGGCGTCCAGCTCGCGCTGTCTGGCGGCGGAGAGTTTGGCAACTTCAGCAGCTTTCGATTCGAGGGCGGGTTTTTCAATGGTTTTCGAGGGCATAAAATTCCCCTGAGATTTTTGATTCCTAATAACGGACGAGCACGGGCAAGTCAACTATTGCCTTGCCGTTTTGAGCCGGCCTCCTTTTCGAGCGCGGCGAGCACCTCGGGGTCGCGCACGTCCACCCAGCGGTCCTTGATTTCCAGGCCGGCGATGCGATGTCCGGCGGCGGCCATGGCACTGATGGCATCGGTCAACTCATATTCGCCTCTCGGTGACTTGTGAAGTTTGGCGGTGAAATCGAACAGCACGGCTCGAAAGATGTAGATGCCGGCGTTATACCAAACGGGCTGGCCGGGTTTGAGCCAGCCTTCAGCGCGCAATTGATCGAGTTGAGCCGCGCTTGGCTTTTCAATAAGTCGTTTCAGGCAGAACTGGTCATCGAAAAAGTTCAGTCCGCCTTTGGTCACGTCTTCGCCCGCCGTCACCGTGAGCAAGCCGGAAAATCGGCCTTCGCCGAACCGCTTGAGCATTTGCTGATATGTTTCCGGCTTCACGAGGATGTCGCCGTAAGTCAGCAAAAAGTCGTCCGCGCCGACGAAGTCCTTCGCGAGCTCCGGGGCTTTCCCGGTGCCATCCTGCACGACCTGGCGCGTATAACTTATCTTCACGCCGAGCCTTTCTCCGTCACCGAAATGGCTCTCGATAACTTCGGCGCGCCAGCCGGTGATGATGCAGAATTCGCGGAGGCCAGCGACGATCAAGCCGCCCAGAATGTGTGCCAGGACCGGTTTACCCTGAACTTTAAGCATCGGCTTGGGAACTGCGTCGGTCAGTTCCTTCATGCGCGTGCCTTTGCCGGCGGCGAGGATGACAGCCTTCATGAAAACAGGACTACGCTCGGGCAAGCGCGTTGGCGCTGACGAACAAATTGCGCGAGCGAAAAGCAGCGGGACTCTCCAGAAGGAGTATCCCCCGCAACCCGGACCAGGGAAGCGCGAACCAGGGGCGGCACAACTTTCGCCCCTCCTTCCAAACCCAGGTTGGAACATCGAGTACGTGCATCGCGGCCAGTGTCTCCGCCGTGGCCGCCAGGAATGCGTCATGCCGCTCGCCGTCGACCACAACTCCCGCCAGTCGGGCCGGTTCCTCGATCAAACGCGCGGGGTCGGGCCGGGCCTGAAACTCGTCCAGAAAATTGCGGAGGACGAAATCGAATGATTCGCCCGCCCCTGTTTGGGTTGCGACTTCAGCCAGAGTCTGCGGTTTCATATGCGTCTTTCTTCAAACAGACTCTCCACCAGAAACTGCGCTTTAACCGGAATGCGTGGTGGCGGATAATATGCACAGACGATGTCCATCACCGCCTGGGGACTTCGCAAACCGAGATGACGGATCAGAAAAATGATATCGGCCGTGTCGTCGGCTTCTCCCGCGCCCGCGCCGATGCGTGAAGCGAGGCATTTCATCGCGAGGAGGTATTCTGCTGTGGGCATTGTAACGCGCAAATGATCGAATTGGGGCAAGGAACCGCCGGTGACTTCGTGCCGCGAGGACAAGTACCCCTTCACGCCATCATTCAACCAGTTGACCGGCAATCCGGCAGCAGCGCCGACTTGCTGCGCCAACTCCCGGATAACGCCGGCGGGTTGAAAGACAGCGTCAACGTCCTTGGTCGCCAGTCGCGCGTTGAAGGCCAGCACCATCACTGCGCCGCGAAACAAACATATTTCTCCCATCACCCCGCGTTCCGCCAGGGCACGGTTCAATGCGGTCAGCGCCGCGACGATCTGTTCGCGCGTCAATTTGGATTGACCCGCAGCTGTTTCGCTCACACGTGGACAATGGCTTCATGCCCCAAACTTATCAAACATCTTCGCGTTCGCCTGCATGAGTCGGATCAAATACTTCGCTTCGAAGATGCCGAGCGAGCCCAGGTTGGCTCCGGTTTCAGTGAAGCGCTCCAGTTTATCTGAGCCGCAGAGTGAGGAGTGCAACAACACCGGTTGCGGATGCCACGAGTGGCCTTTCACCGCGCACGGCGTCGAGTGGTCGCCCGTAATCGCCAGCACATCCGGCTTTTTCCTGAGCAGGATTGGCAGTGCGGCATCGAAGTCTTCGATGGCCTTTTTCTTCGCGTCAAAATTGCCGTCCTCGCCATACATGTCGGTGTACTTGTAGTGGATGAAAAAAAAGTCGTACCTGTCATATTCGGCCAGATAACGCTCGAATTGTTCGGTGATGGTCTGTGGGCCCTCGAGTTTCGTCATGCCGACGAGTTGCGCCAAACCTTTATACATCGGATAAACCGCGATGCAGGCCGGCTTCAGTTTGTAGCGTTCCTCAAACAAAGGAATCACCGGCTGATGCGCGATGCCGCGAAGCAGAAAACCGTTCGCCGGTTTTTTTTTCGCGAGGACCGGCAGGGCGGCGTTGTAAAATTCCGCGACCAGCTTCGCGGCCTTTTTGGCCTTGACCGACTTTTTGTTGATCGGTTCAACCTTGGGGACCAGCGCGCCTTCGCGGTGCGGATCGGCGTCGGTCAACGGCCCTTCGAGTCCTTTGCCGCGAAAGATGACTACGAAACGGTGTCCTTTGCCGGGTTTGATGATCACTTCCGCGTCGCCGACCTTTTTGACTTTCCGGGAAAGCAACTGGCACAACTCCTCGCAAACCTCCGTCTCGAGGCGGCCCGCGCGGCGGTCGGTAACAATGCCTTTGCCGTCGAGTGTGCAGAAGTTCGCGCGCGCAGCGATGTCGCCGGCCTTCAGTTCGAGTCCAAGCCCCAGCGCTTCAATGACGCCGCGGCCGACTTGAAACTCAAGCGGGTCGTAGCCGAACAGCGCCAGATGGCCGGGACCGCTGCCGGGCGTGATGCCGGGTGCGACCGGGGTCATCCGCCCCTGCGCGACGCCGTCGGCGACGAGCGCGTCGAGATTGGGTGTCCTGGCCGCTTCGAGCGGCGTTTGTTCCCCCTGTTCCTTGGTGGCGAGGTCGCCGAGGCCGTCGAGCACGATGAGGGCAAGTTTCGCGTTTATTTCGAGAGTCAGTTCCGAATAAAGAGCGTCCAGGTTCATGTTCGATTGACTGCGGTAGCGGCGGTCTGTGAGGGCCGTTTCACATTACAAAATCATCGCAGCGGGCGCATCATGTCGGGAAGCCGCGCGCAGCGTCAACGGCAGAGTGACGCCAGAACCATTCCGGAGCGATCCGCTTCGCGACGGTGTAACCGTTGCTCCTGCGTCACCACGGTTTGCCGTCATTTTCTTACAGGACGCTTGGGCGGCTCGTACCGTGACAAAGAAATTTCGATAGATGTCAGGTAGGGCGCGTCAGTCCGTGCGCGCCGATCGGGGAACGGATTCGAGTCTGCGGCGCGCACGGAGTGACGCGCCCTACCCTGCTAGCCTTGCAAGAAACTGAGATGTGCCCTCCCGAACCGTCGTCGCCACTCTGCTATCGACATTGCGCGGACGAGTCGGAATAATCGGCGCGCATGGCGCGGATCGTTCTGGATAAGGTCTCCAAGATCTTCAAAGGACCAAAAGGCGAGGAAGTTCGCGCCGTCAACAACGTCAGTCTTACCATCGAAAACCAGGAGTTTCTCGTGCTCGTCGGGCCGTCCGGCTGCGGCAAGTCCACCACATTGCGCATGATGGCCGGCCTGGAGGAGGTCTCGCGCGGGACCATTTCCATCGACGGCAAAGTCGTGAACGACGTCGAGCCGAAGAACCGCGATGTGGCAATGGTCTTCCAGAACTACGCGCTCTACCCGCACATGACGGTTTATGAAAACATGGCGTTCGGCCTGAAGCTGCGAAGGTATCCCAGGGCGGAGATCGACCTGCGCGTGAGCCAGGCAGCGGAGATTCTGGGTATCACGCCATTGCTCGACCGTTTGCCCAGGGCGCTCTCCGGCGGCCAGCGCCAGCGCGTCGCCGTGGGTCGCGCGATCGTGCGGCAGCCGAAAGCGTTTCTGTTTGACGAACCGTTATCCAACCTCGACGCCCAAATGCGCGTCCAGATGCGCATGGAGCTCTCGCGGCTGCATCAGCGCCTCGCCGCGACGATGGTTTACGTCACGCACGATCAGGTTGAAGCGATGACCATGGGCGACCGGATCGCGGTGCTGAAAAACGGCGAGGTCCAACAAATCGCCGGTCCGCTCGAGCTTTACCGTCACCCGGTCAATCTGTTTGTCGCCGGCTTCATCGGCGCGCCGCCGATGAATTTTTTTCGCGGTGTGTTAAGCCGCGATTCGGATGGGCTTCACTTCTGCGGCGATGGAGCGCCGGCCGGAATCAAAGTGAAACTTCTGCCGGAACAGGCTGCACAGTTGGAACCGCGCGTGGACAACCCGATCGTCCTTGGGCTTCGTCCAGAAGACGCTCGTCTGGCGACTGACTCACCGAGGACGGCAAACGGATCGGTCGTTGAAGCCGTGGTCGAACTGATTGAGCCGCTCGGCGCGGAGACCCATTTCCATTTGAAGACCGGACAGCACGGGTTCATTTGCCGGATGCCGGCGGCGGAACCGGGCAAACCCGGACAGAAAATGTTTGTCGTTTTCGATTTGACCAAATGCCACTTTTTCGACCCGACCACGGAGCTTTCCCTCACCAAACCGCGGTAGAACGCAGTTTCAACTGACGCAATGCGCGACGCCCGCAAGCTCAAGAGATGGTTTGGGGTCGCGTTTGTGGCCATCGCTTTCGTCCTCACCGGTCATCGCCTTGCGCTCACGCAGCCCGGGCCGAACCATCTGAAGTTCGCCCACACGTTCACGACGGAATCAGAGCGTGCCATCCTGGACGCGGCCGTCGCCGAGTTCGAGCGAGGCCATCCGGGTGTGAAGATCGAGCAAATCATCTCCAACAGCGAAGTCTATAACACCGTCGGCTGGCGTTTGCAGTTTCAGGGACGCAACCAACCCGATCTTTACTTCCACTGGCACGGGTTCAAGGTCGAGTATTGCATCCAGCGTGGCTGGGCGATGGATTTGACGCCGCATCTAGCGCCGGGATTTCTGGAGCAGTTCGTCTCGTCGGCGATCCAGAAGCAAAATGGCGCCCTCTATTTTTTACCGCAGTCGATTGATATCAGCAATCTCGTCTGGTATGACCGCGATCGGTTCGCTCGACTTCATCTCCACGAACCTGGGACGCTGGGCGAGTGGCTGAAGCTTTGCGCGCGACTGCGGCAGAACGGCATCCTGCCGCTGGCCCAAGGCAATCGCGATCTGTGGCCGATGGGGAACTTCGGCGCCGAACTGCTCGGCCAAAGTCTGGGTGAGGAAAAGTCAGGGCGTTTGTTTCAACCGCGCAATCCAATCAATCTGGAATACCTCCGGCGCCTGCAGACGTTGATCGAGATGCGCGATCTGGGTTGTTTCGATCTGCCCGGCGTACTTGAACGAGGGGCAATCGGCGGCCTGGGTGACATCGACGCGAAAGTCCTGTTTCTCAGCGGCAGGTCAGCGCAGCACATTGTTGGTTCGTGGTTTCTCGCCGACGTCCAGGACGCGCGCAGCAAGAACGAACTCAAATTTTCAATCGGCCTCTTTCCAGTTCCGCCCGGCGATGGCGAAGCGGACGCCCTGACGGCTGTGACGACGGGCTTCCTCGTCAATCCAACCACTCGGAATCCGAAGGCCGCCGTCGAGTTCCTCGAATTGTTGCTGTCGAAAAAATATCAGAGCGAGTTTGCCAAGCTCGGCAACCTGTCAGCGCGACGCGACGCCGTCGAGTTCACGAGCGATCCTTTGGCGC
>Ga0209376_1004404_pt1 | contig 12253 bp, 5 predicted proteins | sample GraSoiAngelo_134_FD_185891 | JGI IMG/M metagenome (GOLD analysis project Ga0209376, IMG submission 185891) | Grasslands soil microbial communities from the Angelo Coastal Reserve, California, USA - 14_0929_05_30cm (SPAdes) (version 2) | ecosystem: Environmental > Terrestrial > Soil > Grasslands ... | reverse complement strand
ACGCTTGCACGCCACCTCCGAGGCATGGCCCAAAAGTAAGGCACGGTTGGTCAAAAGATGATCCGGAGTGGCCTTAGAATGCAACTCGGAGGTTCGCTTGACCTGCAATAGCAATCGTCTATTTTTGGTGAGATAGTGCGGCGTAAGGACTTCTCGTTTAAGAACAAGGGCGGCGACAATTTGTTGTGTAATTAGCGTTTCCTGAAACTTGGCACGGATGCTGGTAACATAGAAAACCAAAGTGAGTGCACCGAAGAACAAAAAAAATGCGCCTGCCGGAGAATCAGGAAATCAAAGGCCTAAGCGCAGGAAAGATAAATTGATTCGTCTGGATGACCTGATTCCAAAACGGGACGTTACGGGCGGGCATCAATTGCTGTTCGGTGTCACTGACACAACAGAAACAACAAACAACCCAACAAAGGAAAACCAAAAATGAGAGACAAGAAAAAGAAAACCATCAAAGTCCGTGACCTGAAGCCAGCCAAAGACGCCAAAGGCGGCGCCACCCGGGTCCAAGGCACCACCCACCGGATCCAAGGCAACACACACCAGAGGTAACAATAAGGTTAAGAGCTGCACCGTGGTTCGATCCCGCGGTGCGGTTTTGGTTATTTATCCGTTCCGCAACTTCTCAACAAGCAACCCAACAAAAGCAAAGGGCGGCAGTTCTCCCCTCAGCGTGGGCTGCTCTGGTGAGAAGGCCGGTATCGGAAATCAATCAACAATTAAACCGCACCGAGGCTCGATCCTACGGTGCGGTTTTTCATGTACGCATTCGGCACCTGCCGGCTTTCGGTTGTTGTGGCTAACCTGCACGCTAATCGGAAGAGGCAAGTTGCGGAATCATGCTAAAGGAGGCGCACAGCTGCTCGCCGGGTAAAATGGTTTGAATGCCATTCTTGTCTTGAAATGCGCGCTGTTCGTGATGATCCGTCAGACCCCAGCAAGGTTCGACGCAGAGAAGCGGCCCGCCATCGGACCACAGAGTTAGATAGGGCACGCGTTTAGATCTACAAATCACCCAGCATCCGCTTGGCGGGTCGAGATAGCAAAATTCTCGCAGCGGCACATCAACAAGCCCTAGGATGCAGGATCCTGGCAATTCATTTTTGGGAAACGACATTTCCCCACCGGAAAAATCGAAGTCCCGCATTTCGCCAGAGAGATAATTGCCAGTGCGAAAAATATCGGCGATAACAGGCATGGTTTTGCCCAACCTCGATATGGCGCGGACAGATCGTTGTCCCTGTAAAGAAAGCCGGTCCAATCGCCAGCTTCATTTACCCTTGCGAGACTGATTAATTCCGCGCCCAAGCGCGAGACGATAATCCGGAGGCCATTCTCCTCATCGGTCAAAGTGTCGAGCTGTCGATCCTGCCGGTTATCTTCGCGATGCGAAGCCTTCATCGCGGTTCATGGGAACAAACCGCGCATCTGTTTGGCTTTGATGACGCGCTCGACGCCAATGGCCATGGCCGCGGTGCGATGCGAAATCTTGTGTTCCTTCGCTCGCCTGATTACTTGCGCAAACGAGTGCTCGAGAATGCGGAAGAGCTTGTCGGTCACTTCCGATTCGGTCCAAAGGAAGCTTTGCAAGCCTTGGACCCATTCGAAATAGGAAACGATTACGCCGCCGGCGTTGCAAAGAATGTCTGGAATGACAAATACCTCATCCTGGCGCTGTTCTAGAATTAAGTCCGCTTCCGGCGTCGTCGGACCATTGGCGGCTTCGGCAAGGATGCGACATTTGAGTTGGCCTGCATTCCGTCCGTGGATTACCCGATCAACCGCCGCCGGAACAAGCACATCGCACGGCAGGATGAGGAATTCGTTTGGATTGACGTGATCGCCCTGGGCAAACGCCCGCAGGTTTCCTTTCTTAAGAACGTGCTGCTCGGCAGCTTTGACATCAATTCCTTTTGGATTGTAGATCGTGGCCGTGTGATCGCCAATGCCCACGACTTTAACGCCGCTTTTGTATGCGAGCGAAAGTGCCGTCACCGAGCCGACGTTGCCAAAACCTTGCACAATGGCCGTGCACTTTTCCGGATCGATCTTCAACATGTTCATCGCGCGCTCGACCAAGTAAACGACACCGCGTCCAGTCGCTTCGCGGCGGCCTTCAGTCCCGCCAATGGCGACCGGTTTGCCGGTAACGATCTCGTTCACGGCGTAGCCCATGTACACCGAGTAGGTATCCATGAACCAAGCCATGATCTGTTCGTTGGTGCCCATGTCCGGGCCCATGATGTCAGTGTGTGGACCCACGAACGGAATCATTTCCTGCATGTAACGGCGCGAGACGGCTTCGAGCTCCGTGTGCGATAATCTCGTCGGATCGACGGCGACGCCACCCTTGGCACCGCCATAGGGCAGGTTGGCCAGTGCGCATTTCCAGCTCATCCACATCGCCAGTGCGGCGGTTTCGCCCATCGATAACGAAGGGGCGAAACGCGTGCCACCCTTGGTCGGGCCGAGCGCGATGTGATGCTGGACGCGATACCCCTGGAACGCCTTCGTGCTGCCGTCGTCCATGTGCACTGGGAGAGTGACCGCCACCGCGCGTTTGGGATACGTTGCCCATTCGCGGTCGTTCGGGTCGATATTCAAGTAATCGGCAATGACCTGGAACTGGTCGCAGGCCATCTTGAAAATTTCGTCGTCGTAAATCGTCATGGGAACGCCCCAATCGAGCGCAATTACAGGCTTGCTATTTGCGCTCGGCAGATAGAGCCGTCAAATCGAAACCATTGCGCAAGATCGACAATCACATTCGGAATCCTTAGCGTCTCTTTTCATAAATCAATGAAAATGAAAATTGAAACGCTAGCAGTCCACGCAGGACACACTATTGATCCCACGACAGGAGCGGTTTCAACGCCGATCCATCTTTCCACGACCTTCGAGCGCGATGTCGAAGGCACCTATTCACGCGGATTCATGTACACGCGCAACAACAATCCGAACCGTGAGGCACTGGAGCGCGGAGTCAGCATGCTCGAAGGCGGCGAGACCGCGGCCGCTTTTGGCAGTGGCACGGCTGCAGCGATGGCTTTGTTTCAAGCGCTCGCGCCGGGAGATCACGTTCTGGCTCACGTTGACGCTTATTACGGTACAACGCGATTACTTCGCGAAATCTTCCTGCGCTGGGGACTCGAAGCTGACTTCATCGACATGGGCAATCTGGCTGCCGTAAAGAAAGGGTTGCGACCGCAAACAAAGCTGGCCTGGAGCGAGACACCTTCGAACCCATTGCTCAAGATCGTCGATATTGCGGCGATCGCCGAAGTTGCTCACGGCGTGGGCGCGCTCTGCGTTTGCGATAACACATGGGCGCCGGTGCTGCAGCGGCCGTTCGAACTGGAGGCTGATTTAATTCTGCATTCAACCACCAAATATTTTGGCGGCCACTGCGATGTAGCCGGCGGGATCGTCGTCGCAAAGAAGGACAGCGAATTTTTTCAGCGCATTCGCGCGATCCAATATTCGGGTGGGGCTGTCCCCTCGCCTTTCGATTGCTGGCTGGTCTTGCGCGGAATGCGCACCCTCCCCTGGCGGATGCGCGCGCATTCGGAAAATGCAATGAAAGTTGCAAACTTTCTCGCGCAACATCGAAAAGTGAACAACGTGCATTATCCGGGGTTGTCTTCTCATCCCGGACATGAGATCGCCACGCACCAGATGTCGATGTTCGGCGGAATGCTATCGTTTGAACTAAGGGATGGGCGCGACGCAGCGATGTCGGTCGCGGCGAAAACAAAAATCTTTACGCGTGCGACCAGTCTCGGCGGCGTGGAAAGCTTGATCGAGCATCGAGCATCGATTGAGGGAGCAGGAACAACTTCACCCGAAGGCCTCTTGCGATTGTCGATCGGCCTCGAAAACTCGGACGACTTGATCGAGGATCTCGATCAAGCCCTAAGGTAGGGGCGATTGACCTCAATTGCCCGCCGCGCCGTCCATGTCCCGGGCGGGCGGTTCGGGTGAACCGCCCCTACCTTAGTCTTCGTCGAAGAAGATCGACGATGTCCTGCACTTCGCTCACGCGCAGCAAAAAAGCGCCGCTAAAAAATACCATCGCACCAAACGCAATCGCAACCAGCAACTCGCATAACTTTGGGAAAAAGCGCAGGCCCGCCCACGCATCAAGCCACCAGTAATTTGCCGCCCAGCAGACCAACGCCAGCAGTGCGCCAGCGAGACATATTTTTCCAAGGCCGATTAGCATCTGGCGCGTTTCCAGCCTGCTTACATGGCGTCGCATCAAAGCGTAAAGCAACAGGAAGTTGATTGTCGCAACGAGGCTAGTCGAAAACGCAAGGCCGCGATGCCCCCACCCAAGCCGAAATGTAAAAAGCCAGTTCAGAAAAAGATTCGCACCGATCGCGAGAAAACTCACCAGCATCGGTGTGTTGCGTTGACCGATCGCGTAAAACGCGGGCGTTAACACCTTCAATACTGCGTACGAAACGAGCCCGACCGCGTAAAATTGCAATGCGCCGGCAGTCTCGCGCGTCATTTCGGCAGTAAACCGCCCGTGCTGATAGATCACGCTGATGATGGGCGACGCAAGCATCGCGAGCCCGATCGCGGACGGAATAGTGAGCAAAAATGCGAGCCGTATTCCCCGGGCGAGAATCGCGCGGAACTCGTCCATGTTTCCAACTGCCGCGCTTTTCGATACCAACGGAAGAGTAACGGTGCCAATGGCGACCCCGAAAATTCCCAATGGCAACTGCATCAGTCGAAATGCAATGTTCAACCAACTGACCGGGCCGTTGCCAAGGCTCGCCGCAAATCCACTATTGATGAGCACATTCACCTGTACAGCGCTGGCGGCAATCACGGCAGGTCCCATCAGCGTAAGCACCGTGCGCACGCCTTCGTCGCGCCAGTGAAAATCGGCGCGATACTTGTAGCCAACCCCGCGCAAGGAAGGGAATTGCCCCGTTAATTGCCACGCACCGCCGATGAGCGTCCCAATTGCTAGGCCCACGAGCGAACGCGCCCCGAAATGCGGATCGAGCCACCAGCCGATTGCCACGCCGCCAGTAATCGAACCGAGATTAAAATAACTCGACGCCATGGCCGGCGGCCCAAAAACGTGTTTCGCATTGAGTATTCCCATCACAAGCGCTGCGAGCGACACGAGCAGCATGAAAGGCCACATGATTCGCGTGAGCAAAATCGTCAGTGCCGTTTTATCCGGCGACCAACTCCCCCATGTCAAAAGATCGACAAGCTGCGGCGCGAATACGATGCCGAGCAACGTCACTGCGCTCATGAAAACGGCCGTCAGCGTCGCAACTTTGTTCGCCAGCCGCCACGCCGATTGATCGCCATCAACTGCAATCTTTTTTGAAAACGTTGTGATGAAGGCCGTTGAAAGCGCGCCCTCAGCAAACAAGTCACGGAGCAAATTCGGGAGGCGAAATGCCATTAAGAACGCGTCGAGATTTCTTCCCGCGCCAAACAGACCTGCAAACACCATTTCGCGAATTAAACCGAGCACGCGACTGCACAGAATCGCTATGCCGACGATTCCCGTCGCGCGCGTGCTCACCCGCCGATCTTCTGCCGCAGCCATTGGCGAACAAAGAACAGCGTCACCCCGATTTACGAAAGAAAAAACTTCACGGGCGATGTATCTAACACCGCGGATCACGCGGATGACGCCGATTTTGTAGGGCGTTTTTGTAAAATGCCGATTTCAAACAGGTCGGCGTCTGATACAAAGCTCCGAGCGGGGACGCGGGAGATTAGACGGGCAAGGACGCCGGCGGGCGGCGCCAAGCGAGCTGGGAAGCGAGCGAATCAAGCGCCTCTACAACAAAATCGCATTTGGTGTAGTGGCGCGTGTCCTCACGCGCAATCTAAAAACCTCTGCGGCTGAGAACAGCCGCCTCTACAATATCATGCGTTTCGATTCGCGCGCATTCGTACCTAGAAGATTCTTGTAGCGGCAGCCGTGTCGGCTGCGGGATCTTGAAATGTTTTTTCCAATGTCGCAGGCGGCACGCCTGCCACTACAGTCACTGCAAAATTCGTGTCTATTGGTGTCCATTCGTGGTTAGACCCCAAAAAGAGAACACGACGTGCGGGGACGCCGTCGGGTAGACGGGAAGCCCGAGAGGGTGAGCGATCGGGAGATAGCGAATCAAAGCGCCCAGAGGATTTTCACCTCCCGGCGCTCATTGCTAAACGGAATCTCTTTTCTGCGTCGTCGAGTCGTGGACCTAGTTTATGGTCACAAAGCTCGTTGGGTAGGTCACACCCTCTAGGACCGTCTTCCAAGTGCCGCTCGACAGGAGCCAATTGTTCGAGTAGTACAACGTGCTGTCCTTGGAGGAGAGCACTGTGAAGCCGACGCCGTCCGACGTTGTATTGTCCAACGCGTCGACGCGCAGCGTGACGTTGCCGTCGATGGTAACCTGGGATCCGTTGCCCATCACCTGGTAGACCGTGGCCTTGGTATAGATCGTCGAGTTCTTGTTCCCGGGGACGCCTGTCACCGCCATCGACGAGATCGAATTGGATTTCACATAGATGACGCTGCCGCCCGTCTGCGGTATGGCGACCGTGATCTTGCCTTGCAAGTTCGCGCCGCTCTTGTTGTAGGTCATTCCAATACTATACGTGACATTGCTAGCGCTGCCCGCGTACGTACCCGCGGCTGCAGTCAGATGGACAATCTGGCCGCCGCCAGTGGTCTGGTTGGTTGAGGCTGGCTTGGCTACGACCACGTCGGCAGTCTTATCGGTCATGGCCTGTGCGGTATTATTGTAGTTGCCCGTCATCACCACAAGGATCTCGTACGACTCAGCGCCATACTGGCCGCTACTGAGCGTGACGATCGTGTTTGCCGTGCCGGTGTAGTTAGGCTGGTTGGGCACCGGACTTACCTTGACCCCGCTTGCCAGTGCCTTACCCGTGCTCGTGTCGATGAAGTCCATGGTCGCTCCAACCAACGCAGTGCCGGTTGGATCCTGCACACTGGCGCTGAGCGTGACTTGAGCTGTGGTTGAACTGGTCCCCGACGTGACAAACGTGGTCTGTCCGATGTAGTTCACCAGCGCTGCGCGCGCGATCACTGTCAGGGAGCCGTTGACGTAGCTAATCGTGTAGTTGCCCAGCCCGGTGCCCACCGCTGCGCTCGGCGTGATTGTATAGGGCGACCCCGCAACTGTTGCGCCGGCCGCATAACCCGCGCTGGTCAGCATGATCGAGGTGACCGTGTCGCCGTTATAGAGGGTGTCAGTGACCGTGAAGTCAAGCGATGGCGTGGTCGTGTCAGCGGTGTAGGTGTCACCAAAGGTCTTGGTCCGGTTTTCAGCCTTGATCGTCAACGGTGCCGTGTTGACGTGCAGGTTGCCGTTGACGTAACTGATGGTGTAGTTGCCCAGCCCACTGCCTACTGCCGCGCTGGGCACAATCGGGTAGTCTGGCCCAGGAGCCGTTACCGTCGCAGTCGCCGCAGCACCGGCCGAAGTCAGCGTCACGCTCGTCACGCTGTCACCGTTGATGAAGCCACCGGTGGTGAACTCCGTTCCAGCAAACGTGACCGTTTGCCCATAGGTCTTGCTCTTATTGTTAGCTGTCACGGTGGCGTTAGCCTGGTTGATGGTCAGCGTGCCGTTCGTGGCCGTCACGTTGTAGTTGGGGTTCGAGCCGAGACTCACCGTAATCGCATACGTGCCCACGCCAGAGAACTGGGTGGCACTGGTCGATAGCGTGTAGTTAAGGATGTCCCCGTTTACCGTGCCTGTGATTGTCGCCGTCAGCGTCGGGTTAAGCTGCCCATAGGTCTTCGTCTTATTGTCAGCCTGCACGGTCGCCGGACGCGGGCCGATCGCAAGGTCGTTACCTGTGAAGCTGATCGTGTAGTTCCCATTGGCTGTCAGTGTCCCCTGCGTGATCGCGTAGCTGCCCACGTTCTCACCCGGTGCTCGCGTGAGCGCACCCGTCAGCACTGTGGCTGCCGTGTCGCCGAACTGGAACCCAGCCGCCTGATACGTCAGCGCCGGATCGGCTTGACCGTATGTCTTGGTCTTGTGATCGGCCGCTATCGTCAAGGTTGCTGGCGTAATCGTGAAGTTGGCCGTATTGTAAGTGATGTTGTAATTGCCCAGCACACCCGCAGGACTCAGTGTGGCACTGATCGTGTAAGGACTACTCGCAACGCTCTCACCCGCCGCGCGACTGTAGGTCGCACTCACACCGTCCCCAGCCACGAACCCTGAGAGCGTTCCACTCAACGCCGGATCTGGATCCCCGTAGACCTTGTTCGCCGCATTGGGCGTCACCGAAGCAGCTTTCGGGGTGATGGTGAAGTTGGCGCTGGTGTTGGTGATGTTGTAGTTGGCGACGACGTCAGCCGGACCAAGGGCGGCCGTGAGATGATAGGGACCGCCAGCCACTGTTTCACCGGATGCACGGGTGTAAGTTGCTGTTACGGTGTCCCCGGACACGAAGCCGCTGCCACTGCCCGTGGTCAGCGGACTAGGATCTGTATCGCCATAGGTCTTGCTATTAGGGTTCGTTGTCCAGATCGCATTGATCTTGGTGATGGTATCGGTGATCGTCGTGGCGGCGATGTTGTTGTAGTTGCCGCCGCCCGTAAAGGTCCAGGTGTCGCTGTAGGTATTGGCCATCACGTGTGTCGTGCCGCTTACGTCAACGGTACCGACGGTCGCCCCTGTGTCGCCGCACACACCGGTCACCGTGTACGTTGCCGTGTGGGACTGGCCGTCGTACGGCACGTTGTACGGAGTGACGACGACCGTCGCGTTGGCCTTCGCGACTGTTAGCAATGCACTTCCGCTGCTGGCGGAAAAGAAGCCGTCGCCTGCAAAGCTTGCAGCGACACCCGACGGGTATGAGCCGGCGTTATAGCTCGTCCCACAAAGGGGGTTCACGGTAACTGTTGCTACGCCGCTGCCATCGGTGACCGCACTTCCACCGGAATTACCATTCAGAGTGAAACTGATGCTCTTGCCGCTAACTGGGGACAAGTCGGACGTCCTGGCGAGCGTTGCGGAAAGGTTTGCCGTCCCGCCGTAAGTGCCGGAGGCTGGGGCCACGGTGACGGTCGTTGCCGAGGGGGTCGGCGTAGGCGTTGGTGTAGGTGTAGGCGTAGGTGTTGGCGTTGGAGTAGCCGTTGGTGTAGGTGTAGCCGTTGGAGTTGGCGTGGGTGTTGGCGTGGGCGTGCCGCTCGTGTAATCCACGAGAAGGACAGGCCCTTGTGTCTTATCAGTTAAAGTATTCTGCTCCGTTGACTCGTACGTGACGTCGGTATTGCTTCCAGTAGCTCCGGGATCACTCACGCGCCAACCGAAATTGCTGAACGTGCCGGCTACGAACGCTGCAACATCGCTGGTAACCGTCCAACGCATGAAGGTAGGGACGGTATTGGCGGCCGGCGTCGTCTGAGAGTTGGTGGGGCTCCCGGCGACACCCGGTTGATTGTTCCAATTGATGCTGGTGTCGGTCCAAGTGGCAGTCACGCGATGCACATCATGGTTTCGGTTCGGTGCGCTGTTACCCTCCGCAGAAATGAACATTCGGAGCTTGCTGGAATTGATGGTTCCAGAAATCCCGGAAAGGTCGAAACGGAGAAACGTCCGCTGCTCGTCAGTGCCGCTTTTCTTGCCTACAATAAGCGTGGTTCCCGCGGCGTTCTGGACAGTGTTTGGAGTCTTTAGATCCACATAATTATCTGCCAAGGCGCCGATGATAACGGCACGGGCGACATCAAAACTCAGGGTCATGGTTGGCGTTGACGGGAAGGTCGCGCCGCTACAGGGAATGGTGCCGTTGCCATTAGCCTCATAAAGGTTCACCTGCCAGATCCCGCTGGGGCCTGAGGATGGAACAAAGAAAGAATCCTGAAGTGTGGCGTTCGGTGCAAATTGCGAGGTCTGGACAACGGTGCTGGATGGGTTCACCCAATCGACCCGGTAGCATTTGTTTTGGCTGCCTCCATTGAAGCTTGCGCCAAGATATACTGTTGTGCCCCAAGCGAAGGCGTTGCGTTTGATCGTTTGCCCAGCGTCCTCATACAAGAACGCGGTAAGGTTATCCGTAAAGTAAACATCCGCTTGCATCGCGGACTGCGCGCCGAGAGCAGTCACGTGGAACTGCACGCCGAGATGCCGCAGTTCTACTATGAAATAGGGGCTAATGACGAACTCGCCGTTTGCGTCGGCCGTGATGGTGGTCTCGTACATCCACTGCTCCGTCTCGTTATCAACCGCATACAGGTAAATGTCTTCGCTGGCTATCCAGCCGGACCCGCTTAGTATAACTGGCTCATCCGGTTGGTAATCGTCCTTATCAGTCCAAATGCGCGCCGGGTTAAACAGCGCCTGGCCCATCAAGAGGTTGTCCGTGTTCACACCTCCGGCGACGAAGATCCTCTTGTCGCCTGAAAGTTGCGTGGCGCTCTGACCATTGCGAAGGAGTGTACTGCTGCCGGGAACTGACGTTTCATCAAACGCCGTGAAAGGTGGCGCTGGAGGAACAGCATTCGCGTCGTAAAGACCAGCCACATCAGACCCGAGCACAAGGATTTTTCCGTTCACCAGCAGCGTGGCGCTGGATGCATGCGTGTCCAGGTTGCCCTTGGGCGTGAGCGTGTCGGTCGCAGGATTGAACTCGTCGATTGTGTTTCTTGTATCTCCTTCGAAGAAGAGCAGACGCGTATCGCTGAGCTCAAGCGCCCAATGTCCGGTGCGCGCCGCCGACATCGTTGCCGCTTCGAGGGTGAACTTTTGATCGGAAGGAGTGAAGACCTCCATCGAATCTGTGTTGCCACCGGCAAGCAAAACGCTGTCGTCGGTAAACAAAGTAGCGGTGTGCCCACTGCGCGGCACGGTCATGTGCCAAAGCGTTGGGGAAAACAATTCCGTAGTCGGATCGAAAATCTCCGCGGTGCCATCGGCTTCACCGCCGGCAATAAGCACCGTGCCGTTGCTCAAGAGCGTAGCGGTGTGCCGCGCGCGCGTCGCGCTCATGGCCGAAGCCACCACTCGGAAGCCAGCGTCTGGGTTTGCTGGGTCAAAAATCTCAGCCGATGATAGTGGGCCGCTGTCGCCGGTGCCCCCGGCCACAAGCACGCGGCCATCGGCCAGGTGTGTCGCGGTGTGATCGACGCGCGCTGTGGTCAGCGTTGCGCTAGCGGTCGAGGTTTCGGTTTCCGGATCAAAGATTTCGGAAACGGCGACGATGTTCCCGGTGTTGTCGCGTCCGCCGGTGATCAGAACGCGGCCATCGGACAGCGCGGTCGCGGCGTGACCTGTGCGCGGAACAACAAGAGAATCGAGTTGTTCCACCTGAAGAGAACTTGAGGCGCTTACCAAGGTTGCTATCGCCAGCGTGGCGCTGGCGGTTAGAAACGCGAAAAATCGCCTGCCTCCTTTGCTCGTGTTAGAAGAAGTTTCCATTTTTAACTTTCAGTTTCTTAGGGGTTGGGGGGGTGGATTATCCAGGCGGCCACGACTGCGGCTACCGGGGAGTTATTCTGTGGGGATTGTTGTGCAGTTGATGCACTTGTGCTTTCTAATGCGCGCGATTCTGATCGCGTTGCCAAATTTCGACCATCAGGGAGAGTCCCTGATTTTTGAGCAAAATTTCCCCTAGGTAGATGTACCTAGGGGGGAGCCGACTAGTCACTAATGAACACCAATAAACAATAATAGACTTTCTGATGTAGAGGCAGCCGTGTCGGCTGCTAATGCCAGTCCGGCTCGGACCGAGACATTCTACTAAAACTTAACCGCGGATATCGCTGATAACACGGATAGACTAACCACTGATCAACACCCTCCTTGGCCCGACTTCGGCGTGCCGGGCTAATGAACACCAATGGATGTTTCAGGTTCATGATTGTTCCGTGGAGGTAAAACTTAGCGTCCATTCGTGTTGATTCGTGGTTAAAGTGGGACAGTTTGATTAAACGTTTTCTTCGAGTTTGGCGTTCGCTTCTGCGTGAATCCGTTCCAAACGTTCGATCATCCCGTCAATTCGATGCTCCACTTCTTGCGCTGAAGTTCGCCGCTAAGCGGCGCGGAACGGGACTACTTTCTTCTTTTTGACGACGGAGATCTCGTTCCTCTGTTGCGGCAAAAGATTCTCCATCACCCACGCTGTGGCGCGCTCGGTCAGTTCGGCGCCGCTGTGCAGACCGAGTTTGCCTTTGATATTTCCGCGATGGGTCTCGATCGTTTTCACGCTCAGGTTCAGCGCGTGTGCG
>Ga0209376_1004402_pt1 | contig 12254 bp, 7 predicted proteins | sample GraSoiAngelo_134_FD_185891 | JGI IMG/M metagenome (GOLD analysis project Ga0209376, IMG submission 185891) | Grasslands soil microbial communities from the Angelo Coastal Reserve, California, USA - 14_0929_05_30cm (SPAdes) (version 2) | ecosystem: Environmental > Terrestrial > Soil > Grasslands ... | reverse complement strand
AATTACTCCCGCTCCGCCGATGACGCCGAGTCGACGGCGGAGGAGGTGCGACGCCTTGGTTCGTCGGCCGTCCCGCATCAAGCGAACATCGCCGACGAGGGGATGGTCAAGGCCATGGTCGCGTCGACGGTGGAGCGCTACGCGAGGCTCGATGTGCTGGTCAATAACGCCGGCACCACTCACTTCATCCCGCATCCCGACCTGGAGGCGCTGACCGATGAGGTCTGGAATGACATCCTCAGCGTGAATCTGAAGGGAACGTTTTTCTGCTGCCGGGCTGCCGCACCCGAGCTCAAGAAGGCAAACGGTGCCATCGTCAACATCGCGTCGATCGCTGCGCACCGGGCGTCGGGCTCGTCCATCGCGTACGCGGTCTCGAAAGCCGGCGTCGTGCAACTGACACGCGCGCTGGCTCTGGCACTGGCCCCGGAGGTCCGGGTCAACTCCGTCTCACCGGGCCTCGTGTCGAGCCAATGGTTCAGCAAAAGTTTTGGCGCAGATGCGGCGGCGGCCCAGGAAGAGGCGTTTGCCAAGGCGACACCCGTGAAGAGGATAGCTACGCCTGACGATGTCGCCCAGGCCGTCCTCGCGTTGCTCGAGAACGACCTGATCAACGGCCAGGACCTGGTCATCGACGGGGGCAAGAGCGTCCTCTACCAACCGCTTGCCTGAGGCTATTACTTAGCGGTTGGCGGCGAACTGACTTTCGGGCTTGCACCTCGGACCGGCTCCGCTTACATTTCCGCTCGGCCCCGAGGGAAACGTTCAAGGGGGCAGGAACAGGGCCGCAAGGCCGTGTACCGGCTCCCGAGAGGCGATCCGTCGGGGTCACTTCTTTTCCAGGCGGCCTTTTTGCAAGCTGAGTCAGGTCGCCGGCGTTAGGCTGTTGCGACCGTGACGATCGCCCAGCGAACTCGCACTCACCGCCAACCTGCTGCCCCAACCGCGGTGGAGCTTTCGATCGTCATGCCCTGCCTGAACGAGGTGGAGACGCTGGCGACTTGCATCCAGAAAGCACAGCGCGCGATCGAGAAGCACAGCCTTGCCGCGGAGATCATCGTCGCCGACAACGGCAGCACCGATGGGTCCCAGGTCGTCGCCAAGGAGCTTGGGGTGCGGATGGTCGTGGTCGCGCGGAAGGGTTACGGCAGCGCCCTGATCGGCGGTATCCAGGCGGCGCGTGGCAGCTTCGTGATCATGGGTGACGCCGACGACAGCTACGACTTCGCCGCCATCGGAACGCTGATCGACAAGCTCCGCGAGGGCAACGACCTCGTGATGGGCAACCGCTTTGCGGGTGGGATCCAGGCCGGAGCGATGGTCTGGTCACATCGTTGGGTCGGCAATCCTGTGCTCACTTTTATCAGCCGGGTCTTTTTTCACACACCGGTCGGAGACATGCACTGCGGACTGCGCGGATTTCGCAAGGACGCGTACGAAAAGCTCCGCCTGCGCGCGACCGGGATGGAGTTCGCCAGCGAGATGGTGATCAAGGCCTCGCTGCAGCGGATGAGGATCGCCGAGATCCCAGTCACGCTGAGTCCCGACGGCCGTTCGCGGCCGCCGCATCTGCGGACATGGCGCGACGGCTGGCGCCACCTGCGCTTCATGCTGCTCTTCAGCCCGCGCTGGCTTTTCCTCTATCCAGGCCTGTCACTGTTCACGGCCGGCGCGGTGGTCGGAGCTATTTTGGAAACCGGGCCGAAGTCGTTCGGACCAGTGACCTTCGACATCCACACTTTGCTGCTGGCCGGCTTTGCATGCCTGATCGGATACCAGCTGGTCGTGTTCGCCGTCTTCACGAAAGTGTTCGCGATGCAGCAGGGATTCCACCCGCCCAACCCTGGCTATCGAGCGATGTTCCGCTACGTCAAGCTCGAGACCGGGCTCGCGATCGGCGCGCTGATGCTCATTCTTGGCGTGGGTGGCATTGTGATCGCGGTGTTGAGCTGGGGCGCGGTCGGTTTTGGTTCGCTCGACCCGCGGCTGACGATGCGAGAGGTGATTCCCGCAGCGGTGCTGGTCACGCTCGGCGTGCAGACGATTTTTGCCAGCTTCTTTCTCAGCATCCTGGGCATAGATGAACCCGATCGCGTCTGATCGAGCCTGATCGGGTCGGCTAGCGCTCCAATCAGCCGCTCGCTGACCACCGTGCACATCAAAGCAGCTGGCGTGTTCACCCTCGTCGTGCTGGTTGCCGCCCCAATCGCCTACATGTCGATGTTCGGCGGCTTCCAGGCGTACGACGACGAGGGGTACATGCTCGTCACGCTCCGCGACTACCTCGCGGGGCATCCGCTGCTTACCCCGTACCTCGCCCTCTACGGTCCGTTCTTCTACGAGCTGGTGGGCGGCTTCTTCAAGCTCCTCGGCATCATCCCCACCAACGACAGCGGGCGGCTCTTCAGCATCGTCGTCTGGCTTGCCTCCAGCGTGGTGGCAGGTCTGGCCACGTACCGCCTCACCTGGAATCTCGCGGTCGGCGTGGTCGGGCAGCTGGTGACCTTCAGCTTGCTGGCAGTGCTTGCCCAGGAGCCCATGACGACCTACGGCCTGATCAGCCTTCTCCTGGCCGGCCTGGTTCTCGTGGCGACGTACAGGCTGGAAAAGCCGCGCGCGACTGCTGTGCTGGTCGGGGCGATCGTCGGAGCGCTGTGCATGCTCAAGATCAACGTTGGCGCTTTCGCTGGGCTGGCGGTCGTCATGGCGTGGGCCGGCAGCCTTACTCCTGTGTGGAGACGTTTTGTCCTTCCGGCGATCGCCGGCGTCATCACGCTCGCTCCGTTCACCTTGACGTCGGCCCTGCTGGGTCGCGGCTGGGTGCTCGAGCTTGCGTTGTTCGTCTCGCTGTCCACCGCGTCCGTCGCCATCGCCTACGTGGCGCCCGAGCCTCGGAGCGAGCCTCCCTCGTCGACCGGCTGGCTGCTGCTGGGTGGTCTGGGCCTCGTCGCGGCTTCGTTGGGAATTGCGCTGGCCGGAGGCAGCCGACCGGTGGACGTCTGGAACGACCTGGTGGTGCGGGCGGTCCGGTTCCCGCAGCTTTTCACGTTGCCGGTGAACATCAATCCCCTGGCGGACGCGTGGGCCGTGGTTTCGGTCGCGGTCGCGGTCGCGACGTTCGGCCCGCTGCGACATGCCCGGGTGCCCGCTTCGGCAGCCGGCGCGGCCCGGATCGCCTCGGGGCTGTACATGCTCCTCTCGATCCTCCTCCTGCCCAGCTGGATCTTCCTGCTGGGGCTGCCGCTTGCGTGGATCGCCATCCGGCCGCCGGGCGCTGATGCGGCCGGGAGCTACTGTCGAATTCTGCTGGCCGCGCTCGCCGTGATCGGCAGCCTTCAGATCTACCCTGTTGCAGGCTCGCAGCTGGCGCTTGCGGCGCTGGTGATGGTGCCCCTCGGGGCGGTGATTCTCACCGATGGGATCGCGCAGCTTCTCTCCAGCCCGGCCCCGGCGGCGCCATGGCGACGGCTGGCCGCCTGGGCCACCCCGTTCGCGTTCGCGGTCACGGTCACGATCTTGATTTTGTCGGGGTACCTGACTGAAGGTCGGTTCGAGTCAGGGTCTCCGTCGGGCCTCGCCGGAGCCGAATCCGTGAGAATGCCGGCGCAACAAGGCGCCCAGCTGCGCGAGCTGGTGGGGGGGATCGAGCGCGATTGCTCGGCATTCATCACGTACCCCGGCATGAACAGCCTCTACGTCTGGACCGGCCAGGAGCCCGCGACGCCGCTGCGCTATGGGGTCTGGTGGCTCGTACCTGATGTCAACGACGAGCAGTTGATCGTCCAGCAGCTCGAGGGTCGCCCGCGCCTGTGCGTTGTCAAGAACCAGACCCTGATCGACTTCTGGGCTCAGGGCAGGGCGGTGCCGCCGAGCCCGTTGGTCGCATTCATCGACCAAAACTTCGTCGAGAAGAGGTCCTACGGTGACTACGCGCTGCTCGTCCGTCGAACCTGACCTCAGACGACAGGCTCGGCCGCTGGTTCCGCCGACCGATCGTGCGACAGCGACTCACGACGCGGTTTGATGCCCCCGACGCCAAGGATCGTCAGCCAGCCGGCGTCCCACAACAGCTGGGGCACGGGCTGACCCAGCGTCAGCACCTGCATGGTGACGATGCCGACACCGAACCACAGCCGATGCGCCAGCGACGGCGTGCCACGCAGCACAAGCCACGCCGCCAGGACCAGGTTGCTGTAGTCGGGTTGGTGCAGGTGGATGGAGACCATCAGCGTGCCGAGCAGGCCGGCGGCGAAGACGATGTCGAGGTCCTCCCGGCGGCTCCATGCGACGTACAGGCAGGCAATGCCCTGGACGGCAAGCACGGCGTAAGTGGCGGGGCCCAGGTGGAGGCCGAACAGGTACGCGACGGTGAAGAAAGTGTGGCCGACATCGGCCTGGCCCAATCTGAGCGCCTCCCAGTAGCTGGCCAGGCCCGCAGGCCCAAGGGCGACCGCGCTCAGCGCGGCCAGTACCGCGCAGGCGCCGGCCCAGCCCACCACCGCTTTGAATCGGCCGGCGACCAACAGGCAGATCGGGATCATGAAGACGACCTGCGGCTTCAAGGCTGTCGCCAGGGCGAGGGCGATGCCGGCTACGAGCATCTGATCCCGCCGGCTCAACCACCAGGCGACCGCCACCAGCGCGATCACCAAGAACGTCGGCTGGCCGTAATAGAAGGCCTGCATCACCGGCCACAGGCCGATGGCCACCAGCAAAAGCGTGAGCTTGGCCAGGCCGTGGTAGGGGGCGGCGAGGTGCCAGGCAAAAACTAGCGCCGCCACGGAGATGGCAGTCCACAAGACGTAGGCCACCGGCTCTGGGAAAACGGTAAGGGGGGCGAAGGTCCACGCCAGGAGTGGGGGGTGCAGGTACGTGAGCACGCTGTCGATGGTCCGGTCGTCGGCGGGGAATGAGCTGGAGAGCGTGCGCAGGGTGCCCTCGTTGTAGATGGTCGACCATCCGTAGCGCGTCCCGGCTTCGGCCGCCACGTAGATGAGGCGGACGTCCTCGTGAATCGGATGCTGGACGAAGTAGGCGATCCAGCGCCCGATCGAGTAGACGGCGGCCCATCCGGAGGCCACGGCGCCCGCGGCCAGCCAGAGAGGCGGCCGGGGCTTAGCAGTTGCGCCCTTCATGGTGCGGATCACGGAGTCTGAACGATGATCTTGCCTGGCGCGAGTGAGCTCCACGCGTAGCCGGCACGCCTATCCTCGGGCCCAGCGAACTCGAGCACCAGCTTGGGGTGCTCCGGCCCCTCGCCGCTGAAGTCTCGTGCACCGGGCACTGCAAGCCCACCCAGCACCTGCCCAGTCCGGTCGTACCAGGCGACCTCGCCGTAAACGGCGTTCGCCTCATAGCCCGCGTTCACCTCATAGGGCGAAGCCTGTTGGTAAGCGAGCTTTGCCGCCTGGTCGCGGGCCACCTGCCAGGCCTGATAGTCCTGCTCCCCGACGCAGTAAACGACAACCATCGCGGCAACGATGGCGAGTGAAAGCCGGCCTGCGAGCAGTGGCCTCGAGGTGCGGCTGGCCGCGCGCGCCGCAAGGGGCGCCAGCAGGGCCACCACCGGCAGGTAGTAGCGGTCGACAGGGACGTAATGCAGAAGCGTCAGAGGTAGGAACTGCAATCCCGCCGCGAGCAGCAAGAGGGCAGCCGGCTGTCCCACCTTGGCGGGGGTGAGCCAGCGCCACCTGCGGATCATGAACGCGACAGTGGCCACAGCGGCGATCTCGAGCGCCACAAACATCGGGATAGGGAAGAGTTGCGGCTTCAGGTAGGGGAACAGCACGCTGAGGCTGAATCCTTGAGGCTGGAACACGTTCCCGTAAAAGATGTCTCCGTTGGCGAGAAACACCGCCAACGCAACGAGGATCAGGGCGAACGCGAAGAGCCGGCTGCGGTCGCGCGCTGGTCGCTTTCTTCCGGTGAGCGCTAGACCGGGCAGGAACGGCAGCAAGCCCAGGCCGACCATGCCGGGCAGGAACATGAAGGCAGCCAGCGCGAAGATGGGTACCGGTGCCACCGCCGCCTGCAGGCGGTGGCCCTGGGTTGGGGGCGTGAAGCCTGCGAGGGCCGGTACGAGAATCGCGCTGAGGCAGCTCGCCCAGAGTAGGCCCAGGCCGATCCAGTCCCGGCGGGCGAGGCTCTCCCGCCGGAACAAGAGCAAGCTCGCAGTGACGGCCAGCGGCAGCGAGACGCCGACCTGACGCTGCAGCGTGGCCAGCGTGGCGAAGCCGACGCACAGAGCGATCCAGCGCCGGCCTTCGTGCCAGCGGACGCCACCCAGCGCCGCCGCCGAGAGCAGTCCGACATATGGCACGTCGGTCATGAAGGTGGTGGCGTCAGCGGTGAAAACGGGGAAAGCGAGAGGGGCGATGGCCGCGATGGCCGACCAGGTTGGGTCCGCCCCGAGGTGGCGGGCAAGCCGGTGCCCCGAGTACATCGCCAGCAGAATGAACGCGACCTCGGACAGCCTGAGCAGCCTCTGATCGCCGTGCCCAAGTGTAACCAGCCATGCGAAAACGACTTGCACGAGCGCCAGCGCAGAGTCGCTCGGGTACATGCTGATGTGCAAGGGGTTGAAGTGGCGCACGTCCCATGCCATCCCCCAGTCGTCGTTGAATGCGAGGGGCGGGCCCAGGTCGAAGGCGACGACGAGCAACAGGGCGATGCTGCCAAGGATCCAGGCCGTGCGGGTCAGCCGGCCGGTCACCGAAGTGGTCTCGGGCGCCGTCAGCTCCAGCGAATCCGCCAGCCGCGATGTCGAAGTCGACTCGATCATGGGAAGCGCGGCACATTGTCGGCCAGTTGCCGCGCCTTTCAGACGGTTAGTAGATCGGGGTCTCCACCGTCACGGCTTCGAGCCACTTGCGGCACGAGGTCAAAAAGCGTGCCGCCTGAAGGCCGTCCAGCACGCGATGGTCGAACGAGAAGCAGAGGTACATCATCGGCTTGATCCCGATCATGCCCTCGATCGCTACAGGCCGCTCCACGATCGCCTCCATGGTCAGGATGCCGGCCTGGCCCGGGTTGATCACGGAGTAGCTGAAGAGGGTGCCGAAGGTGCCGGAGTTGTTGACGGTGAAGGTGCCACCGGTCAGCTCGTCGGCCTTGAGCTGCTTGTTGCGGGCGCGTGTCGCGAGGTCGTTCATCGCGCGGGCTAGGCCCGCGATCGAAAGCCCGTCGGCCTTGCGCACGACCGGGACGAGCAGCGTGTCCTCCATCCCGACCGAGATGCCAAGGTTGAGGTCGCGGTGCAGGATGAGCTCTGTCTCGTTGAAGGTCGAGTTGACCTCCGGATGTTCGCGCAGGGCTGAGATCGCGGCCGTCATCACATAGGGCAGGTAGGTCAGGGAAAAACCCTCCTGCTTCTGGAACGCGGCCTTGTTCGCATTGCGGTTGGCGACCACGCCGGACATGTCGACTTCCTGCGTCTGCCACGCGTGGGGGATGGTGGCTTTCGCGCGGGCCATGTTTTCCGCGATGAGCCGCCGCACGCGGGTCAGCTGGACGACCTGGTCGCCCACGCCCGGTGCGACCTGAGCGGCAGGTGCCGCGGGAGCCGGCGTGGCTTTGGCTTTCGCGGCGAAGTCCTGGACGTCCTTCTTCGTCACCCGGCCGCCGAGCCCTGAACCGGTCACCTTCGACAGGTCGACCTTCAGCTCTGAGGCGGCCATCTGCACACCTGGCGAGAAGCGGTGCTCGCCGGTTTCCTGCGTCGGCCCCTCCGCCGGCTTCGCCGACACCTCCCCACGCGTGGGGAGCACAGGCTCCGGCGCCCTCGCTGGCTCTTCGGCCACCTTCGGTGTGGCGACCGCTGGAGCCGGCGCCGGGGATTCCGGCGTGGCGGTCACTGCGCCGTCGCCTGTTTCCACCACCGCGATCTCGGCGCCCGCCTGGACCGTCTCGCCTTCCTTGGCCAGGATCTCGCGCAGGATGCCTGAGACCGGGGCGGGCACCTCGGCGTTGACCTTGTCGGTGTCGACCTCGAGCATCGGCTCGAACTCGACGACCTTGTCGCCCGGCTTCACCAGCCAGCGCGAGATCGTCCCTTCGTGGACCGACTCGCCCAGCTGCGGCATCACGACCCGAGTGGTCTTTGCCATCAGTAAGCCGCGAGGTCCTTCAGCACTTTCGTGATCTTGTCCGGCGTCGGCATGAAGTACTCCTCCATCGGTACCGCGTACGGCATCGAAGGCACGTCAAGCCCGCCGAATCTCTTCACGGGCGCGTCCAGCCAACGCCACGCCTCGTCAGCGATTAGCGCCGCAACCTCCGATCCGACCGAAACGCTGAAGTTGTCCTCGTAGAGCACCAGGCACTTACCCGTCTTGCGCGCCGACGCGATGATCGCCTCCTTGTCGAGGGGATAGACCGTGCGCAGGTCGAGGATTTCGACGCTCACGCCGTCCACTTCGAGGTTCCTGGCCGCCTCCATCGCGTAGTGGACCATCAACCCGTAACAGAAGACCGAGATGTCAGTACCCTCGCGAGCCGTGCGCGCGACCTCGAGCGGGATCAGATACTCGCCTTTGGGCACGGGCTCTTTGAACATCCGGTATAGGCGCTTGTGCTCGAAGAACAGGACGGGGTCGGGATCGCGGATTGCCGCGAGCAACAGTCCCTTGGCCTCGTAGGGGGTCGAAGGGATGACGATCTTCAGGCCTGGCGTCGCGAATCGCGCCTCGATCGACTGCGAGTGATAAAGCGCCCCGTGCGCGTGGCCGCCCATCGGCGCGCGCACGACCAGCGGCACCGACCAGTCGCCGTCGCTGCGGTAGCGATACTTGGCGATCTCGTTGGTGATCGAGTTGAACGCCATGTGCGCAAAATCCGTGAACTGCATCTCCGCGACTGGCCGCTTGCCGGCTATCGCCAGCCCCAGCGCGACGCCCGCGATCGATGACTCGGCCAGCGGCGTGTCGATCACGCGTGCTTCTCCGAAGCGATTGCGCAAGCCGTCGGTGACCAGGAACACCCCACCCTTTTTGCCGACGTCCTCGCCCATGACCATGACGCGCTCGTCGCGCTCCATCTCCTCGGTCAGGGCTGAACGCAGAGCGGAGACCATGTTCATGTCCTCGGTCTCGACGCCGGCTGCGGGTTCGATCGCCGCCGGCGCCTCGACGGCGTAGACGTTCTTCAGCGCATCTTCCGGAGCGGGGTCGGCGGAGTCCATGCCATCTTTGGTGGCTTTGGTGACCTCTTCTTTGACCGCCTCTTCGTACTCAGCCACCTGCTTGGCGGTCATCACGCCTTCTTCGAGCAGACGCTTCTTGAACCGCTCCAGGCAGTCGTTTTCGGCGAGCAGCTCGATCTCTTCCTGCGTGCGGTAGCGGCGCTGGTCGTCCTCCGACGAGTGGGCGCCGAGGCGGTCGACGAGGCACTCGATCAGAGTTGGTCCCTCGCCTGCGCGTGCCCGCGCGACTGCCTCCTTGGAGACCACGTAGCAGGTGACGGGGTCTCGGCCGTCGACGGTGACGCCCGGAAATCCGTAGCCCGCCGCGCGCTGCGCGACGTAATCGATCGCGTACTCCTTTCGAAAAGGGGTCGAGATCGCAAAGCCGTTGTTCTCGCAGACGAAGATCTCGGGCAGCTTGTAGATGGCGGCAAAGTTGAAGGCTTCGTGCGCATCGCCCTCTGCGCCGGCGCCCTCGCCGTAGCAGGTGAGCAGGACCCTGTCGGTGCCGTCCATCTTCAGTGCATACGCGACACCCGCGCCGCGGACCATCTGCGTCGCCACCGGCGAGCCTCCCGACGTGATGTTGTGGCGGGAGTCCGAGAAATGGCCGGGCGTCTGCTTGCCGCCCGACGCGGGGTCGGCGGCTTTGGCGAGCACCGCCAGCATGAGATCGAGCGGGGTCATGCCCATGCGCATGCACACCACAACGTCGCGGTAGTAAGGAGCAAGCCAGTCGTGCTTCGGTTGCAGCGGCCAGCTGACGCCGATCTGAGCCGCCTCGTGGCCGGCGCACGAGATGATGAATGGCGCGCGGCCCTGACGGTTCAGGACCTGGAAGCGGTAGTCGATCTGGCGGCCCAGGAGGATGTACCGGAACCACTCTTTCAGCGTCTTCTCGTCCAGGCCGGTGTCGCGCCAGGCGATCGGCTCCTGGTAGCGCCACTCGGGGCTGAAGGAAGGACCTTTCGTCTTGGTGATCTGCGCCACGGCCTTTTTAGAAGTGAATGGCGTGGCCGTCCACGGCCATCGCCGCCTCCATCACCGCCTCGCTCAACGTCGGGTGGGGGTGGATGTTGCGCCCGAGCTCCCACGCATCGCCCTGGAAGAGCTGCGTCAGCGCAGGTTCGGCGATGAGCTCGGTGGCGTTGGCGCCCACGATGTGGGTGCCGAGCAGCTGACCTGACTTGGCGTCGGCGACGATCTTGACGAAACCCGCGGTCTCGCCATGGATCTGCGCCCGGCCGATGGCCGAGAACGGAAACCGCCCGACCTTCACCTCGTGGCCCCTGTCTCGCGCCTGCTTCTCGGTCATGCCCACCGACGCGACCTGGGGGTGCGAGTACGTGCATCGCGTGATGAGCTCCTGCTCCATCGGCGCGAGGCGCTGCCCGGCGATGTCCTCCGCGGCGACGATGCCCTCATGCGACGCCGCGTGGGCGAGGAGGTAGCCGCCGACCACATCGCCGATCGCGTGGATGGAATCGACCGACGTCCGCATCCACTCGTCGACCTTGATGAACCCGTTCGGGTGCATCTGCACGCCGGCCTGCTCAAGGCCGAGCTCCTTGGAGACGGCGGCGCGACCGACGGCGACCAGCAGCTGCTTGGCCCAGACCTCGCCCTGGTCGGTGTCGACGGTGACCCCGTCGCGCGCCTTCTTGGCCCCCGTCACCTTCACCCCAAGGCGGCAGTCGATGCCGGCCTTCTTGAAGACGGCGAGCAGCTCTTTCGAGACGTCTTCGTCCTCGAGCGGGACCAGCCGGTCGAGCGCCTCGAGCAGGGTCACCTTGACGCCGAGCTGGTTGTAGAAGGTGGCGAACTCGACCCCCACGGCTCCGGCGCCGATGATGCAGATCGACTCTGGCGCGCTCTTGGCCAGCACCGCATGGTCGGACGAGATGATGTTCTGGCCGTCGATCTCGAGGCCGGGCAAGCTCTTGACGACCGAGCCCGTGGCCACGATCAGGTTCTTGGCCTTGAGCTGCCTGGAGCCGACCTCGATCGTGTTGCGGTCGCGGACGCGGCCCTTGCCCTGGACCACTTCGATCTTGTTCTTCTTCATGAGGTACTGGACGCCCTTGTAGAGCTGGCTCACGACGGCGTCGCGGCGCTCCGCGATGCGCGGATAGTCGTAACCGACGACCTCCGCCTTCAAACCGAACTCGGCGCCGCGGGCGGCGACGCGGTGGTAGAGCTCCGAGGACTCGAGCAGCGCTTTGGTCGGGATGCAGCCGATGTGGAGACACGTTCCGCCCAGCTTGTCGGACTCGACCAGCCCAACCTTCAAGCCGAGCTGTGACGCCCGGATGGCGGCTGGATAACCACCCATCCCGCCGCCGAGGATGACCACGTCAAAATCGGAATCGGGCACGGGTTAATAGTAGGAAGCTTTAGCAGCCGGCCTTACGCAGGTTGCGAATGCCGGCGTCGAACGAGGCGTGGTCGCGCAGCGGCCGGCCGGCGCCAGGGTCGCCGAAGGCATCGATGGCCCGGTAGTAGAGGCGCGGGTGCCTCTCGCTGGGCATGACGAGCAGGTCGACGGCTCCGTCAGGGTCGAGGCATGGATCCGTGCGTTCGGCCGCGAGGGCGGCGAAGTCGGCGACCTGGCGCTCCATCAAGACGGTTCGCGCGGTCGCGAAGCTGAAGAGCAGGACGGCGTTGTTGAAGGCGGCCAGGAAGACGCACGCGATCAAGACGGGCCTCCAGGTGCCCCGCCAGGGCAACTTCTTCGCGGCCTCGGCGAGGAGCAGCAGCCACAGCACCGCGCCGACGTAGACATACCGCGATGATCCGGATTGCTGAAAACCCAGCTGGGCCCGGGTCAGGCCGGTGATGAGGTAGAAGGCCAACAGGCCGGCCGCGACGCTGACGGAGAACGCATCGGCGCCTCCGCGGACCCAGTGCCAGCCGATCGCGGCCGCCGCCGCGGCCAGAACCAGCAGCCCGATCGTGTCGTTCTTGCCGATCAGGCCGGCCGCGCCCTGGCTCAGCCCCCACAGGGTGTAGAGCGGATCGAGCCAGAGGTTCGCCACCGTCGGTGGCGGGTTGGGATGGCTGCCGAACCTGCCGAACG
>Ga0209376_1004396_pt1 | contig 12264 bp, 8 predicted proteins | sample GraSoiAngelo_134_FD_185891 | JGI IMG/M metagenome (GOLD analysis project Ga0209376, IMG submission 185891) | Grasslands soil microbial communities from the Angelo Coastal Reserve, California, USA - 14_0929_05_30cm (SPAdes) (version 2) | ecosystem: Environmental > Terrestrial > Soil > Grasslands ... | reverse complement strand
ACCACTCCGGGCACGGCGGTGGACCGGCCACCTGTTTCATTTCCTTTCCGCCATATTCGACTCCAGCAAACGTGACCGAAGCGAACGCAGCAACGCCGCAAAGGCCCAACAGCAGTTTTTTCATGTTATTTCTCCTTTTGGTTAAGTTTGTTTCTACTCCAAACATTTTGGAGCCACAAGTCAATAACGAAATTGGCTCTTTTTGTCTAGATGCCGCGAGTTTGAGCGGGCCAATTACAAATTGCAAGAAATATTTTAGGAAATTTTCTTGCTCTAGGCCTTGAGCTCCGCCCCGGTATTTGCATCGGTGATGATGAACTTTTCCTGGTGAAAGCCGGGATCGCCGCGGAACACAAGCCGCCCGGCGTAACGGCGCTCCAGATCGATAAGCAATTCCTCATCCTCTTCCTTTAGTCGCTTAAGCACGTCTGGATTCAGAATCACCCGAAAATCATGCACGCTGTCTTGATATTTCCGCATGACCGTATTGAGAGTCCGATGCAGTTCCACGCTTGTAGTCATGGAAGTTTTCACCACTCCGCGACCGCCGCAGTAGGGGCAGTTCTGGTAAATAGTTTCACTGAGGCTCTGCTGCGCCCGTTGGCGAGTCATTTCCATCAGACCAAGTGGCGAAATCGGAAGGACATGTGTCTTGGCCTTGTCGCGCTTAAGCCGTTCCTTCATTAGGTTGTAAACCATTTGCAGGTCTTTGCGGCTCTTCATGTCGATGAAATCGCCTATGATCAAACCACCGATATTACGCAGCCGAAGCTGACGGGCGATTTCGTCCGCCGCTTCCAAGTTTGTCTGCAAAATCGTTTTCTCTACGTCGCGCCCACCCTTGTTGCGGCCAGTGTTGACGTCGATGGCCACCAAGGCCTCAGTCTCGTCGATCACAATGTAGCCGCCGCATTTGAGCCACACCTGCCGATGAAAGGCGTCGTCGATTTGTTTTTGCACGCCATAGGCCTCGAAAATCGGCGCGGCGCTGTCGTAAAAGCGGATGCGATTGCGCGCCCGGCGGGAAATGTGACCAACCATGTCGAGCATGCGGTTGGTCGATTCGCGATCGTCGCAGACGACTTCATCGATCTCTTCCGTTAGAAAATCGCGGACGGTCCGCTCAACCAAGTCCGGTTCCTCAAAAACGCGGCACGAGGCGGGAGAATCGCGGATGAGCTGTTCAACCTTGGCCCACTGATCGAGAAGGAACCGCAGATCACGGACAAAATAGCGGGCGCGCTGCCCTTCGCCGACTGTGCGGATAATGACGCCGACGCCGTCTGGAGTGTCGAGCTGGCGCAAAATGTTGCGGAGACGCTCCCGTTCCTTCGGATCTTCAATTTTTCGGGAAATGCCGCTCCGGTCGCTGAACGGCATCAAGACCAAATAGCGCCCTGCGAAGCTGAGATTGGTGGTGACGCGCGGTCCCTTTGTCCCGATGGGACCTTTGGTGACTTGCACGATTACGTCGGAGCCGACTGGGTAAATATTTGGGATATCTTTGGCTGTAATTCGTTTGCGGGGCCGCCTGTTTGCAGGTCGGTCGATTTCCTCGATTCCACTGTCGAGCGCAGCCGGAATCGCGTCCCAAAAATGGAGGAACGCGTTTTTCTCGAAGCCGATGTCCACAAACATCGCCTTCAGGCCCATCTCGATGTTTTTGACTCTGCCTTTGTAAACGCTGCCGACAATGTTCCGCGAAGTTTTACGCTCGACGCTGTATTCTTCGAGCCGGCCATTCTCGAGCAACGCGACGCGGGACTCGAGTTTCTCTACGCTGAGTATGAGCTTGTTCCCCGTTTTGCGCGAAGCAAGCCCCAAAATTTTTTTTACCTTGTCTATCATAAAATTGAAGAGGTTGACCGATCAGAAGCGGAATCGCCCGGAGGTTCTGCGACAGCGTTTCTAATCGAGAGTTCATCGTATTCCACGCCGGCGAGCCGGCGGCGGCGTTGGTGCAGGCGCTGGTGGCCGGCGAATTCCAAAGAGTCGTTCAAAAAAGTTGCGCGGCTGCGGCGCTGCCACGGGAACGGCGCGCCCCGCAGGAACTGCAGCCCGTCGCCTTACTTGCCCTCGAGAGTCCGCTTCAGGTTCTACATCCGGCGCTGCATCCGAACTGGCCATCTGAGCCGTGGCATTTTGCGACTCGTCGGCATTTTCTTCGTCGCCGCTGGGAATGTTCCCTCCGGCGTAATTCACATCCTTGAGCATTTGAAACGGATTGGCCTTGTGCGCAGGCGAGAGCCAGGTGACCTGCATATCGAACTTACCTTCATCCAACGCGAGCGCCCGTTCCAAAATTCTCGTGGCAACTGGGCCAGCGACGCTGCCGCCGTGCTCACCGCCTTGGACCATGACCGCAACAACATACTTGGGATTCTCGAAAGGCGCGAAACAGGCAAACCACGCAACGGTATCCTTGTGCCCGCGATCGGTGGCTTGGGCAGTGCCAGTCTTGCCCGCAACCTGCACATCTTTCAAACGCGCTCTTCCACCGGTTCCCCCGTCTTCATTAACAACTTTCCAAAGGCCTTTGCGCACGAGTTCGATTTTGTCAGGCGAGAGTTCCTTGCGCAGGTCGGATCGCACTTGCGGCGTCTGCGGCACCGCGACGTTGCCGTGCTCGTCCAGCACAGGAGAGCCATCTTGCTTCAAGACCTTGTCCACCAGACGCGGATAATAGCAGATGCCGCCGTTAGCGATCGTCGCGTAGGCCATTGCTAATTGCAGTGGCGAAACCAGAGTGTAGCCTTGGCCGATTGAAACGTTCGCCGTTTGCGCCTGCGACCATCTCTCCTGCGGATGGTGAATTTGCATCCATTCAGGCCCTGGCAAATTGCCAGTTTGTTCACCGGTGAGTCGCAGACCCGATTCTTCGCCAATTCCCAACATTTTTCCAACGGTGTCGATCGACTGAATGCTGGCTGCGTTTCCGTACTGATAGAAAAAAGAATCACACGAGACCTTGATCGCATCGACCAACCCCAGCGTGCCGTGCGTGTAATGCTTTTCGGCCGCCCAGCATTGGAAAAAGTGGTTGCCATAACTCACACCGCCACCGCAATTGTAGCGGGCATTTGCAAGATTTCGGCGCAATCCGGCGAGCGACGTGATGAGTTTGAAAGTTGAACCGGGTGGCAACGCGCTGATCGCACGATTGACCAGCGGGTCGGCTTCATCTTTTTGCAGCGCTTTCCAATCTTTGGCTTTGATACTGGGGATAAATTTATTTGGATCGAATGAGGGCACTGAAGCCATCGCAAGAATGTTGCCGTTATTCGGGTCGACAACCACTGCTCCGCCACGACCCACGGCCCGTAATGCCTCCTCCGCGATCGATTGGATCCTCGCATCCAGCGTAAGGAAAACATTCGCGCCTTGTTGCGGCGGATCTTCACGCAAGATTCCTTCGATTGTTCCCTTGGCACTTTTGCGCAAATACCGCATTCCGGGTTTCCCGCGCAGATATTCATCCATTGACTTTTCGATATTCGATTTCCCTTCCACGTCCGCTTGGTAAAACGTGAATTTTCTTGCTTCCTCCTTGTCAACGTCGTCCGGCATACCGACGTAACCGAGAAGATGCGCGGCCAGCGCGCCATAAATATAAGAGCGCACCGGCTTGATGGCGATGTCCACCCCAGGCAACCCGACATCGTGTTCAGAAAATTTCGCCATAGTTGGGAAATCGATGTCCTTGATGTAAGAGAACGGAACTTCAGTGTCGTTGCGATAATGTCGCTGCAGCCGGTTGGAATTGTAGTCGCGTGCCAGATCAAGATCGTTCAGTCGCGGGATGATGCCGTCATTGACGATCTTGATGATGTCCGGCTCCTTCATGTCTTTTGGCATTCCGTTGATGGTCGCTCGATATTCCGTCAGCGGCGGTGAACCGAAGCGCTCGCGATAGCCTTTGACCATCTCCGGCAAATAAAAATCCACCTCATAGCTCGCGCGATTCTGGACCAGTGTCAGGCCGTTGCGGTCTTTGATTTCGCCCCGTACAGAGGGAATTCGGACGGTTGCCTGAGAGCTGGTGCGCAATTGCGCAGTCCATTCGACGCCATGGGCTACTTGGATCCACCAGAGCCGAAGGCCTAGCGCGCCCATGCCCAGCAGCATAAATAGGGCGAGGAACTGAATGCGGAGACGCCAATTATTGCGGTGACGGTTCATTCGAAACGCCCCCTTTCAAGAACGTATGAATAGCCAGTCATCCGTGCCATCCATTGTAAAAACAAAAACACGATCGGCGCTAATGCCATGGCGATGAGGCCGGGCCCGCCGATTTGCCACCAAACTTCGCGGGTGAAAATAGGAGAGCCACGTCGGAATGCGATCATCAGGTATTGCGTCAGAACTATCAATGACGTGCCGACGCCACTCAGGATACAATGCACTTCCCAGTGGCCACGGGCAAAGAGCGGTCTCAGGCCGTGCATGAGTCCCGCCAGCACGCCGTACAAAAGTATCGATGATCCCGCTGAGATTTCAACTTTTCCCCCAATCACCTGCACCGTGAGCGCATCGAGCAGAAGGCCGGCGCATAAAGCAAGCGCCAGCATGAGCGGAAACGGCAGCGCCATTGCCCCGTAAAAAACGATCACTGGCACAATGTAAACATGCGCGTCGTAAAGCCAGGGCAAGACTGGGATGAAGAATTCCGCGATCTGGGCAATTACTACCAGAACCAGCAGTAGAAGAAAAAAGATCATTTGCGACCGGTCACCACGAACACGTCCTCCAAATGCGAGAGATCTACCGCTGGCGTCAACTGCGCTTGTCCATCGAGCTCGCGTATGCGAAAACTTTTGACAGCGCCGATAAGCAAACCAGATGGGAAAACGCCACCCATACCGGAAGTATAGACTTTTTTGCCCGGTTTGAGGTCAGCTTGTTTCGACAAAAAGTTTAGATCTAAGCTCGGATTCAATCCAGCAGTCACGCGCTCGCCCGAGACGATCCCTTGTTCGCGGCTTCCTTCTACTGAGGCCGCCAATTTGCAATTTTCATCCGAAATCAAAAGAACGACTGAGATGCTATCGCTTACGGACGTCGTTTTGCCTATTAATCCTTCATCTGTCACCACTGGCGTGTCCGGCTCGACACCGTCTCGCTTCCCGCGATTGATGGTGACAGTTCGCCACCAGGTCGAAGAATCACGCGTGATTACTTCGGCAGCGATCAACTTGAAGACGGATCGCTCGCGGTAATTGAGCGCATGGCGCATACGATTGACTTCATGTTCGACGTCGCGCAAAGCCTGGTTGGTGGCGCGCAGCGCTCGATTCTCCACCTGAAGATTGGCGTTTTCGCGTTCCATTTGCTCCAGCGACTTCAGACCAGTGCGCACGGAAGTAATCTGTTTTTGCAACCCCGAGCCGCGGCTCAAAAATGGTGCCAGCAATTGATAGACGCCGGCCTTGAACTTGCGTGTGCTCTCTGGCCCAAAGCTGAGAAAATACCCGAGAATGGCGCCAAAAATCAGCAACGCGATGACGTTTGCGCGACTCATCGTGATTGCGGATTGTGGATTGCAGATTGCGTGTAGAACATCAACGGCAGATTAGAAATCTTTCCGCAATCCGATTTCCAGAATCCGCAATTGTTTTTACCGCCACTGACGATCTGCCGAGGCCACTTGACGCAAAAATTTAAGTTCATTGAGGCATTTGCCGGTCCCCTCTGCCACTGCGCTGAGCGGATCTTCAGCAACATGGACAGGCAAACCCGTTTCCTCGCTCAAAAGCTTGTCGAACCCTCGCAGCAACGCTCCTCCGCCTGCCAGCACGAGCCCTCGATCGACAAGGTCTGCCGAAAGCTCAGGTGGACAGCGCTCCAGCGTGATGCGTACCGAATCCACGATCGTGGAGATCGGCTCCAGCAACGCTTCCCGCACTTCCTGTGAAGTGATCATGAGCGTCCGCCACGAGATCGCGTCCTTTTACTTCCACGCTGGTTTCCTTTTCACTCGGATAAGCTGAGCCGATCTTGATTTTGATTTCCTCCGCCGTGCGTTCGCCCACCATCAGGTTGTAGGCGCGTTTCAAATACTGCACGATCGCTTCGTCTAACTCATCGCCGGCTACACGCATACTTCGGCTAAACACAATTCCAGAAAGCGAAATGAGCGCGACTTCCGTGGTGCCGCCACCGATATCGATGATCATATTTCCGGCGGGATCCTGCACCGGAAGGCCCACCCCGATCGCTGCGGCCATCGGTTCCTCGATTAAATAAACTTCACGCGCCCCAGCGTGCGAAGCCGACTCGCGCACAGCGCGCTTTTCCACTTCAGTAATGCCGGAGGGAACTGCGATGACTACGCGCGGCCGCGCGCGCACCCGGCGGTTGTGAACTTTGGCAATGAAATGTCGCAACATGGCCTCGGTCACCTCGAAGTCGGCAATGACGCCGTCTTTCAGCGGTCGCACCGCAACAATGTTTGCGGGCGTGCGACCGAGCATGCGTTTGGCTTCGTCGCCTACCGCCAACACCTTGTTCGTGCCCGCCTGCACGGCCACCACAGATGGCTCACGCAAAACGATCCCTTGATCCTTTACGTAAACCAGCGTGTTCGCCGTACCAAGATCGATCCCGATATCGCTGGACAACCAGCCGAAAAGTCCGTTGAACATGAATTATAAATTAGAAGCACTTCCAGTCCGAGCAAAGCGCGTCACATTCCGAGAACCTCCCGCGAGTGCGATTCAACCGGCTGAAAAACTCCGCCGTAATCTGAAACAGTGCGCTGCCCCGTCAAGCGCATTTATGGGTAATCCGTGATTCGTCTGTCCGATGTAACGATTTAACGATTTAACGAGTCAACGATATACGCTTTACTTACCACGTGATCGCAAGAAACATTATCGTCGCGCCGTCCATTCTAGCCGCGAATTTTGCGCGGCTGGCTGACGAAATTCATTGCATCGAGCAGGCCGGGGCTGATTGGATTCATTGCGACATTATGGACGGACATTTCGTCGATAACATTTCGTTCGGGCCGGAAATTGTTGGCATTGTGCGCAAAGAAACGCAGCTGCCGCTGGATGTGCATTTGATGATCCAGCACGCCGATCACTACGCGCCGCGCTTTGTTAAGGCCGGCGCCAATTCGATTACGGTTCACGTGGAGCCGGAAGCGAAACATGGCATTGAGAAAACTTTACGCGCAATTCGTGAGGCCAACTGTCGCCCGGGCCTCTCCCTAAATCCAGAGACGCCGTTCGACGCGGTCGAGCCGTATCTCGACAAGATCGACATCCTGCTAGTCATGACTGTCCATCCTGGTTTTGGCGGACAAACCTTCCGGGCCGAAATGATGGAGAAGGTAAAACGCGCCGCGCGATGGAACGAATTGCATCCGCGCAAGATCGACATTGAAGTGGACGGCGGCATCAACGCCGAGACGGCAAAGCTCGCAATTGAAAATGGCGCAAACGTCCTCGTCGCCGGTACGTCGATTTTTCGCGCAAAGGATTATGCGAAAGCGATTAGCGAGTTGCGCGGCAAAAAATAATGCCGTCGATGATTGTCGATCTTAGCCGATCTCGGCCGGCTCGGCCGCCACGACAGGGCGGGCTTCTTCAGTGGTTTCGGCCATTACTTCATCGGTCTGCGTGACGCGCACCACTTCTTCGATGGTCGTCCGGCCCTGCGCCACGCGGCGCCAGCCGTCCTGTCGCAAAGTTTCCATGCCTTCAGCAATCGCGCATTGCTTGAGTTCGCCGCCATCGCACCTGCGCATGATCAGCTTCCGCAACATTTCAGTCACGAGACAAATTTCATAAATGGCTGCGCGCCCCTGATAGCCGGTCTGGCGACATTGATCGCATCCTGCGCCACGCTGAAAACGGGCGCCGAGTTCTTTGACTGGAAAACCGATCTCGGCGAGATATTCGCCTGGGTAGTCCACCCATTCCACGCAGTCCGGGCAAATGGTGCGCACCAGCCGCTGCGCGATGAACGATTTCACGACCGATGCGAGCAGAAACGGCTCCACATCCATGTCGAGCAAGCGCGTGATCCCACCTACGGCGTCGTTCGTATGCAGCGTACTGAAAACCAAGTGGCCAGTCATGGCGGCGCGGATGGCGATGTCGGCTGTCTCGATATCGCGAATTTCGCCCACCATCACCACGTTCGGATCCTGTCGCAAAATATGGCGCAGACCCTTGGCAAACGTGAGATCAATTTCCGGTTTCACGTCGATCTGTGATACGCCAGCAATGCGATATTCCACTGGCTCTTCGATGGTGATGATGCGCCGCTGCACGGAGTTAATGCTGCTCAAGAAACAATAGAGCGAGGTCGATTTGCCACAGCCAGTGGGGCCGGTAAGCAGAATGATCCCGTTGGGTTGCGCGAGCAGGTGGCGAATGATCTTTTCCTGTTTCTTGCTCAAATCAAGCCGCTCAAAATTAAATTGCTGCTCGCCGCGGCTGAGCAAGCGTAAGCTGATCGATTCGCCATTGACCGTGGGGATCGTTGAGACGCGCACATCGATCTCTTGATTGTTCGCGTGCAAATTCATGCGCCCATCCTGGGGGAGACGCCGTTCCGCGATGTCCATATGCGCCATTACCTTTAGACGCGAGATGATGGCCGATTGCAACACGCGCAACTGCGGCGGCACGGCGATCTCATGCAAAATTCCATCAATCCGATAACGAATGCGCAGGTCATTCTCGAGCGGCTCAACATGGATGTCCGTCGCCCGTTCGAGAATTGCCTCGCGAATGATCTGGTTAACGAATTTGACTACGGACGCTTCGGGGTCGTCGGCGTTCAGCTCGTGCGCGGTTTCGCCTTCCTGAAGCACTTCGAAGGCGCGGTTGCTTTTCAGGATTTCATCGAACGTCTCTGCGCCGATCCCGTAGAGCGTTTTCATTGCGCGCAGAAGCTGTGCGCGCGGCACTAGCACCCATTCAGCCGGCTTCTTCAAAAGCTGGGACGCCAGCTGGCGCCCGAGGGAGTTAAAGAGATCGTACGTTGCGAGCACCACCGAATTTTCCTTCACTTCGATCGGCAGAATGTGGTGCTGGAAAACGAAACGACTCGGCAAGATCGACAATGTCGTGCGGTCGATCTTCTTGGGATCGATTGAGACAGCCGGCACGCGGAACAAATTCCCGATGGCGGCGAGAAAGCGTTGTTCGTCCACTTTGCCTGAGTCGAGCACCTGTCCTACCCACGAACCGCCGTTTGGGTTTGAAGCCAATTGCGCGGCTTCCTCCAGAGAAGACACACCGCTTTCGAGCAGCAAATTAATTAACGATTGGCTGGCAGCTGAGCTCATTCAAACGGGGAGATGATAACGCAGAGGAGAAGAAACCGAATGAAACCGATTTAAGGCGTTTCGCAAGGGCTTTCACGTATAACGCGTGATCCTTGGCTGAGGAATCGTGAGGCTGCCTGCGCGCGAATGCGGGATCACGGCAGACGCAGCGCTCTCCGCACCGGATCAGTCAGAGTGCCGGTGACCCGCATGGAATAATTCTTCTGAAGCCGCGCAATGGCATCGGCCACTGCGGGGGTGAATACGCCGTCAATGGGGCCACAATAGTATCCACGCTGGCGCAATGCAGTTTGCATTGAGCCAACATAAGCCGGCTGGACAATCAATTGTTCGGGCGCCTTAAAATAGTACTCCCAGCGCCAATGATACCTTGGCGCGAAATCGGTGGCGTTCACGCCGCGACCTTGGTGAAGCAAACCCCACTCGTCTCGTTGTGCCAGCGGATCGACCGAGCGAAAAATGTCGTACTCGAGAACATCGTACTCGCCTGCCTGCGCAATGGCCGGGCCTAGGGCGAGAATTAAAGCGAGAGCAATCCGTTTCATAAAAAAATATGGTGAAACCTGCTACATATCTTTCGCCGGAGGAATATCCGGTGGCGGTAAGCTTAATTGTTTGCCGGTCTCCGTTTTCGGGCAGTCCGGGCACTCAGCCTGATCAAGCTCTGGCCCATAATGGGTGTAGTTTTCCCATCTTTGACGCAGCCGGTAAAGATCTAGCTTGGTCAAGGTCACCTGGGGACACATGAGCACAATCAGTTCCGTACGCTCGTGACTGGCGGTGGTGCCGCGAAAGAGCGCGCCGAGGACTGGAATACGCGAGAGGTAAGGAATGCCGTTATAATTCTTTGTCTTGTTGTCGGTGATTAGGCCGCCAAGAACAATAGTAGAGCCATTTCCCGCGGAAACATTCGTGCGGATGTAGCGGGTAGCAATATTTGGGATTAGGTTGCCGCTCACTAGGGTCGAGCCAGCCACGCTGTCGAGTTTCTGCAAAATATCCAGCGAGACTTCCTTCTCGGAATTGATTAAGGGCACCACCTCGAGTTGCAACGCGACTTTCTTGAACTCGATACTCGACTGCACCGAGGCTACATTAGTTACGGTCGTCGCATTCGTCAGGGTATTTACCGGAACTGGAATTTCTGTGCCCGAGGCGATGATCGCCTTCTTATTGTTGCTCGTGAAAACCATCGGTCGCGAGATCACTTTGAAGCGTCCGGTGGTTTCGAGCAGGTGCACGATTGTCGCGAGATAGTTACCGGCTGCGATATATACATTGGTCCCAGTGGCTACGTTCTGAATAATTCGGCTGAAGTTGATTAAACCGGCCGGGTCGACAATTCCGGTTCCAATTCCGGTTACCGGGGAAGCAGATGGCCCAACAGAAGGCAGCGGCAGCGGCGCACCGGTGTTGCGTGAGATGCCGACGACTTTCTTGTTGTATTTTGCGAAGTAATCAACGCCGAATTCCTCGTCGTTCTTAAGTGTCAATTCGCCGATAACAGTGCTGAGCGCGACTTGGGGCGCTTTCACGTCCATTTCATCGAGAATCTTTTCCACCTTCGCCACCACCTCGCGGCTGCCCAGCATGATGATCGCGTTCGCGCGCTGATCCGCGATCAACTTGGCGTTGCCGACCGTGACCGCCTTGGGTGTGGTGTCAACTGGCTGCGTGGCGAGTTCTTCGGAGATATTCAATGTGCCGCCAGTCGTGCCGGTCGTGGTCGTGGCAGCGCCCACGAGTCCCGTTGTTGTGGCGGCAGTTGTAGTGGTGGTGCGCAAAGGCGCCGGTTGCGGCGACGGGGCCGCACCGGGCGCGCCTGCTTCCGCAGCAGGTGCAGCTGCTCCCGGCTCGGTCAACGCCTGCACCAGCACAGGCAAGACGTCACCAGCCGAAATGTATCGCAGGGATCGGCTGACCGGATGTCCAAACTCGACATTGGCGTCAAATTCGCGGACCAGTCTGCGGATGAAAGGCATGTTGATGGGCCGCGTCACCACATGTATGCGGTTTGTCCGGACGTCGGCGGTGAGTTTGATTTTCCCCACTACGACGGCTTCTTCCGTTAGCCCGGCCAAAGCGCCAGTCTCCGCTTCTACTGGCACCGGTTGCGGAACGGGCGGCGTCACTCTCACGCTGCGAACTCCACCCGGGCCGGGCTGCCCGGTTGGCTGGCCCTTCTCGAAGATGTCCTTGAGCATGTCCACTACCTTAGTCGCATCAGCGCGGTCGAGTTTGATGAACTCGCTCACCACTTCCGCGGGCGCCACATCCACTTGCTGAATCACACTGGCAAGTTGCCTGATGATGTCTGCATTTTGTGTCACCAGGAGACTCGACGATTTCGGCAGGGCCAGAATGTTGATCGAGCTCGAGCTTCCCTGAAAATATGCCATCAGCACTTGTTGTAGTTCCTGCGGGTCCGCATACTGAAGCCTGAACAGGAAGCTGATCACTGGGTTGCCCGCCGGAATGTCCCCTAAGTCGGAAATAATCGGCACCACTGCCTTGCGCGGGTTTTGACCGGCCCCGACTACTTCCACAATGTCCCGAGACGCGGGGATTAACGAGATCCCGTTCAATGCCATGCTCATCTCGATGATCTTGATCGCCTCATCGCGAGATACGTCTTTGGTGATGAAAATGTTGACCTTGCCTTGGACGAAATTGTCCATCACCAACCTCTTGCCAGTGAGCTGCTCGTACATATGCAGCACATCGACGATATCGCTGTTTGGAAACTGCAGCTTAACTGTCGCGGGCGCACCTGGCGGAGGCGTCTCTGTGGGCGGCGGATTGGCTATCTGAACAGCGGCTGGCGCAGGTTGCGCCCCCTTGGCTATCGGAAAAACGGACGGTGTCGCATTCGCTTCATTGCCTACCTGCAGATTGGGAGATGGCTGCGGGCGCTCGGCTTCTTGCTGAGCTGAAGCGAGAAATGCGGACGCAATCGTCAGCGT
>Ga0209376_1004393_pt1 | contig 12269 bp, 9 predicted proteins | sample GraSoiAngelo_134_FD_185891 | JGI IMG/M metagenome (GOLD analysis project Ga0209376, IMG submission 185891) | Grasslands soil microbial communities from the Angelo Coastal Reserve, California, USA - 14_0929_05_30cm (SPAdes) (version 2) | ecosystem: Environmental > Terrestrial > Soil > Grasslands ... | reverse complement strand
GATGAGTATGTGACCACGAATGAGGTGGAGATTGCGCACCTCGAGGATCATCTGCACGTCCAGCCTGGCGAGGTATTAGTGCCGCTGCCCGAGCTGGAGCGCGACGTCAAACGCCGGACCTTTTTCACCAATCTGACTCATGCGATCGGCGTCTTGCTGGCTCTCCCGCTGGTGTTCCCGGTTCTCAAGTACCTGATGAAGCCGATGTATGCACCGTTCGACAACCGGTGGGTCAAAATCGGCAAGGCGAACAAGATCAAGGCGGAGGATGTCGGCGTGCAATTCAAGTTCAAAAAGAGCGTTAAAGAAGCCTTTATGCCGGAGGCTGAGATCGACAAGAATGTCTGGGTCCTGAAAGCCTCGTCCGCGGTTCTGGAGGAGGTGTACAAAGGCAAGGATATGGAATTCCGTGATCATACCGGCGGCGTGATCTGGACGAACAAACGAGACGTTCCCTATGTGGCCTATTCGGGTAAGTGTCCTCATCTGGGCTGCGGCTACAAGTGGCGGAACGTGCCGAAGCTCGGCCGGCAGATCTTCCTGTGTCCCTGTCATCTGAGCATCTACGATGCCAGCGGAAAAGTGCTGGATGGGCCAGCCCCTCGCCCTCTGGACCCGGTTCCGATCCGCGTGGCGGCCAACGGGGACATCGAAATCATCGATGTCGAGTACAAGGCCGGCACAAAAGTCCAAATTCGGATCGTCTGATGAACGGCCAACCGTCCGTGCTGGAGAAGGTATTCGCGTTCGTGGATGAGCGGGTGGGCCTGAAGACCCTTCAGGCCAAGATGCTCAACGAACCGGTGCCCGGCGGATCGCGCTGGGCCTATGTGTTCGGCTCCTGCCTCCTGTTCATCTTCATCCTGCAGGCCGTGACCGGCATTCTGCTCATGTTCTATTACGTCCCGAGCGCGGACCACGCCTACGCCAGCACCCAATACATCATCCACGAAGTTGATTATGGATGGTTCATTTTGAGTTACCACTTCTGGGGATCTTCGGCGATGGTGGTGATGGTCTTCGCTCACATGTCACAGGTCTTTCTGTGGGGTGCATACAAGAAGCCGCGCGAGATGGTCTGGCTGGTCGGGCTGGCGCTGTTCGGTCTTGTGATGGCGTTCGGCTTTACCGGGTATCTGCTTCCCTGGGATCAGCGCGCCTACTGGGCGACCACGGTCGGCGTGGAGATCATGGATAAGACGCCGGTTCTGGGCGACTTCATCGCCCGGTTCCTGAAAGGCGGGCCCACGCCGGGCCAAATGACCCTGAGCCGTTTCTTCGTGATCCATGTCATGATCCTTCCGGCTGCGCTGATGGGACTGGCGGGGCTCCATCTCTTCCTGTTCAGGAAGGCTGGCCCGGCAGGTCCGTTCCGGGGAAGCACAGAGGAGTTGAAGGCCAAGACCGACTTCTTTTTTCCGCGGCAGGTCTGGAAAGACATTGTCGCGATGGCTGCGGTGTTCGTGACGATCTGTAGCCTGGCCTTCATCGAGCCAGTGGTGCTGCTGGAAGAGGCGACACCGGATCCGGGCGACTATCATCCCGAGCCGGAGTGGTACTTTCTGTTCCTGTTCCAGATGCTGCGCTTGAAGATCTTCGCCGGAGAGTTTGGGCAGTTCCTGGCCGGAGTAGCTATTCCGAATGCCTTCCTATTATTGCTGGCCGCGCTGCCATTTATCGACCGTAGCCCGGAGCGCAATATCTTCAAGCGGCCGATTGCCTTGATCGGTTGGATCGTGGTGATGGCCGGCATCCTGATCTTTACTGTGTCCGCGATCATTAATCGAGAGTTCTTGGACTAGTGTCGTCATTCATCATTCAACGTTCGTAGTTTGAATTTTGGTATGACCGGTCAGGCCTCGAACATGTCGTCAGTGAAACTGGGTCTGGCTGTCGCATGGCCGGCTTTCTGGACGGGCGTTCCAATCAAGATCGTCATCGCTCTGCTGCTCCTGGCGATGGGGCTGTATCCGTGGGAGATGCCGGGGCTGGCGTTCCTGCTTCTGCTCTCCATTCCCATCGACATCTGGGCCCTTGATCTGAGCGCCAAAACTGTCTTCCTGGAGCGACTCCGCCTTCAACCACCAGCCCGCGTCGGAGTAACGCTGTGGTGGCAGGCCATGCTGCTCTATGCCCTGTACCTGCCGATAGCGTACCTCATCGAGAGCCAGACGGTCGCCGGTGCCAAGGCCGTCGCGGGCAGAGTTTTTGAACTGGAACTGCTCAAGAGCCTGCCGGTGCCGGAGCGGATCAGCATCGAGCTCACCATGTGGGGCAGCGTTGCCGCCGTGGTCTTGCTGGCTTTGGTGGTGGGATGGTTACTCGGATTTGGGCGCATTGTCGGTATGCAGGTGGCCACAGCGAGGCCGGCGGCGGAGCCCTATCAGGCATTAGTCCGTCAGTGGGACCTTCTAAGGGTTCCCGCTGACCAACCTCTTCTCTTGACCGTACTCACGGCAACGGGCGTGACACTCGTCGTCTTGTTTTGGGCATTCATGCCGGTCACCACTCCGCATCCCCACGAACTGTACCAGAAGCCCCAGGAGCGGGTGGCGCCGTCCCTCAAGCCGGCTGAGGCCTTGCAGAAGACCGAGAAAGTCATCGCCCAGGCAGAATTGGCTGTCCAGGCACTTGAGGCGAAGGCGCGAGCGGGATCCAAAAACAAGGACAAGAACAAGAAAACTGGAAAGAGAGACGCCCGATCGAAAGCCGACTAGGCCAAGGTCGGCTAGATGGAGACGGCTCCTGGCAATGCCGCTGCACAGGTGCGCTGATGACCGCACAGGCCTGCCCCTGCAGGCGGACGAGGAGGTGTCCATGAGAATCCACGGCGAACATCCGAGGCGACTCCTCAGCTTGCTGCGCGGACGGGGATCTTCGATTGCGGGGTTGCTCTCACTCATCGGTCTACTGCTCGCGCCTGCGCTGGGCTTGGCGCAGGAGGCGACGAGTACAGCAGCAGTCGCCTACCGTGACATTCCTCAACTCGGCGGCAGCCGGAACATTATCTGGGTCATCGCGCAGCAGCATCTGCTCCTGGCCGGGTTCGTGCTGGGCGTCCCGATCTTTGCATGGGTGTGTGAGATCGTCGGTTGGAAGACCGGTGAGAAGCGGTACGACAAGCTAGCCAAGGAGTTCACGAAGCTCCTCACCTCCGCCTACGCCACCACCGCTTTGTTCGGGGGGATCCTCCTCTTCCTGCTCATCGGCTTCTACCCGAAACTGATGACCTACCTGACGGACATCTTTTTTCCGTCCTTCGTCGTGTACTGCGTCTTGTTCCTTCTGGAAACAGTGACGCTCTATCTCTACTGGTATGGCTGGGACACGATGCAGGGAGGCGGCATGAAAGTGCTGCACCTGTTTCTTGGCTTCCTCCTGAACGTGTTCGCGTTCTTCATCATGATCGTCCCGAACTCCTGGGCCACGTTTCAGGCCAGCCCCGTCGTGATCACGGAAGGGTCCAGCCTGGCCCGTGCCTGGGCCGCGACCTGGAACCCCACCTGGTGGCCGGTTAATGTGCACAGACTGATTGCCAATGTCGTGCTCGGTGGCTTCATCTGCGGCGCCTATGCTGGCGTTCGATACCTGTCGGTGACCACAGCAGAAGAGCGCGATCATTACGACTGGATGGGCTATGTCGGGAACTTCATTGGCGTCTTCGGCATGCTGCCGCTGCCCTTCGCCGGATACTGGTTGATGCGCGAGGTGTATCAGTACAACCAGCAGATGGGGATTACGTTGATGGGCGGGTTCCTCTCCTGGTTGTTCATCCTGCAGGCCGTGCTGATCGGCGCGCTCTTTCTGGGCGCAAACTATTATTTCTGGTTGGGGATCACGCACCGCATCCCGGGGGCCGAAGCCAAATACCGCAAGCCGATCATGGCGATGCTGATCATCCTCTTGCTCTGCCTGGGTGTCTGGATGACCCCCCATTCCCTCGTCGCCAGCCTGGAAGAAGCTCGGAAAATGGGCGGGACCCATCATCCCCTCTTGGGGGTGTTCGGGGTGATGTCGGCCAAGATGACCGTGGTCAATCTCATGATCCTGGTGACGTTCATGAGCTTTGTCATCTACTGGCGAGCCGGCAAGCAGGAGACAGCCACCTGGGCCAAGATCGCCAAGACGGTGATGGGCGGTGTGCTCGGCATCGCCGCCATCGTGGTGATCGTGCTGGGCGTCTGGGGGTATTTCGTACCAGCCATCGTCCGGATCAACTATTTCTCGGTGGCCCAGGTGTTGATCACCTTGTTCGTGATGCTCACGATCACGCCGTTGACCGCGGTGCTTTTACGGAGCGCCAGGACCACCACCGAAATGGTCTGGGGGCGCATGCCGCCGAGGGCCGGCTATGCGCTCGTCATGAACGCGGTCATGGTGATTCTGCTCATGACCCTCATGGGCTACGCGCGGTCCTCCTCCCGGGTACACTGGCACATTTACGGGGTAATGCGAGATTCTTCGCAGTACGCCTATTCGCCGGCGCTGGGCTATGCGGCAGCCTTCATGTCTCTCAATACGTTTATGTTTTGCATGCTCGTGGCCTTTATTTTCTGGGTGGCCACAATGGGGGATAAGGGAAAGGCGATGGACTCGGGAGCCAAGGGAAAGGTTCCTGCGGGCGCGTTTCCGGCGATGGCTGGGGGGTCGGCGGCGCTGGATGACAAACGCGAGTTGTGAATGTTGAGTGATTAGGTTTGAGTTCACTGAAGACTCTTAACTTTTAACTATAAAGTCATAACTGGACCGAAGGGACTCATGAGCGAAGTCGCGTTGCTACAGTTGATTGGCTTGTGTGTGGTGGGCGTCGGAGTGGCGATCCTCCTGTTTATCCAGGCTCGATTTGTTCGAGTGGTGGGGTTCGTCATTATTTTGCTGGGAATCTTCGCTCTGATTGCGCTAGGCGTTCCCCAGATGGCGTCGCTCCCGCCGGCGGAGGAGAAGTTCGACGTGGCCAGCATTAAGACCCCGGCAGATATGGCCACGATCGGCCAGAAGATTTTCTTTAGCAAGGGGCAGTGTGCTCTCTGCCACTCAATCGGGCCCAGCGAGTCGGCTCGCTGCCCGGACTTGAAGGGAATCGGCGCCAAACTGACCAGAGAATTCATGTATGAGAGCCTGACGCAGCCCCAGGCCTATATTTACCTGGACTACCGGCACGAGGGGCCGCCGAAGCAATACCCGGCCCGGATGCCATTCATCAACAAGAACCCGATCGGGCTGACAAACAATGAGATTCTCTCCGTGATCGCGTTCTTGCAGGAAATGAGCGGGGAACCGATTACGGTGAGCCCGTCTGAGATCACGCAGCCGACGCAAACGGCGGTCGTGATTCCGATGACCCATGGGCAATAACTGTCCGGCCTCGACTAGAGGAAAGGTAGGGCTATGAAAAGGAAGGGTAGCGGTCTAAAAGGCGGCGCATTGCTCAGCCCCGCGATCCTGATCGTCGGTATTTATCTGTTCTTGAAATTCGTCTTGCCCTTGTTCACGGCCCCGCTGCCGGCCAGCCTCATTTTTCTGTACCTCGCGCTGACTATCGCCGGTATTCTGATCTTCAACACCCTCAGCGGTGGTTCAATCGAGGCCTTCTTCGGCCCGATCTTCCGCTTTTTGGGTGGAGATGGACAGGCTGGTCCGATGAAAGTTGCGCGTCTCCTGGTGCTCATCCTGTTTCCGCTACTGGTGGGCTGGCAGACCTATGCGAGTACCGCTCCCAGCGACCATCCGCCGGCCGAAAACCGGACGATTCATCCGGCACCGCCCGGCGAGTTCGTCGGGCTTTCCAACCCGGTGCCGAACACGCCGGAGAATGTCATGATGGGCAAGGGGCTCTTTGCGGCATTCTGTTCGCCATGCCACGGGAACTTCGACGGCAAGGGGCCGGCCGCCAAGGGTTTTACTCCTCCCCCGGCGAACTTCGTGGATCCTGGAACTATCGCTCAGCTCCAGGAGTCGTATGTGTTCTGGAGAATCAAGAACGGCGGGGTCGGCTTGCCCATCGAGGGGATGCCCTGGAAATCGGCGATGCCGCGCTGGGAGGTTGAGCTGAAGGACGAGCAGATTTGGAAAATCATCATGGGCGAATACGACGGGGCGCACCAGAAGCCAAGGACGTGGGAGTAAGAGAAGGCAGATGTGTTGACTCCGGTGCTCGCAGAGCGCGCACTATCAGAATGTGCTCGCTCGATGCGCGCAATAGGAGCCAACCCACCTGCCTTCCCTTGAGTGAAGAGATGATGAAGAATTGTAGGAGAGAAAGGACTGATCAATGAGGAGTATGCGTCAGCTGGGGTCTTGGTTGGACGGCATGATTGGCGTGGTCGCCGGGGCGACTCTCGCGGCGAGTATTGTGGTCCCTGACCATAGCTTCGCGCAAGAGAGCGTGGCGGTCCGGGCCGTGATGGTCAAGGGAGAAGTGCCCGGAGAGGACCCGAACGCTGCTGCCTGGAATACCGTTCCTGTCTCGGAGTTTCCGCTGTCTCCTCAAGTTCACTGGGCGCCGCGGATCGGTGAGGTGACTGCCAAGTCGGTCAAGGTGCGTGCCATGCATGACGGCCAGCAACTGGCGATCATGTTGGAGTACGCGGATCCCAGCGAGGATCCTGACGACGCGGCGGCGCTGGAGTTCATGATCGGCGACAAGAAGGCGCACTTCGCGCATGGTCAGCCGATGGCCCAAATGGAAGGGGGGCCGGTCAACATCTGGTACTGGAAAAACAAGGACGCGAAGGTCCTGGACATGAATGCCAAAGGGTTCGGCACGCTGAAGGCTCAGAGTCAGCAGGATGTGACAGGCAAAGGGGTGTATCAAAACGGCACCTGGAAGGTCGTCTTCACTCGTTCCCTCACGACCGGCGATGTGGACCACGATACCCAGTTCAAGCCTGGAGAGTTTATCAATATCGCGTTTGCGATCTGGGACGGGAAGAAGCTGGAGAGCGGCGATCTCAAGGAGAAAGGCTCGCAGAAGGCCGTGTCCTCCTGGTGGTATTTTCGCGCAGAGCCGCCGCCGGATTACTCGGCCTATCTGTACGCTGCGCTGGCGGTAGGGCTCGCCGCAGCATTTCAATTTGTCATTATCCGGAAGCTGAGGAAAGGGCGCTCCACATGAGAGCTGCTGCGCATATGGTGGCAACAGGCCGTGGTTGGAAGCTTCTGCCGGCGGCCGTGGTCATGGGAATTGCGGCGGCGGCTGGGGGCGTGAGCTGCACACTCTTTCAAGGCGAGCTTGTCTCTAAAGGACAAGCCCTCTACGAGCATTACTGCATGCACTGCCATGGTGAGAACGGCCGCCAGAACGAAGGGTACAACTGGGGGCACATGCCGGACCCACGTCCCAAAGACCTCTCGGCGAAGGAGGAAATGTCCACCTTCAAAGACGAGGAACTCTTTGGCACGATTTCCCGCGATATGAAGGATACGACCCCAGAGCTGGGCGACAAGATCGGGGATGATGAATTTGCCGTGCCGACGATGCCCACCTTCAAATACACTCTCTCGGAGGAAGAGATCTGGGCGATCGTCGCCTACGTCAGGACGCTGCACGGGATGAAGCTGACGTACGACGTGGAGGGCCGGAAGAAGGAATTGCAGGATAGGCTCCAAGCAGCTCAGCAGAAGTTTGACCAGGCGAAGCAGGCTCTAGAGGAGGCTGAAAAGAAAGCAGCGGAGGAGGCTGAAAAGAAAGGCGTCGAGACTGATGACGCGGCTACCAGCAAGGAGCAAGAGGTCCTCGCGGCTGCCGCCAAGGAACTGGAAATCGCCAAGACCGCAGCGGCCAACTTCTCGACTCGTCCCAAATATGCCGCCGTCCCCAGGCTGGAATTGACAGTATCGCCCACTGTGTCGGTAAAACTATCGGAAATCGGTAAGCGGCTCTACCTGAACAAGTACGGTTGCAATGCCTGCCATCGAGTTGGGGATGCCGGCGGAGTGGTGGGGCCGGCGCTGGATCGAGCGGGCTTTCGGTTGAACTCCACCTGGGTCTATCGTTGGGTCAAATATCCTCAGAGCATGAAGCCGGAGACACGCATGCCGAATCTCGGCCTGAGCGATCAGGACGCCAAGGCCATCACCATGTACCTTGGGACCTTGCGGGCGCCGAGGCCCGAGCAGCCGATCGCCAAGGTCTCCAACTGAATGTAGTGTTGAGTTGTGAGTTCCAAGTTTTTTAGTGGGAAGTAAACTCAGCACTAATGACTCAATACTCAAAACTTCACGAATCCCAGCCAGATTCCGGCCAAGATAGCCCATCCCACCCAGACGTGTTGCTTGAACAGGGCGAATGCCATGTTGGGTGAGACTGGCTCTCGCAACTTCCAGACCTGGTGGGTCAAGAACCCGCCCACTGCCGCAAGCATGCCGTAAAACGCCGGGCCGATGCCGACCAACCAGCCTGTGGCCGCCAGCAGAAGCAGCATTCCACACACTGAGGCGCCCACTGCGATCCAGGCCCGAGTTCCGAAGAGGATCGCAGACGATTTCACTCCGATCCGTGCGTCATCCGCTCGGTCCTGCAGCGCATAGATCGTGTCGTAGGCCACTGCCCAGAAAACCGTGCTTGCGTACAGGAGCCAGACCTGGTCATCCAGAGAACCCCGGACTGCTGCCCATGCCATGACCACCCCCCACCCGAAGGCGATGCCGAGCACGGCCTGCGGAAGCTGAATAATCCGCTTTGTGAAGGGATAGATGGCCGCGAGCAGGAGCGCGACCGGGCTCAGCAGGATCGTGAGCTGATTGAGGAAGACCAGCAGACTGGCTGCCATCAGTACCAGAGCAGTTGCGGTGGCGAGAGCTTCCGGTACACCCAGTGCGCCGCTGGCCAAGGGGCGCATCCGAGTGCGGTCCACTTGGCGATCGAAAGACCTGTCCGCCAGATCGTTGAGCACGACCCCTGCGCTGCGCATGAAAAACGAGCCGACTGCAAAAATGATCAGCAGGGTGATTGGCGGTTGGCCGTGGGACGCGAGGACCAGCGCCCACAGGGTCGGGAGCATTAACAGCATGGTGCCGGATTGGTTGGGAAGGCGGATCAGATTGGACAGTGCTGGCCACGTCGGACTGTGGCCTTGTTGAGTGGTACCTGGGCGGCCCACCCGGGGAGATGGATCCGGCATGACGGCGACCTTAACGCAAGGCAGGAAAGGCTGTCAATTCGGTGCCGGTTGTCTTCTCCAGCCGTTTCCGGTATAACCAGGCCGTTGTGTGGCTGTCTCACCTCGCTGCTGCCCTTTTGCCTTCAGTTCATTTTTTCATCGCTCGACTTGTCCTTGCAGCCGTCCTGCTGGCAGGTCTGGTAGACTGTGATTGGTTCTCGTCCCGCGGGGTCGGCGACTCCGAGGGCTATTGGCTCCCCTTGACGGCCAAGCTTCGACTGGATCCCAGCGTCACCGAGGCGGGGCTGACTTACACCGACCCCTGCGGACAACCCCGCACGTTTCCGATCGGTGATCGTCTGAAGGGGGCCTTAGAACGTCAAATCGGGATGGTGTTTGAGCAAGTGCAGACCGAGTCGTCTGCAGCGAAGCATGGTCCACCGGATGGAACAGTAGAAGTTTCGCTGGGGTTCAAAGAGCTCCAGCTATCGATCTCACGGAGGGGGAAACGCAGTTCTCCTGCCATCGTCACCGTGGGGGCGACGATCTCCTATGTTGATGCAGCCGGCGCCCTCCTCTATACCAAGAAACTGCGGACCGAAGCGCGCGATGACGTCGAGACGGACAGCGAAGGGTGCGAGATCCACGGATTGGATAAGGTCGCCGACAGGGCGCTACACACGTTGGCCCAAGGCCTCAAGAAACAACTTGGGACCTCGACGAAGGTTCGGCAGGCGGCAGAGGCGAAGGCAAGAGAAGGCCGACCGACGGTCACGCGTTCACAGGCAGAGACCAAGACAGCCACGAAAGCGGGAACGCCGCGGTTGTCGTTCCGTGCCATGCTGAGGGAAGAAAATAAAAACCAGATTCTTGAGGCAGGAGAACAGGTGACAGTGACGGTGGAGGTGACCAATGCCGGATCAGGCGTCGCACACCAAGTGCAGGTCATGCTCGATGGAAGCCCGGCGCTGGTCCAGCGGTTACCCAATCCCCTTCAAGTCGGAGACCTGCAGCCTGGGGAAACGAGGCTGGTCGAGGCGAGCGGCAAGTTGCCGCCGGTCTCGGTAGCCGAGCAGGCTGAGCTAATTCTCTCTCTCGCATCGTCGTCCGCCGACGTGCAGGAGCCGGCCCAGAAGAAATTCGTTGCGGCGCTTCGCCCAGCCGGATCGGAGCCTGTCGAAGTGCTGTCGGTCGATGTGGATCAGGTCCCAGAACGGGTGCCGGGGTATGAACGGCGAAAGGCGGTCGGGATTGCCATCGGAATTGGAGCTTTTAGGGACCCCGATGTGCCAGGCGTGAAGTTCGCCGTTCATGATGCGGAGGTCGTCGCTGACTACTTCCGGACAGTCGTGGGAGTTCCTGGTAGGCAGATCAAGGTCGTGACGAATGACCATGCGCTCAAGGACGACCTCGCCGAAGTGTTTGAGAACTGGTTGCCGGAGCATGTCGGGTCTGACAGTATGGTGCTGGTCTTTTTCTCCGGTCGAGCCATCATGGATCCTTCAACTGGCGCGGTCTTGCTGATCCCCCACGACGGGAGCCCGACGCCTTCTCCTCGCCTCTTCTCCTTGCGTCGCCTGCAGGCGGCGTTGGCGCGTCTGTCGATTCAGCGGGCCGTGCTCATGCTTGATGTGTCGCTCACCGTTTCTCCTTCGTCAGTCTCTCAGAATCATAGGGATCCGGTCTGGGATACCGGAGGGTTGGCCCTGCGAGACGGTAAGCTGGTGCAGATACTCGGAATCCATGGGATCCAGGAGGCGCATCAGTATGAACAGGGCCGGCACGGACTGTTCACCTACTATCTACTCAAAGGGCTTGGTGGGACAGCGGACAAGGACCGAGATGGATTCGTAGCGGTGGGAGAACTCTTCGACTACCTCCGCACACAGGTCTCGAAAACCGCCAAGGCGAAGTACGGGAATGAGCAGGAACCCTCCTGTGTGCCAACGCTCGGGCCACGAGCACCAGTACGGGGTATTCCGTTGGCGCACGTCAGATGATGGGTGTGATGCGTCTCTTGCGTCTGTAGCGTGCGGCGTCTATCGCGTCTATGGCGACAGAGGTTCCTAACGCGACGACTCTATAGACGCAATGACGCAGTAGACGCGAACGACGCGACGCGGAGTGTCTCTGTGTGAGGCGGTTGACAGGCGTTCGGGTACTGGCTATCATGCCGCCCGAGTCATCGGTTTCACAACCCATCATCATCCCCACTGATAGATCGGCAGCCGGCGTAGCTCAGTGGCAGAGCAGCTGATTCGTAATCAGCAGGTCGGTGGTTCGACCCCACTCGCCGGCTCCAGTACTCTCACCCAAGTTTTCCACCACTTCCGCCGCTTCAGACGTGTCTGATAAAGGCGCCGACTCAGTTATGTCAACCGTGGTGCCAAGTTTTGGTGCCAACTTTTTTGCCGGACGGTCCAACAGGTCCACGTGCCGCTCGTCGCCGCTCGGAATCCAGTGGGCATAGTAGCGCAGGGTCGTAGTCGGCTTGGCATGGCCGAGTTGTTTGGAGACATAGAGCAGCGGGACACCCGAGGAGAGCAAGAGGCTCGCGAACGTATGCCGCAGATCGTAGACGCGGAAGCTCGGGAGGGTGGCCTGCTTGAGCACGTAGTGGAAGACCCTCCGCGCTTTGGCGTCATCCAAGAGCTTCCCCGCCTCGTTCGGAAAGAGCCAGGGGGAGGCCGCATACGCCAGGGCCAGCCGGCTTCGAGTTTCCAGGCGTACCTTCAGTTCCGGGTCCGCCGTCGTGGCGGCATCCTGGAGGGCCTGGTGCGCCTCGCTGCGTTGGGCCAGCTGCTCACTCTCCAGCCACGTCAGGTACTCAGCCAGTTTCCCCGCGAGGTCGGCGCTCAGGTCTACGGTCCTAGTTTCAGCGGTCTTGGTGGACTTGATCTGTCCCCTGTCCACTGCCCGTTCCACCCGCACCCGTTGGCCGAAGAGGTCCAGGTCACCCGGCTGCAACGCGAACGCTTCGCCGGGACGAAGCCCCGCTTTGAGTAGCACCTGAAACGCGGTGGCGTAGGGGTAGGGGACTCGACCCTCCTGACGAAGCTCTATGAGGGCCTGCTCAAAAACTTGCTTCTGCTCCCACGTCATCGGATGAATCTGCTTGAGCACGTCCGTCTGCGTGAGGTGCCCGGCGGCTTTCTTGCCCCTCCGGCC
>Ga0209376_1004390_pt1 | contig 12273 bp, 14 predicted proteins | sample GraSoiAngelo_134_FD_185891 | JGI IMG/M metagenome (GOLD analysis project Ga0209376, IMG submission 185891) | Grasslands soil microbial communities from the Angelo Coastal Reserve, California, USA - 14_0929_05_30cm (SPAdes) (version 2) | ecosystem: Environmental > Terrestrial > Soil > Grasslands ... | reverse complement strand
CCGATCTCCTCCACACAGGTCAACAGCTCGTGCTCGAGCTCGGCCCACCAGTCCGTCATACCGCTGCCTCCCTCTCTTGTGACCGATCAGATCGACACCGACCAGCGACGTGAGCCTCACGGGCCACGTCGGTGCCGAACGCCCGCGCGGGATCGGGACGCTGTAGGCGATCAGGAGGAGCCAGCGCGCCCACGCCTGGTTCCAGTCGGCGCTCGGACGGCACATCGCTCGCTCGAGGTCGCCGACCACGAGACCGACCCACACGCTCCACACGGTGCGGTCGTCCGGGGGAATCATCTCGATGAGCGCAAACCCGAGCCGGACGATCGTCTCGCGGATCTCGGCCGGCGAGGTGCGGCCCTCGGAGGCCGGAATCAGGATGTGCTCGGCGATCCACCGGTGCGCCTTCAAGACCAGCGCGCGGCGGAGCAGCGGCTCGAGGCCGAGCCAGGTCGGCGCCATCGCGTCGTACCAGGATTGAAGTCCGTGGAGCTCGGCGGCCGCCGCGAACGGCGGCAGCGCCCCGCGCGGCTGCGACGCGGCGCGGCGGCGCGACTGCGCGTGACTGGCGAGGTATCGCTCGTCGGCCGTGTAGCGCTGGGCGACGGCCGCGAGCTGGCCTCGGCGCTCGGCGTCGGCCTCGTAGCGGCACGGCCAATCGCGCACGACCGAGGCGACCGTCTCGAGGGGTTGCCACTGCAGCACCGTGAAGCCGCCGCGAAATCCCGCCGCCCGAAGCTTGCGGGAAGCCGTGCGGGCGGCGCTGCGGATCGTTCGGCGCAGGCTCGCGAACTCCTCGGGCAGCGGCACCAGGGTCTGGCGGAGCAACAGCGCGAGGCGGCCGTCGGGCGCCTCGTAGACGGCCACGAGGTCAGGGCACTCCCGGCACACGGCGGAATAGCAGTCGAGCCACATGGGTCCCTCTCCACGATCAGGATTGGCCTGCTTCTGGCTCGACGATGAACTCGCACCATGACGGGCGCATGAGAGGCACATGAGAAACGCCTCAGGATCAGCGACACTAGGGCCGTGGACACGACCGTCCGGCGTGGCGACCGCGTTTGCCGCACGATCGGTCTCGCCGGCATCGTCTTCTTTCTGGTCAGCGCGTTCAGCCCGCTTGCCTACCGGCTGAATCAGTGGATGGCCGACTCACCCCGGCTCGTGGCTTCCGACGCCATCGTGGTGCTCGGCGGATGGATCTCGCCCTCGGGCATGCTGAGCCTCGAATCGCTGCGGCGGACCAATCGCGGTATCGAGCTGTACCGGCGCGGCCTGGCGCCCGTCCTGATCCTGCTCGGCGGATCCACCGGGGGCGGACCGACCGAAGCCGAGGTGCGCGCGGCGCAGGCCCGCCTGCACGGCATTCCAGCCGAAGCGATCCTGACCGAAACCCGCGCGCGCACGACCCGAGAGGAAGCCGCGCGCGTGAAGGCGCTCCTGGAGCCGCGCGGCGTGCGGACGGTGCTCCTGGTGACCAACGCGGGCCACCTCGCGCGCGCGCGCCCGCTGTTCGAGCGCGCCGGGTTCGAGGTCCGCGGGGTGCCGTCCGATCCGCTCGTCGGAGCCGACGCGCCCGAGTCGCGAATCGCGCAGATGCGCGTGCTCGTCAAAGAATTCCTCGGCTGGCTCTACTATCGGATCGCGGGCTACATCTAGCGCTGGAGGAAGGCATGGAGGCGACGTTCATCGCGGCGCTGGCGGGGTTGACGTCGATCGGCGCCTACTACGTCGGCGCCAGGGCGCTCGGACTGCCGAGCGCCCGCCTTGGAGCCGCCGTTGGCAAGATGCTCGAATCCGTCGGGATGGTTCTGATCTTCCTGGCCGTGAACCTGACCACGTCCGTCCTGGTCGTGCTGGTGGTCCGCGGCCTGGCGGACACCTTCGTGTCGGCGTACGCGGTCGATGACGCGGTCTGGCTGGGTCTGTCCCTGATCCAGGGCCTCGCCTTTCAGTCGTGGCGAGGATCGGCGGCGGAGCCGGCGAGCGGCCGCTAGGCGCCTCGAGCCAGCGCCGCGCGGACGGCGTCGATCACCCGGCGGAGGTCGTACGGCTTGCCGATGATCTCGAGCGCCTCGGTGTCGCCGACCAGCTGCTCGAGCGCCGGCTTGTTGGTCGTGGTGAGCACGAACTCGCGCCGCTGCATCGGCTCGGCGCTGCGCACGAGCCGCAGGAACCGCCAGTTCGCATCGTAGGCGGTGAGATATCGTAGACCACCACCGCGGGCGCGTGGTGGTTGATGAAACCGACCAGGTCGAGCTCGCCCTTCTTCACGTCCGGGATGTGCCCCACCACCGTCTGGAAGCCTTCAGCTTCGAGCGCCGTGCGCAGGAGCTCGACGGTGTCCTCGCTCGAGTTGAACACGGCGATCGTCGGCTTGCTCCCGACGCCGGAAGCTGGCTCCATGGCGCGTCAGTCCTCGTCGGTTCGCTCTCGGACCCGGATCAACGAGTCGTGGCGAACCGTGGGCACTACGAGAGAGCGTATCGCGGCGCGCGACACGCGTGTCCAGCCGCCCCAGGACGCGATGCGCATCATCCGGCGCGGCGGATCATGCTCGCCACGATCGCGGTCAGCTCGGCCGGATCAACCGGCTTGGTGAGGTGGATATTGAATCCCGCCTGCAGGCTCCGGATCCGGTCCTCCGGCCGGCCGAAGGCGGTCAACGCCGCCGCGGGCGTCTCGCCGCCCTGCTCGGGGCTCAAGGCCCGCACCTTTCGTATGAGCGAATAGCCGTCCTGCCCGGGCATCTCGATGTCGGAAACGAGCGCGTCGGGCCGCCGCCGCGCGACCTCGCGCACGGCCTCGTCGGTCGAGCGACATTCGATGACCTCGCCGCCTGCCTGGGCCAGGACCTCCTTGATCAGCTCGACGGCGGTCGGATCGTCGTCCACCACGACGATGCGCGCACCGGCCAGCGAGGCGCTCTCGAGCGCCGGGCCGTCCCGGCGCGCGATGGGCTGCTCGCGCAGGTCGGCGAGCATCAGGGGCAGCTTCACCACGAACGTCGCGCCCTGCCCTTCGCCGGCACTTTCGACGTACACGCTGCCGCCGTGCAAATCGACGAAGTGGCGCACCAGCGCCAGGCCGATCCCCAGCCCTCCCTGGTCGCGCGTGCTCCCGCTCTCGCCCTGACGCAGCCGATCGAAGACGAACGGCAGCTCGTCGATCGGGATGCCCCGGCCGCTGTCGCTGACGACGATCTCGACGTGCGACCGGACACGCTGGAGCTGGACCTGGACACGCCCGTCCTTCGGGGTGAACTTGACGGCGTTGTCCAGCAGGTTCCAGACAACCTGCTGAAGGCGCCCGGCGTCGCCGCTGACCAGAAGGCCTGGGGCCTCCAGCACCGACTGCAGCCGAATGCCCTTCGCCTCGGCCGCGTGACGGACCACCTCCAGCGCGTCCTCGATGACGTCGCGGAGGTCGACGGGCCGTACGACGAGCCGCATCCGACCGTTCACGATCCTCGCCATATCGAGTAGATCGTCGACGAGCCGGATCTGCGCGTCGACGTTCCGGACGATGATCTGGACCGCCCGGCGAGTCTGCGCCTCGCTCAGCTGACCGCGCTCGATGAGCCTCGCCCACCCGTACACGGCGTTGAGCGGGTTGCGCAGTTCGTGCGAGAGCGTCGACAGGAACTCGTCCTTCGCGCGGTTCGCCGCTTCGGCTGCGCGGCGCGCCGCCTCGGCCTCGCGATAGAGTCGCGCGCCCTCGATCACCGCCGCAGCGTGGCTCGCGACGACGGTGGCGACGGCGAGGTCCATGGGACCGTAGCGTCGGGCCGATTCGGTGAACGCGACGGTCAGCGCGCCCAGCACACGCTCGTGCGCGACGAGGGGCACGACCATCCACGACGTCGGGCCGAGCTGACGGAGCAGCTCGAGCTGGTCGGCATCCTGCGCGGCGTCGCGCAGATCGGCATCCGTGGCGTGGGTCACCAGAACCGGTCGGCGCGTGCGAATGACGGCGGCGACCCCCCGCGCGGCCGTCGGATCGACCGCGAGCCGGGCGCCGATCTCGGAGACGAGCGCCTCGCGGGTGGGATCGACGTGCGCGCACGCGACGCGACGGAGTGAGGCAGCGTCGTGAAGAAGATCGACGGCGCAGAGATCGGCGAGGGCCGGCACCGCCAGACGGGCCAGGCGCGAAAGTGTTCGCTCGTAGTCGAGCGACGAGCCGAGCAGCGCGCTCATCTCCGCGAGAGCGGCCGCTCGCCGCTCCGTCGGGACTGGCGGCGTCGTCATTCCCCAGAGTCTCACCCGTGCTGTCGACGATGACAAGCACGGAAACGGCCAAATCGGGGAAACACCTGCCGTGCGGATCGAGTGAATGCTCGATGGCGCCGGCCGCGAGGCCGACGGATCTTCGAAATAGTGGCCGGGCGCTGCTGCAGGCCGTCGCGGGGCTGGGGCCCCGCCGGCCGCGGCGCGCTCATAACGCATATAAAGAGGAGGCCGACCGTGAACGAGCCGACGCGACAGCCCCACCGCGGTCGTTTGGTCTGCATCGTGCTCGTACCGCTCTCGATCGCCGCGCTCTCGACCGCCGGATGCGCCGGCCACAGTCCTCTCGCGAGCGCGAAGGTGTCGCAAGCGGAGCGGGCCGTCGACGAGGCGCAGCAGGCGGGCGCGGCCGTCAGCGCGCCGCTCGAGTTCCGGACCGCGCAGGACAAGCTCATGGCCGCCCAGAAGGCGATGGCCAAGGGCAAGAACGAGGAGGCGATCCGAGCCGCGGAGCAGGCCGCGATCGACGGCGAATACGCGCGCGTCATGGCCGCTAATCAGCGCGTCAACGCGGTGGCGGACGAGATGGGCCGATACCTCAAAGTGCTGCGCCAGGAGCTCGACCGGCTGCCGAAGTGACGGGCTCGGCGGCGGAGGGACTGTTCGATGGGTCAGCGTACCGTTCGACTCACGAGGGTGGTTGCGGTGGTCGGTGTCCTGAGCGTGGCGGCGGGCTGCGCCATGTCGAGCAAGCAGCGAGCGGCCAAGGCCCAGTTCGAGCGGGCGCAAGCAGCGTATCAGCAGGCACAGGTCGATCCCAACGTGCAGGCGTACGCCCCGTTGTGGCTCGGCGACGCGCAAAAGGCGCTGCGCGCCGCCGGGGAGGCGAAGGACAGCGACGAACGGATGCATCTGAGCTACCTGGCGGAGAGAAAGGCGCAGCTCGCGTCGGTGACGGGCGCGACCGGCAAGACCGAGCAGAACATGGAGCAGCTGCGCCGGGAGACGTCCGAGATGCTGCTGCACAAGCGCGACCGCGAGCTGAAGGCCGCGCGCGGCGAGACGGAGGCCAAGGCGCGCGAGGCGGAGCAGTGGCGCCGGGTGGCGGAGGCGCGCGCCCGCGACGCCGAGGCGAAAGCGGCCGAGAGAGAGCAGGGTCGGAAGACGGACGAGGTCGACGCCAAGGCGCTCACGGCTGAAAATGCCAGGGCGACGGCGCTCGCCAACGAGCTGGCGAACCTCAAGGCGCAGCAGACCGATCGCGGGATGGTGCTCACAGTCGGCGACGTGCTGTTCGCACCCGGCAAGGCCGAGGTCGGGCCCGGCGCCCAGCGGAGCATCGACAAGCTTGCGGAGTTTCTCAAGGCCTATCCGAAGCGCGAAGTGATGATCGAGGGCCACACCGACAACGTCGGCGACGAGAGCTTCAACATCAAGCTCTCGCAGCAGCGCGCCGACGCCGTGCGCGATCTCCTGGTGGCGCGAGGCATCGCCGCGCAGCGCATTCGCACCAAGGGCTACGGCCCGAAGTTTCCGGTGGTGGAGAACGATTCGGCGGCCGGCCGGCAGCAGAACCGGCGGGTCGAGGTGCTGGTGCTGAACGAGGGCGTGAGCGCGGAGGGGTCGACGCGCGCGGGTTCAACCCAATGAAGAGAGTGTTCGTCGCCTTGACCGCCGTCCTCAGCGTCGCGATGCCGGTCGCCGCGCGCGCGCAGCAGGGGCCCGAGCCTCCGTTGGCGGACGCCGAGGCGGGCACCGCATGCCCGCTCGGTCGAGTGGCGATGGTGCGCGGGAGCGATTCCGAGGCGCGGGAGGGCGGCGGATTCGAGGCGGCGCGCGGGAACGGCATTCACGGCGCCCTGGATCTGAATGGCTTTCTGGGCGAACCGGTTTTCGCCGTCGCGAACGGCAAAGTGGTGGTGGCTGCGCGAAGCGATTGGGGGAAGCTGGGCAAAACCGTCGTCATCGACCACCTGGACGGCGGACATACGATCTACGGCCACCTGGATACGATCGAAGTGAGCCTGAACAGCCTCGTCACCGCGGGCCAAGTGATCGGCACGATGGGCTACTCCGGGAACGCGAAGAACCTTCAAGCGAAGAACCTGCCGCCGCACCTGCATTTCGCCTACGTCCGGGGCTTCGTGCCGCTGGCCAAAATCAGGGATTCCGGCGACAGTTTTGAAACCTCACTCGCGAGGAACAACGCCCTGTGGGGTGTGACGGGTGTTCTTCATCCGATGTGGGCCGTCAGGTTTCTCAAGTGCTGGGAGAATCCGCTACCCGCGGGGGTGTCTTCGCCGCCGTCTCGGCTCATCATGCGCTGACGACGGATCTGCGCTAGCTCGCGCTTCTTCCAGCCCTGGCGCGCTCGACCTCCCAGGCCACGCAGCAGATCGGGTGGAGATGGCGTTTGTCGGGTCCAGCGGTAGCGTCCGGCCCGGCGAATTCGAGCTCCAGCTCCATCTCGTCATGCTTGATCGGCTCCCCGCAGATCAAGCAGACCGCTCCGCTCCCCGGTCCACCGAGAATTCGGCTGGGGGGCCCCACCGGGAGGGTGCCGCTTCGCATTGCTTCGTGGGCTCGGCGTCGGAGTGTCGCAGCGTCGAGCATTTCAGCGGAACTGCAACGTCTCCCCGACCGCCGAAGTCAGTGTGATCGCGGTGAGGATGTCCACGTCATCTTCAGGTTCGCACGGAGGCCGTCCCGAGGTGGGTAAGATTTACGAATGTGCGAGTACGATGTGGTCGCGGAAACTTCCGCCTCTGAGACCTCACGGCGCTCGCCCAGCCGCGAAGCCTCTCGCCGGCCGCCTAACGGACCCGATGTGGTTCCCGGGTCGCGTGTAGCCTGGCTTCGACCTCTCGTGCGAGCACGTCCGCGCCGTCAGACAGTTGCTGGGCGAGCTTCACGAGGATTCGCGATCGCTCGTACGCCTCCAGTACCCTCCGTCGGATGGTCGGAGGGAGCAGTCCGCAGTCGTGAAGATGGGCCCGGATACTGTCGATAAGAGCACTGCCACACTTGGCGCACCGCAGGAGCTCGGAGTCGAGCTCGATCTGTCGGTAGCGGCGGCCGCACGGCACGCACTCGGCGACGGCATGGTCCCAGCAGTAAGCGAAGAGGACGGCGACCTCGTCGAAGTTGAGCGCGCGAGGCCGCCGACAGTCGAGATGAACGATCCGAGCGCCAGTCCAGACAACGGTGTCGCCATCCACGATCGCCTGAGAGCACTTAGGACACCTCACCCCGTACGATTCCTTCAGCATGTCGCCTCCAAGGTCGGTCAGGCCCACCACCCAACTCCTACCCAGGGGCGACGCTAATGACGCTCCATCTCGCTGCCAATCGGGTAAAACCCGCATACCGAGAGAGGGAAGAACCGGCAGACAGTGGTGCCGCGGTCGGGCAGGCAGACGCCGGTATCATCGGTCCAGCCGAAACACGAGGCGCGGCAGAGCGCGCCTTCACGAGCACTATCGACGCTCCAGCGTGGCCCAGACCTGCAGCAGCGTCCCGAGCACGATCGCGGACAGGCCGATCCAGCCGAGGACGCCGGAGACGTCGTCGAGCTTCTTGACCTGGAGGTCGATGCTCGCCATTGTCCAGGTTACGACCTTGCCGCCGGCCGGGACGCGCAAGGGCATCCCGAACAGAAACAGAACGACGACGCCGGCAAGGTTCAGGAGCAGGCCGAGGACGTTCAGTCCCTTGCTCATGGCATCCTCTTCGCCCAGCGCGCCCGCGCCGCCTTGTGGGCGCTCGCGCTGCGCTTCGCCGCACTCATGTTCTTGGCGCGCGGTGCCGCGCTCCCGGCCACCTTCGACCGCGATGCGGCGCATGTACTCGGGTAGAGCTGCTCGAACCTGAGCTGACGTGACCCTGCGCGCTATACGTGAGCGAGATTAGCACGCGCTCGCGCCGCGAGCCGGCCATGCGACGAACAACGTATACGTAACCGACCTACGAATTGAGGGACGCGACCGCCCGTGCGATGATCGCCGCCGTCGCCCAAATTGTCTGAACGCTGCGTGAACTGAAAGACCGGGGAGGATTGATGTGAGTCGCTGATGTCCGGGATGGTGCGAGCTCGAGCATTACACGACGATCGAGCCCGGCTCGCAGACCCTCGACACCAACCGCCCGACTTCCTCGGGCGTCAGATGCTCGCGAGTCCGCCGCGCCGCGTTTCGGGGCGCTGAGAGTTCGACGTCAGTGCAGGAGGCCGTGAGCGCGGCCGACCTTCACGAAGGCCGCCACCGCCCGCTCGAGGTGCTCCGCTTCGTGCGCCGCGCTAATCTGCACCCGGATGCGGGCCTGGCCCTCGGACACGACCGGATAGGAGAAGCCGACGACATAAATACCCTCGGTCAGTAGGTCGGCCGCCATCCGGTGGGCGAGGTAGGCGTCGCCCAGCATGATAGGCACGATGGGATGGACACCCGAACGGATGGCGAAGCCCGCTTCGGTCATCGCCCTACGGAACCAGCGGGTGTTGGCCTCGAGCCGGTCGCGCCGTACCGTCGTCGTCGAGAGCATCGCGAGGCAGGCCAACGAGGCGCTGACCAGCGCGGGTGGCAGCGTATTCGAGAACAGATACGGCCGTGAGCGCTGCCGCAGCAGCGCCACCACCTCGCGTCCGTGAACCCACCGCTGGCGCCGCCCAGAGCCTTCCCCAACGTCGAGGTGACGATGTCTACCTGCCGAGCCACTCCGCAGTGCTCCGGTGTCCCCCGGCCGGTCGGCCCGAAGAAGCCCGTCGCGTGGCTGTCGTCGACCATCACCAGCGCCTTGTAACGCTCCGCGAGGTCGCAGATCTCCGCCAACGGTGCGACGTCGCCGTCCATGGAGAAGACGCCGTCGGTAGCAATCAGCCGCGTCCGCGCCGCCTGCGTCTCCTTCAGTGCCAGCTCCAGCTCGGCCATGTCCGCATGCAGATAGCGGTGGCGCTGCGCCCGGCAGAGACGGATGCCATCGATGATCGAGGCGTGGTTGAGCGCATCGGAAAGGACTGCGTCTTGCTCGCCAAGCAGAGTCTCGAAAAGCCCTCCGTTGGCGTCGAAGCAGGAGGTGTAGAGAATCGCGTCCTCGGTGCCGAGGAAGCGCGCGATGGCCGCCTCGAGCTCGGTGTGGATCGGCTGGGTGCCACAGATGAAGCGCACACTGGCGAGCCCCAGGCCCCAGCGCGCGAGGCCATCCTGGGCCGCGCGCACGAGCGGGGATTCGGCCGCCAGTCCCAGGTAGTTGTTGGCGCAGAAGTTCAGGACCTCGCGGCCGGCCACGCTGACCCGGGCCCCTTGCGGTCCCTCGAGCACGTGCTCACCCTTCCACAGCCCGGCCTGGCGAATCGCCTCGAGCTCGGCCTGCAACCTGACCTGCACCTCACCGTACATGCCACATCTCCCCGCGCTCAGCCGCGCGCATAGTGACGCTTGACGTTGGGAAGCAGATACGCGTCGAAAGCCCGATCGAGATCATAGGCCGGGCGGAAGCCCCAGTCGCGGCGAGCTCGGGCGTCGTCGACGTCCTTGGGCCACGAATCGACGATAGCCCGGCGGCGCGCGTCGGGCGCAAAGGTGATCTGCGCTTGCGGGAACGCCTTGCGCACGCGGTCGGCGAGCTCGGCGGCGTCAGGACTGAAGGCGGCGACGTTGTAGACCGGCGCGGTGAGCGACCGGGTGGGCGCGTCCATGAGCGCCAGCAGGGCAGCGACAGCGTCCGGCATTGCCATGAAGGGGATGCGCGTGTCCAGACGCACGAAGCAGGCGTAGGGCCGGCCCTGGGCTGCGGCGTGGAGCATTTCCGGCGCGAAGTCGCTGGTACCACCGCTCGGAATAGTAACGGCAGAGAGCAGACCGGGGAAGCGAATCGCCCGGAAGGCTCCGCGCTCGGCGATCTCGTGGATCAGACCGTGACCGATCTCACCGCCGGCACCCGTCACCAGGACGACAGGTCTGCGCACCATACGGCTATCATCGCACGCGCTCTCGGGCCTCACCGACGCCTTGCGAGCTTCAACCTCGACGAAGTGATGGAGAAGCGCACGTCGAGGCAGTAGCGCGGACAGAGAAAGCGAAGAGTGCTAACGGAACTCGGTCGGCACGGCGCGCACGGGCTTTGGTACACGGGTGCTCGCAATGGGATGCCATGAGCCTCCCGGGCCAGTCGCGAAAAACCAAGCGCCGTTGTGGAAGCTGTAATAGCGGCCGCCGTATGCCAACAGGGTGAAGGTCGCGTTCGGTCCGTAGAGGACAGGACTGTCGGGTACGGCCACGAGGCGTGGCGGCGCGGCGACCGCGAGTGCTGGCGGTGGCACGACGTTGCTGCCGGGCGGCTCGGCCGCGCCCGCGACGAGCCCACCCGTGAGCAGAATCGCGATCAGTGTTGTCTCAGTCATATCGCACCCTCCGGAAATCCCGCAGAGGGCAAGCTTCTCGGTGTGCACGCCCGGTGCCAGCGTGTGGGTGCGAAATGACGGGCGCTTATGACTCAGAGTTCACGGCGGGCAGCTCAGTGAGTGTCCTTCTGGCCTCGAGGTGACCGGCGTTGTCAGTCAGTTGGGGCTGTCAGCAACTCTTCCGGGGGCGGGGGCTCGTCGATCCCAGCGGCGGGTGCAACTAGACGGGGGCCAGTCTGAACGGATCACGGCCCAGTGACTGTGAGCGCAGCGCTACCGATGAAGCTGAAGGAGTTAGTCCCTGTCTGCTGCCAGACCTGGGCCTGGACCGTGCCCGTCGACAGCCCCGGGAGGTTCGGCGTGAGCGTCGTGGCTGTCGTCGGGAACGGCACCGTCAGCGTGGTGTTCCCGGCGAGTGCGGTCGCCCGCGCCTGCGCGAGCAGCGTGGTGCCGTTCATGAAGTTCACCACCGGCAGCCCGAACCCGAGATTCGCGAAACCGCCGCCCGTGATCGTGAAGCTGGCAGGCGGCAGCGCCAGGTTGATCAGGTTGGGAGTGATCGCACTCACGCCCCGGCTGTCGGTCACCGTGAGCGTGGCGCTCCCGATCAGACTGAAGGTCGGCGTCGTCGCGCTCGTCTGCTGCCAGACCTGAGCCTGGACCGTGCCGGGCGACAGCCCCGGCAAATTCGGCGTGAGCGACGTGGCCTGCGTCGGGAACGGCACCGTCAGCGTGGTGCTCCCGGCGAGCGCGGTCGCCCGCGCCTGCGCGAGCAGCGTGGTGCCGCTCATGAAGTTCACCACCGGCAGGCCGAACCCGAGGTTCGCGAAGCCGCTGCCCGTGATCGTGAAGGTAGCCGGCGGACTCACGAGGTCGATCGTGCTTGGACTGATGCCGCTCACGCCGGGGACGGTGACCGTAAGCGTGGCGCTCCCGATCAGACTGAAGGTCGGCGTCGCGCTCGTCTGCTGCCAGACCTGAGCCTGGACCGTGCCGGGCGACAGCCCCGGCAAATTCGGCGTGAGCGACGTGGCCTGCGTCGGGAACGGCACCGTCAGCGTGGTGCTCCCAGCGAGCGCGGTCGCCCGCGCCTGCGCGAGCAGCGTGGTGCCGCTCATGAAGTTCACCACCGGCAGGCCGAACCCGAGGTTCGCGAAGCCGCTGCCCGTGATCGTGAACGTGGCCGGCGGGCTTGCGAGGTCGATCGTGCTTGGCGTGATGCCGCTCACGCCGGGGATGCTGGTGAAGGTTGCCGTGGCGCCCCGCACTGCGCTCATGGTGACGCTGCAGGTTCCGGTCCCCGCACAACCCCCGCTCCAGCCAGTGAAGGCGGAGCCGGCCGCCGGCGCGGCGGTCAGGGTGACCACGGTGCCGGAGGTGAAGAAGGTCGAGCAGCTCGCGGGACAGGAGATGCCGGCCGGCGCACTACCGACGGTGCCGGTTCCGGTCCCTGCCGTGGTCACCGCAAGCGCGAACGACGACTGCACGAAGGTGGCGGTGACGGCAGTGGCCGCATTCAGCGTGACGGCGCAGGTGCCGGTGCCGGAGCAGCCACCGCCGCTCCACCCGGTGAACGTCGAGCCGGCCGCGGGTGTGGCCGTCAGGGTGACCACCGTGCCGTTCGCGAACGACGCGGAGCACGCCGCG
>Ga0209376_1004389_pt1 | contig 12277 bp, 11 predicted proteins | sample GraSoiAngelo_134_FD_185891 | JGI IMG/M metagenome (GOLD analysis project Ga0209376, IMG submission 185891) | Grasslands soil microbial communities from the Angelo Coastal Reserve, California, USA - 14_0929_05_30cm (SPAdes) (version 2) | ecosystem: Environmental > Terrestrial > Soil > Grasslands ... | reverse complement strand
ACCCGCGTCACCGGCACGGGCTCGTCCTCGTAGTAGACGAACTCCCCTTCCGAGGGCATGTCGTCGGAAGACGCGATCACGAGGCTGTCCTTCCCCGAGCCGCTCACGCCGACCGGCGAGTTGAGCGCGGAGATCTCCTGCTGCGTCATGATCGTCTGCTCGGGAGCCAGCGCGTCCGCCACGGGCACGGGCGTTCCGATCGTGGGCTTCACGATGGGCTGGTTCGGGATCACGGGCGGCGGGGGCGCGTTCGAGAGCGGCGGAGGAGGCGGCAGGGTCTGCATGCGGATCACGCGACCCGTGTACTCGACCTCGTCCCTGGGCTTCCAGATCGTCGTGGCCACGTAGATCCCGATCAGCCCCAGGTGGATCGCCGCGGAGATGATGAGCGCCTTGCGGAGCAGACGCTGCGCGTTCGCCTTCAGATCGGCGGCGCCGATCGGGATGCGCTCGCTCGTGTCCGTGAAGTCCGGCGTGGTCACTGCTCGGGTCGCCGTCACAGCGCCTCGACCTCCTTCTTCTCCTCAGGCAAGAGCGGCGCCAGCGAGAAGCGGTTCAGCTCGGCGAACTGGAGCTGGTCGATGATGTCGACCATGTACCGGTACTTCGCCTTGCGGTCGATTTTCACGAGCACGACCAGCTTCGAGTTCTTCTTCACCTCGGTCTCGAAGATGGGCTGCAGCTTCTCCACGTTCACTTCCTGGAACGGATCCTTGGCGATCCTCCAGAACGCGCGCACGTCACCGCGCGTGCTATCTGGACCCGCCACGACCCGGAGCGTCATCACGTTCGATTCCGCGATCTCCACCTTGGCGTTCGGGTCGGGGGGAAGGTTGATCTCGAGCGCCTGCGGCTTGCGGAACACCGTGGTGCACATGAAGAAAATCAGGAGCAGGAAGGCCACGTCGACCATCGGGGTCATGTCGATCTTGATCCCGATGCGCTTGGGCTTCCGTCTCCGGCCCTTTTTGTGTTTTACGCCTGATTCAGGGGTGTCTACCGCACCCATGGGAACAACGCTCCTTCCAGTCGATCCTTCGTTGAGCCTAGTGGCTCATCGCACTCTTCTTGCTCGCGATGAGCTCCGTGACCAGGCTGAAGGTGATCGTGTTCGTTTTCTGCATTACCGCCATGACGTCTTCCATGGTCCCGTAGTCCGAGACCTTGTCCGCCTTGATGGCCACGCGTAGCCTGGGATTTCTGCGGCGCGCGCCGGTCACCACCGTCTCCAGGTTCGCGATATCCGTGTACTCCTGCGGCTGCTTCCCGATCTGGTACAGGATCTGATTTTCCTTGGAGATGCCGATCGTCATGACGTCGGACTCCGGCACTTTCAGGTTCGAATGGCTGTCCGGGATCGTGATCGGAACCTTCTGCGGCGGATCGAACTGCGAGGTCGACATGAAGAAGATCAGGAGCAGGAACGCCACGTCCACCATGGGCGTCATGTCGATCTTGATTCCGATACGGCGCATCTTCTTCGCGGCCATTTACTTCGTCGCCTCTTTCATCGAGAGGACCTCGACGACCTCCACGGTCGCCTCGTCCATCATGTAGTTGAAGTTGTCGATCATCGTGACGAACACGTTGTAGAGCACGATCGAGAAGATCGCGACGAAGAGACCGCCGGCGGTATTGATGAGCGCCTCGGAGATCCCGAGCGCCAGCTTGACGGCGTCGACCGAGCCCGTCTGGCCGAGCGCGGCGAAGGAGCGGATCATCCCGATGACCGTGCCGAGGAGTCCCACCATGGTCGCGATCGAGGCGATCGTCGCGAGCGCGATCAGATTGCGCTCGAGGAGCGGCACTTCGAGCATGTTCGCCTCTTCCATCGCCTTCTGCACTTCTTCCATCCGCGTCTTCAGATCGAGATTCACGTTGCGCACGACCAGGTAGCGGTCCAGCCCGGCCCGGAGCACGTTCGCCAGCGATCCCCGCTGCTTGGCGCACAGCTCGGCCGCGCCCTCGATGTCACCGGAGTCCAGCCTCTTCCGGATCTCGCGCATGAACGCCGGGACCGGCATCTTCCCGCGCGCGCGGTTGAGCGTGAAGAGCCGCTCGAACGTGAGCGTCACGGACATGATGGAGAGCATGATGAGGAGCGCGACGAGCGGTCCGCCCTTCCGGATGTAATCCGGCAGGAACATGTAGACCACGATCGCGATTGCGAGCGCGACGACCGCCACCATCGTCATGAACAAACCCTGTTTCACCGAAACCTCCTTCAATCATTGTTGATGCGAGCCGGTCACTCGTTCGGTACCGACTCGACACGACTCGAGGGGCACCGCATAAGCTCCACGCTGGCCCCGCATTGGGCCAGACTCTCAGTATGCTACAAGGCTCCCCGGCCCGGCAAGGGATGCCTGTTCCAGGCACCATCCTACTCGAAACTCTTCAGGGCCTCCTTCTCGGTGTCGTACACGTCGAAGACCAGCGAGAGCTTGGTCACCACGAAGATGTTCTGGATCTTCTTGTCCACCGCGGCGAGCTTCATCTTCGCCCCCCGCTTGGCGTAGCTCGTGTGGCCGCCGATCAGCACGCCCAGCGAGACGCTGTTCATGAAGGTGGTGTTCCCGAGATTGATGAGGAGCTTCTTGTTTCCCGCCTCCGACAGCTCGCGAATCTTGGACTGGAGCTCGTCCGTCTCCTTGCCCCCGAGAAGCATCCCCTTGGGGGTGAGCATCGTGACGTCCCCCACCGTTCGGACATCCAGACTCATCGATTCCTCCCTCTCCGCGGCTCCTCGCCGCCGTCAGGGCGTGCCGCTCTTCTTGGCCGCCCCGCTCTTGATCGCGGTCTTATCCTGCTTCGGGTCCGCGGCGGGCTTCGCCGTCCCGCTCTGCTTCGCGGCTTCGGCGGGCTTCGTCGCCCCGCTCTGCTTCGCGGCTTTCGCCGCCTCGTATTTCCGGATGTAGTCCAGACCCTTCGCCGCTTCCTTGTTGTTCGGATCCAGGTCGAAGACCTTGTTGAATTCCGCCTTCGCCTTCGGAATGTCGCCGCTGTTGGAGTAGGCCTGAGCGAGCCAGATGTGACCCTGGATGTTTTCCGGCTCGAGCTGCACCGCCTTCTCGAGAGAGGGAATCGCGTCGGCCCAGTTCTTCTGGAGCAGGAGCACCACGCCCGCCCCGCGCTGGGCCTCCGCGTTCTCCGGCTCCGCGGCCATCGCCTGCTGGTACATCTCGAGCGCTTCCGGAAGCGAATCGAGCGAGGTCAGGGTCTGCCCGATCCAGATCCGCGGGCGATTGTCCTTGGGATTCACATCGAGCGCACGGCGAAGGTAGGCGATTCCGACGTTCGGCTGCTTCACCGCCAGCTCGGCAAGACCGATGTTCATGAGCGCGGGGACGAATGCGGAGTCCGCGCGAAGCGCCGCCTCGAAGTAAGGAATCGCTCCGGCGTAGTCCCTTCGCGCGAAATACAGGAACCCGAGCTGGAAGTCCGCGTCCTTGGTCTTCGTCGAGTCCATCTGGACGGCCTTCATGAGCTGCGGCACGGCTTTCGAGGAGTCCTTTGCGGCCACGTACATCGTGCCGAGGCGCAGATGCTCCTCCGCGGTCATGAGCGTGTCCGCGCACTGCGCGTACTTGTCGTAGTACTTCAGGGCATTCTCCGTGTCGGGCGGATTGCGCTCGAAGTAGAGCTTGCCCAGGGCTCCCGCCACCTCGCAGGATTGGGGGTTCTGCTCGTACGCCTTCTCGAGAATGGGAATCGCCGCCTGCCGATCGTCGGGATTCTGGCTCTTCGCGAGCGCGCGGCCCAATTCCATGTATCCCTGGGGGTCGTCCGGCTTGAGGCTCGTGTAGGTGCGAAGCTTTTCGGCGGCCTCGGCCATGTGGATCGGTCCGGCGCGGTAATACAGGCGCCCGGCCTCCAGATAGGCGGGTGCGTAGGACGAATCCGCCGCGATGGCCGCCATGTATTCCTTCAGCCCGGCGTTGAACTCGTTCATCCCGACCAGCGCGCGGCCGGCGAGGTAGTGGGTCTCCGGGTTCTTTGGATCGAGCTCGGTAGCCTTCACGTATTCGGGCGCGGCGAGGACGGGGATCTTCCGCCGCTCGTAGAATCCGCCCATGTCCAACCGGATGCGAAGATTGTTGGGATCGGTCTCGCGCGCCCGGATGAAGATCTCCTCCGCCTTCTTCGTCTCTCCCTTACCCTCGAGCGCGAGCGCCTGGCCCGCGAGGAACGCTCCGCGTCCCTGCTTCAAGAGGGTGCCCTTGGTGAACACCTTGTAGGCGTCGTCCCAGCGCTTGTCTTGAAGGTAGGCCAGACCCAGCGCGTAGAGGGCGCCCGCATCCTTGGGGCCGTACTTCACGGCCTCCTCGAGCTTCTGGATCCCTTCTTCCTTTCCCTGCTTGCGGAGCAGCTTCCCAAGCCCGGTCAGGGCCTCGACGTACTTGGGATCGATCCGGATCGCGGTCTCGTACTCGACGCGGGCGCTGTCCGGCTCCTCCACCTTCTCGAGGGCGCTCCCGATGAAGTAGTGCGGCTTGGCCCCGCCCGGATCCAGCCGCTGGGCCTGCGTGAAGAGCTCGAGCGCGCGTTTGTATTGCCCCGCCCGGTAGGCCTCGACGCCCTGCTTGATGATGTCCCCGGACTGCAGGGCATACGCCGCCGCGGCGGCGAGAAGCATCCCTCCCACGGTCAGGGAAAGGACGCGGCGAAATACGGGGTTCACTGTGCCTCCTCTGCGGTGCGCACGACGCGCACGGGAATCACCGGCGTGTAGCCGTGACGTGAGACGATCTGCTGGCCGTCCACGCTGGTGACGAAATTGATGAAATCGGTCGCGGTGGCCGGCGGCCGCGACTGCGTGCAGAGCGAAAGCCCTCGCATGAGCGGGTACCGGCGAAGCATCGTCGTCTCCCGGGTCAGGGGCACGTACGGAAGTCCCTTGGCCGTGGAGACGGCGAGCGCGCGCACGCGCTCGTCCACGAACTGCCTGGAAACGCATCCGATCGCGTCCTGACGGGACGCGACGAGGTCCCGGATCTCCGGCTCGCCCTTCTGGGCGTAGATGCGCGCCCCGTACGGGTCGCCGCCCAGGAGCGACTGCTGGAGAAACTCGTAGAGACCCAGCTTCGGACCGGTGGTGAGGGGAATGATCTCGCCCCCCTGCCTCCAGCCCAGATCCGCCCAGTCGGTGATCTCGCCGCGGTAGATCTGGGCCAGCTCGGTCCTCGAAAGCTGTCGGATGGGGGAGCGCGGATTCACGATCACCGCGACCGCGTCCCACGCGAACGGGAACGCATTCAGCCCCTGCCGCGCCATCGCGGCCTTGACCTCCGGATCGGTCAACTCGCGCATGAGGACCGACATGGTGACTTCACCGTTGACGAGCTGCTCCATACCCTCCGCCGAACCGTTCGGGATCGCCCGGATCTCGGCTGCCGCCGAGTCGCGGTCCCGGAACGCCTGAATCTCTCCTCGTAGCATTGGGACCAGGTGCTCGGCGCCGGCAAGGACGATCGGTGCGGGAGGGATCTCGCGCGGGGGGGAGGGCGACGAGCACGAGCCAAGGCCAAACGCCAGGAGCGCGAACGCCACCCGATGCAGCCAGGTGCCTCGCACCCGGCCCGTGACTCTCACGATGCCAGAGTACCCACCCCATGAAGCCGTGTCAACTCGCCCCAAACCTGCGTGGCGAGCCCAGATCCTGCCCTGAATACCCCGATCTGCGCCGATTTATTCCCCGGCATCCCGGCTGAAGGGCGCGCGCGCTGCTCGCAAAAACGCCACCCGGTCTGGGGTGGCAAGCGAACGCGATCGCGCGGCCGAAAAGAGGCTGGAACTTAGTGCGGCGCGGGAGATTCTGTCAACGCAAATTCTGGTCCGGGACGCTTCCGGGAGCGTCCCGGACCGGGCGCCTCACGGAAGGTTACGAAGAGGTTACGGACGGAGGCGGTTCAGCATGCGAGGAAACGGGATCGTCTCCCGGAGGTGCTCGATGCCGCAGATCCAGGTCAGAGTCCGCTCGATCCCCATTCCGAACCCGCTGTGGGGAACGGATCCGTAACGGCGGAGATCGAGGTACCACTCGAAGGCTTCGAGCGGGAGCTCGTGCTCGCGGATGCGGCCGACCAGCCGATCCAGCGAATCCTCGCGCTCGCCCCCTCCCACGATCTCCCCGTAGCCCTCCGGGGCGAGCAGGTCGCAGGAGAGCGAGAGCCGGTCGTCCTTGGGGTCGCGCTTCATGTAGAAGGCTTTCACCGCCGCGGGAAAGCCATGGACGAAGAACGGCCGGTCGTAGTCCTCGGTGAGCGCGGTCTCGTCCGCCGCGCCGAAATCCGACCCCCACTCGAAGGGCAGCCCCTTCTTCTCTTTCAGGATCCGGACCGCCTCGTCGTAGGAGACTCTCGGGAAGGGCGCCTTGACGCCCTCGAGCGGGGCCGGATCGCGCTCGAGGACCTTCAGCTCCTCGCGGCGCTCCTCCAGAACGCGCCCCACGATCCCCTCGACGAACCGCTCGATCAGCGCCATCACGTCCTCGAGCGTGGCGAACGCGATCTCCGGCTCCACCATCCAGAACTCGATCAGATGCCGGCGCGTCTTGGATTTCTCCGCCCGGAACGTGGGGCCGAAGCAGTAGGTCTTCCCGAACGCCATCGCGGTGGCCTCGTTGTAGAGCTGCCCGCTCTGGGTCAGATACGCCTTCTCGCCGAAGTACTGGGTCTCGAAGAGGGTGGTCGTGCCCTCGCACGCCGAGGGAGTGAAGATCGGCGCGTCGGCGAGGATGAATCCGTCCCGGTTGAGCCAGTCACGGCACGCCTGGACGAGGGAGTGTCGCACCTTGAGGATCGCGGCCTGGCGCTGCGAGCGGATCCAGAGGTGGCGCTGGTCCAGGAGGAAGGAAGGTCCGTGTTCCTTCGGCGTGATCGGAAAATCCACGCTCGGACCCACCACTTCGAGATCGCGAAGGGAGAGCTCCACGCCGCTCGGGGCACGCTTGTCCTCGCGCACGATCCCGGTGACCCGCACCGAGGATTCCTGCGTCACCGCGGCGCACTTCGCGAAGACCGCTTCGGGAAGCTCCGCGTTCACCGCGACGCACTGCACCGTTCCGCTTCCGTCGCGCACGAGGAGAAACTCCAGCTTCCCGCTCGAGCGGCGGTTGTAGAGCCATCCCTGGATCCGGACTTCTTCGCCGATTTTTCCCCGAAGCGCCCCGATGCGGGTCGCGGTGTCGCCCATGCTTCGACCTCCACTCGAATGGAAAGGGCCCGCGGCCCCTTGAAGCGAGGGAGGATAGCATGCCGCGGGGGACATTTCCCTTGACTCCCCCGGCCCTCGAACCTAAGTTGCGGCAGTGGCGCGAATCGAGCCCTTGAAACCAGGGCGCGCGTGGGTGGGACCGCTCGTTCGGGCGGCGGTGACGGCGGGAATCGCGCTCGCGTCGCTCGCTCCGATCGGTTCCGCGTTCGCCCCCTCCGTCTCCGCCTATGCCGGCTCCGATGCCGTGCAGGAGGAGCTGGAGCAGATGCGGAACGCGGGCCAGATCCGCGCGCTCGCTCCGGCCCAGGCGCGATACCGCGAGGCGCTGGCCGCCCTCCAGGCCGGCAACACTCCCGAGGCGACCCGCCTTCTCGGGGCCGCGGCGGACTTCGATCCGGCGTACCCCGATCCTCATTTCACGCTCGCCCGCGTTCTCACCTTCCGGAATCCGGAGCGCGCGTTCGGAGAGCTGTGCGAAGCGCTCCGGATCGTCGGGCGCCATTACTCCTGGCAGCGGCACCTGCTCGCCAACGTGCTGACCGGGTTCCTCGTCGTGTGGACGATCAGCCTCCTCTTCGCAATCGTCGGGATCACGCTTCGGCATCTGCCGCACCTCATCCACATCGTTCTCGAGCTGGTGGGCCGCGGGAAGAGCCTTCTCGCGCGGACCGGCGCGACCTTGATCGTGCTCGCCCCGCTCCTGTGGGGGCTCGGCCCCATTCCCACCGCCACGGTCTACGCGGGACTGGTGTCGTTCCGCGTCGGCCGGCGTGAAGGATTCCTGATCGTGCTGTTCCTGGTCTCGGTGCTGGGCGTCTCCTCGTTCCTGAACACGGTGGCGCCCTGGGCGGGGCCGCCGAGTCTCGAGGAGGCCAGCCTTCTCGTGGATCGCTCGCTCCGCGCCGGCGCGGACGCGGAAGCCTCGGGCGCCCTGACGGCGCTCCGGATGCGGGATCCCAAGGAGCCGCTCTACCCCTTCACGCTGGGAACCCTCGCCCGGCGCCAGGGGGACCTCGATACGGCGGAGCGCGAGCTCCTGCGCGCGGACGCGCTGCGGCCCAACACCGTCTGGACGCTGGTGAATCTCGGGAACGTCTACTTCGCGCGCGAAGACTACGATCGCGCGCGCGCGGCGTACGAAGCGGCGGCCAAGGCCCGGCCCCGCGCCGCCGAGCCTCACTTCAATCTCGGGCAGACCTACACGAAGCAGCTCCTCTTCTCCGAGGCGAACCGCGAGCAGTCGCTCGCCATGTCGCTCGCGTTCGACCGCGTCCGCGACATGAGCCGGATCAGCACGCCTCAGCTGAACCGGACGGTGATGGAGGCGATGCCCGAGATCGAGGCCCTCTGGGATCTGGCGCGGCGGACCGCTCCCGAGCGCGGCCTCTCGGCGGTCCAGAGCAATCGCTGGCTCTCGTTCCTGACGCGGCTCGCTCCCCCGCCTCCCTTCTCGCTCTTCTTCCTGGTGGCCCTCTTCCTTTGCTTCGCGGGGCTCGGGCAGATGATGGGGCGCGCGCTCGCCACGCTGCAGTGCTCGAATTGCCAGAAGGTGGTCTGCCGCCGCTGCGTGTTCCGGCAGCAGCAGCGCGCGTTCTGCGAGGAGTGCTTCGGCGCGGTGAAGGACCTCAAATCCATCGAGTTCACGCGGCTCCTCCTCACGGGACGGGGCAGCCGTGCCGCGAAGCGCAGAACCTTCCGCGAAACGGCCACCACGTTCCTTCTTCCCGGCGCGGGCCAGATGCTGCGCGGCGCCTCCCTGAGCGGATTCTTCGCCATCCTGGTCATGGTGTCGGCGGCTCTGCTCGTGATCGCGAACGGCGCCCTGGTTCCCTCCTCGGACGTGCTGCCGGTGCCCGGCTCGGGATTGGCGAAGCGGATCCCGCTCGCGCTCCTCTTCATGCTGACCTACTGGATCACGGTGGCGCGGTACTACGCGAAGACGACCGACAAGATCCCGGGCATGACCCACTCGGTGGGCCGCGCGGCGGGACGGCCCCCGGGGGTCAAGGTCGAGGCGGGAGGACGGTAGGATGGCGCTCCAGGGGAACCTCGACGACTTCAGCCTCCCCGAAATCTTGCAATTGATCGCGGTCCAGCAGAAGTCCGGGGTGCTCAAGCTGAGCGCGGGATCCGACGTCGCCGTCATCTTCTTCGACGGCGGGCGCGTCGTCTCCACGCGCGACCGCCGCCGGAACGCCCGCGATCCCCTCAAGGCGTTCCTCGTCCAGACCGGCCACATCACCGAGGCCCAGCTCAAGCAGATCGAGACCATCGAGGCCGAGAGCCGGCGCGAGCTCACGGATGTGCTCCTGAGCGGCAACTACGTCACGAGCGAGCAGCTTGGGCAGGCCATTCAGGACCAGATCCAGGACACGATGCACCAGCTCCTCACCTGGAAGCAGGGCGCCTATCACTTCTCCGGAGATTCCCGGACGGTCCCCAAGTTCGCGGCCAACGTCCGTCTGAACACCGAGGGGCTCCTCATGGAGTCCATGCGCCGCCTGGACGAGATCGTCCGGTACAAGCAGGTGCTCTCCTCGCCGGCCATGGTGCTCCGCCCCAAGGCGCTCGCGGTGCCTCCGAAGGAGATGACGGGACCAGAGCAGCGGGTGCTCCCGCTCGTGGACGGTCTCCGGCCGCTGCGCGACATCGTGGCGCAATCCAAGCTGGTGGAGTTCGAAGCCTACGAGGCGCTGCATCACCTGCTCGAGCTGGGCGTCATCGAGATCTCTCTCGGCGCCGCGCCCCCGAAAGTCACGCCGATCGTGGAAGAGAAGATCGTCGTGCGTCCGAAGCGGAGCTTCGCGATCCCGGCGGCGATCGTCATCCTGGCGCTCTCGTACGGGGTCGGCAGGTACGTGACGCCGGTGCTCTATTCCGAGGCGGAGCGCGCGGTGCGGCGCGCGCCGGAACACGTGCTCACGCTCGATGAATCGCAGCGCCTGTCGCTCGCACTCGAGGTCTACCGGTCGGTCCGCGGCTCCTACCCCATGGAGCTCAAGCTGCTCGCACGCGAGGGATTCCTGCCCCGCTCCACGGTCGCCGCCTTCGCCCGCCGCTACGGGTACGAGAGCGACGGCGTCACCTACCGGAAGTTCGCCCGCTAGGAAGCCGAAGTCGGGAGGCGCGCGGTACCCAGGAGCTCGACCGCGGCGCCGATGGCCTGCGTGGCGTCGATCGAGCGCAGGCATCCATATCCGATCGGGCAGGTGCGCCGAAAACAGGGAGAGCAGGGATAGGCTGCGTAGAGCGACCGGACCCAGGGTGCCAGGGCGGCGCTCCACACCGGACTCGTGGAGCCGAAGACCCCGACCGTCGGCTTCCGAAGCGCGGCGGCGAGATGCATGACCCCCGAGTCGTTCGAAGCCACCAGGATGGAAGCGTCCAGGAGCCCCACGAGCGCCGGAAGATCGGTCGCTCCGACGAGATCCACCGTGCAGGCGCCCGCGATCCTGGCCACCTCCCTGGCCGGCTCCGAATCCTCCTTCGCGCCCACCAATACCGAGCGCGCGCCTTCGCGGGCGTGCAGCGCCGCGGCCAGCGCCGCGAATTTCGCGGGCTCCCATCGCTTGGCGGCGCCGAAGGTTGCTCCCGGAGCCAGGACCGCGAACGGCTCCCCCTCGATGCCGGCCTGTCGCCGGAGGGAGGCCGCGGCGTCCCGGTCTTCCTGGAGCGCCTCGATCGACGGCAGCGTCTCCTCGACCTCGAGCCCGGCCGCGCGAGCGAGGTGGAGGTATTCCTGAACGCGCGGCGCCGCGCGCGAAGGGATTCCTCGCGAGACCCGGCGTGTCAGGAGGAGGTCGCGAAACTCGGCGGCGTACCCGATCCGTTCCGGGATGCCCGCGAGCGCCGTAAGGATCGCCGAGGAGAGCGAGTCGGTGAGCAGGAGCGCCGTTCCGGGCCGCCGGCGCCGGATCTCCCCCGCCGAGGCGAAGCGACGCGCGCGCGACCAGGAGATGTATTCGGAGGAGGCGAATCGGGGCCCGACCAGCGCCGCGAAGGACGCGGGGCCCAGGAATAGGGCCGGACGGGAGCGATCCAGGCCCGCGGCCTGGACCACGGGCCAGGCCTGAACGAGATCGCCGAGCCAGTTGGGGAGACGGACGAGGAGCGGACGGCCCAAGGCCACGCGCCTCTAGGGAACGACGCCCAGCGTCCGTCCCACTTCGCCCAGGATCGAGAGGGCGCGGTCCAGGTCCTCGTCGGTGTGCGTCGCCGTGACGATGGTGCGGAGCCGTGCCTTCCCCTTCGCGACGGTGGGATAGCCGATTCCCTGGGCGAACACCCCTCGCTCGAAGAGCCGGTCGGAGAAGCGCATCGCGAGATCCGCCTCCCCCACGAGAATCGGGGTGATGGGCGTCTCGCTCGATCCCGTGTTGAATCCCAGCCGGGCCAGTCCCGCCTTGAAGCGGCGCGTGTTCGCCCAGAGTTTCTCGATCCGCTCCGGCTCCTGCTCGAGCACGTCGAACGCCGCAAGGCAGGCCGCCGCGACGGCGGGCGGATGGGAGGTGCTGAAGAGGAACGGGCGCGCGCGATGGTAGAGGTACTCGATCAGGCTCTTCGAGCCGCAGACGTATCCTCCCAGGACGCCGATCGCCTTGGAGAGCGTGCCGACCTGGACGTCGACCTGGCCGTGCAGGTCGAAATGATCCACCGTGCCGCGGCCGGCCTTCCCCAGGACTCCGCTCGAATGCGCGTCGTCGATCATCATGATCGCGCCGTGCGCCCGCGCGAGCGCGGCAATCTTGGGGAGAGGTGCTACGTCGCCGTCCATGCTGAAGACGCCGTCCGTGATCACGAGCCGGCGCTTCACGTCGCGCGTCTCCTCGAGGAGCCGCTCCAGCGCCTCCACGTCCCGGTGCGGAAAGACGCGGATCTGGGCGCGGCTGAGCCGGGCCCCGTCGATGATGCTCGCGTGATTCAGCTCGTCGGAGATGATGAGGTCTTCCTTGCCGAGGAGGGAGCTCACCGTGCCGGCGTTCGCGGCGAACCCGCTCTGGAAGACCACCGAGGCCTCGGTTTTCTTGAAGGCCGCGATGCGCCGCTCCAGCTCCATGTGGAG
>Ga0209376_1004388_pt1 | contig 12279 bp, 11 predicted proteins | sample GraSoiAngelo_134_FD_185891 | JGI IMG/M metagenome (GOLD analysis project Ga0209376, IMG submission 185891) | Grasslands soil microbial communities from the Angelo Coastal Reserve, California, USA - 14_0929_05_30cm (SPAdes) (version 2) | ecosystem: Environmental > Terrestrial > Soil > Grasslands ... | reverse complement strand
TTCTATCCCAACGCACTCTTCCACCCGGGACAGGGCAAAAATATCGCGCTTGCAATGGCCCGCCGGGCAGAATGGGTCGCCTGTTTGACCGATAAGCGAAGCCGTGAGGCACGTTGGAAAACGGCCCGCTCGTCGATCCAGGCGATTGTCGAGGAAGCAGCGAACGAGCACGCGCTCGGTAAGGCCTCCTTTGACGAACACCATAAGCACTCCAGACAACCGTGGATTAACTGAGGGTGGCGCCCCGCAAAACTGATGTGACGTTCTTTTCAGGCACGGCGGCGGGGTCAGGCATGAAGCACGAGGACTGCTCTACCGTACCGGAACATGTAGGATCGGGCGTGACAAACGCGACAGCGGATCGGAATAAATAAGAGGAGCAGTGGCAAGTCGTAATAACGAATACAGGAACGGCGAATCTTTTCAGAGCGGCATTGGAGCAAAACATCCTTCGATTTCTACCGGCCCTGTGGCAGTGACGATGCCGGCTGGCGTCGACGAAGGAACTGAATAACAACGGTCGCCGTATCTGCACTTTGCCAAAGACGGAGCACCGGCATCAAAGAAAATATTCTCTATGAAGCCGGTAGAAATCGACGTCAGATGTTACTAGTCTTGCTCAACGGATTGAAGTTTCTCTATGAGGGCAAGACGCCGCCGGGTTGTCAAGCGGTCCAACGCAACCAGGTGCTTGGCTGTGGCAAACATGTCGTAAGACATCGCTGCTGAGTGAGCAGCAACATCGAGCCAGTTACGGCGCTTAATGTTGTAAACGATGCCAAGCGCGTGTAAGGCCGCCAGCACGCCATGGACAAACGTGGCGAGATATTCTATGTCTTGTTCTGATTTTCTCATACTAATCCTTTAATGAATACTATCGGCAGCTTTTTGCAGGGACTTTAGTCAAAACGGCTGACCGCTTTCCGTCGTAGGCGTCGCCGCCGTTCACCCTCGTTGACGGACCGAGGCGTTCGCGCGTAAAGTTTTAAGCAGAGCACAAGTTACACAACTGAGTCGCAGCAACAACCAAAGAAGCTCGCCCACGACGGCTGGATGGCGCGAGCGGATAGGAGGCCGTGATGAGAATGGCTGGAATTCAAGTCCGCTTCTGGATGGCGACGATGCGTTTCATACTGTCCTGGCTTCTAGCTTTCTTTGTGGCGCTTGCAGGTGTAATCAGCGCCGCAGACGACCAGAAAGATTTCCAACGACGGCTTTTTGAAAGATACGACCGGAAAAATGTTGTTTCTATACTGCCCGGACTGGTGTTGGGACTTGACGTCTCGGAAGGTCCTCAGCCCAACTTCGGCGTCGAATATACCCACTTCAACGAATCCATCGCCGTTCCTCAAAACTATCGGCTCCAGGAGCAACTGGACGACCGTACCTTCGGCGATTCCGACGCCCGGGCCGCCGCGCTCGAGCGCCTCGTTCCCGGAGAAAGACTCTACGTCTCCGAGTTCTATACCTCTCGTAATGGCCTGGTCTTCTATCTGGTCTCGCCTTCCATCACCCGGTTTGGGCGGTCACCCAGGCCAGGAGAAAAGAAGTTTTTTGGCGTGAAATTCACGTTCGAGCTTCCGCCAAACGTGATGACTTCGGGCGACTACGAAACCGTAGTTCGGGAAGTCAATAAGTACCTTATGCCGGTAAGTGAGTATCGGACTGCATTGCAGACCGCGCCAAGGATTGAGATTCAACCCGGTATCTCGCAACAAGAAATCATCAACGCTTTAGGGCCGCCGCAACAGACAGTGGTCTTCGGGAAGAAAACTATTCTGAACTACCCAGGCATCAGCGTCGAACTGGAAGACGATCGTGCGACGGATGTGAAAGCTCATTAACTTGGGCCTGCTTAAAGCAGCGTGCCGCGAAGGATGATGCTGGCGACCGTGAAGTAAATGACGAGGCCGGTGACGTCGACCAGAGTAGCCACGAAGGGCGCCGAGGCGCTAGCCGGGTCGAAACCGAAGCTGCGAAGGAGGAATGGAAGCATGGAGCCGACAACGGTACCAAACAGGACAACGCCGATCAGGCTGCAGGCTACAGTGGCCGCAACCAAAAGGTAGTGCGGTCCATAAAGGCCGGGACGGACCGTTTGCCACGCAAGAATACGGATCATTCCGATTGAACCCAGCATGCATCCGAGGGCAAATCCCGCCGCCACCTCGCGGCGTACGACGCGCCACCAATCGAGAAGCCGGACTTCGCCTAAAGCCATTGCGCGAATAACCAGACTTGTGGCCTGCGATCCCGAGTTGCCGCCGCTGCTGATGATCAAAGGAATGAACAGGGCAAGCACAACGGCTCGTGCGATCTCTTGTTCGAAGAAACCCATGGCAGTCGCTGTCAGCATTTCTCCGAGAAATAGCGCTGCCAGCCAGCCACCGCGTTTCTTGACCATTTCGGGGAACCGGACCTGGAGATACGGTCCCTCGAGAGCCTCCATACCTCCGATTTTCTGAATGTCTTCGCTGGCTTCCTCGGTAACGACGTTGACGATGTCATCTGCCGTCACGATACCTTTCATCCGGCCTTCCCTGTCGATAATGGGCATCGCGAAGAGATGTTCTTCCGAAAACAGCTTGGCGAGCGCTTCCTGATCCATTTCTTCGGAAGCGGCAACGAAGTCGGTCCGCATGACTTCACGCACAATCCGGTCTTTGTTTGCCGACATCAGCCGGCGCAGTGGAACGACTCCTAGAAGATGCTGCTCGGAATCGAGCACGTAGGCATAGTGGATGGTTTCAACCTGCTCGGCCTGCCTGCGGAGATAGGCGATCGCTTCGTCCACGGTCATGTCGGGACGAAGACGGGCGAAACGAGGGCTCATCAAACCGCCGGCATCGTCTTCCGCATAGGCAAGCAGGGCGGCCACTTCACGCCGGGTGTAGTCGTCCATCAAGGCCAGCAGTCCGGGCCGCTCTTCTTCAGGTGCTTCTTGAATAAGGTCGGTAGCGTCGTCCGGCGGAAGCAGGCGCATCCAGATACGCCGTTCGCCCGGCGGAAGCGACAGGATCAGTTCGGCTTGATCGCGCGCACTCAACGCGAGAAAAAAGTCGTCCTTCTCCGCGTACGGCAACTGCTGAAACGCCGTGACGCGCTCCTCGACTGCCAGCGCGTTCCACGCGTCCAAGGACACTTGAAGTTCGTTCGTGACCCCGTCGCCCATAAGTCCGCTGACTATATTAAATCGATCTCGTAGATATGAACATGCCATATCCGGCGCCGTCTCCGAAAACCCGCAATTCGATCGTAGTGTTCCCAACCGGATTCGGTTATCGTGGAGACCATGACAGAAGTCGTTTATGTTTCAAACGTTCGTCTGGAAAGACGCAAAGGACCATTACGCCTGGCGTATTTGCCCGGTGAAGAAAAACCCGTCACGTTCAGCGTACATGGCGGAATCGCAAAACACTATGGAGTCGATGAGAAGAAATTAAGCGAATCGCACGCCGCCACCATCGACTACGTCGTGGCCGCCACGGCCGGCTGAATGCTGGGAACTTTCGGCGGCGCGCTGGAAGCGCGCAAAATTGACGCGAGCGACGGCCGGCTCATAGCCAGTGTCCGCGGCGAGATTGAAAGTGAAGAGGGTGTGCTGGTGATTCGGCGAATTCACATCGCTTTCAGGCTTCGAGCACCGCACGAGGTGCGCGAAACTGTGGAACGCGTACACGGCTTGTTTCCGAACAATTGCCCGCTGTTCCGTACCCTGCATAACGCGATCGAAATCACATCATCGTACACGATCGAGGGTGAGCCAGGGGCGGAGGAGTGAATTCTGCAGTGTATGTTCAGGGCATTTTCGCGAAAGAATCTTGAGCGCATCAAGCATGTCTGGGGCGCCGGCCGCATCTGGGGCGGAAGCCATGTACAGCACTGGCTGCAGCATCCGCTAGTCCAGGAACGCATCAATATCAAGGTCTCCGGCACGGCGCAGATGAATCGATTCGAGTACTTCCTCGATCGATACCTGCGGGGGACGATGCCGGTCGAACGCGCGCTCACGTTGGGGAGCGGAGTCGGCGAACTCGAACGGGGCCTGTGCTAATACGCTTTTGCGCGCTTTCATGAAGGTCTGGACATCTCAGATGAGGCCGTGCGGATCGCGAGCCAAAAGGCTGAATCGGAGGGTTTCGGACACATTCGATATCGCACTGCGGATCTGAATACGGTAACGCTCGATCGCAACTCGTACGACGCCATCTTCGGTGTATCGTCCGTTCATCACATTCACAATCTGGAGCATTTGTTCCAGCAGGTTCGGCAGGTACTGAAACCCGGCGGATATTTCTTTTTGGATGAATTCATCGGGCCAAGCCGACTTCAATGGACCGATGCGCAAATCCGTGTCATCAATGACCAATTGCAGCAGATTCCTAAGGATCTTCGAAGGCTGGTATCCGATCACACAAAATTTAAAGAGCGGGTTGTCCGCAAAAGTGTGTCTTACATGATCGTCGCCGATCCGTCTGAGGCGGTTCGCTCGTCGGAAATTGTGCCCCTACTCGAAGACTACTTTAGTATTTTGGAAATCAAAGGCTATGGAGGGGCAATCCTGCACGAACTGCTGTATGACATCGCCGGAAATTTTTGCGAAGAAAATACGGGATCTTTGGACCACCTGAGAAAGCTCTTCGAAGTAGAAGATCAATTGACCGCATGTCAAACAGTCGGCGACGACTTTGCGGTGATCATCGCCACGAGGGGAAAAACAGCGTAGGACAAATACCTAACCCCGAAGTCTGTTCGTACCGGCTTTGGGACTGTTTGTTCATGGCTATACTTCTTCTAGATTGACGAAAACTCTGAGAGGAATCGATGCCAAAACTTTTTATCGGAAACATACCCCATGCGTCCTCCGACACAGAGTTGAGTGAGTGGGTGGAATCACAGGGATTTCAAGTGGAATCGGCGCAAATTATTCGCGACCGATCGACGGGGCAATCTCGTGGTTTCGGATTCGTCGTATTGAACGAAGAATGGAAACTGAAGGATGCGATCAATGCTCTCAATGGGCAGCGCATGGGCGGTCGGGTCCTCACCGTAAACGAAGCGCTGCCGCAGACAACGGGCTCAGACGGACGAGGGCAGAGGCTCTCCGTCACTCGCGACCGCCGGTAAAGACGTTCAGGCTCTCAGCGCTCGCCTAGTGTGACGTTCAACGGGTTACCCTGCTGGTTGAAAAAACGAAGGAAGCCAGAATTGCTCTGCCCTGCAGTCCCGCCGACAACGATAAATTTCATCGTGTAGCCGCCGCCTTCGGCAAGATGCGGAAACACTACCATACCGCGTACGCCCGCATTTTCGATCAGAGGTCCGGTTGTGGTAAACAGGGCAGTTCCTCTTTCGTTGAATATCCCGCGGAATCCGGCGCCGGTGATGCCTGAACCGGACGGGGCAGTTACTCGTAAGATACCTTCAAAAGGTACGGCGAGCGTCTCAAACCCCGGAATTTGATTCAAAAACATTGCGACTTGTCCCGACGCCGGAATCGCAAGCGGCTGCGAGGTTCGCATTAGGCCGCCGTCAAGACCTCGCAATTCCAACCGAACGCTTACCGGCGTATTGGAGGGATTCGCGAAAGCAATAGCCGTACGCGTCGAGCCGAGGGTTCCGGCATCAAAATCGCCCATCGACTCGGCATAGATGCGGAAGGTCTGGAGCGGCAGCTCGCCCTCCAGGGAAGTCTGAAATATGAGAACTCCGCCTTCTTTCCGGCTCAAGATCGCGTGTGCATGTGGCGTGTTGAAACCACCGAAAGGAACGATCTGGACTGAACCGAGCTGCAGCGAAGCTACCTGTAGCGGAGACCCGTCCGGTGCAAGATAGTGTAGCGTCGCGCTCGTAGCGGCCGTCCCGCGTGGAGCGATCAAAATGAATTCTGTCGTGTAGCCGGTGCTGTCGGTCATATAAGGAAAGACCAAACGGCCCGGCAGGCCGGCATCCTCGTTCAGCGGCCCGGTGGCCGTGATCAGGTAATCGGAACGTTCATTGATGAGAACACGGGCCGACGCGGCAGTAACACCCGTTCCGGCGGCGACATTCAGCCGCAATATTCCTCGGAACGGCGCCTTCACGGATTGCAGCCCGGGCACCTGAGAAAGAAACACTACGGTCTGGCCGTAACCCGGAATTTGAATCGGCGATGACGTCCCCAACGCTGAACCATCGAACGACGTCAGATCCAGTTGCACCGTCGCAGCCGCGCTGGATGGATTAGCGATGGCAATAGCGGTCCGCGACGACTTTGGTTTGCCGGCATCAAAATCGCCGATCCCCTCAGCATAGAACCTCAATACCATCGAGGGAATTTGGGCCTCAAAGGAAGTTTGATAGATCGTATTCCCTCCGGCTTGCTGCTGAACGATGGCATGCGCATGTGGTGTTTTGAAACCTGAGGACGGCCGGATATAAATCGACCCGACCGACAGATTGTCCAGCAAGCCATTGGTCTCGAGGCGAAAGAAACTGTGCGGCGCTATGGCATATTCAAAAACCGTATCCGTGCCGGCCGCTGTCCCGACCAGGACACCTGGAGGAGGCTCCGTTAGTGTTCCTTGACCGACGAACTGGACGACACCTCCCATCTGTTCCTCGGTGTTGTTCACCAGAATGACCTTGGTGCTCCAACCTGCGCCATCCGCGAAATCGGGAATCACAACCACCTGAGCCGGGACATTCGCATCATCAGCTATCGGAATAGAACTCAGCAGAATGTCGTTTCGCTCGTTTGTAAAGTACCGCAATGCGCTGACAAAAACCGGAAGCGATGCGCTGAAGGTCAATGAGCGTGCCTGCCCTGAGGGCACGCTGATCGGAGCGTCTGCAACAAACGCGGAATACTGCCCGCCGGCAGGCACCGTAACGCTAACCGGAGATGCCGATGCGCCCGCACCATCGGTTAGATAGAAGTCCACGGCCACATCCTGCTCGTTTGGATTGGCAATAGCGATAAAGGATCGGATCTTGTCCGTCACTTCGACAAATAGGGCGCCACTTTGCCGAAGGCGGGGTGCGAGCACCGCGGCTTCGCTTTCAGTAATACCGTTTTGGCGGAACTGGAAGATCTCCAATCCATTCAGCCGCGCCTCCGGAGTTGCAGTATCGGCCGATGCCCAGCCCGCTATCTGGGTCGCTCCTCCACCGGGTGTGCTGGAGGAAGCGCCGGGATTTAACGTCAACGGGACCTCCGAAACGCCGGCGGTGCCGGCGGTGGTGATCTTCTGAAAACTTCGAGGCGGAATGTCGTATCCCACCACAGAAGCCGCAGCGCTGCCGTCGCCGATGCCGAGTTCAATCGGGCTCCCGGGACGAGAGCCGCTCCCCTGATCGAAGAAACGTGCCTCCCCGCTCATTTGATCTTCCGTTGTGTTGACCAGCACGACATCCGTATGCCAGCCGGCCCCGTCGGCAAGTTGAGGAATTGTTACGGGCCTATCTCCCGCATCAGCGGAATAATGAACGGGATGAACAATGGGCGTGCTGCTGAGTAAAAGCTCGCTGGATTGGTTGGTAATGGTGAAGAAGGCCGTTGCCGCAACCGGAAGAGATGATACGAAGTTCAGTGTTCCCGGAGCATCGATCTTGAGTGGATCATCTGTGACGAATTTCGAAAAGTGCTGATGGGCAGCCACCGTAACCGTCGCGAACTTTGAGGAATTTCCCTTGTCGTCGGTATAGACAAAATCCACGGTGACGTCGCTATCGTTCGGATTAGCGATCGACAATACCGAACGGCCGCCGCTCGAAACATCCACAAACAACCGTCCCACATCCAAAAATTGCGGCGCCGGCACATTCACCTCGCTGACAGTGGCGCCGTTCTGCATGCGATTGACGATCGCCAAGCCCGCAAGCTGTGTGCCCGAAATCGACTCCGCGGTGGCATAGCCAAATACGGAATCTGTGCGCTTTCCTTCTGTAATTAATGAAGTCGCACCCTGGGGCGCCACCTGAAATTGCTGGGCCGACACAATGTCTGCTGAATTCAGTTTGGCAATAAAGATATCGGGTGTGCCGGCGTTTGTTTCCTGAACGGCATTCGCAGTGGGAAAGTTCGTTGAATGTGTAAAACCTGTGACGTAAGCGTTCCCTGAACTGTCGATAGACAAACCAATAGCGCTGTCGGTAGCAAGTCCTCCCAGAAATGTGGAGAAAACGAGAATGTCTCCATCCGGATCGAATTTCGCCAGAAAGGCGTCACGATCCCCACCAATAAAGGACTGAACTGCATTCGCTACAGGAAGATCGAATGAAATGGTGTAGCCGCAGATATAAACATTGTGCCCTCGATCGACGGCGATACCCGTACCGCTGTCGTGTTGGCTACCGCCGAAATAGCTTGAAAACGTCAGCGAAGCGCCGTCGGGCGATAGTTTCGCCACAAACGCATCAAAAGGCCAGACGCCGTTGGCGTCAGGGGATCCCGCGATAGTGGCCTGATACGCATTGATCCTCGGAAAATTCAGGGAGTTTGTGTATCCAGTAATATACGCGCTCCCCGCCTCATCCACGGCGATCCGGGTCGCTTCGTCGGAACTGATTCCCCCGATGTAGGTCGAATACTGTAGCGCTGTACCCGCAGGATTCAGTTTAAACACGAAAACATCGTCAGTACCGCCGCCGTAAGTGTTCTGCAGAGCATTCACAAGCGGAAAATTGGGTGAGCTCGTGAAGCCCGTCACGTAGGCCGCGCCATTGCCGTCAACCGCAATAGAGAATGGGTTATCGTTGCCGAGACCCCCCATGTAGGTGGAATAGATCAGATTTCCGCCGGAACCGATCTTTGCAACGAAGGCATCCGCGAACCCTCCTGCATAGTTGCGCTGATATGGATTAGCGGTTGGGAAATTGGTGGAACTCGTTGTTCCCGTGAGATACATGTTGCCGGCCGCATCAAGAGCAATGCCGTATCCTCGGTCATCAACAGAGCCGCCAAGAAAACTCGAGAACAAAATGGCGTTGCCCGTTCTGTTCAGCTTCAGGACGTAGGCATCGAGAACTCCGCCGCGGGTTCTCTGAAAGCCGCTGACGATCGGAAAATCGTTAGAGGAGGTGTAACCGGTGATGTGGGCATTGCCGCCGGTATCGACGGCGATCGAGTGACCTTCATCGGAACCAGAACCGCCGATATAAGTCGAATACACAATCTGCGTACCCGTTGGATCGAGCTTCAGTATGAACGCATCCGTCGTCCCGCCGGAATTCTTGCTCTGAGCGGCGGAAGCAACCGGGAAGTCTGCGGATGTCGTGACACCGGTCACATAGACGCTGCCTTCAACATCGACAGTGATCGCGTTTCCTTGATCGGGGCCAGAACCGCCAAAATACGTGGAATAGACAAGCAAAGGATCGATAATGAGCGGCTTCGTCTTGTCATACTCACCAATATTGAATTTCACGTAATTAGAAAAAATGACGTACGACACATCGACACTTTTCTCGATGCCGTCGATGGTTTGATAGGCGTGAGGTTTCCGTTCGAGGATCGGGTCGCCATCAGTTGTAAGGACGAGGTCCCCCGCGGTGTCGAGCGATATTCGGCGGATGCCCGAGAAGGCGAGCCGGATTTTTTTTGGATCGGCTCCCGGATTGACGACGAAATCGTATTCGAGAAGCTGGCCATTGCCATGGTAGACAACATCGATTCCGGGATAAATATCGGAATATCGAACCCTCTTGTATCGCGGTATGCCGGTTGTTTGGGCATGTCCGGTCAAGTAATTTGCCGACCCCGGAAGGCGGTCCATACCTTCCACCTGTGGATGCCTGTTCTGGCCTAGCAGTTTCATTCGAACTGCCGATGTTTTCGGAGCCGTAAACCCAATAACTGCCTCGTTTTGGGTGAGAAAAACTGTATGTCCGCTGCCACGGCCGAGGAATTCGACCCGACCATCGGCCTGACCAAGATTTCGTTCGAAAGCTAAATCGATTTTCCCGTAAATCGGATTAGCCGAAGACGCCGCGGCCGCCGGCAAGGCACTGAATGAAACTATGACTAAGAGGACTAACAACAAACCACTACCTCCTCAAAATGCCAAACCCAAAATGCTAGCCTTTTTTGGACGGCCGGAGCAAGACGAGGAGAGCGGAGGGGGCGCATTCCCCTCCTCTGCGAGGAGGGGAATGCACTCACATCAGCGCTGCAATGTGGGTTTTCACCGAGTTACCCAACAAATCGAGGTTATAACCACCTTCTAATAACCCAATCACGCGGCCGGCAGCATGCTTCTCAGCAACGCGAAGGACTTCCTTTGTCATTTCGGAGAAATCGGAATCTTCCAGCATCAATCCGCCCAGAGGATCTCCGAGGCGCGAGTCGAAACCGGCGGAGATGATGATGAGATCTGGCGGGAACCTTCGCTCGATTTCATGGATGGCATCGGTGAATGCCTGCCGGTGCTGGCGAGCCGGCGTCCCCGCACGCAGAGGAATATTCAAAGTAAAACCTTCTCCTTTGCCGCCTCCTCGCTCGCCCGAAGAGCCAGTCCCGGGATAATAGGGGTATTGGTGAGTCGAAAAATAGAAAACTGTCGGGTCGTTCCAGAAGATTTCTTGCGTGCCATTCCCGTGATGGACGTCCCAGTCGATGATCAAAACTCGTTCAACGCCGTACTTCGCCTGCGCGTACCGCGCGCCGATCGCGGCGTTGTTAAAAAGGCAAAATCCCATTGCAGTTGAAATCGTTGCATGATGGCCGGGAGGACGAATGAGACCAAAGGCACGGCCCCCTCCTTGACGCATGGCTTCGTCGACAGCGGCAAGAGCGGCTCCTGCTGCCAGCTGCGCTACCTCGAACGACTCCGGGCTGATACGGGTATCGGCGTCGACGAAGCTCTCGCCGCTTTTCGAGAGCGCTTCGATTTCGTGGATCAGGTCTTCGCGATGGCACCGCGCAATGTCTTCACTGCGTGCAGGCTGCGGTCGAACCCGAGCAAGCTTTCGCGAAAGCGCATCATCTTGCCCGAGTGCGTCCAAAATGGCCGAGAGCCGCCTCGCATTTTCCGGATGAAGACCCGTGTCGTGTTTCAGATATGCTGGGTCGTAAATTAAAGAAACGGCCAAATTGTAATCCTCACACGGCGCCTTTATCCGTGGGCCTTCGGAATAAGATGAACGGCAGAAGCTTTGAACACTGAGAAAATCTCGGCACCTTTGGATAGCTGCAGGTCCGCGGCGGCTTGCCGCGTAACCAATGCAACGAGCTCGAATCCAGCATCAATAGTAACTTTTGTCAGAACGCCGGCAATGGCAATTTGCAGCACCGTGCCGCGTAAGTGGTTTCGGGCGCTGCTCTGTTCGGCACGTCCTTTTTCGAGCGTCACATCTTCACCCCTGACACACACGTAAAAATCCGATTCGTCGCCGCCAGGATCGGCGGCCACGAGTTGCGCCGATCCGACATCGAGCAAAGCAGTTCCGCCTTCACGCCGGCGTATCCGGCCTGAAACAACCGTTTCCACTCCCACCGCTGCCGCTACCTCGGGGTGCTGGGGCCGCGTAAAGACTTCTCGAGGAGGACCAGCTTGTAAAACCCGGCCACTGCTCATAACGAGCATCTGATCGCCCAGTGTCAGCGCATCGACCCAATCGTGTGTGACAACAATGGCCGGAATGCCCAGAGTGCGAAGCAACTGCGCGAGCTCAGATCGCACGTGATCACGCATGGCTGCATCCAAGGCCGAAAGCGGTTCATCCAGAAGCAGCAATCGGGGCTTGCGCGCGAGTACGCGCGCCAATGCCACACGCTGTTGCTGTCCTCCGGACAGTTCCGACGGCCATTGATTGAGGACATCATCCACTTTCAGCATAGATGCAATGCGGTTTACGGACTCCGCCGAATGCTTGGCGGCATATCCAATGTTTTCGGAAACGCGAAGATGCGGGAACAACGCGTAATCCTGAAAGAGAAATCCAATCGGTCTTTTTTGTGGCCGGACATTCACCCAATCTTTCCCGTCGAACACGATCCGGCCCGCACTCAGCTTCTCCAGCCCTGCAATACATCGCAAGACAGTTGTTTTTCCTGCGCCTGAAGGCCCGAAAAGAATTGTAGTAGATGGGCCGTAAGGGATACGAATAGAGGCCTCAACGCGCAAACGGCCGTCAAACCGCTTCTCGATGTCGGCGATCAGCAGCAAAGAACCACACTTTCCGGTTGAGTCCGTAAACAATAGAAAGGATCACGAATGAGATAATCAGCAACGTGGCGGAGGTCACTGCAGCCGAGGTGTAGTTCAAGCCCTGCACCTGGTCATAGATATCAATGGAAAG
>Ga0209376_1004382_pt1 | contig 12293 bp, 9 predicted proteins | sample GraSoiAngelo_134_FD_185891 | JGI IMG/M metagenome (GOLD analysis project Ga0209376, IMG submission 185891) | Grasslands soil microbial communities from the Angelo Coastal Reserve, California, USA - 14_0929_05_30cm (SPAdes) (version 2) | ecosystem: Environmental > Terrestrial > Soil > Grasslands ... | reverse complement strand
CCAGTAGACGTATGGGACCAGTACGTGCGGCACATCGGAGCGGGTGCGGTGGCGACGGGCGGCATCTTCGGACTCATCCGCGCGCTGCCGGTCATTCTGTCATCACTTCGAGCATCGGCACGGTCACTCACCGGCGGTACGGCACAAGCCGCCAGCGTTCGCACAGATCGCGACACGCCGACGCCGGTGCTGGTCGCCGGCGCCCTAGGGATCGTTGCCTTCATCACCGCCTTGCCGCTCTTCAAAATGAACTTGCTCGGTGCCGTGCTCATCCTCGTGCTCGGCTTCCTGTTCTCCGTGGTGTCGTCGCGGATCACGGGCGAGGTCGGCTCCACATCGTCCCCGCTGTCCGGCATGACGATCGGCGTTTTGATGGCCACGTGCGGCGTGTTCCTGGCCGTGGGCTGGGAGGGTTCTGCGTACAGCCGGCTGGCGCTGATGATCGGCGCAGTTGTGTGCATCGCAATCTCGAATGCGGGTACATGCTCGCAGGACCTTAAGACGGGGTTCCTCGTCGGGTCCACTCCTGTGCGACAGCAAGGGGCACTGCTGATCGGCGTGCTCGCCTCCGTGCTAGCCGTTGGCTGGACCGCATACGGGCTGAATAATGCCGACTCTATGGAGAGGCCCGTCGATCAACCGTTCACGGTCAAGCACGAATTGATCGACCATGCCGACACGATCACCAGCCGCACAGACGGCCGCATGTACCGCTATGTACGACTCTCGCAGGACGAGGTCCCGGCCGGCATGAAACCCGGCGTTTATCTGGTGAATGAATCGTCCGGCAAGGCCGAGTACTCCCGGCAAGATGGAGTCGGCGGCCCGCGATTTCCGGCACCACAGGCCCGCCTCATGTCGGTTGTCATTGATGGTCTGCTGACGCACCGCCTGCCGTGGAACCTGATCTTGATCGGTGTCGCTATTGCATTATTCATGGAGTTGCTCGGATTCGGGTCGCTAACCTTTGCCGTGGGTGTGTACCTGCCGCTTTCGTCAACCATGCCCGTATTTCTTGGCGGCTTCGTACGGAAACTATGTGACAAGATTTACCGGCGGCCTCCCGACGATGAGGCTGAAAAAGAAGGAACACTTTTCTGTTCAGGGCTGATCGCCGGCGCGTCGATCGTCGGTATCTTTGCTGCGATGCAGGGGTTCCTGGCGGGGTTTGATCCGAACACTTTGTTGCACCCGGGTATCGCGCTGCTGTTGCGGCTGATGCCGGCCTGGGACAATCCCCTGAGCGATCTGTGGGCCATGGTTCTGTTGGCGGTGCTCGGATTCCTCATGTTCCGTTCCGCGCGCGAGCCACAGTGATTTGACGCAGGTATTGCAGGTATCAGTCTAGATATCAGGTATCAGTCTAGATTGACCGTGGACCCGGTGTGCATTACTCTACCGATGAGCAAGAGGAGGGGAGATGTTTCATTTGATGAACACACGCTGGATGACACGGTCGGTGCTGATGACGGTCTTATTGATGTGTATCGGCGTCTTGAACGCGGCGGATCTGGATCCGAAGGCAATCGCGATTCAGCTTCCGAAAGATATCAAGTGGGTTTCAAATCCGAACGCAGGCGCTGAGACAGCCGTGTTGTTGGGCGATCCGAGCAAGCCTGGTCTTTATGTGATTTTGCAAAAGTGGCTTCCGCATCACAACAGCCGCCCGCATTTCCATCCGAACGACCGTTACGTAACCGTCCTTTCCGGAACGTGGTGGGTGAACACCGGTCCTAAATACGATCCTGCCAGCTTCAAGCCCGTCCCAGCGGGCAGTTTCGTCATCCACTACGCCAAAGAAATACACTACGACGGCGCGAAGGACCAGCCGTGCGTGTTGCAGATTGTGGGCATGGGGCCGGCGACCAACACCCCCGCCGAAGAAAAATAGGCCAGTGAACTGGACGCTGCCAGGACGTTTGTGGCGCAACCCGCAGAACGTGTGGGCGCGTAGAGCGCTCTTTCAAATTCATCTGTGGGCCGGCATTGGTGCGGGTATCTACATCCTTTTGATCAGCGTCAGCGGGAGCGTGATCGTCTTTCGTAACGAGCTTTATAAAAGCTTCGTGCGGCCGCCCCTCGTCGTGGAACCCTCCGGCACTCTGTTGACAGATGATGAACTGAAAGCCGCTGCGAAACGGGCTTATCCGGGTTGGACCATTGCGAACGTGTGGAGGGTCAAAAATCCGAACCAGGTTGTTGAAATCTGGCTCGAGCGTAACAAACAACGCAAGCAGCGTGCTTTCAATCCGTACACAGGAGCGGACCTGGGCAACCCAGACCCGGCCGGATTGCGCTTCGTCCTCTGGCTCGTGGACTTGCACGACAATCTGCTGTATCAGGACATTGGACGCAAAGTGAATGGTGCGGGCGCGATCTTACTTACGGTTCTGTGCATCACCGGAGCGGTCATCTGGTGGCCTGGCACTGTGAGCTGGCGCCGCAGTTTGGTGGCAAACTGGACAGGAAATTGGAAACGCTTCAATTGGGGATTGCACAGCGCGCTTGGATTTTGGTCGTTCGCCTTTGTTTTTGTCTGGGCGGTTTCCGGCATCTACCTGGTATTTCCCGATCCGTTTACAGCCGTCATTGACTACTTGCAGCCCGATGAAGCACAACGCGGTTTACGTGCCGGCGACGAAGTCCTTCGATGGGTCGCGCGACTTCACTTTGGCCGCTTCGCCGGATGGCCCATCAAAACTCTTTGGTTCCTTATCGGATTCGCTCCGGTTATCCTTTTCATCACCGGAGTCATCATGTGGTGGAATCGAGTGATCATTCCCCTCCTCGCAGAGGAGGGGTGGCGCGAAGCGCCGGGGTGGCGCGAAGCGCGAGCCCGGCAGGGCGAAGCCTCAATTGAAGCTCGGCGAACTGCTTCAGCCGGTCTGACCACCCCGGCTGCGCCTTCTATTGAGGCGTCGCCCTATCGGGCTCGCGCCTCCGGCGCGGCCCATCCACCCCTCCTCTGCGAGGAGGGGAATGTTTCGCAATTGGAGGATTGAGCGCAATGAAACTTAAGCGGATCACACTATTTCTGTTCATCGCAATCGTTTCGACAGCCGCCATCGGCGCAGCACAGCTGGCAAAGCTGGCGGATCCGTTCGCCACACCGTCGGTCCGAAATGCCGCGACGATCGTTGCAAAGCCCGACGCACTGCAATTAGAAGCACCCGTGGGCTTCACCGTCACTCTTTACGCGGATAACCTTCAAGCTCCGCGGACAATGATGTACGCGCCAAATGGGGATCTGTTTGTCGCCCAATCCCGAGCCGGCTCGGTCGTCATTCTTCGCGACAACAACAATGACGGCATTCCCGACACGCGCTATACCTATGCCCAGGGATTGACCGGCGTCTTCGGGATGGCAATTCACGACGGCTATCTGTACCTCGGGAGAACCGACAGCATCGTTCGATACAAGTATAAGGATGGCGATACTCAGGCTCAGGGGACGCCGGAAAAGCTTGTGGATTTTCCCACGGGAGGCCACAGCACGCGTACCATCGTCTTCAGCCGCGATGGAAAGAAGATGTACGTTGCAGTGGGATCGATGTCCAACAAGAGCGACGGCGAAGATCCCGTTCGCGCGGCTATCAATGAATACAACCCCGACGGAACAGGCCATCGGATTTTTGCATCGGGCCTGAGAAATCCTGTTGCGCTGACGCTTTATCCCGGCACGGATACAATCTGGACGTCGGTGAACGAGCGGGACACGCTGGGCGACGACCTGGTCCCCGACTACATTACCTCAGTAAAAGATGGCGGGTTCTACGGGTGGCCTTATTCCTATATCGGAAGTAACTACGATCCCGAACACAAGGGTAAGAGGCCGGACCTCGTCGCGCGCGCTATCGTGCCCGATGTCTTGATTCCGGCACATTCCGCCGCCGTGGGTCTGACGTTTTACACGGGAACGCAATTTCCCGAGCACTACCGCAATGGCGCCTTCATTGGTTTGCATGGATCCTGGAACCGCTCCAAACTTGCGGGCTATCGAATAGCGTTCGTTCCGTTCCAGAATGGCAAACCTGCCGGGCCTCTCGAGGATTTCGTAACGGGTTGGATCCTTAATGGTGGAAACCCTGGCACAGCCTGGGGCCGTCCCGTGTCACCGTATATTGCCAAAGATGGGTCACTTCTCATTACGGATGATGTTGCGAACAAGATCTGGCGGGTTCAATATAAATTTTGAAATCGGACGATTCCGCGATCTCAAATCCCGAAATCCGAAATCTCAGATTGGACTGCTTGTGCGGCGCGCTGTCTTGATCGATGCTGCGATGATCGTATTCACTGTTGCGCTATGTAGCGTCCTTCATCCGTTCTCGGGAGCGTTTTCGCGACGCGACAGGTACGGGCGCCTAAAGTAATCAGGCGTCGATGGATTTTCTCGCCTTTTCTCGCCTCAGTTCCCACCGCATCCACGGGGGCACGCTAGGGTCCAATCTGAATTTCGGATTTCGGGATTTGAGATGCAGGAATCGTCCGATTTCAAAATTTCCCTAGTGTGTCATGGCGTACATCAGGTAATTGACGCCAAACTTCAGAGACGACGCGGCATCGCGGAAAGGCATTTCGCCCCGGTCGAGCCATTCCCAGAATTCGCTGAGATCGTTGTTGTAATTGATCACCATCATCAACCGGCCGTGATCATCCTCCATCCCCAAAAACTCGACGGGACCGGGGCCGTAAGGTGCTCGCACATCCAACGTGTCGATCTGATAGAACGTGTTGAACATCGCGTGTTTGATCTCTAGCGGAACGACTTCTCGGTTTGGAAATACCTTCTTCAACTGATATAGAAGATTGTTCAGGTGACGCGGTCCGCGGAAGTCGTCGAACATCACGAATCCACCGCGCTCGAAATATTCCCGGAGGTTTTTGGTGTCTTTCTCGTTCAGACTGAGATACCCGGGCTCGCACAAATACGCGAATGGATATTTGAAAAGATCCGGGTTGTCGATATCGACGATCTGATATGCAGCCGGTTCGGTATGAACTCTGGTCACTTCTTTCACGAAGCCCGGGAACAATTCGTCGCCGAAAGGATAATCATGATGCCAGGGCACCTCGCGCACATAAATCGCGTCGGGCGTCATGTGATAACGAATGCGGGCATAGGTGAACTCCGCGTCCTTCGGCGGAGGAGCATCGAGTTCGGTCACTGCCGGAAGCAGCGACACGATACTCAATAGGAAGACCATGAGGCCGATCAAATGCCGCTTCATCGAATCACCTATGAGCAGGAGCTTACAATGATTTGCCGCCGTTAGGAACTAATATTGGGCGACCCGCTCTCGGGCGGTTCCCCGGCCGCCATCATCTGAGCGAGAATCAGTTGGCGCCCTTCCGCCCGGACCGCCGGCAGCTTCGAGCGGAAAATGGCGGCCCCGCCAACACACGCTATACCACCGATCGCGACTGTTAGTGGCGCGCCCAGTCGAGTGGCCAGGAGGCCGGCCAGCAGGGCACCAAACGGCGCCATTCCCATAAACATCATCGAATAAACCGCCATCACGCGGCCGCGCAGCCGGTCGGGAACCATGCTCTGGATGAGGGTATTCGAGGAAGCCAACTGCACCATCATGCAAAAGCCGACGGGTACCAGCAAAAGTGTGGAGAGCCAGAATATTCGAGACGCTGAAAACAAGATCAGGCTCGTTCCGAAGCCCATGCAAGCCAGCATGACCCAGGTGGTCAAACCTCGAATGCCTTGACGGCCGGCGAGCGTAATAGCGCCAAGCAAGGCCCCGATTCCGGAAAATCCCATCAGAAACCCAAGTCCTTTCGCGCCCCCGTTCAGAATGTGGTCGGCAAAGATCGGCATCAATACGGAATATGGCATACCCATAAGGCTAATGACGCCGATCAGCATTAGCAGTGTGCGCACAGGCCGCGTATGCAATACAAAACGGAATCCTTCGAGAATGGCTTCCGTATGGGATGTGTACTCTTCCTGAGGAGCCTGATTCCCCGACGTGATGAATAGCAATCCAACGATGACCGCCACATAACTTAGCCCATTGATGAGAAAGCACCAGCCTTCTCCGACAGTGGCAACGAGGATGCCGGCGACTGCCGGACCTATGATCCGGGCGCCATTCATCATCGAGGAATTCAGCGCAATGGCGTTGACGAGATCTTCACGGCCAACCATTTCGGCAACAAACGACTGCCGGACCGGAATATCGAACGCATTAACGATACCCAACAACACCGCGAGAACAAGGACGTGCCAAACCTGAATTCGATTCAAGAGCGTCAGCGCGGCCAAAGGAAAGGCGAGGAGCATCGCGGCCATCTGAATGGCCAGCATCGAACGGCGGCGGGGATACGTGTCGGCCACTGAACCTGCAATCGGCGCCAGAACCAAGATCGGAAACTGTGAGGCAAAACCAACAACGCCCAGTAGCGCTGCCGACCCGGTGAGACGATAAACCAGCCACGATTGAGCGACGGTTTGCATCCAGGTGCCCACAAGGGAAGTGAGCTGCCCGAGAAAGAAGAGCCGAAAATTCCGGTGGCGAAAGGCGCGCAGGCCGGTCTTCAATCTTGATTGTGCCATGAGTCTTTCAATCTCAAATCCGAAATCCATTGGACCACCCAGTTGACGGTCCAATTTGAGATCTCGGATTTCGGATTTGAGATTTGCTTTTGTCCGATTTCAAAATCCCTCGCATCGGGGTACCACCACCCCTTTTATTTTATAGTTAGTGTCTATGCCCGAACTGCCCGACGTTTTGCTCTACATCGAGTCGCTCAAACCGCGAATCTTGAGCCAACAGCTCGAGCGTGTGCGCCTGGCGAGCCCCTTCGTTGTGCGATCGGTCGCTCCGCCCCTGTCTCGAATTCACGGCCGGACTGTGAGGGCCTTGTCACGGCTGGGAAAGCAGATCATTTGGGAGTTCGATGGCGATCTTTTTCTCGTGGTGCATCTGATGATCGCCGGAAGATTTCAGTGGAAACAGCGATACGCCAAAATTCCCGGGAAGCTCGGTCTTGCCGCCTTTGATTTTCCAACCGGCACATTACTTTTGACGGAGGCCGGATCGAAAAAGCGCGCATCGCTGCATCTGGTTGAAGGTAAGGCCGCGCTCCGAGCATTTGATCGCGGAGCGCTCGAAGTCCTCGACTCAACGCCGGCAGCTTTTAAACACGCGCTCACAATGGAAAACCATACCGTTAAACGCGCTCTAACAGATCCCAGGTTCTTCAGCGGAATCGGCAACGCGTATTCCGATGAGATCCTGCATCGTGCCCGTTTATCGCCAATGAAGCTAACGTCCAAACTCTCGGGAGACGAAATAGTCCGGCTCCACGAAGCAGCGAAATCGACGCTCAAGGAATGGATCGAGCGGCTTCGAACCGAAGCTGGTTCGGATTTCCCTTCGAAGGTTACTGCATTCCGGCCCGAGATGGCCGTTCACGGACGTTACGGCAAGCCCTGTCCCGACTGCGGCTCGCCGGTGCAGCGAATCGTCTACGCCGAGAATGAATGCAACTATTGTGCAACTTGCCAGACTGATGGCCGCCTGTTGGCCGACCGTGCGTTATCGCGGCTATTGAAACGAGATTGGCCGCGCAGCCTGGATGAATGGGAAACGCATCTCGAGTCGCGCCGCTGAGTACAAATTCCCCTCCTCGCATTGGAGGGTGGCGCGACCGCTTAATAGAAGCTGGCGCGCCGGGCGCGAAGCGCGAGCCCGCTCGGATCATGGCTGTCAAATGGAAAGGTGCGTTTGTAGAATCAGTACGGGCAATCCGTGACAGGAGAATCACCAAAGGAAGATCCTCTCGTCGAGTGGCTCGCCTGGCTGATGGACGAATCAATTCGCATCGGACCGTGGGCGATTGGACTGGATCCGCTGATTGGCCTGATCCCGGGCTTCGGCGACATGGCGGGCGCAGTCGTTTCCAGTCTCATCATCATGCGTGCCGTGCAGAGCGGAGTCGCCAAGAGCGCCATCCTGCGTATGGTCATCAACGTCGCCTTGGACTCGCTGTGCGGTGCAATTCCCTTTTTCGGCGACGTGTTTGACTTCGCTTTCAAATCCAACGCTTACAACCTCCGCATCTATCGCGAAGCCTTGCGCGGAGAACGCAAACCACTGAGGGATTGGTTCTTTATCCTTTTCGTGGCATTGGTCCTGCTGGCGATCATTGTTTTGCCGATCATTGGATTGATCTATCTGACGAGATTCTTAATCTCCCATATCCGATAGACCTTGGAATTGCAGGGGCGCCGAAATTTCGAAATCTCAGATTGGACTGCGTTAAGCGAAGTCCAATCAGAAATTTCAGATTTGAGATTAGGTTTCGTCCAATTTCAAAATGTCTTCCCTGGTTGCTGAACTGTAGGACGTTTCGCGGATAGCCCTAGTTTTGTGGGGCCGCCGATAGACTGTTGCGGGGTTCGGAAATGTGCAGCAGCTCGAGGAGGTGATTTTTCCAGAGCCCGGCGCGGTTGTAAGTCTGGTGGCCGCGGGTTTGGTCGCTAAGCGGAATCAGAATGTAGTGGCCGCGCTTCACTTTTTTTATCTCGCGTTCCAGGATGCCGAGCTCCGGAGGGTTGATTTCATCATCGGCCGAATTGACAGCGAACAGCGGTGCCTGGATTTTTTCGAGCACGGGCGAGGGATTGTAATCGGTCGAGGCTTCATACTGGTAGATCGTGTCATTCGCGTCGCCTCGCAACGCCGCTTTGGCCATCGCCTCGAGTGCCGCACCGGCTTTCTCCGCTGTCGGACTCTGCTTCTGATACTGCAAGGCGCTACCCGTCATGATCGAACGAATGTTCCGTGCGGCGATCAAGCCGCGAGGCTGTGCGGTGTATTCGCCGTTCTTCCAATCCGGATCATTCTTGATCGCCTGGATGGCCATGATCCGGGTCATGCGATTTCGTCCCGCAATTTCAACCGGAGCGCTCGCCATGGGCATCAGAGCATCCATGAAATCCGGATAGGTGACTCCCCAAAGCCACGTATGCATTCCGCCCTGGGACGTACCCATGACCATGCGCAGGTGGTCGAGCTTGAGCCCGTCATGAACTAGAAGATATTGCGCGCGCACCATGTCTTCATAGCGGTAATGCGGGAAATTCATCCGCAGGCCGTCGCTCGGCTTGCTGGATTTGCCGGTCCCGATCGCATCCGGAAGAATGATGTAGTAGCGGGTTGCATCCAGTGGCTGGCCTTTGCCGAATAGCTCTCCGCCGAACTCCGCAGAAAGAAAATTCCGGCCGATGCCTCCCGTCCCATGCAGGATGAGGATGGCATTGCTGACGTGGCCTGTCCCATCGCGCACGGGCGAGCCAAGAGTGATGTAGTGCAGCCGCAGCTGAGCAAGTTTCTCGCCCGAATGGAATGCGAAATCGGGCACGTTCCAGTCGCCTTCGAATTGCTGCGGGTACCCGGATGGTTCTTGTTGTGCCCATGAGAACGCGGAAAACGCCAGCAGGAGACAAAGTAGCAACTTCTTCATAGTGCCGAATCATTTCTCACGTCGAGGGCAGGGCGCAACTTAAAAAGTGGAACTACCCTCTCCCTCTGGGCGAGGACGGCGCCAACCGCCGGGTGAGGATCTCAGTATTTTCGGTAATCTAGTGTGGCGCCCCAAGTAATTTTTGTCATCGATTCGGGCGCGGGCGCATTCCCCTCCTTGCAAAGGAGGGCGCGAAGCGCGAGCCCGATAGGGCGAAGCCTCAAGAGAAGCCGCGCCACTATCAAAATGGATCGGTTCCGGAAACGGCGCGGACGGGGTGGTCGCTCACAAGCGACGTTTCGGAATGCGTCTCCCGAAACGTGTCGTGTGAGCGACCACCCCGTCTGCGGCTCTTCAATTGAGGCTGCGCGCTATCGCGCTTGCGCTTCGCGGGTGGCTTCGCGACTTCTGCTCGATGCCGCAGCCACCCCTCCTTTTCAAGGAGGGGAATGCGCCGAGACTGGAATAGTCTGATTGCGACCCTCGAAAACCTCTAGCCCCTGCTGTTGGCGCCCTCGACTGGCGCAAATTATCGAGATATCATTACCCCGCCTGGGTAATCCACTAGCAGCGCTTTAAGGAGGACCAAATGCGTCGTTTCGTAGTGCTGATGTTGTTCCTGTCGAACACCATATTGTTTGCGGCCGGTTCGGCTGATTTGTTGACGGCGATCCGGAATGGCGATTACGCGCAGGTTCGCAAACTCATTGACTCCGGTGCGGACGTCAACACTACGGATAAGGATGGGACCACGGCTTTGATGCATTCGGTCATCGAGTCCGACGTGAGAATGATGAAGCTGCTGATCGACAAGGGCGCCAATGTCAATATGAAGAACTCCCAGGATTCCACGGCATTGATGTACGCCGCCACCAATTTAGCAAAAACGCGGGTGTTGCTGGATGCGGGCGCTGAGGTGAAAGTCAAAGGCAAACGGGGCGCCACCCCGATGAGTGTGGCTGTTACAACGTTTGGATCGACTCCCGTTCTGAAACTTCTCGTGAGCAAAGGAGCCGAACTCGAGGAAGGGCTGATGAGGCTCGCAGCCGCAACCGGCGATCTGGAAGCGATCCAATACCTCCTCAGTATCGGCGTGCCTCCGGGTGACCGTACGAGCGCTTCGCTCTCGGCCGCCATCACCGCGCGCTGTGAAGCCTGCGTGCGGCTGCTTGTGGAAAAGGGCGCGCCCGCTAACGGGCTGCGTCCCAACGGAACACTGAATACAAACGTTGGAGCAAGCGCGGGAGGCGTGTTAAACGATGCCGCGAAGCGCGGTATGCCCGAGCTTTCTCAGTTTCTGCTCGATCACGGAGCTTCTCTCGAATCCACGGACCGCGAACGATTTACTCTCCTGATGCAAGCCGTGCTGTCCATGGACCCTCGCCGCGACCAGATGGTCGAATGGCTGCTCTCGAAAGGCGCCGATCCAAATGCTAAAAATGATCGCGGTGACACGGCTTATGTGCTCGCGGCACGCGTGGGGATCCCTTCCACTCTGAATCTCCTCGTCAATGCGGGTGCGAAGGAAATTAAGGAAGAATGGCCCAAACCCGCGGGAGGCGCTCCATCCGTGGAAGCGGCCGTGAAAAAGGTGATCCCGCTGGTTGAAATGAGCGGCGAGCCGGGCTGGAACGCCCGCCGCTGCGTTTCCTGTCACAGCAATTCCCTTCCGCAAATTACCGTCGCTCTCGCTCGGAAAAAGGGATTCGCCGTCAATGAGGAACAGGCGAAAAAAGAACTGGGGTTCGCCATCGCCACCGACGAGCCGGTTCTTGAATATAACCGTCTGGGCACGTCGCCGATCGGCGGGGGATCCGACACGCTCGGTTACACGCTGATGGGTATGGCGGCGGCCGGTGCTCCGGCGGATACGTTGACCGACGCGCACATTCATTACATGTCGCTCAATCAGTCCCCCGACGGGTCTTTTCGAAACTTGAGCTACAGACCCCCGACAGAATACAGTTGGTTTACGACGCTCTCGACAAAGGCTTACTCCACGGAAGAACGATCGATGCAGCTTAATGCGCTCGCAGATGCCGGCGCGTCTCAATCGGATCGTGCCCCGTTCGTCAAGGCATTGAAGGCTGCTCAGAATGAAGATGGGAGCTGGAGCCAGATTCCAAACGTGCGGACGGACGCCTACGCCACGGGCCAGGCGCTTTACGCTTTGCACATCTCCGGAGGCGTGCTCGTCAACGATCCCGTCTACCAGAAGGGCGTGCAGTGGTTACTCCGGAATCAACTGGCAGACGGTTCGTGGTTCGCTCCGACACGCGCCGTGCCGGTTCAGCCGCACACGTTCGAGAGCTTCCCGAACGGCTGGCATCAATTCATCTCGGATGCGGCGTCATGCTGGGCGACGATGGCATTACTCTTTACGATGCCCGACAAGCCTCACTCGACCAATTGATTTAGTGGAACGCGTCATCTACACGCCGCCCGGCGGTCCTCCACAGGGTCCGCCGCCGGACAGCGCCATTTACAGGATCATGGGAGAGGGAAACATCTTCCGGATGATGCGGGACTTTTATAGGGAATTGGAAAGCTCCGAACTTCGGCCCTTGTTCCCGGCCGACATGGAACAAGCCTCAATGAAGTCCGCCGCATTTTTCGTAACGATTCTGGGCGGCCCGCCTCTCTACGCCCAAAAATATGGCCCGCCACGGATGCGGGCCAGACATCTTCCCTTTGAAATTGACGAACGCGCGCGCCAGATTTGGCTCGAATGTTTCGACCGCGTGCTCGAAGGCGCCGATATGAAATATGGATTTCCGATGGAGCACATGGAAGGCTTCAAGAATTTTCTG
>Ga0209376_1004375_pt1 | contig 12308 bp, 9 predicted proteins | sample GraSoiAngelo_134_FD_185891 | JGI IMG/M metagenome (GOLD analysis project Ga0209376, IMG submission 185891) | Grasslands soil microbial communities from the Angelo Coastal Reserve, California, USA - 14_0929_05_30cm (SPAdes) (version 2) | ecosystem: Environmental > Terrestrial > Soil > Grasslands ... | reverse complement strand
ATCAACGAAAGATATTGGTGTGGCCCCAGTACATATGATATCATTAACGTTCATCGCCACGCAATCAATACCTATAGTGTCATACTTTTTCATCATTTGCGCGATGATCACTTTAGTACCTACTCCATCTGTGTGAGTAGCAAGTAACTTACCTCCAGGAATTTCTACAATTCCGGCATAATGTCCAAATCCAGATAACGTTTTTACTTTCTTTTGTAATTTATGCGTAGATGCAATTAATCTACCGATTGTTGCCTGACTCTGTTTTATTCTTTTTATATCAATTCCTGCATCTTTGTAAGTTATAGTCAATGATCTCAAGCTGTCATTTTCAGATAAAAAAACTGTGCTATTGCCAAAATGTTAAGTATTGCAATCCTTGCTCTTAATATCGTCTGTTAGGTTTCAACTATTTGAGGGATATTAAGAAATGCGTCGAGTACCAGAATCAATCAAATCGCTAAGCCGAATTATTGACGCTGCCAAGTAGGTATTAAATAGCATACACATTTCCAGTTTTGGCAGAACGGATTTTTATTTTGCTACAAGACTGTATCTATATGGATTCACTATTGGGAGAAAAAGACAAGCATGATGCTAATCTTGCTAAACATTATTCAGAGCATTATATGGCAAATACTGTAAATTTACACTCTTTGTTGGATGAATTAAAATCATCTAAAAAAACGCTGTATCATGACGATAACTTCATAAAAATTGAGGACCCATCCCTTGTAATATTAATTATTGAAAACTATGCAGATGTTGATAAAAGAAAAATTCTTGAAAAAACTTCTGATGCTTCTAAGACGCTAATGGAGATGCTACGTATTTGTAAGATTCCTCAAACATCTGCTTACAGAAAAATTATGTCACTAGTTCAACAAGGTCTACTCATACCAGATGGATTTACTTTCGTCACGGAAGAAAGGTAATAAAATACAAATCCGCTTTCGAGAGAGTTGGCATCGATATATTCAGAAATAATGTAACAGTTACTGTGCAACTTTCCAGATAATAAGAAACTGAATATTGTTAACTGTCTACATGAAGTAACTGACATAAAATGCAGTTATATTTCAAACCACGATTAGAAGAGATAGCATTATTATACTACAGGTAAGAATCAATTGGGATCATTTGTGACATGCACGAAATAATTAAAATTGATATTTGGATTCTTATGTTAAACTTCTGACAATGAAAGCAGAAAGTCACTTAAGATTAATGAGTTAGTTATCTTTGAGCACAAATAGGTCTAGCATGATTCGCCCCTTGTCCGTTATGTGATACATCATGTTAAAACCGGCGGGTTCTTTTCTGATAAAATTATACTTCATACAAAGATGCAGATAATTTAGAAAAGATCTTTTCATTCGTATATTTGACTTCATATACAGATCTGAAAAAGTCATTGGACTGCATCGCAATTGGTAAAGTAATTTGAGAATAGATATAGTGCTAAAGTCCCGTGCTCTTGCCCTCACTGAATCCAATACTTGTTCGCCTCGTTTTATGATAAAGTCAGAAAATTGGTCGGCCACTTCAATTGGTATGTAGGTTAATCGGGTCGTCATATTACGGTATTTGTACGGTATAGTACCTTATTAATTTTAACTAGACAACTTTATTGAGCTGCATACTAGTTTTTTTGGACAAATACAATTTGTTTTTATCCAAGATGTCGTCAATTTCCTTATGCATAGTGCGTTTGTTCTCATGAACTCAGAGCTAGGGCAAGAAACTCAGATCGTAAATGAACTCAAAAAAATCCCTCAAGTAAGAGAAGTTTATCCAGTTTATGGGGTTTATGATGTCTTGATGGTTATAGAATCAGGTTCAATGGAAGAATTGCGTGAGGCCATTACAACAAGAGTTAGAAAATTGGGTGGGATAAAATCGACTCTAACCATGATAATAGTCAAAGAACAATGACTCGTGTTATTCTTGTGGGCAACCTGTAGTTTATCTCAAATTTCTGTCTTTAAGTAACCCTTTTCCCAAATTTAGCTGATCGTCACAAATAATAGAATATAACTTGGCAAAGATAGAGGTTGGCAGATAACGTTCTTTTTCTCTTAGGATGGCTGGGAGAGCTTATCTTTGCAAGCTGGCTGCTATCAGACGGAGCAGAACATCTAGCAGAAAGATGGGGGGGAAGGTTCGTAGGTAGAACCCTGCTTAGTATAGCAACCACACTGCCTGAAATCGGTATTGTGGTAGCAGCTGCAAAGGACGGCTCATACGATACAGCAATTGGTTCAGCACTTGGAAGTAATTTGTTCATGATGACATTAGGATTATCAATAATGTCGATTATTGCAACGACCAGACTTTCCAAGGCGCCACAAAAATTCATCGACGTAAAAGAATTCAAGCTAGACAAAATTCTGCTTGTTATTACAGCCGTCATAGGAGCAATAATGTTTATTGACGGATATGATGTAATGGATGGCATTATATTTACGGGACTTTTTGTGGCGTATCTATATTTTGCATTTAGAGAAATGAAAAAAGAAAAGCTCTCAAAACCACTTGAAGTCGAGCTTCACAATGAACTCACGAAAAAATCCAAAAAACATTTTATCCGTTCGATGGTACTCTTTGTAGCAGGCACTGCTGGAATTTTCATAGGAGCCGAACCGTTTGTTCATTCACTTGAGGGAGTATCATTAGACATGGGAGTTTCAGTTGTAGTGTTGGCAGTAATTATTAGTCCCTTAGCGGGAGAAATGCCTGAAAAAATATCGATGATTTTTTTGGCAAGAAAAGGAATGGGAGGCGCTTCGATTGCAGTTGCAAATGTATTAGGTTCCAAAATCTTAAACAATACTTTGCTACTCTCTGTTGCAGTTTTTGCTGCTATGAGCTACAAAGGGTTTACAGCAAAGATTCCAAACACTTCTCTCCTAGAAAATCAGATGATACTTGTTACAGTAATTACCATTGTAGCATTGATACCAATGTTTAGAAATAAACTCGATTTAAAATCAGGTATACTACTACTGGTTCTTTACGCCATTGGAATAGGATTTCAATTTGTTCTTCCATCTTTTTAGAGCGGTGTGATTTTGATAGAATCAACCCTTACGGACGGAGTTATGCATGGAAGTGCATTCCATTGAAGAACATTTCTTGAATCATTTCCTACTGATGATATATTCTGAAGTAAAATTGGTAGATTGTGCACTATCCTTACAGGCTTGCCAGGACTCTTGATCTGACCATTTTCTATAATTCTAATTCCACTTCTTGCCGTGCACGAAAAATCGCCACGCTCTGGATTAACTGGATAAGTATACCACAGTCTTCCAACAAGCAGGCCCTTTTTTGTCTCTTTGACTATCTCATCCTTTTTCATACTGCCGTCTTTTACCCTAAGGTTATGTGGAAGAGGCGTTGGTATGGGGAGTGCATCTCGCCCCATTGGGGAACCCATTCTTGTGGCATTTCCGCTTGGCTCAGTGCCCTCCTTGAATGCATAAAACGAGTCAGAAAAAGTATTAGAAAAGATTCCTGATTCTATGAGATATTTTGGTGCGGTAGGAATTCCCTCATCATCAAATGTCTTACTTCCTATTCCTTCTGGGCTATGTGGATCGTCAATTAAGCTAAAGTCGTTTGAGGAAATTTTTTTTCTTATCTTATCTGTAAAACAGCTTCTCTTCTCAGAATAGGTCTTTAGATTAAAGTTTGAGGCAAAAACAAAAGCTAACATTTCTCCTATTGCATACGGCTCAAAAATTATGGCATAAGTGTCTGACTCGACGCTTGTGGGATTTATTGAATTTATGCACATAGTAGAAGCTTCGCTTCCAATAGTTTCTGGAGAAAACCCATCAAGGGTTCTTGAACAGGCTGCGCCCACTCCACTAATGGTATCCGATCCATTAACAAAATCAGCATTTATGCTGCCAGCAACATATGTTGTTTTTTCTGAACAGTTTAATCCATGGGTATTCATTATCTCAAATTGTTCTGAGACTATATTCAGTGAGCCAGAAATTCGTGTTATCTGTTTGTGAGTTGTCGAATTTATCATGGTATTTGCAATGTCGATTGCTTGAGGACCAGAAATTTCCTCAAGTCTCTTATCATAAGTCTTTTCGATTTTTGTATACTTGGAAGCAAAAGGAAGAGATTTCCAAAATGTTTTTGGTTGAATAAGGGATTTTGCTTGCAAAGCTCTTTCGAAGATATTATTCTCGTCATCTGATATGCTTGCTCTAGCTGAAAATATTTTTTTTTTATCGATTATACGTATGGCAAGACCCCTCTCTTCGTTTTGCTTTGTCTCTGCTATCTCAGAGTCTGTTATCCTTATCGTAGTAACCTTTTTGTCAATGAAAATGACTTCACATTCGTCTAATTGTAAACCCTTGGCTTTCCGTAGTATGCTTTCGCATTTTGACAACTAGTTTCTCCTAGCACTTTTGTATCTGTATCTATCTAGTTTAATTAATTCGTGATATGATCCAAACTGGGCTGTGTCTTGAATTTCATCTAGTGGATCTTCGTATTCGTCTGAACCAAAAGTCTTGATGATCTTATAGGAAGTTGTCCTCTGCGCTGGAATCCTGTCTACCTGTCTAATCAATCGTCTAATCTCACGTGGTTTTAACAGTTGACCATATTTTGCACCTGCCGCAGTCGAGATGCTTTCGTTGATAAGTGTTCCACCGAAATCATTTGCTCCCCACGAAAGCATAAGTTGTGCCAAGTTTGAACCTTCCTTGACCCAAGAGGTTTGAATGTTGTTTATGTAATTATTTAGCATGATGCGAGATACTGCATGCATCAATAGTACATCTTGTCCATCTGCGCCATTTTTCAGATTTGGATGCAAGTTTTTTGTATGCATTGGCGCCTCGGAATGGATGAAATTTAGGGGTACAAATTCAGTAAAACCTCCAGTTTCTTTTTGTATGTTACGGATAAGATCTATGTGCTTTGCTCTGTCTTCAGGCGTCTCTAGATGGCCAAACATTATCGTAGAAGTAGAAGGTATGCCTATTCTATGGGCTGTCTTGATTACCTCAATCCATTTCTTAACGCTAATTCTCCCGGGCGAAATCTTATCACGTAGACCCTGATCTAAAATTTCAGCAGCAGTACCGGGAAGAGAATTAACACCAGCATCTTTTAATCGTGTCAAGTATTCTTTTATTGAAAGATTTGATAATGTTGCTCCATAAAGTACCTCCTCAGGAGAAAATCCATGTATGTGGATATCGCCTGCTTCTTTTTTTATTGCTCTGCAAATGTTCTCATACATACGCTTGTCCATATGTGGTGGAAGGCCTGCCTGAACACATACCTCTGTAGCACCAAGTGCTCTTGCCTCTTTTGCTCGTCTTACTATCTCCTCTATAGGCAAGAAATATCCTTCTTCTTCACGAAAATCCCTACTGAAGGCGCAGAATCCACATTGCTTTATACATACATTGGTAAAGTTGATGTTTCTATTTACCACGTAAGTTACAACGTCTCCAACTTTTCGTTTACGAAGTTCATCTGCCACCATCCCAATTAAATGAAAATCAATTCCTTTGGCGTAAAACAATTTGGAGGCTTCGCTTACAGAAATCTCCTTTTCTGATAAAGCCCTGTCCAATGTTTTAGCTATTAGAGGATCTATCTGTCTTAGAAGTGAATCAAATAGTGACGTTTGTATGCTCATTTAAGGTACCCTTCTTTCACAAATCCACCAGAGTCAGCTATTTCCATTATCTTAGATTTCAAATTAGAACTAACAAATGACATGAATTCTGGATAAATCGGCAATCTTGCGCGTAATTGAAAACCTGCATTAGTACAGTTTCTTTCTATGGACTCTATTGAAGGCCAAGGAAATTCGGGATTCACATAATCAGGGGTAATTGGAGAAATACCTCCCCAATCATTTATGCCAACAGACAGAAAATCAAAATAAGAAATCGGAGAAAGATTTGGCGGTATTTGAATATTCATTTCTGGCATAATTACTCTCGTTAGTGCAACAAATGTTCTAAAATATCTTTCCTGCGGACTTGGAATATCCTTCATCACGGTATCTGGTTTGGGTTGAAAGTTCTGCAAGATTATTTCCTGAATGTGCCCAAATTTCTTATGAATTTCTTTTATAGCATAAATAGACTCAATTAATTCAAACGGGCTTTCGCCAATTCCTATTAGAAGCCCCGTGGTCATGGGTATTCTTAGCTCTCCTGCATTTTCTAAGACCTTGATTCTTGCTTTGGGATTCTTGCTTGGAGCAAATTCATGTGGCATGTTCTTCCCAGAAAGCCTTTCACTGGTGTTCTCAAGCATCAGGCCAAGGCTTACGTTTGTCTTTTTTAGTTCACTCATCTCTGCTTTTGTAAGGTTTCCGGCATTAGTATGAGGAAAAAGTCCAGCCGATAGCACTATTTCCGAGGCATATGCTAAATACTCAGCAGTACTGGAAAAGCCGTTTTGTTTTAGCCAAGTTCTGGCCTCTTGATATTTTTGCTCTGGCCTTTCTCCGGTAACAAAAAGGGCCTCGGTGCACTTGTACCTCCTGCCCATCGTAATTAAATTCTGTATGTCCTGCTTTGTCATCATTGAAATCTTTGTCTCCCATGGCTCTGATTTGTATGTACAATACGCACAGGAGTCACGGCAGAGGTTAATTAAATTGAAAAATACTTTTCTTGAATATGTAACTATGTGCTCTTTGTTTTTATTTCTTAGAAATTGAGCCGTTTTGTAAAGTTCTGAAGGATCTCTTTCCGCATCCTGATAAATCTCATACACATCATCTTTGGATAGTTCTTTTCCATCAACCAACCTGTTTAGTAGTTCAGAACTTAAGACAAGTGTACTCAACTAGTCATGTAGCTAAAGCAGTTGTATTTATGCTTGTACTACTGTATCAGATTAGGTCTTTCTTGCAAGGTCAGATTTACTTCCATCTTATCCCCGTCTCGAATTATATTCAAAGTAATTGAATCCCCAACAGATCTTTGATCTTGCAAGTAATTGAGGATATCCTCAATTTTCTCTACAGAATTTCCATCTACTCCAACAATAATGTCGCCTCCCACTTTATACTTGGCTCCATCAATTGTTTTGATTTCTTTATAACCCTGTAGACCGGCTTTTGCAGCAGGACTATTAGGAACTACATCCTGAATTAGAAAGCCATTTTGTACAGGAAGTTCTAGAATGCTTGACAAATCAGGATCTATACTGCTTCCAGATATTCCAAGCCAAGAATGTTTGTAAAATCCGTCTTCTATAAGAGCGGGGATTATTCTTTTCATAGTGTTTGAGGGTATTGCAAAACCTATGCCTGAAAATTCTCCAGTGCTGGATTGAATCGCAGTGGTGATTCCAATTACATCACCTTGCATATCAAGTAGTGGACCGCCTGAATTACCAGGATTTATTGCAGCATCAGTTTGAATAACATTTGGTATTGAAAACGAACCACCGTTAGGTGGTGTTAACAACCTGCCAGTCTGACTAATTATCCCAGATGTCATGGAACCTGTTAGTCCAAAAGGACTTCCTATTGCCGCTACCTCATCTCCTATCCGAAGCTTAGACGAATCGCCAAGTTGTAGGGGGTGAAAAACCTCAGGGCTGGCGTCTACTTTGACAATTGCAAGGTCTGCAAATGGATCTGTACCAATAACTTTGGCTGAATAGGATTGGCCATCATGGAATACAACTCTAATTTTCTGGGCATCGGCTACCACATGATTGTTTGTTATGATGTGACCATTATAATCGTAAACAATTCCAGAACCGATATTTCTATCAGTTGCCGAATCATTTGATTTTCGAACTATTATCTGAACCACTCCATCATCTGACTTGGAAAACAGATCAGCCAGGTTTGGTGAACTGCTTAAATTCGGATTAACTTGATTGATGCCGACATTTGACGTGTCTATCTGGTGTGATGCATCTGTTTTTGCAGGTGCTAGGGCAAATATGATTACAAGTGACATTATAATCACGCCATATGCTCCACACAAAATCGCAGTAGTTTTATCCAAGAAGCTAGTGGTACAGTGGATTCCTCTATAATTCTTACTCACAGGCTTATCGGATTTTGAATTGTGTCTATCATAGAGTATGTTCTTCCTCTCCAAGTCACGGCATCGCTTCTTTTTGCATGCAGGATGCCACTTGCAAATCCAGCTACTATGATAGCACTTCCAATAGGAGATAGTAAGGCATACCTGACGCTAAGAGAAAGTCCCTTCTTGGCATCAATTACACTTGCGACATAGACAAGGATTGAACTAACAAGTGATATTCCAAAGAGACTTGTAAAAGAAGTAGAAAGTGTCGCAAAGCTAGTAGAATAAACTAAAATCGCAAACGGCATAAACAACAAGAAAAGAACCGCAAAAAAAATACCTACGGCAACTGATTGAGCTTGGAGATAAAGCGGAATCATTAATCGTTTAAGTGCGTGCCAAAGTGTTAGCCAATCCCTTGCCCATACTGCCTCAACTAGATGTTCTCCGCGGACCATTTTAAGCTTAAAACCTGCCGCTTTTACTTTTTTGCCTAATGCACCATCCTCTACTATCTCACCTTTCACGCCCTCATGAGTACCAACTGCCTCGTATGTTTTCTTTTTAATAATAAAGAAACTACCAAAGAAATATCCAGTTTTCTTAGAAGAATCATTGACTCTAAGAGCAGAGAATCTTGTATGCAAAAACGTCGATAATACTGGTAAAGTAATCCTAGTCCATCTATCAAGACAAAGCATTTTGGGAATTACTGTAAGTGCATCTAAATCTTGGCTCATCATATGATCCACTGCCAGGGAAATTACTCCCTTTGAATGAAATGTGTCAGCATCAGTAAAAAGTACCAGTTCACCTGAAGATTTTTTGAAGCCTTCAATACAGGCCCAATTTTTGCCAGTCCATTTTTCAGGTTTAGGCTCTGCAAGAACATATACTAGATTGGGGTTTTTTTGAGCAATTTTCTTTATGATCTCTCCAGTTTTATCATCTGACCTATCATCCACTGCAATTATCTCATAATTTTCGTAGTCCTGTTCTATTAGGGACTTGAGACACCTTTCAATAAATCCCTCCTCGTTTCTTGCAGGTAAGATTACTGATACTTTTGGTCTTACATGTGGTTGTGAATTGAATTGATCCAACAAAGGAGAATCACGAAATGTAATCCACATCGACCTAATCAAAAGTATCCAAGTTAATGCAACGCACACTAGAATAGCTGATAGAACATAGTTGAATACATCTAAAACAAAATACATTGAATTATCTCTCGGCTTCTTGTTTTATGCTTTGGAGGGCCTGCTCTGTGCCACCTTGGATATGCTTCTTAATCATTCCAGTAAACATCCCCATCATACCAGAAAGTTTAATGTCCCAGACTACATCTAGTCTAGTTCTATTGCTTAGCATACTAACAGAAATTGTCTTAGTTCCATCGATAATTCCTTTTGTAAATTCAGCATGAATTTTTTCATTTGGATAAATTGTTACTTTTTGCATGCATTTAGAATCTCTAAACGCTATGGTAATTTCTCGGTTAACGACGTTTCCTTCCTTTGATATGTTTTTTATTTCTTTAGTCCCCTTCCAAAATTTTGGTTCTGAGTCAAGATCAGATATTATATTCCAAACTTTATCACGTGCCGCATTGATTTCAACTGAAGCCTGGATGTGAACCACATGTAACAATTTTTGTTTACATATTTATATTGTAACGTAATCACAATTACTAAATCAATTTTAATGGCATCAAATCAGACTGCCTTTGAATCACGTAGCATACAACGATTTTGCAAAACTCGACCTTTATGTAGCTAAGATAATTCGAAAAAAATCTTCTACAAACTGATTTGCTAGTGCAGGTCGGATCTTTTTTGCTGGTAGAATTTCTATGCATTCCTAATGCGATATCTTCTCATGAAGCATCGATGTGGGAACCAAGCGCAATTTATCATTGGTTGATCATATCAAAAATGTGTCAGCGATATTTAACCAACAGGTTTATCCTAGTGACCTTGGAAATTAGGAAGAATAGCTATGTCGCATACTGACAAGCATAAGGTAGAAAAAGCGACTTTCAGATTGGATAAATTATTAGAATTAACTAAATACTGTATGTACGGTGAACTTACATCACCCCTGATATCTACTCGGGCGGTGTTTGGTCTTTTATGAGCGAAAACATATCTCAAATAACAAAAGAGAGGATGATAAGAGCCGTAGATTATGCGTACCAGAAGCGGGATTTTCAAATGTTTATGACAGTTATGACTCATGCACAAACATGTAAACAATGTTCAAAAGCATTTTTTGAGTGCATGAGAATAGCTCAGGATCACTTGGAAAGCGAGTTAATATAATTAATTGTACGCTTTTTGTCTTATTGTTTTGTCACTAGTTATTTCTTACTATGTTCTGCGTTATTAAATAATCAATCGCATTACGCATTTCATCAGGAGATATCGCACCACTTTCATAATAACTGTACATATTCTTTACCCAGCTTGGAAACTTTTGAGAATTTGCTTCTGCCGGTATCTTATCTATTGTCACTATCTTGATACCACTGCTCTTGAGGAAGTCTATTAGAGATTCCAAGCTTTGCAGCGACTGTGTATCAACTTGATTCTTGTAGACATCTCCATCTTTTACTGCAAAGTCCTGAGCGCGTATTGTTGCCACCGAAAATCCATTATGGTTGTTACTAATTTTTATTTTTGCTAATGCTTTATCATTAATGGTTCCCTTGTAAAATGGATCATCAAATAATAGGTCTGTTACCATGGCTGTTTGTGGAATATGGAATGGTACCGCATCTTGGAGATTGTATGGTCCTGGGTCCAGAGCCACAGATGAGCTAATATATCTAATATCATTTTCCTGCAGTGCTGCAATTGTGGAGTTATCGAACTTGTTAAATGGTGGTATGAAAATCAAAGGTTTTGTACCAACCATTCCAGCTATCTTATCTTCTGTCTTTTTGATACTTGCAGATTGAATTTCCTGATCATATTGAGTATGATCTAAATTATCCCACCCACGATTTGCGAGCTTGAGAGGTAGATTGGTATTCCCAGCTCTCTCCTTTAGGGCAAGTACAACTTTTGCATTCTGCCCAATTTCTCTACCTACTACTCCAGCCGTCAGGCCTACGCCCTTGTCTTTGAACAACTTTATTATGGCAAGATCAACATTGTTTAGGTAGCGATCAGAAACAAAATCTAATCTAAATGCTATACAATTGCAATTTGGCACTGTCTGATTTACCGTGGATTTAGGCAGAGGGTTTTGTACACTTGACTGAACAGTTTTGTCGATATCCTCGATTGGAACAATCCTATATCCAGCTGCCTTGACCTTGTCAATTAATAAATCAAGTTGCTGAATCTGTGTCGCGTTTGGATAATCTGTGTACAACCCTGTATAATTTGAAAACTCGTATGGATGCATGTTGACAACAGCATAGCCATAGTAAGGTATTGCTTGTTTGATCTCTTCAAATATTTTATTTCCATCTACGTCTCTCCAGGGTGTTACACCTTGGAGCTCAATTGAGGAAGTAGATGATGTTGCGGGAAAATGATAAAGAGTAGATTTTGTAAATGGTGGTGGCTCTGACGTGTGCACATGATAACTAATATGTGTAATATCTACCGCTCGCAGCACATCAAGTGTATCATTGTTGAAATGATTGAGCGGGGGAATAAATGTCTGGGGCTTGATGCCAAAAATCTGCTTTATTTTTGTCGCAGTATCGTTAACCTCCTTGAACTGTGCATCTTTGCCAAGTTTTGTCATGTCAGGATGATCCCAACTGTGGATTGCAGGTTCGGTAACTGGATACCCTTGGCGCCCTACCAAACTTTTAATATAACCAACAAGTTGTTGGTCTTTGCCAAAGGGCTGACCTATTATGCCAAGTGTGAGGCTAGCATTTCTATCTTGGAATTGTTTTATGATCTCCTTCTGAACAGAGTTCAAGTAAAAATCCTGAACATCGTCTAGTCTGAACGCAACACATCCGCAATTAATCTCAGGACCGTTAAGTTCGGGATTATTGATGAAAATCTTAAAGTTGTGTTCTGAGCCGACGATGCTTATTTTTTCAGAAATTATCTCTTTGTATCCGCCCGTGCTGTCACTTGGATCATTTACTACAAACAGAAAGTAATCGCCAACTTTCATATTTGATAGATAAGCTTCGCCTCTTTGATTAATCGGGGATCCTAAAACTTTGTTATTTTGTATATCTCGTAATTCTATACCCAAATTACCATCAGACGAATCGACCAAAGT
>Ga0209376_1004371_pt1 | contig 12316 bp, 12 predicted proteins | sample GraSoiAngelo_134_FD_185891 | JGI IMG/M metagenome (GOLD analysis project Ga0209376, IMG submission 185891) | Grasslands soil microbial communities from the Angelo Coastal Reserve, California, USA - 14_0929_05_30cm (SPAdes) (version 2) | ecosystem: Environmental > Terrestrial > Soil > Grasslands ... | reverse complement strand
ATGCCCGCAATGGCGGCCAAGAAGAAGCAGTTGACGCCCGTTCCGGTCCGGTTCGGTCAGGAGGAGAAGTGGCTGTTTCGTCTCCTTCAGGCCCGGGCCGAGGCCAATGATCGCTCGCTCTCAGGTCAGCTCAAACACTACGCCCGCCTCGCGCTCATCGCCGAGGACAACCCCGATCTCCCGCTCAGCATGATCCAGGGGATCCTCGAGGCACAGGCCGAGCTCCATGCCGGCCTCGGCCAGCCCTACCAGTGGGGCGTGATTGGGCCGTCCGCCTGAGCGCACCGTCGTTCAGGCACCCCGCTTCGGGAAGGCGAAGCGACGGCTCCCGGCGACGGCGCAGCTCGAGATGGACGAGGTCGTCATGGCGCATCATCGCCGACCGATCGTCGGCGAGCCCAAGGTCGGAGCGCTCAAGGGTGTGAGGGACGTCAAGCTCAAAATCCAGACGCTCCAGCTTCTGCTTGCCTACCAGTTCGACGCGAAGCGAAACGTCATCGAAGTCCTCGACATCGGGCCGCACGAGAACTTCTACAGGGAGCTCCAGAAGTATCTGGATGTGCGATGAGCGGCGTACATCGGCTCAGACTTCGTCGATCGATCGCGTTGCCAGCGCGTTTGAGGAGCTGGTCCACATTCAACGCCACGACCGGTTCATGGCGATGGTCCGCGGCGAGCCTTCGCCGTGCCAAGCCCAGACGCAGCGCCTCCCTGTACGATCTGTTGCCCGCCCGACCGGCAGAAGTGTGCGTCTGATCGGTTCTCCCGGCCACCTACTTCCTCCGGGACGGATTCCGCCTAGCCGCAACCCCGGGGCCGGGTCCCAAGAAGACCATCGACGTGGCAGCGGGGGCGAAGTGCAGTCCGTTTAAACCGTTCGGGACCTGGAGCACCACGATCCAGTAAGCGAGGCCGAGGTCGCTCGTCTTCCTCAGATCTCACGATGGGAGGATCCGTTCGCCCTAAGGTCCGACTCGTCGAACTCGGTGAGCTGGCCGGCCTCGTCCTTGTGAGATGGCTTCGGTGTGCGGCTGGACCATGCTCAGTACCTGGTCGAGACAGTGGACGCGCCTTCGCGCAGCCGAGCTCGGGTCTGTGGCCACGGCGTTGGTGATGCGATGGGCAACGAAGGTCAGTAGTACGTCTTGGAGACGGCACTGGATCAAGCGCGCTGTTTCGATCACAGGGATCAGGCGCGAGTGAGTCATCCCGCCGATCCTCTTCTCTATTCTCGGTCCTCCCATAGTGCCGTTGCAGCCAGCACTGGCGCGGCCCGACACGTACTGTGGACGGTCGGCAGACGCAAGGGCGAGGGCTTCTTCGGCTTCAGGGTCTGCTGGTTGTGTTCGACCGCCCGGCGCGCCCGAGGCGCAGGGCCTGCTCGTAATGCTCGCTCGCCTCGGCCATCTTGCCCTGCTGAGCGAGCGCTCGGCCCAAGTTGTTGTGGACTTCGACATCGTTCGGCATGATGCGCAGGGCCTGCCGGTAGTGGTCGCTCGCCTCGGCCATCTTGCCCTGCTGAGCGAGCGCTAGGCCCAAGTTGTTGTGGGCCTCGGCATAGTTCGGCCTGAGCTGCAGGGCCTGGTGGTAGTGCTCGCTCGCCTCGGGCAGCTTGCCTTGCTGAGCGAGCGCATTGCCCCAGTTGTAGTGGGCAAGGGCATAGTCAGGCTTGACCCGGACGGCCTGCCGGTAGTGGTCGCCTGCCTCGGCCAGCTTCCCCTGATTCTCGAGCGCCACGCCCAAGTTGTTGAGAGCTTCAGCGTATTCCGGCCTGATCTTCAGCGCCCGCTCGTGCTGCTCGATCGCCTCGGCCAGCTTGCCCTGCTGAGCGAGGGCCACGCCCCAGTTGGTGTGGGCTTCGGCATAGTCCGGCCTGTTCTGGAGGGCCTGCTTGAATGGGTCGCTCGCCTCGGCGAGCTTGCCCTGCCGAGCGAGCGCCACGCCCAAGTTGTTGAGAGCTTCGACGTTTTCCGGCCTGATCTGCAGGGCTCGCTGGTAATGTTCGATCGCTTCGGCCAGCTTGCCCTGGTCGGCTAGCACAGCGCCCAAGTTGTTCTGAGCCATGGAAGTTTGAGGGTACGTCGCAAGGGCATGGGTCCAAAGTCTCTCCGAGTCATGCCAGATCTGGGCCTGGTTCCAGGTGAGAACTCCCAACCCGGCGACGGCACATATGGCAACGCCTGCAATCGGCCAGGTTATCGGTGTCCCTGTCGTCGACCTTCTCGAGGCTCGCCCACAGAACAACAGGCCAGCGCCGGCCAAGATCGCCCACCCGAGACCTGCCAGGTAGGTGTATCGATCCGCCGCAATCTGCGGGCCGCTCTGAACGATCCCGAGCACCGGCAAGAGGATCACTATGTAGGCCAACCACGCCGCCGGCAGGCCGGGCACCCGACGGCGGAGTGCAAGGACGAACGCAGTGATGGTGAGAACCAGGCCGTAGCTCAGGAGGAACGGCGTCGCCCCGAAATTCAGCGTGCGCGGGGCTTCGTACAGCGGCGAGAGGTTCACGGGCACGGCCATCTTCCAGAGATAGAAACTCAAGCCGTATGCCGAGACCGCCAGCCGGCCCGGCACGCTCAGGTGAGCCAGTGGGACTGCGGCGCGGGCAGATAACTGCGCAATCACTGCCATGGCTGATGCCGCAGCCGCCAGGAGCACGAACGGGATCTTCTCGACGTAGACCCGGCGCGCCTCCTCGCTCCACCACCCAATGGTCCCCCCGAGGCGTCGGAGGGGATAGACGTCCAGGATCAAGAGCACGACCGGAAGATTCACGACCATTGATTTGGAGAGAAGCGCGCAGCCGAACACGGCCACCGACAGCCAGTACCACCCTCGGCCCCGCGCCCCCTGCTCGCAGGCCCGGAGGTAGACGAGGATCGCCAACAGGTAGAAGAGCCCTGAGAGGACATCCCGCCGTTCGGTGACCCAGGCGACCGACTCCACGCGCAGGGGATGGATCGCAAACACGAGGGCGGCAAACCCCGCCGATACAGCGAGCGCGTGACCGCGTTCGGAGGGACTGGGCAGAGCCAGTGTCAGGATCCGACGGACTACGAAGAAGAAGACGGCCGCATTCGCGGTGTGCAGGAGGAGACTCGTCAGGTGATACCCGAAGGGATTCATGCCCCACAGCAGGTAGTCCAGCCCGAGCGTCATCCACGTCAGCGGAATGTAGTGGCCCTGGTGCGTGGTCCACATCCAGCGGAGCTGGCTCCAGGCGAGCCCCCGATAGTGAGGGTTGTCGAGGAAATTCTCGGGATCGTCCCAGCTCACGAACTGGTTCTGCAGCGCGGGGAGGAAGGCGGCGAAGGTGACAAGAGCAATCAGCGATGGGACCAGCCAGTGGCGCCATCGCTGGGTCAATGCGCGGGCCACCGGTTCACTGTGCTCTCGGAGGGGCAGTTGCGGGTGTTGGCGGTTGAGGGCCGCTTCCAGCTTGCGGGCCTTCTTCTTGCGGCTCATGGGAGCTCAAGACCTAATGTCTCACGGGTCGTAGTGTTTTTGACAATTCAGGGGGACACAAGGCGACCGAGCGATGACGCCCGGGGACAGCGGCGACCGAGGTAAGGAGATGCTTTCGATCGAAAACAGCGGAAACTTCAGCCCTCCGGCGTCGACCCAAAAGCGATACGGTAGTGTCAGGGCCCTTGTTGTCCAGGTCCCAACGCGAATCCTAATCTCCGTCGCGTACCTTCGAGCCCTACAAGCCGCCGTCGTTTCCCGTGCTCTCCGCGCGCTTCAAGCATCCGGAGGGGCAGTGGATCGCCATCGCCGACTTCAATCCGCGCTTCGCCCATCCCCCGGCCACGCCCCCCGCCGTGTAGCGCGGATCCGCGCCGTCGAGCGCAAGACCGGACGAATCATCCCGTTCCTGTTCCCGTACCTCAGTGGTCCGCTACGCCTGGGCCGGCGCCGCCGGGACTTCAGGAAGGCATGGGCGGCCGCGTGCGAGGCGGCCGGCGTTCCGCGGATGCATCGGCACGACTTCCGGCGCACCGCGGTGCGGAATATGGTCAATGCCGGCGTCCCGGAGCGCGTCGCGATGAAGGTGACCGGCCACAAGACGCGCGCGGTGTTTGATCGCTACCACATTGTGAGCCCCGGCGACCTCCAGGATGTTGCCCGCAAGCTCACGGGCACGTTTTCGGGCACGTCGGGTGTTTCCGTCGTTGACGCGCAGCCGCAAGTCCGCGAGAATCCAAGCACGGGCGGATAGCTCAGTTGGGAGAGCGCGGCCCTTACAAGGCCGAGGTCAGAGGTTCGATCCCTCTTCCGCCCACCACCCGAACGATCCGGAATTCTCGACCAGTTCCTGACCATCGGTCAGTTCCTCGCCAATCGACAGCTGTCCACTGAAGGGTAGGTGAAACGCCAAGCTCTTGATTTTCCGGACCCTGACGACCGCGGTCCGTTTGGTGCCCGGCTTGCACTTTTACGCGCCTGAAATGAAAGAGGAGTTCCTTCTCATCGCCAGTTCGGACTACGCGCTGCGAGCGCGGATCGTCCGGACTCTGGGTGGCGAGGCCGATCTCAGATCGATCCGCGAGGCACCGGACCGGGCGACCGCTGAAAGACTCCTTGCGGCGCTCGGCCCCTCGGTCCTTCTCCTCGATCTCTCATCGAAGGGGTTCGACGGGCTTCAGAGTCTCAAGACGATCCGCTCTCTCAGTCCGACGACCCGGACGATCGTGCTGGCGGACGCCGACGGCGACTTGGCCGCCGTCAGGGCGCTGAAGGATGGTGCGCACGGGTATTGCTCGCGGAACACCGATCCCGGCCTCATCCTCAAAGCGATCCGGCTCGTCCGGCAGGGAGAGATTTGGGTCGGGCGAAAGGTGATGCTCGAGCTCATCGACGAGCTGACGGCCCTGCATGCGGCGCGCGCGGTGGAAGACGAAACCCGACTTCGCCGGTTGACTCAGCGCGAGCGCCAGATCAGCGGCCTGATCGCCATCGGCGCGAGCAATAAGGAGATCGCCGACAGACTCTCGATCACGGAAAGGACGGTCAAGGCGCACCTCACGAACATTTTTCAGAAGCTTCAGCTCTCCAGCCGTGTCCACCTCGCCATCCACGCTCTTCAGCTGAGCGCCGCGACTAAGACCAAAGTCCAATAGATCGACCCTCGCGTTCCTGGTAATTCAGGGAGACGCGCCTCGCGGCGCCGGGAGGAGTCGATGGCCGACGTCACCGTGGTGATTGCCGCTGAATCGCACCAGCGCGTGCGCGCCCTGCTCGATGGCGAGGCAGGGATCGTGGTCGCCGGTGAGGCGCGAAGCCTGGCTCACGCCTTCGTCCTCGTGGCGCGGCTCCGGCCCGCCGTGCTGCTCCTCGACTTCGGCCGAAGCTGGCGCGACGCGTTGGCCGCGCTCCGGGCGATCCGCAGCCAGAGTTCGCGCACGCGTATCATCCTCCTCACCACCCGTCGGACCCCCGAGTCCTCGATTCTCGAAGCCGTGAGGCAGGGCGCGGGCGGGTATCTGGGCGAGGCGGCGGTCGGCGGCTTCCTCGCCAGAGCGGTGCGAGCGGTCCACGCAGGCGAGGCGTGGGTCCCCCGTCGGCTGGGCGCGCAGATCCTGCGCCGACTGATCCGCGCTCGTGGCCTGGCGCGTCACGCCCGGCGCTTGCAGCGCCCGGCGATCGGATCGGGGAAACCTGCGCAGCCGGCTGCGGTCCTCCTCCTGTCGAAGCTCCGCGCTGCATGCACGCCGTCTTGATCAGGATCACTCGAGTAGGACTAAAGTCCAATAGACCGAGCCCCGCGCCTCTGATAACTCATGAGAGTCCCAACACGCGCGAGACGACACCCTCTCAGGCCTAAACCCGAGGAGGTTTGAATGGCGAATCTGACGTTTCCAAAGCTGTTGGTCATTCTGTGTGGGCTCGTCGCCCTGTTGATGATCCATCCCGAGGTTGCGGCGGCCGATGATGACGAGGATGAGAATCAGTATGAGACCTACATCCTCTATTTCAGACCGACGCAGAACGCCCCGCCCGGCGCGTCGGGCAAGATGAAGATTAGTGTCGACGCGTCTCGCGGCGACACGCGCGTGAAATTCTCCGTTCGCCACGCGTATCCCAACACGCTGTACACGATCTGGACAGTCTTCAACGAGCTGCGCTGGCCGTTACCCAAGAAGGGCGTCGACGTCCCCGCGAGTTCTGCCGCCAAGCGCCCCGGATTCCCACAGGATGGCAACGGGGTCTCCCCCCTCGCCCGCCTGGACGCCCCGTTCACCGCCGGCATGGGCATCGACCCCGGAGCGTCGTTCGTGACTGACGAGGATGGCGACGGCGAGATCGCGCTGACACTGGATTACGACCTGATCCGTGAAGCTCCCGTGAGCAACAAGGACGTCATCACTCAGTGCGTCTCGAGGGCGTTCGATGCGACCAAGGGCTGTCCAGATACTGTGAAGATCACGACGACGTGGCTTCGCACGTTCGTCGGCGAGTTCCCGCCTTCCGAGCGGGCCCGCCGCTGCGCGAACTACGACCCGGACGCGGATTCGGACGTCGTGTCCGACGAGACGAAGCGTCGCGGCGCGGACGCGCGACTCTGGCAGTGCGTGGACCCCACGTCCGTGAATCGGCGGAGCGGGAGGTTCATCGTGCGGGTGCCCCGATTCGAGTTCGACCACTTCCGCCTGGCCGCCCATCCCGACAGTCTCACGCACGGCTTCATCGGCGGCAATGGGACGGACCATCGGATCGACATGGTCGGCCGCCGCAGCGACCTCATCACGGACTGACCCAGAGCGAGGAATGACAATGCTGCGAAACGTGGACTGGACCCGCGGCCCGGAGGGGCCGCGCTCCGTGCTGACCGTTCTCCTCGCGCTCTCCGGCCTCGTCTACTTCGGCGTCGTGACCCTCACCTCGGTGCTCGCGCCCTACCGCTTCGCGATTCCGTATGCCGTGCCCATCTTCGATACGCCGTTCGTCCTCGCGGCCATCGGCGTGGGGTATCTCTGCTGGGAGCGTCATCGAGTGCGGCAGGACGTCCGCTCGGCGTCGCTCGGGGGCGCGCTGTGGCTGGCCGGCCTGCTGGGCGTGGCGCACATCCTGGCGCAACCGGATTACTCGAGCACCCTCGGCGTCAACCCCGGCATCGCTCCGTACTTCTTCTTCCTGAGCTACCTGGCTGGCTTCGTCGGGGTCGCCCTCGCGGCTTCCCTTGCCGATCGGCAGCTCCCCCTGAGTGACCGGGCCCGCCTTCGGATCGCGGCCGCCGCTCTCGGCCTGAGCGTCGTCATCGTCGTCGCCGTGTGGGCGATCCGGCCGCTCTTGCCGTCACTCGTCATGAAGCCCGGCCGTCTCACCCCGTTTGCGATCCTGGCCGGCGCGCTCAGCGCCGGGCTCGCCGGCGTCTGGGCGCTGGCGGCCGGACGGAAGAGGGCTTCCGGGAAGGACGGAGACGTGCTTGCCGCGTACCTTCCGCTCGCCGCGTTTATCTGGCTCCTCGGACTCACCGGGTTTCTCCTCTGGCCGTTTCGCTACGGGCTGCCCTGGTACATCGCGGGCCTGGCGCGCCCGGTCGGCCTCGGCGTGATCCTCGTGGGCCTCATGCGCGAGCAGATCTGGCTCTACCGGGAGATCATCAGCAAAAACCGCGACCTCACAGCCCGGGAACTCATGGCTCGCGCCGAGGCCGCCGCCTCCGAGCGCCGATTCGCGGGTCTCGTGCAGGATCTGGACGCCGTCGTGTGGGAGGCGGACGCGACGTGGCGGTTCTCGTTCGTGAGCGACCGCGCCGAGGCGATCCTCGGTTACCCCGTCGCGCTCTGGCTCGCCGACCCCCAGCTCTTCGAACGACACATTCATCCGGACGATCGTGAGGGGACGCTGACGCTGTTCCGAGAGGCCGCCGCGCGGGGCCGGAACTCCAGCTTCGAGTACCGTGCCGTCGCGGCCGACGCCCGCACGGTCTGGCTCCGGGCGATGGTTCACGTCGTCCAAGACGCGCATGGAAGAGTGGAGAAGCTCCGCGGCTTGATGGTGGATGTTTCCGAGCGCCGGCAGCTCGAGGATGAACTGCGGCAGGCGCAGAAGATGGAGGCGGTCGGCCGCCTGGCCGGCGGCATCGCCCACGACTTCAACAACCTCCTGACCGTGATCATGGGTCAGACGCAGCTGCTGCGGCTGCGCGGTGAGCGCCACACACCTCAGGACGGCGAAGTCGCGGTGATCGAGAAAGCCGCGGAACGCGCCGCGGAGCTGACCCGCCAGCTCGTGGCGTTCAGCCGGAAGCAGGTGCTCCAGCCCAAGGTCATCGATCTCAACGCCGTCGTGACGCACGTGGGTACGATGCTCCGACGGGTCATCGGCGAACGCGTCGAGCTGGTCATGAGCCTGAAGCCGCGGCTCTGGCACGTGAAGGCCGATCCTGGGCAGATCGAGCAGGTCATCATGAACCTCGCGCTCAATGCCCGCGACGCAATGCCGGCCGGCGGCCGGCTCACGATGACGACCACGAACGTGACGGTCGAGGGGACCAGTCAACGCCAACGTGCCTTGGCGCCACCGGGCGCCTACGTCGCCCTGACCGTGAGCGACACGGGCTTCGGCATGGACGCGCAGACCCAGTCGCGCATCTTCGAGCCGTTCTTCACGACCAAAGAGATCGGCCGGGGGGTCGGTCTGGGGCTCTCGACGGTCTACGGCATCGTGAATCAGAGCGGGGGCGCGATCCGGGTGGACAGCGAGCCGGGCGGCGGCAGCACCTTCACGATCTACCTGGCTCGCGTCGACGACCCGATTCCACCCCTCGAGCCTAGCAGGCCTACGAAGGCGTTGCGGGGCTCCGAGACGATCCTGGTGGTGGAGGACGAAGACGAGGTTCGCGACGTCGTGCTCCAGGCGCTCGGGATCAACGGCTACTCCGTGCTGCAGGCCTGTGATGGTCGCGAGGCCCTGGCGATTGCCGATCGGCAACCAGGGCCCATCCATCTGCTCGTGACCGACGTCGTCATGCCGCACATGAACGGTCGCGAGCTCGCCGAGCAGCTCGCTCCCCGCCGCCCCGAGATGAAGGTCCTGTACATGTCCGGCTACACGAACGATTTCGTTCGTTCCCAGCCCGCCGGTGATCAGCAACCGGCGTTCTTACAGAAGCCCTTCAGCTGCGAGACGCTCGGACAAAAGGTTCGAGGCGTTCTCGACGCGGGTGCGCCGGCCGCCTTGGTTCACGTCCACGAGTAACCAGGGCCTCCGGAGGGGCCGTCGTGAGGAGGAGCACGTCCGCCAGGCCTGCGATCTGATGACGACGCTGGTCGGCTTCCTCGGAGCCGCGGAATCGCCCGAGTTCAGCAGTGAGCGCCGAGCGCAGCTCACGGCGATAGCCACCCGTCAGGCGACTGCCCTGCGGAACCTGCTCAAGGGCCGGCTCATGGTCATCGTCGCCCATGACCGCTCGGAGCGATACGAACCGCTGAAGCGGGCGTTTGTCCTCGATTCGGAGGTCGAGGTCATTCTGGATCGCCGGCTCGGACGCGGGGCCGGGTGCGCCGCCGAATCGTCTCTCGAGCGCCGCCCACCAGACCGACGGCGTCAGATGATCGACGATGATCTCCGTCGCGCGGGCGTTGCACTGGTCCGTCCCGCCTCTGAACTGAACTCCGACGGTCGCTCCTTCTTCACGGCGTCTCCGCCCGTGGCAGCCCGTCGCGTCTCGAATGAAAACGACCCGCACGGGGCGCCGGGCGACGAATCTTCAGCCACACGCATCCTGATCGTCGACGATGACCCCGGAGTGATCGGAGTCCTGAGCGCCTTTCTTCAGCTGGATGAAGGGGAGTACATCGTCGAGACTGCGTCGAGCGGAGAGAGCGGACTTGCGGCCATCCAGCGCCGCCGTCCAGACCTCGTCCTTCTCGACATCAACATGCCGGGCCTCAACGGTCTGGAGCTGCTCAAGCACATTCGACGCATCGACCGAGGGATCCCGGTCATCATGGTGAGTGGGAGCACTGACCTGGCCGACTTTGTCGACGCCTCGCAGAACGGCGCGCTGGCCTACATCCCCAAGCCCTTCAAGTTCGGGTACATCAAGCTCTTGATCTCCACGGCGCTCGAGCAGCGGTCTGCGCGTGCCAGACCTCGAGCCTCCATGATGACGACCGAGAGCGCACGGTTCAGCGGGCGGCCGTCCGCCACGCATCGATGACAGACCACAACGACACCGCGAGCAGGGCGCACAGCGGAACGACCAGTGCGGCCGCCGGTCGAGTGAGCGCGTCCGCATCGGTCGGAGCGGCGCGGCTGACGAGCCAGCTCAGAACGATGCCGAGCGCCAGGAAGACCATCGCCTTGATGGGCTGACGGTTGTAGAACTGGCCGAGCCCCGGGAAGATTCCCGAGAGGATGAGCGCGACCGTTTTCCGGCGGCGCGCGCTGGGCCCCGTCATGGAGGGGTCAGGGCGACCCCGCCCTTGATCACCTGCTTGATGCGTCGCGCGTCTTGCAGCACGCGGATATCGCGCAGCGGATCGCCCTCGACGACGACGAGGTCCGCCCACTTGCCCTTCTCGATCGTCCCGATCTCCTGCTCGAGCCCGAGGCACTCGGCCGCCAGGCGCGTGGCCGCTTGAAGGGCCTGCATCGGGGTCATGCCGGCCGCGACCAGGTGTTCGAGCTCCAGCGCGTTGTTTGGATGACCGTGCCCCCCGGCATCGGTCCCGGCCACCACCTTGACGCCCGCCGCCAACGCCCGGTTCACGCTTTCGATGTGATGCGAGCGCAAGGCCCGGGCGCGCTCGCGGACGTGCGGGGCGGTCGACTCGCGATGGTACTCATAGACGGTCAGGGTCGGGACGAAGAAGATGCCGCGCTCCGCCATCATCGGGATCAGGTCGGGGTCCTCGTCGAGGTAGCAGCCGTGCTCGATGGAATCGACCCGGGCCTCGATCGCCACACGCAAGCCAGGACCGCCGACCGCGTGACACATGACCCGTCGCCCGAGGGCGTGGGCCTCGTCCACCAGCGCATTCATCTCGTCCAGGCTGAACGCGCGATCCTTCGGGCCGTGACCGGCTCGCGAGCTGGCGCCTCCCGTCGTGGCGCACTTGATCACGTCCGCGCCCGCGCGGACCATCGTGCGGACTCTTGTCCGCACGCCCTCGATGCCGTCGGCGACGCTCGGGGGGAGGCTCGGGTCGTGAAGAAACGGCGATTCGTGACCGGACGGGCTGATGCGATCGCCGATCCCTCCGATCGGCGAGATGATCGCGAGCGACAGGACGAGGCGCGGTCCCGTGATCAACCCCTCCTGGATCGCGAGCCGGAAGCCGGCGTCGAGCCCGCCACCGTCCCGTACCGCCGTGTAGCCCGACGCCAGGACCTGGCTCACCACCCGCGCCGTCCGGAGCTGCCGGGTGCTCTGCGGCTCGTCGAGCCCCCAGCGTCTCACGAGCTCGTAGCCGTGGAAGGCGAGGTGGTCGTGACAGTCGATGAGGCCGGGCAGTACGGTGAAGCGTGAGGCGTCGATCACCTCGGCGTCCGGTGGCCGGCCGGCACTCGGGCCGGCCGTGGTCACCGCCTCGATCCGTCCGTTGTCGATCAGCACGGCGGCGTCTCGCACGGGTGGAGCCCCCGTGCCATCGATGAGCGTGCCGGCGCGAAGAATCTTCATTTCGTGCCTCCCGGGCTGGCGGTGCCCACCAAGACGTTGGATTTACTCGTCGAGGGTGCTAGCGTTTGAGATCGTAGATGCCACACGGGGTACCCGCTGCTCCTCACCACCATCATCATCATCGATGGTGGCGCCGGAAGCTCCGGCTCCTGGCCACCTTCGATTTATGGCTCGGTGTCGCGATCGCGGTCGTCGCCGTTGTCGGCCTCATCACCCTCTTCTTGACGATCGCCCGCAACGTCGCGATCTGCGTCGCCGGGGTGAACTGCTGACCGAGCCGGCCCGCCGACGCGTCCTTCCCCTGACTGACCGGCCTTCCTGACGGCTCCGACTGTACCGCGATTCGTGCCCCTGAAGTATCTACCTGAGATTGACCTCTTCCTGCTTACATGGCAGCCAGCTGCCAAACAGGGGGAGGTCCGATGATTCGACTGAGCGATGTGAAGGTCCGGCTGCAGTACCGGTGGCGGGTGAGACAACGGCTGATGGTGCTTCACTTCGCACGGCTGCACGGGCCGACCGCGGCCGCGCGGCGATTCGGGGTGAGCGTGCGGACGATTCGGCGCTGGCGTGTGCGATGGCGACAGGACGGCCTTGAGGGCCTCGTCCCCCGGTATCCCCGGCGCCGCGGGCGACGGGTGACCCCCAGGGTCATCGAGCTGATCGGGCACGCCCGCCGGG
>Ga0209376_1004370_pt1 | contig 12318 bp, 8 predicted proteins | sample GraSoiAngelo_134_FD_185891 | JGI IMG/M metagenome (GOLD analysis project Ga0209376, IMG submission 185891) | Grasslands soil microbial communities from the Angelo Coastal Reserve, California, USA - 14_0929_05_30cm (SPAdes) (version 2) | ecosystem: Environmental > Terrestrial > Soil > Grasslands ... | reverse complement strand
CCTCACGGCCGGGCACCGGAACCTGGTCGTGGTGGGGGACGACGATCAAAGCATCTATCGCTTCCGAGGCGCCCACCTCCAGAACATATTGAAATTCAACGAGCACTACCCCGACGCCCGCTCCATCGTCCTCACGCGGAATTACCGCTCCACGCGCGAGATCCTGCGTGCGGCGCGCCGGCTCATCCTCGTGAACCGGGAGCGGCTGGAGAAGCGCATCGGGATTTCGAAGGAGCTGGTCACGGAGCGGACCGGTGTCGCGACCCGGCTCCAGGAGTTTCCCACCCAGGAGGAAGAGGCGGCCTGGGTCGCGTCGGAGATCCGCGCCGCAGTCGATTCAGGGAAGCGGCGGTGCCGCGACTTCGTGATCCTCGTGCGCACGAACCGGAATGCCGAGCCGTTCCTTCGCGCCCTGGACGAGCAAGGGGTTCCCTATTACTTCTCCGGGAACCGGGGCCTCTTCCAGCGTCCCGAGATCCGCGAGCTGGTCGCGCTTCTCTATTCGCTTTCCCAGGGTGCCCGGGAGGAGCACCTCTACCTCCTGGCCCAGAACGCCTACGACGTACCGGGCGAAGATCTGAACCGTCTCGTGCACGCGCTCCCTGTCGAGACGGGGAGGCTGCGTCCCCTGCTCGAGCGGGTCGCGCGCGGCGCCACGGCGATCGAGATCTCGGAGGAGGGGCGTACCCGGATCCAGGCGATGCTCGCGGATCTCGAAGCGCTCCGGAGCCTGGCGCGCGACCACCGGACCGGAGAGGTGCTCCGCGCGTATCTCGAGCGACGCGGAATCATCAAGCGTCTTCGCACCCCGACCCATTTCGAGGACGAGATCCAGGCCCGCAACATCGTGAAGTTCTTCCGGCTCGTGCAGGTGTTCGGATCGGTCGCCGTCGTGGATCGCGTGCCGCTCTTCCTCCGGCACCTGAGCATGGTCATGGATCACGGCGAGGACCCCGCCGTGGCGGATCTGAGCGAGGAGTCGGACGTGGTCCAGGTGCTCACCATCCATCGGGCCAAGGGGCTCGAGTTCCCCGTCGTCTTCCTCGTGCAGGCGGCCAACGACCTGTTTCCCCTCAGGAGCTGGGGGCGCGGCCTGGACGTCCCGGTGGAGCTGGCGCCGGGGGAGGAGTCGAGTCCCGAGCTTCATAAGGAGGAGGAGCGAAGGCTCTGCTACGTGGCGTTCACGCGCGCGAAGGAGGAGCTGATCACCACGCACGCGGCGGACTACGGCGGAAAGATCCTCCGCGCCCGGAGCGAGTTTCTCTCCGAGGCGTTCGACCTCGGGAAGCCGGTGCCTCCCGGCAGGAGGCGGAGGGCGATGGAGGAGCTGGAGGCCCATATCGTCGAAGGGCCGGACGGTCTGCCCCGGCTGGAGCGCCCCGCGGCCCGCGAGCCGATCCATCTCAGCCACCAGCGAATCGCGGACTACGATACGTGCCCGCTCAAGTACCACTTCCTCCACGTGCTCTCGATCGATCCGATTCTCACCATGGACCACCGCGTGAACTTCGGGAACGCCATGCACCAGGCGGTGGCGTTCGCCCTGGACCGCCACCGGCTGGGGCAGCGTCCGACGTTCGATCAGGTGGTCGAGGTGTTCCGCAGCAACTGGAGGAGCGAAGGCTATCGCTCGGAAGATCACGCGCGAAGGCGATTCGACCAGGGCGTCGAGGCGCTGCGCGCGTTCGTCCAGCGCGAGATCGAGGGCGAGCCTCCGCCCACCGACGTGGAACGTACGTTCCGGTTCCGGCTGGGGGACGTGGTCGTGTCGGGAAGGATGGACCGCGTGGACGACCGACCCGCGGGGACCACCATCACGGACTACAAGACGAGCGAGCTGGAGGAGGACGAGAACGCGGATCAGAAGGCGCGGGACAATCTACAGCTTTCGATCTACGCCCTCGCGCACAAGGAGCTCCAGCGCGTGAGGCCCGCGCGCCTCGATCTGCGCTACGTGCTGAGCGGCACGGTGGGAACCTCCACGCGCACCGAGGACAAACTGGAACGGACCCGGGACCGCGTCCGCGCGATTGCCGAGTCCGTTCGCTCCGGTGATTTTCACGCCCAGCCGACCATCCGCAACTGCTCGATCTGCGCGTGCCGCCCGATCTGTCCCGAGTCGGTGGTCTAGGCCGCCGTTCCGCCCGAGGGGGAAGCCCCCGCAGTCGAAAGCACCCCGTCGAGCACCGAGATGATCTGATGCTTGGGGACCGCGCCGACGATCTGCTCGACGATCTTGCCCCCCTTGAAGACATAGAGGCTTGGAATGCTCCGGATCGAGTACTGGGCCGCGATCCGCTGGTTCTGGTCCACGTCCACCTTCGCCACCTTCACCTTGCCCTGGTACTGCTTCGCGACTTCCTCGACGACTGGGGCCACGATGCGGCACGGGCCGCACCATTCCGCCCAGAAATCGACGAGGACCGGAACCTTCGATTGGAGCACCTCGGAGTCGAATGTGCTGTCGCTCACCTGGATTACCGAATCGGCCATGGGGAAAGACTCCTTGCACGATGAGTTGGACCGCACCGATGATGCAAACGCCCTTGTGACGCGGGTCCTCGCGGGACCCCAGTCTCGAAGGCGCAAACTAAATGATTTAGACGCACCGCATCAAGGCCGGATTCTCACAAGCAACATGCTCTCGGCGTTGACACCAGGCGCGCAAGGTTCTAGACTCATCGCGCTTCGGCCCTTCGGGCCGCCTCCACCACGCAACGCTTCCGGAGACCCACTTGATCGAAGTTCTCGACCTCTGTAAGACCTTCCACGACCGGAAGAAAGGCGACATCGCGGCGGTCAGCAACGTCTCCTTCACGTGCTCCCCCGGACGGGTCTTCGGGCTCCTGGGACGAAACGGCGCCGGCAAGACCACGACGCTCCGCATGCTGGCCACGATTCTCTACCCGACCTCGGGCACCGCCCGCATCGACGGAATCGACGTGAACGAGAATCCGGGCGAGGTGCGGAAGCGGATCGGATACCTGTCGGGAGACACCAAACTCTACGACCGTCTGACCGGGCGCGAGCTCCTGACCTATTTCGGGGAGCTGGCCGGGATGTCGCCAGCCTCCATCGCCGGACGCATCGCCGAATTACAGGTCTCCTTCCAGCTTGCCGATTTTCTCGACAAGCGGGTCGGGAGGATGTCGACCGGGATGAAGCAGCGCCTCTCGCTCTGCCGCGTCGTGCTCCACGATCCGCCCGTGTTGATCTTCGACGAGCCCACGTCGGGGCTCGACGTGATGGGCGCCCGCGAGGTGCTCCGGATCGTGCTGGATCTGAAATCGAAAGGAAGGACGATCATCTTCTCGACCCACATCATGACGGAGGCGGAGCGGATCTGCGACGAGATCGCGATCATCGAGCGCGGCTCGATCCTCGCGAAAGGGAGCGTGGATTCGCTGCGGCAGAGCAACGGCGGGGGATCCCTGGAGGACGTATTCGTGAGCACGGTGGACAAAGTGTTCCGCGAGGAAGCGGCACGCGGGGAGCCGGTGCGGCCATGAGATCCCGAGCCTGGTCGGTCTGCCGGAAGGAGCTGCGCGACGCGTTGCGCGACAGCCGCACCATCATCGCGGTGTTCGTCGTGCCCCTCGTTCTCTACCCGGGGATCATGCTCCTGATGGGGTGGATCGAGTCCCAGAACAAGAAGGACGAGGGAGCCATGCAGGTGAGGGTGGGCCTCGTCGGCGAGGCGCAGCTTCCCGGGCTGGTCCCGGCCTTGAAATCGATGGAAGGGGTCACGACCGTATCGCTGGACCGCGTGCCGCCGAATCTGGAATCAGCGGGCGTGGACGCGGTGCTCTCCATTCCGCCGGGGATCGCCCAATCGATTCCGCGCGGCGACTCCGTGAAGGTGGAGCTGCTCTACAAGGACGCGGACCACAAGTCCTCGGCGGCGGAGAAGAAGCTGCGTCCCGCCCTGGACGAGGTGCGGCGCGAGCTGACCGTGCTCTGGGCGAGGAGTCATGGGGCCCCCGTCGCTCAGGCGCCCGCCGTCGCGGTCGAGACGCGCGACGTCTCCTCCAAGGCGGAGGAGGGGCGCTTCATGGCCGCGTTCATCATTCCTTACATTCTGGTCTTCATGGTGGCGGCGGGAACGATGCACCTCGCCATCGACGCGACTACCGGGGAGAAGGAGCGGAGCACCCTGGAGACGCTTCTCGCCACGTCCACGCCGCGGAGGGATCTGGTTCTGGGGAAGGTGCTGGCCGTGATCGCGACCGCGCTCGCCGCCGGCCTGGTCGGAATCTTCGGGCTCTGGTTCAACTTCACCGTGCTCGCGGGACTGATGCCGGCGCTCTCCAGTCAGTCGGTGCAGCTCACGATCCGGCCTGATCAGGCATTCTTCATCCTGCTCACCATCCTTCCCACCGCGATCTTCCTGAGCGCGGCGCTGGTCGCGCTCGGGTGTTTCGCGCGGAGCATGCGGGAGGGCCAGACGTATGCGACCTACGTGTACATGGCCGCGGTCGTCCTGGGGCTCATCAGCTTCCGGCAGCTCGGAGCTCCACCGATGGAGCGCTTCATGATCCCGATCCTGAACACCGCGCTCCTCCAGCGCGAGATCCTGACCGACACGGTCGTACCCATGCATGCCGCCGTCGCCCTGGGCATGAGCGCCGTCGTCGCCGCGATCATGTTCGTCATCGCGACCCGGCTCTTTTCCAACGAGTCCGTTCTCTTCCGGACGTGAAGGGACAAACATGAAACGAGACATCGACCATCTCATGAACGAGCGTGGCCTCGGCGCCGCGATCGTGCTCCAGGGCGAGCACATGAGCCCGACGTTCCGCTACCTCACCGGACCGCGTGCGCACCTGAAGGGCATCGTGGTCTGGCGACCGGGGCAGAAACCCTACCTCGTCCATCACGCAATGGAGCGCGACAGCGCGGCGGCCACGGGATTCGCGCTCGGGGACTACGGCTCGCTGGGGTGGATGAAGCTGCTCGAGGACGAAGGAAGCCAGATCAAGGCCACGGCGCGCCTCATCCAGAAGGTCCTCGACACGCTGGGGATCCGCGGCCGCGTGCTGGTGGACGGCGTGGTCCAGCTGGGCTGGTACTACCACGTCCTGAACCACCTCCGGGAGATGAAGCCCGACCTGGAGATCGTGGAGGACCAGGACCCGGGGCTCTTCGAGCTGGCCCGCAGCACCAAGGATCCGGATGAGGTCAAGACGGTCCGCACGGTCGCCTCCGTCTGCGAGCGGGCGTACGCCCGGATCCGCGAGATCATCCAGGGCGCCCGGCTCGAAGGAAAGAAGCTCAGGGACGGGGAAGGCCCGGTCACGATCGGGAGGCTCCGCCGCGAAGTCCGGCGCGTCTTCTTCGAGGCCGGCCTGGTCGAGCCGCACGGAAACATCATCGCGATGGGCCGCGACGCCGGAGTGCCGCACAACGAAGGGAACGACAAGGACGTGCTCGAGGAGGGGCGCCCCATCGTCGTGGACCTCTATCCCGCGCAGGAGAACGGCGGCTACTACTTCGACGTGACGCGGACCTACTGCGTGGGCCGGGCCCCCCAGGAGCTGAAGGAGCTCCACACGCTGGTGCACGACGCCGTCCGGACGACGGTGGACCGCCTGGCGGTGGGAACGCCGGGGCGCGTCTACCAGGAATCGGTTTGCGACCTCTTCGAGTCGCACGGGCACCGCACGATCCGGCAGGACGAGCGGGTCGAGGAAGGGTACGTGCACGGACTGGGGCACGGAATCGGCCTCGAGGTCCACGAGCGCCCGCGCTTGAGCGCCGCATCGAATCCCGACCTGATCCTTCCCGGATCGCTCTTCACCGTCGAGCCGGGACTCTATTATCCTTCCCGTGGACTGGGTGTGCGGATCGAGGACGTCATCTACGCTCATCACGATGGGAGCTTCGAGAACCTCACGCATGTCCCCTACGAGCTGGAGATCGCGCCCGCTTAGGGAGCGCGCGATCCTGGCCGGCCGCGAGACGCGGCCGCGCCACGCCATGAATGGCGAGTGCCTGACGGAGCTGCGTCTCCTCGCGGAGACCGCGGGCGCTCAGGTGCGCGGCGAGGTGGTGCAGCGCCGCGGGTCCGTCCGGGCCGCCACGTTCCTCAGCAAGGGCAAGATCGACGAGGTGCGCACCCTCTCCGGCGAGGAGCAGGCGACGCTGCTCCTTCTCGACGACGATCTCTCCCCCGCCCAGAGCCGGAATCTCGGCGAGCAGCTCAACATGAAGGTCGTCGACCGGACGGGACTCATCCTCGACATCTTCAGCAGGCGCGCGAGGACGCGCGAGGCCCGCATCCAGGTCGAGCTGGCGCAGCTCCAGTACCTGCTTCCGCGGCTCACGCGCATGTGGGAGCACCTCTCGCGCCTCGGAGGCGGCATCGGAACCCGGGGACCCGGCGAGACACAGCTCGAGGTGGACCGGCGGCGGGTCCGGGAGCGGATCGGAAAGCTGAAGCGCGAGCTGGAAGCGGTCGTGAAGGAGCGGCGCGTGCAGCGCCGCGGACGGCGCGATTGCTACAAGGTCTCGCTGGTCGGATACACCAACGCGGGGAAATCAACCCTCTTCAACGCGCTGACCCGCGCCAGCGTGTACGTCGAGGATCAGCCCTTCGCCACGCTCGACCCCACGACGCGCGTCTTCTCCGTGGAGCGCGGCGCCCGTGCCCTCCTCACCGACACCGTGGGATTCATCCGGAAGCTCCCGCCGCATCTCGTCGCGTCGTTCCGCGCCACGCTCGAGGAGGTCGCCGAGGCCGATCTCCTGCTCCACGTCGTGGACGCCACGGAGCCCGACGTCGAAGGCCACATCCAGGCGGTCGAGAACGTGCTGGAGTCGATCGGCGCGCTTCAGCGCCCCCGGCTCTCCGTCTTCAACAAGATCGACTCGGTGACGGACGAGGTCTCGCTCCTGGGGCTCCGGGCGCAATACCCGGGCGCGGTCTTCGCGTCCGCCTTGACGAGGGAGGGGCTGCCGGCGCTCCGCGAAGCGGTGATGCGTCACCTGCTCGAGAACGTGAACGGACAGGACCGCACGCTGGGCCCGCCCGGCGAATCCGAGCCATGAGCGGCGGGCGCCCGCTCCGCACGCCGGAGCCCGCCCAATCGGAAATCTTCCTCCTTGAGCCCTGAGGATCCGGAATCGGGGCACGGCTCCACGCCGAACCTCGTCCCGCTCCGCGAGATCGAATTCCAAACCTCGCGCGCCGGCGGCCCCGGCGGTCAGAACGTGAACAAGGTGGAGACCAAGGTCGAAGCGCGCTGGAAGGTGGAGGATTCCGCCGCGTTCACGCCGGCCGAGATCGCGCGGATCCAGTCCGCGCTTCATTCCCGGATCGGCCCGGGCGGATTCCTTCGCGTGGTGAGCCAGCGCCATCGCAGCCAGTCCCGAAACAAGGAGGCGGCGCTCGAGCGGCTGCGCTCGCTCGTGGCACGGGCGCTCCTTCCAAAGAAGGAACGGAAGGCGACGAAACCGACGCTTGGATCCGCCGAATCCCGCATCGCCAAGAAGAAGCGCCGGGGTCGCATCAAAGAGCTCCGAACCGGCCCGGCCGCCGCGCGGGAAAGCCAAGAAGAATGATGCATTTTAGGCTCCGCAACACCTTCTGTCTCCGTAGCTTAGGCCCACTCTACCCGCCCGCGCGGGCCGCAACTTAGCCTCAAGTACCAACTTCACGGCGTCGATAGATTCCCCGTAAGCCCCCGATCGAGACATCGGTAGGCGTGTATCTGATTTGTCGGCCCTGCGATGCCGAGACCGGTCCGGCGCCTCGCGGGAGGGGAGGGTCAGGGTGCCCGGAAAGAAGCTGAGATTCGATCCCAAGCTGGGCCCCGTCGTCATCACGGCGGCTCTCATCCTGCTCATCGTGGGCGCCATGGCGGCGCCGAGATTCCTCGGGCTCCCGTCTCGCTCCGCCGATGCGCCGGCCAGCTCCGACGCGGACGATTCGCCGGATCTTCGGCCCGGAAGGCCCGAGGTCTTTCGCTACTACAGCGAGCCCCTCGGCTCGCTCGATCCCGCGCTGGCCTCGGACGCCTACTCCTCGATCGTGATCGCCCAGATCTTCAGTCCGCTCGTCGGCCTCACCTCGGACCTCGAGCCGGTTCCTCAGGTCGCGGAAAGCTGGACGATCTCGCGCGACGGCATGGTGTACCAGTTCCAGCTTCACCGGGGCGTCCGATTCCACAACGGCCGGGAGGTGGAAGCGAACGACTTCGTGTACAGCCTCACCCGGCTCTTCAGGGAGCCGTATCGCTCGCACGGTCTCGCCGCCGGGTATCTCGACGCGATCGTCGGTGTGCCGGAGTTCGTCTCGGGACAGGCGAAGGCCATCCGCGGAATCCGCGCCCTGGACCGCTACCGCCTCGAGGTGAGGCTCAGCCGCCCCTACAGCGCCCTCCTCAGCGCGCTGGCGCTCGACCAGGCCTCGGTCGTGCCGCGCGAGTGCGTCGAGGGAAACCATCCGTTCGGGCAGTATCCGGTGGGGTGCGGTCCCTTCCATTTCGCCTACCAGCGGGACGAGGCGCTCGTCCTCGCCTCCAATCCGAGATATTTCCTGGGAGAGCCCGCGATCGACTCGATCGTCTTCTACACGCCGAAGAAGAGCGTCGAGGGCGTGGACACCGAGGGGGCGCGCGCGCTCCTGAGCGGCAGCGCGGCCATGGCCAACCTTCCCCTGAACCTGCTCGCCGAAGTGAGCGGGCATCCGGACATCCGCATCGTCCGCTGGCAGGACCTCAGCCTCTCCTTCATCGGCATGAACGTGAGAAAGCCGCCGCTGGACGACCGGAGGGTGCGCCAGGCGATCGCGCTCGCGATGGGGCGCGACCAGATGCTGAATCTCTGGCCCGCCGGCAAGGTGCTCTCGCAGGGAATCCTGCCGCCCGGGTTGCCCGGATACTCTCCCGAGCCCAGGACCTATCCGCACGATCCCGGCGCCGCGCGCCGGCTTCTCGCCATGGCCGGATACGGGCCCAACCATCCGCTTCCCACGATGACCCTCTGGAAATCCACCGCGAACCAGAGCGTTCGCCAGGTGGACACGATGATGGTCAAGACCCTCGCCGAGGCGGGAATCAACGTGAAGCTCCGGTACGTGTCCTGGACCGAGCTCGACAGCATCATCACCGCCCGGAACGCCCAGCTCTTCGGGCTCGCCTGGGTGGCGGACATCCCCGACCCGGACACCTTCCTCCGCTCCCTCTTCTATTCCTCCAGCGGAACGAATTATTTCCGGTACTCGGACCGTACCGTCGATTCGCTCCTCGACGTCGCCCAGCGCACGGCCAACCCCGAGGTGCGGATGAACGCCTACCGCTCCGTCGAAACGCGGGTGGTGAAGGCGGCGCCGTTGGTTCCGCTCTTCCATTCCTCGACCTTCGTGGGGCTCAAGGAAGACGTCTCGGGGCTCGAAGTGAACCCGCTCGGAATCTCCACCCTCGCCATGGAGAAACTTCGCATTGGGAAGCCCGTCGCCCGCGAGCCAAGACAAGCGCTACATTGATCCGTCGTCGGCGCGCCGGTTCGGGCTCCAGACGCGGATCGTGCTCACGTTCGGCCTGATCGTCGTCGGGCTCGTCGGCGTTTCGCTCATCTACGTGGTCCGGAACCAGACCGACTCGCTCCTCGGCCAGACGCGCGAGAAGGGATTCGCGCTCGCCCACAGCATCGCGTGGCTCTCCACGCCCTCGCTCCTCTCCTACAACTACGTCGCGCTGAGCCAGGCGGCCGCCCGCTCCCGGGGCGGCGCCGAGCTGGCCTACGTGGTGATCTACGACAAGGAAGGGCAGATCGCGGCCGACAGCCGCGAGCGGAACTCCTTCGGACATCCGCCGCGAGAGCCCGCGGACGTGAAAGCGACCCGGGCGCGCGAGGATGCCTGGATGATCGTGCCCTCGCCGCACGCGGGCGAGGCGCCCATGATCGAGTTCCTCGTTCCCGTCTACGTGGAGGATCACGCCGTCAAGTGGGGCACCGTCCGGGTGGGCATCTCGCTGGCCGAGGTGAACACGGACATCCAGCGCACGACGCACCATCTGGTGCTGGCCGGCCTCGTCGCCGCGATCCTCTGCATCATCGGCGCGCGGTTCGCGGCCCGGGCCATCACGCGTCCGATCGAACGGCTGGTCGTCGCGACCCGCGCCATCGCGCGCGGCGACTACTCGCAGCGGCTGGACCTCCGGAGCGGCGACGAGCTCGAGACCCTGGCATGGCACTTCGACCGCATGTCGGACGAGGTCCACCGGCAGCAGGGGCAGATCCTCGCCAGTCGCGAGGACCTCCGCCGCCTGAACGAGAGCCTGGAGGCGACCGTCCTCGCCCGGACCCACGCGCTGGCCGAGTCGGAAGCCAAGTACCGCATCCTGGTCGAGAGCTCTCCGCTGGGCATCCTGATCGTGCAATCGGGCCGCGCGGTCTTCGTGAACCGCGCCTTCGAGCGGATGACCGGACAGGGCGCCGAGACCCTGCTCCAGAGCCCGGATCCCTTCCAGGTGTTCGATCCGGAATCGGAGCACAGGATCCGGAAGGCGCTCGAGGAGGCCCCGGACACCCAGATCGAGGTCCAGATCTGCCAGCCGTCCGGAAAGCAGATCTTCGTCGAAGTGCACACGGCGCGGCTCCTCTTCCAGAACGCGCCGGCGACGATGGTTCTCGCCACCGACGTCTCGGAGCAGCGCGACCTGCAAGAGCGCCTCATCCGCGGGGAGAAGCTCCGGGCGCTCGGGGAGCTGGCCGCGGGCGTCGCGCACGACTTCAACAACAACCTGGGCATCATCCTGGGGCGCACGCAGCTCCTCCAGATGCGCGTCACCGATCCCGACGTCACGGCGGGGCTCGAGGTGATCCGCCAGGCGGCCATGGACGGTGGGCAGACCGTGCGCCGGATCCAGCAGTACACGCGCGTCCGTGAGGAGCTGCAGCACGAGGTGCTCCATCTCCCGTCCGTGGCGGCCGAGGTGATCGAGATCACGAAGGGCAAGTGGAAGAACGAAGCGCAGCGCCGCGGCGTGAAGATCGAGATCCGGATCGAGTCCAAGGATCCCGCCCCCATCCTGGGGACGCGCGCCGAGATCCGCGAGGCGCTCACGAACCTGATCTTCAACGCGGTCGACGCGCTCCCGATGGGAGGCTCGATCGTCATCCGGGCGCTCCAGGGGGGGACGGAGACGATCCTCGAGGTCGAGGACAACGGCATCGGCATGGCGGAGCACGTGAAGAGCCGGATCTTCGAGCCTTTCTTCACCACGAAGGGGCTCTCGGGGAACGGTCTCGGGCTCTCGATGGTGTACGGGATCGTGAGCCGGCATCGCGGCTCGATCGAGGTGGAGTCCAAGGAGCAGGCGGGCACCGTGGTGCGCATGCGCTTCCCGGCCGTGGACCCCCAGAGCCCCGCGCTCTCGCTCCCCGAGCGGGTGTCCGCGCCGTACCAGGCGCGCATCCTCGTCGTCGACGACGAGGTGGATCTTGTCTCGATCATGCGCGACGCGCTGCAGCGCGAAGGGCACGTGGTGGTGACGGCGACCGGGGGCAGCGAGGGGATCCAGAAGTTCCGGGGCGGCAAGTTCGACGCGGTGCTCACGGACCTCGGCATGCCCGACGTGAGCGGCTGGGAGGTCGCGCGGGTCGTGCGGCGCGAGGGGGGCGCGCGGCTCATCCTGGGACTGGTGACCGGGTGGGGCGCGACCGTGAGCGACGAGGTGATGGAAGCGCACGCCATCGATTTCGTGATCGGGAAGCCCTTCGAGGTGGGAACGCTGACGATGAAGGTGAACGAGGTCCTGACGGCGCGGGGCAGCGAGGCGCCCGCGCCGCGAGGCGTCAAGCCTCGGCGATCCGCTTCACCCAGCGGAACTCGGCCGACTTGAGCCGGCGCTCCCGGTAGCCCAGGGCCTCGAGGAACCTGGCGCCGTCGTCGTAGCCCACCGGGACCTCGGCCGCGATGAGGGAGACCCCCAGCTCGTTCGCGAGGAAACCCTCCGCCAGCTCCAGCGCGGCGCGTCCGAATCCCTTCGCACGCTCTCCCTGCGCGACCACCAGTCCTCTCAGAGTCGCGGGCACTTCATCGGCCCCCGCCTCGAACTCGATCGTTCCGATCAGGCTCTTGGTGTCGGTCCGGCGAATCGCCAGGTAGTACCGGCTGTCCTCGGAGAGCGCCTCCTCGTACATCATCTCCACCGCGGTGGGATCGAAATCGGAGGTGCCGGTCAGAGCCTCGAAGTAGTCGGGCGCGTCGAGGTAGACCTTCCAGATCGCCGGAAGATGCTCGGGCCCCGGGGATTCCAGATAGACCAGCGGGCCGTCGATTCGTGTGCTCGTGCCGGTGCTCATCGGATCAGG
>Ga0209376_1004357_pt1 | contig 12341 bp, 11 predicted proteins | sample GraSoiAngelo_134_FD_185891 | JGI IMG/M metagenome (GOLD analysis project Ga0209376, IMG submission 185891) | Grasslands soil microbial communities from the Angelo Coastal Reserve, California, USA - 14_0929_05_30cm (SPAdes) (version 2) | ecosystem: Environmental > Terrestrial > Soil > Grasslands ... | reverse complement strand
CGACGAGTTGAATAAGCTCAATTTGCCGGGTGTGTTCTTTCGGAAAAATTATTTTCAACCAACCTTTCACAAATTTGAAGGTGCACTCTGCGGCGGCGCGCAATTGCATGTGATCGACCGCGAAACTTTCCAGCCTTTTCTCACCGGAGTGCAAATCATCAGGCACATCCGCGAGATGTGTCCTGAGCAATTTCAATGGAGGCAACCACCCTACGAATACGAATGGAAACGACTTCCCATCGAAATTTTAATCGGCGGCCCGATCGAATCGGTCTTCGGAGACTGACTGCCGCAGTCGCGAGTTTCGCAATCTCAGCAGCGGCCTGTTCGCAGCTGCGCGCAGACATTCCCTGGCCTGAGGTCGTGCAGCGGCTTGCATATGAAAACGAAAAATTAGCGCGGCGTTCGCAAGGACATAACGGCGAATACTTCGTGGTCTGCACTCTCTATTACACTCCGAAAGAATCTGGTTTCACGTTTGAGCGTGGCTTTGATGCGACGCTGATTACTAAGCCCGGATTACATGGCCGAACATTTCCGCGCGATTTTCTTCGCTCGGTAAAAAAGGAGGGTTTCGGACGGATTGTTACGCCGGTGAATGGACGCCACTACATTCGCTACAATGGCGGAAATTCGTTTGCCTTCGCTTCCCACCCTACAGGCGGCGGTGGAGTTTTGGTGGACCGCTATTCCGCGGCGATCAGGTCAAGCCAGGGCAGCTTGCGTCATGGAGCCATTGTGGAGACCTCTTCGCCAGAGGTGCAAAAAGTCTTTGGCAGCACGCGGTGGAAGATCATGGACACAGGTGGCGGGCTGCGGCGCTGGCAAATCGACTGCTATTTTGGCGAAGACGAACCTCTCGGTCCGGGCAAGCTACAGGGGCGGCCGCGTGCGACTACTTTTGAATACGCCTACGCCAACGCGCGAATCATCAATTGATGTGAAGCCTTTTTCGGTTCGGCTCAATCTCCATGGAGATCTTGACTTTTTTCTCGGGTCAAAAGCTGATCGTCGAAGGCTTGAGCGAAGCCTAAGCGAAAAGACCTCGGTAAAGGATGTGATTGAATCGTGCGGCGTGCCGCATCCTGAGGTCGATTTGATCCTGGTTAACGGAATGCCGGTGGATTTTGACTACGGCGTCATGAGCGATGCCGAAATCGAGCTCTACCCGCCCGGAATTGGACATCCGCACTTTAAGGAGAAACGATTGCAAATCGCTACAATCGGACGGTTTGTCGCGGACGGACATCTTGGCAGACTCACACGTAACTTGCGCTTGCTCGGATTTGATGTCGCCTACGATTCGCAAGCGCAAGATCGACAATTACTCGCTGTAATGAAGCACGAAAATCGGGCGCTCCTCACGCGCGACCGCCGATTGCTCATGTATGCAATAGTAAAAACCGGTTACTACCCGCGTTCACAAAACGCCGACGAACAAACCATCGAGGTAATCCGTCGTTTTGATCTCCTTGGCTCGATCGCTCCATTTACGCGGTGTCTTCGCTGCAACGCACCGCTGCAAAAGGTAGCCAAGGCGGACATCATTGAGAAGCTCGAACCGCTTACCAAAATTTACTATGAGCAATTTCGGCGTTGTACCGGCTGTCGCCAAATTTACTGGGCTGGATCACACTTCACGAAACTTCAGAAACGCCTCGGGCAAATCCGCATCAATTTTGGTAGCTAGGTAGGAGCCACGCGCAGAGTCTCTGGGCAGGAAGGGATTCAATCGTATTATCCTCAATTCAAAAAATGGAATCCGCGCTTTGCCGCCGCTTGCTATTGGCGATCCTTATCGTCGTCCGATTTACAATACCGGCGGAAGCGTACGGCCCGCTCGGACATGAAATCGTTGGCGCGATTGCCGACGAGCGACTGGCAAATACGGCCACGGCCGCAAAAGTGTATGCAGTGCTCGACGGGCTCACATTAGAAAGAGCGGCTGTGATTGCGGACGAGATCAAAGGCTGGGACAAAAAAGGCGTAGAGGATCCAAAGTCATTTCATTACGCGGGGCATCGGAACATTGACAGACAACTACGGGATTTCTGGCGGGCAAATCAGCCGACGCACGAGATGAATTCAGCTGCGCCTTCGCATCATTGGTTTCATTACACCGACGTCCCAGTGGCGCCACCGCAAAAGTACCGAGGCGGAAACGCCGGGCGCGGCAAATGGGACATAGTGCATATGATTTCGTACTGCATCCAAGTTTTGCAGGGGCAAGTGCCCGAGCAAAACGAACGCAAGATTACAAGGCCGGTAGCGCTCCTCTTGCTGGCCCATTATGTCGCGGACATTCATCAGCCGCTGCATGTAGGCGCGGAATATTTCGATGCGCAGGGCCGTGCGACAGACCCGGATAAGGACAAATCAGCCCTTGGAGATGAAGGCGGAAACATGTTTACGCTGGAATTAAGTGATGAACCGCCACGACGCCGAGGTATCCGCAAGAAAAATTTTCATGCGTTTTGGGACTATGACGCGGTAAACGCGCTTTTCCCTCAGGTGCCCCGTTGGCTGCCAAAAAGTGAATTGCAGTCGCAAATCGAGCCACTTAAGAAACAGCTGGTTCACGAAATGGCGACACAAGAGCCGCGCAACTGGCGGATGCCGCCAAATGTTTCCCTTAACAATTACGCCGAGATGTGGGCGGACCAAATCTTGCCGATCGCGCGTGAAGCGCATGAACGAGTCCAATTCAGAAATGTACACCCGCAACAGGAAGAGGATCGCGTTGTCGCAGCCGGTGAAGCGGTTGAAAAACCGCAACTCGACCAACTTACTTATCGCACATGCGCGACCAATGTGGTGCGCGACGAATTACACAAGGCCGGCTGGCGTCTTGCTGATTTACTAGAGAAAGTTTTGTAGGGCGGGGGTTGCATTGTCCGTATGAATGGTGAGCAGGCAGAGAGCGCGCGTCGCGCGCGAACCAATGAAGCCGGGCCGACAGCACAAATTCTTCTAAGCCGAAAATGCGAGCCGTTGTCCAGCGTGTAAGCCGCGCGCGTGTAATCGTGGAGAGTCGCGTCACAGGAGAAATCGGGGTCGGTCTCATGATTTTGCTTGGCATCGGCCGCAATGATGCCTCGGCTGTCGCTGTCAGTATGGCCGAGAAGGTCGCGCACCTGAGGATCTTTGAGGACGATGAAGGGAAAATGAGCCGCTCCCTTCTAGACGTGAAGGGCAGCGCGCTGGTCGTGTCGCAGTTTACACTTTACGGTGACGCACGCCGTCAGCGCAGGCCGAGCCTTATTGCTGCGGCGCCGCCAGACCAAGCGAAGAAGCTGTACGAAGAGTTCAGTGAAGCGCTGCGTGAGTTAGGAATCAGCGTGGCGACAGGAGTTTTCAAAGCCATGATGTCCGTCGAATCAGTCAACGAAGGCCCGGTCACAATCCTTCTCGATTCTGACAAGATGTTCTAGCCGGCTGCGTCACGTCTCAGAAGCTCATAAAGACATAGCCTCTGTTCTCATCATAACGAAGGCTAATCCCTGGCGCGCCATGCGGCGCAACAAAGAAAGCGCGCCGGAATTTCTTCCGGCACGGTTTCAGACGTCATTCTGAGCGAAGCGAAGAATCTCTCTGTTAATCGAACGCTCGCTACTTCGTGAGATTCCTCGCTGCCGCTCGGGATGACAGACTAACTCAGGCTTCGGTCTTCTTTGCGTTTGCTGTTTTCTTGCATTGCCCTTTCAGCTGAGCGAACTGCTCTGCGGAAAGAATACCCTTCGCGCGACTCAGGAACGTCTGCCTGCTTTCCTTGGTGCAGCCGGCTTTCATGCATTCCGCCTGCCACGCTTCAACTTTTGTCTTTTGATGCGATGTCAGATTGAGTGTTGCCAGATTAACGCACGCCATTGAACCCGTATTCGCGGCGCCCCTGGCGCAGCATGCCTTGTCTCCTGCGAACGCGCTCGATGCCGTCAGCATCGCAATGGCAACTAGAGCTGTAGTGGTAATTTTAATCATGATGGATGCTGAGATAGTCGCGCTATCGAATACGTTCAAACTTTTTCGCGCTCCTCACTGCTTCAGTGGGATAGGATTGCAGCTGTCACAGCTGCCTCTACAGTAAAAATTCATGCCCGCAACGCTCGACCCCGTTCGCCCGATCCGACTCTCAGAAATCCAGGAAGCGCGCAAACGAATTGCACAAACAATCGTTCGCACGCCGCTTATCCGTCTGGATCTCGGACCGGACTTTCCGGATATTCGACTCAAGCTGGAGAATCTACAGCCGATTAATGCTTACAAATTGCGTGGCGCAGCCAATTCAGTGGCGCTGCTTTCCGAGGAACAACGCAGGCGCGGAGTCTGGACAATCAGTGCGGGAAATGCGGGCCAGGGCGTTGCCTATGCGGCGAGAGAAGCAGGGGTGCCGTGCGCTGTAGTGGTCGTTGAAACGGCGCCAAAATCTAAGCTCGAGCGGATGAAAGCACTCGGCGCCAAACTCATTCCCGTTCCGTATGACGTCGCCTGGCAAGCCTTGGAGGAGCGCTCATTTCCTGGAGCCGAAGGAACGTTCGTTCACCCGTTCGACGACGACAATTTCATCGCCGGCCACGGAACCATGGGATTGGAAATTCTGGAGGACGCGCCTGACGCGGCTGCCGTCATCGCCAGCATTGGCGGTGGTGGACTGATCACTGGGGTTGGCAGCGCAATCAAGGCGCTCAAGCCGGAAACAAAGGTCTTCGGAGTGGAACCGGAGACGGCTGCGCCCGCAGCGCTTTCATTCGAGAAAGGTTCGCCGCAAGCGTTTACAAATTGGAAAGCTTCGTTCGTAGATGGCGCCGGCGGACAAAGCATGTTTCCTCGCATGTGGGAACGAATGAAACCGGTGGTGGACGGTTATATCGTCGTCAGCCTCGACGAAACAAAAAACGCAATGCGACTCTTGGCCGAAAAAGCGCGAATCATCGCCGAGGGCGCGGGCGCGTTGCCAGTTGCCGCGGCAGTGACCGGGAAAGCCGGCAAGGGTCCCATTGTTGCCATCGTCTCCGGTGGCAACATCGACCTCAACAAGTTCTGCGAACTGATCGCATCCTAAACAAATTGGTCACGCGTATTCTCGCGCTTCTTGAAAAAACGGCGCTGCACACATCGATATTGACTTTCGGTCTGAGATTGAGCAAAATCGCGCCCAAACAAATAAAGGAGAAAAACAAATGAAAATTGGCGATACAGCACCGGATTTTGAGGCGGAAACTACCGAAGGCCGGATTCGGTTCCATGATTGGATCGGCGATTCCTGGGCGATTCTGTTCTCGCACCCAAAGGACTTCACCCCGGTCTGCACGACCGAACTCGGTTACATGGCCAAAATTAAGCCAGAGTTCGAGCGCAGAAATGTTAAGGTCATGGGATTGTCGGTCGATTCCACCGGCGATCATGCAGGCTGGGCAAAGGACATCGAAGAAACGCAGGGACACGCGCCGAACTACCCAATTGTCGGTGATGCCGACTTCAAGATCTCAAAACTATACGGGATGCTCCCGGCCGATATCGCGGGCGACCCGAAGAAGCGCACGCCCGCTGATAACGCGACGGTGCGCAATGTTTACGTCGTCGGTCCGGACAAGAAGATCAAGCTGATCCTCGTCTACCCGATGACGACGGGCCGCAATTTCGACGAAGTGCTGCGGGTGATCGATTCTCTCCAATTGACGGCGAAGCATCAAGTAGCAACGCCAGTCAACTGGAAGCAAGGGCAAGACGTGATCATCGCGGGCTCCGTATCGGACGAAGAGGCGAAGAAGCGTTACCCGCAAGGGTGGAAGGCACCGAAACCGTACCTTCGCATCGTGCCGCAGCCGCAATAATTGCGGAGCATCTCTGCAAGACGTCGTCTAGTGTTAATTCTAGATCGTTCGCTCGGCAGAATATTCTACAGGATCCTGATTAAAGTACCTTCGCAACTCTGCGTATAGCTTCGGATGCCGAGCACGCAGCGCCCATGGCCGCTCGAAGAACGCCTCGACTGACACGGCAAAAAATTCAGCGGGATCAGTAGCTCCATAAGTATCAAGCAAAGTGGGTATCCCGCTTTCATCAGCAACACGCAGCGACGCAAACTCGGATCTCATGACTTCGCTCCAAGCCAATTGCTGCTCGCGCGTTGCCAATCCCGGCACGCCGTCGGCTGCGTTATTTTCGTAGTCAAGTTGGTGAGCGAATTCATGAAGGACAACATTCTTAGCATCCGAAGGATCAGCCGCGCCGTGTTTGACGGCGCCCCAGGACAGGACCAACGAACCCATTCGACGACCGGTCTCCCCAAGACGAGTCACAGTCCCCTCTTGCCAAACATGCTCACCAATCGGCCTTTTTTCTTCCACCATGTATGTTAAGGGATAAACAAGAATCGTGAGCAACCCGGGGAAATAATCCGTCCTGCGATGCAACAACAGAAGGCAAGCTTGCGCCGCGATAGTCACGCGAACCTCATCGGTAATCACGAGGCCGCCACATCCCTCGAAACGTTTTTCGGCAAGAAATACCTGGATGTGACCAAGTAGTTCGGCGCGGTCGCTCGCGGACAGCTTTTGAAAAAATATAACATGACGCTGAATCAACCTCAGCCATTCTTTCGGAAACGGCCGCGCTCGCAGGCGACGTCGCCTCCGCTGCTTCAGGAATTCAAAGATCATATGAAAATGTTAGCAGAACGTTTCACCACATTCGGCTCAGTGGGTGCGCTTCAGTATTAAAGATGACTTTATCGAACTTCAAGGTTTCAGGCGGCGCGAAGAGCAAATAAAAATATTTGAAAGTCTCAGCCAGAACGAAGCTCTGCATTTCGTCCAGTTGTTGTTTGCTGATCACGTCGGCGAGCGCAGCGTAGCCGGCGTCCGTGCGGCAATATTTAACGAAGTCATCGAACATTTTCTCGCCCATCCGCCGATACTCCCGATCACCTGTGTAATGATACAGGTAGTAAGTGGACTCAATGATCTCGGGGCGCAGGTGATAACTTCCGGCGACCACGCGCATCGTTTTGCAGTCGAGCATTTCCGGCTCGATGCCGTGCAGGTCCCACATTTTGAACGATGAAGCCTGCAGGCGACGCGCTCGCTCGAGATCGCCTGAAAGGGCGAGCAACGCAGGAAAGAATGCATCGAGCGCGCCGTAAGTTTTCTTCGTTCGCTTACCTGTCTGCATATCGGCGTGCCCATACCACAATTCGCCGCCGATTTCGTCGGCAAGATATTTGTTAACGGCGGGAATACTGGCGGCCCACATGTCGCGACAATCTTTATCGCCGAACAGAACCCAGCACTTCCATAGATACTCGTAGTACGAGTCAATGCCGCCGCTGATGTGACTGTCAGTGTTCGTCCACGCGCCTGTCTCGACGTTAATGCTTTGCCCAACGAGGCCGAGTGGCGAACGCCGCCTGAAGGTCTCGACTAACGCGCGTTTTGCTTTCTCGTAGAAAACGGGCCTGCCAGTCAGTTTGCTCAGAGTGCCAAATTCCAATAGCAGCGTGCCAGTTTCTGCGGGATTCGTCACCGAATCGCGTGTCTGGCCAGTGCGAAGGTTGACGTAAACATAAGGAAGCCCAGTCGGTGAATTGAAAACCGGCAGCAATCGGTTGCCCAAATCTTCCGCCAGGCTCAAGAGGCGCTGGTCCCCTGTCAGTTGATAGCTGGAGAGAAGCCCGCCGAGCAGACGTATCGTTATCTCGAAATTTTTGACGTAAATATCGCGATCGAACGACAGATCACTGACGATAAGCGATCGCGCTCTTTCAGCCTCGGCATCGAAACGCATCAGGATGAGTGTGTCGAGTGCATCGACTGGCGTCATGAAGAGCGACTGTCCGTACCAATCGTGTCCGGTTTTACTCAAAGGTCGCAACGCGTCCTGACCCCACGCATAACGCTCGTAATTGCTCCAAGCGTGCAGAAATTCAGTTCGCACACGCGCAAGGAGCTGCCGCGCGTCTTCGTCCTGGCGTGATTTGGCGCATCCGTGCATTGCGAAGGCGACGAAGGCAGCCAGCAAAAATACGGTTGGCACAATTCGGTCTGGCATTCGGTGTCGATCAGCCTAACAATCAACATTAAGGAAGGTTCACAAAATGAATACCATGTCTATTTCTCGTCGTAGATTTGCTCAGTTGTTAGGCGCAGGCGCGGCAGCGGTAGTGGTTAAGCCGCCGCTTTCTTTCGCAAAGCCAACCCAATCCGCTGCCACGTCTTCCACGGCGGGTCGCAACATCGTCCGATTAAGCGCGAATGAGAATCCTTACGGGCCTTCGCTCAAAGCATTGCAGGCGATGACGGATTCATTTGGTCTAAGCTGCCGTTACCCGGATGAGCACAATAACTTGCTGATTGAGAAGCTGGCGAAACTAAACGGCGGCAATCACGATCAGATCCTGCTCGGCGATGGTTCCAGCGAGATTCTGAAGCTCTGCGCGGAGACATTCACCGGGAAGGAACGCGGAACGCTTGTCGCAGCCGATCCGACTTTTGAACCGATTTTGCAACAGGCGGGAATCAACGGTGCCGAAGTCGTGAAGGTGCCGCTCACTACCACCTTCGCGCATGACCTGCCCAAAATGCTTGCCGCTGCGAAAGGAGGTTTGATCTACGTTTGCAACCCGAACAACCCCACTGCCAGCATTACGCCCACGAATGAGCTCAGTGAATTCATCGGAAAGACGCCACGCGAAACGATGATTCTCGTGGATGAAGCGTACTTTCACTACGCCGACAGCCCTGACTACGAAAGTGTTATCCCGCTGGTGAAGGATCATTCGAACCTGATTGTGTCGCGCACGTTTTCAAAAGTTTACGGCATGGCGGGATTGCGCTGCGGTTATTGTGTCGCGCAAAAGGAAACGCTCGACCAACTGCGTACGCATCAAATGTGGGACAGCGTCAACATCATGGCATTGGCGGCGGCTAGCGCGAGTCTCGACGATCCCGATCAAGTCCCAACCGGTCAGCGTTTAAATAGCGAAGCGAAAACGTTTACGGTCGGCGAGCTCGATAAGCTGGGCTACAAAACAATTCCTTCTCAGGCGAACTTCATCATGTTCGACTGCAAACGCCCCGTTGTGCCGCTGATCCAGGCGTTGAAGCAACGCAACGTAGAGGTCGGCCGCTTATTCCCAGCGCTTCCAAACTACATGCGCCTCACCATTGGGAAGAGATCTGAAATGGAATCCTTTCTGGGCGCGTTCAAGCAAGTGATGGTGTAACGCGCAGAAACATTGTGGCGGCGCGGCCGAGGAGAATCCCTCTATAAGCTGAGCGTTTTAGCCGAATAAGCCGTGCAGCCAGAGGTATACGGCTCCGGTGAGGACGCCGGCGCCGAATACAACAAGCAATCTTTTCTTGTGCCTGATTTTCGGCGGCTCGCTGACCGATATCGCAATGCTTGACGGGAACACGGCCTCGAGTGCTTCGTGATATAAGTGTCGATCGTCCACCGACATTTCGCCGGCGTGATTGAACTCACTGCCGTTGACGATGATCTTCGCGTTCAGCTTTGCAGCCAGTCGCGCGCCGGAATGAAGCTCGGGCCTCTCGGCGATGGCGCGATCGTATGCTGCCCTGACACTGATCGGCATGTCGTCAGTACTGGCGTACTCGCGGCCGTTGAACTGGATCATGGTGCGTCTCGCGCTTGCTAAAAGACGGAATCAATGCCCGAATTCCGCGCTTTTCACAACTATTTTTCGTGAAATTCTAGCGCGCCGTCTTTGGCGTCCACGCGGACGGTTTGGCCTTCGTGGATTTTTCCTTCGAGGATGTCGATGCTAAGTGCGTCGAGAATTTCTCGTTGAATGGTGCGCCGCAGGGGGCGTGCGCCATAAACTGGGTCGTAACCTTCGCGTGCAAGCAGTTCCTTGGCTGCATCGGAGAGCTTGAGCGTGATCTTTTGTTGCTCGAGACGCTTCGACAGTCGCTTAAGCTGAATTTCGACAATCTTCTTGAGATCATCTTCCGTGAGCCGATCGAAAATAATGATCTCATCGACGCGATTGAGAAACTCTGGGCGGAAATGCGCGCGCAACGCGTCCGTCACGAGACGCCGGCGAGCTTCGCGTGATTCTTCCTCCGTGATGTATTGCGAGCCAATGTTCGAGGTCATGATGATGACCGTGTTCTTGAAATCGACCATTCTCCCCTGCCCGTCTGTGATGCGGCCATCATCGAGCACTTGCAGAAGCACGTTGAACACGTCGGGATGCGCTTTTTCGATTTCGTCAAAGAGCACGACTGAGTACGGCCGGCGGCGAACGGCTTCGGAAAGTTGGCCGCCTTCTTCGTAACCGACGTACCCTGGTGGCGCGCCGATTAACCGCGCGACTGTGTGTTTCTCCATGTATTCGCTCATGTCGATGCGGATCATCGCGTTCTCGTCATCGAACAAAAACTCAGCGAGCGCTCGTGCCAATTCCGTTTTGCCGACGCCGGTGGGACCGAGAAAAATGAATGAGCCGAGCGGGCGATTTGGGTCCTGCAAGCCAGCCCGCGCTCGACGCACCGCGTTGGCGACGGCCTTGATCGCCTCGTCCTGCCCGACCACGCGCAGATGCAAATGCTCTTCCAGTTTTACCAGCTTCTCGCGCTCGCCTTCTTGTAGCCGCGACACCGGAATATGCGTCCAGCTCGAAACGACCTCTGCAATGTCTTCCTCAGTCACTTCTTCGCGGAGCAGAGACTTTTTGCTCTTGGCGCTTTTTGCGGTGGCGTCGGCCAATTTCTTTTCGAGCTCGGGAATTTTTCCGTACTGAATCTCGCTTGCCCTGGCCAGCTCGCCGCGGCGCTGCGCGCGCTCGAGCTCAGTCCGCAGTCGATCGAGTTCCTCCTTCCATTTTCGCTGCTCTTCCAAGACTGCTTTTTCTTTCTGCCATTCCGCTTTGAGCGCATTCGATTTTTCTTTTAGCTCAGCCAATTCCTTTTCGAGCTTCTTCAAGCGCTCCTTGCTTGCGAGATCTTTTTCTTTCTTGAGCGCCTGGCGTTCCATCTCGTGTTGCATGATCTCGCGCTCGATCACGTCGATCTCCGTTGGCATCGAATCGAGCTCGATCTTCAAACGCGATGCCGCTTCATCGACGAGATCGATCGCCTTGTCCGGTAAGAAACGGTCGCTGATGTAGCGTTGCGATAGAACGGCAGCAGCCACGAGTGCCGCGTCGGTGATGCGAACGCCGTGGTGCACTTCGTAGCGCTCCTTCAGGCCACGCAGAATTGCGATCGTGTCTTCCACGGTCGGTTCATTCACCAGCACCGGCTGAAAACGCCGCTCGAGCGCAGCGTCTTTCTCAATGTATTTGCGGTATTCATCGATCGTGGTCGCGCCGACCGTTCGTAACTCGCCACGCGCAAGCATCGGCTTAAGCATGTTCGAAGCGTCCACGGAACCTTCTGCTGCGCCCGCGCCAACGATTGTGTGCAATTCGTCGATGAACAAGATGATTTGGCCCTGGGAATCGGTCACTTCTTTCAAGAAAGCTTTGAGGCGATCTTCGAATTCGCCGCGGAACTTTGCGCCGGCGACCATCGCGCCAATATCCATGGCGATGATTCGCTTTTGCTTTAACGAATCCGGCACGTCGCCGCTGATGATTCGCCGTGCCAGTCCTTCTACGATCGCTGTCTTACCAACACCTGGGTCGCCGATTAGCACCGGGTTATTTTTTGTCCGGCGTGACAACACTTGCATGATCCGTCGAATTTCGTTGTCGCGTCCAATCACCGGATCGATCTTGCCGCGCCGCGCCAGCTCAGTCAGGTCGCGCCCGTATTTTTCCAGCGCCTGATACTTGCCTTCGGGATTTTGATCAGTCACTCGCTGGGAGCCGCGCACCTGCTGAAGACCCTGCATGAGTTGGTCGCGCGTGACGCCAAAATCTTTTAACAATTTCGCCGCAGGCACATTCGAGCCAGCCAACGCGAGCAAATAATGCTCGGCGCTGGTGAATTCATCCTTCAGTTTCGACATCTCCTTCTCCGCAGTGTCCAACACGGTGCGGAGTTCGCTCGAGAGCCGCAGATCAGCGGCGGCGCCATGGATCGTCGGGCGGCCCTCCAGCTCTGAGCGCAGCCGTTCACGTAACTGATCTACGTTTGCCCCAATCTTCTCAAGGAGTGGCCGCGTTATTCCTTCGCTTTGATCCAGAAGCGCGGACAGAAAATGCTCGTTTGTGATTTCGGGATGATTGGCCTGCGAAGCCAGATCCTGTGCGCCCTGCAGCGCCTCCTGCATCTTCTGGGTGTATTTGTCGATGCGCATACTTCAAGATAGTAAACGCAAGCCGCGCGGCAATTCACCGCACAGCCCTGCAACATCTGGCGGCAACGCCGAACCTT
>Ga0209376_1004352_pt1 | contig 12348 bp, 9 predicted proteins | sample GraSoiAngelo_134_FD_185891 | JGI IMG/M metagenome (GOLD analysis project Ga0209376, IMG submission 185891) | Grasslands soil microbial communities from the Angelo Coastal Reserve, California, USA - 14_0929_05_30cm (SPAdes) (version 2) | ecosystem: Environmental > Terrestrial > Soil > Grasslands ... | reverse complement strand
CCTCGATGCGTTGCGTGGCCCCCGGGTCGAGCGCCGAGCAGGGCTCGTCCAAGAGGAGCACCTCGGGCTCGTTGGCGAGCGCGCGGGCGATGCACAGCCGCTGCTGCTGGCCGCCCGACAGGCCGGTACCGGGCGTGTGGAGCCGGTCTTTGACCTCGTCCCAGAGGGCCGCCTGCCGCAGCGCTCGCTCCACGCGCTCCGCCATGTCGCGCTCGGGCGCCAACCCGTTCAACCGCGGGCCGTAGGCCACGTTGTCGAAGATGGTCTTGGGGAAGGGGTTCGGCTGCTGGAACACCATGCCCACCTCGCGCCGCAGCGCCACGGGGTCCGTGCCCTTCGAGAACACCGAGACACCCTCGAGCAGGATGTCGCCCGCGTGGCGGGTGTGCGGGATCAGCTCATTCAACCGGTTCACCGAGCGCAAGAAGGTGCTCTTGCCGCAGCCCGACGGTCCGATCAGCGCGGTCACGGCACGCCGGGGAATGGCGACCGTCACGTCGAACAACGCCTGGGTCGCGCCGTACCAGAAGCTGTACGCCCGGACGTCGAGAATGGGAGTGGCGGCGGGCGCGGGCCGGACGGTCACTGACCCCGGGCGCAAGCCCGGGGACCCCGGACTCGCGTCCGGGGTCAGTGTCGTCCGACTGTCCGGCAGTCCGACCGTTGTCATCCGAACCTCCCCGTAATGTACGCCTCGGTCTGCTCTTTCGTCGGTTTGGTGAACAGCTCTTCGGTGCGCCCGATCTCGATGAGGTCACCCAAATAGAAGAAGGCCGTGTAATCGGAGACGCGCGCGGCCTGCTGCAGGTTATGCGTCACGATGCAGATCGTGTAGTGGGTCTTGAGCTCGTGGCACAGCTCCTCGATGCGCTGCGTGCCCGCCGGGTCGAGCGACGCCGTGGGCTCGTCGAGCAGTAGAACGTCGGGCTCGGGGGCGAGCGCCCGCGCCACGCAGAGGCGCTGCTGCTGGCCGCCGGAGAGCGCAAGGGCGCTGTGCCGCAGCCGATCTTTCACCTCATCCCAAAGCGCGGCCCGGCGCAGCGCGCCCTCGACGGTGGCATCGACCTCGGTGCGGGGCCGGCCGCCGTTCACCCGCAGCCCCGCCGCGACATTGTCGTAGATCGACATCGTCGGGAACGGCGTGGGCCGCTGGAACACCATGCCGATGCGCCGCCGCAGCCGGATCGCGTCGATGCTGGGATCGTAGATGTCCTCGCCGTCGAGCACCACTTTGCCCGTGATCCAGCCTCCCTCCGAGAGCTCGTGCATGCGGTTCAGACAACGCAGGAACGTCGTCTTGCCGCACCCGGACGGGCCGATCAACGCGGTGACTGTGTGTCTGGGGAACATGAGCGACACGTCCTTCACCGCGGCCCGGCGTCCGTACAGCGCCGTGAGCCGCACGGTCTCGAGCTGCAGCCGGGCGTCAGCGGGCGGCGCCATGACGTTGCCGGATCGCCCAGCGGGCGGCGAGGGAGAGGAGCAAGACGAGTCCCATCAACACGAGCGCCGCCGCCCATGCGAGACGGTGCCACTCGTCGAACGGCCCGGTGGCGTACACGTAGATCTGGAGCGACAGCGTCTGCATCGGTTCCAGCACGCTCGTCGAGAAATTCAGGTTGCCGAGTGCCGTGAAAAGCAGCGGGGCGGTCTCGCCGGCGACGCGTGCGATGCCTACGAGGCAGCCGGTGACGATCCCGGCGAGGGCGGTGCGGGCGATCACGCGGAGCGAGGTGCGCCAGCGCGGATAGCCCAGGGCGAGGGCGGCCTCACGCAGCGTGTGGGGGACGAGCCGCACCATCTCCTCGGTGGTCCGGGCCAGCATCGGCACCATGAGCACCGCGAGCGCCACGCTCCCGGCGAGCGCGGAGAAATGGCCCATCGGCTTCACGAGCCAGGTCCACGCGAAGATGCCGACCACGATCGACGGGGTGCCGTTCAGGACATCCGCCACGAACCGCACGACCCAGCCGAGGCGGCCCGACCCGTACTCGGCGAGATAGAGGCCGGTGCCGATCCCGACCGGGAGGCCGATGAGCGCGGCGAGGCCGACGATGATCCCCGTTCCCACGATCGCGTTGGCCACGCCGCCGCCCGATTGCCCGGCCGGGACGGGATTCTTGACGAAAAAGCTCCAATCGAGAGACGACGCGCCTTTCGCGACGAGATGCCCGAGAATCAGGACCAGGGCGAGGACCGCCACCAAGGACAGCACGGCTACCAGGGCGGTCATGGTGCCGCTGACCAAGCGGCGGCGCAGCCGACGCACGCTCACAGCGCCCGGCTCCCCACCGCTGTGCCGCGGGCGACTCGCCAGATCAAGACGCGCGCCAGAGCGTTCACCGCGACGGTGACCACGAACAGGATGAGGCCGACCTCGAACAGCGCCGAGAGATAGATGCTGGTAGTCGCTTCGCTGAACTCATTGGCGATCGCCGCGGCCATGGTGTAGGCGGGTTGCAGCACCGACAGACCGATGTCGTGCCGGTTGCCGATGAGCATGGTGACCGCCATGGTCTCGCCCAGCGCACGCCCCAGGCCGAGGATGACGGCACCGATCAGTCCCGCCCGTCCGTAGGGCACCACCGCGGTCCACACGGCTTCCCAGCGCGTGGCGCCCATCCCCAGCGCCGCCTCTCGTTGGCTGACGGGGACGGCCAACAGCACCTCGCGGGACACCGCGGCGATGTACGGCACGATCATGATCGCGAGAATCACCGATCCCGCGAGCAGCGAGTTCCCGTAGAACACCCCGCTCAGGAACGGCGTCCAGCCGAACGCGGCCCGGAGCGGCGGCACGACCACGGTGCGGAGGAACGGGATCAGCACGAAGATCCCCCACAGGCCATACACCACGCTCGGGATGGCGGCCAGGAGCTCCACCAGGAACGCGACCGGCTGCCGCAGCCACTTTGGGGCGAACTCGGTGAGGTAGATCGCCACGCCCAGCGAGAGCGGGACGGCGATGACGAGAGCCAGGAGCGATGAGGCGAGCGTGCCGAAAATCATCGGTGCCGCGCCGTAGATGCCCGCCACCGGGTCCCACACGGAGGTCCACAGGAAGGAGAGGCCGAAGCGCTGGATCGCCGGCCAGGCGCTCGTCGCGAGCTCCCCCACGAGCGCGAGCAGCAGCAGCGGCATCAGGAGGGCCAGCGTCGTGAGTACGCCGCGGTACAGCCGGTCGGCCAGGTTCGTGCCCCGCAGCGCGCGCCAGCGCGGCTCGGGGGCCGCCACGGGCTCCATCGGGACGGTCGTCATGGGCGGGAACGTATCCGGCTTCTGTCACGAGACTGTAACGGCGGGGCACAAAAAAACCCCCCGTAGGCGCATACCGCCGTACGGGGGGGGGAGCGGCAGTCGGATGGAGGGTTACCGAGCTGCCGTCGTCCACACCGGTTTGCCGCCGGCGGTGATCGTCTTCAAGCGCGCTTCGATCCACGGCCGGAGCTGCTTGGGCAGCGGGGCGTAGCCGAGCGGCTCGGCCTTGGCCTGGCCCTCGGTCTCGGACCACCAGACGAACTTCACCAGCGCGCCGGCTTTCGCGGCGTCATCGTGGTCCTTGCGGAGCAAGAACCACGTGAAGCTCGCGATCGGATAGGCCTTCTCCCCATCCGGGTTCGTGATGGACACGCGGAAGTCGGTGTTCGGGCCCATCGCCTGCATGGCCCCAGCCGCTGCGGCGGTGATGCTCTCGAGCGCGGGCGTGATGAACTTTCCGGCCTTGTTCCGGACACTGCCGGCGGGCAGCTTGTTGGCCATCGCGTAGCCGAGCTCGACGTAGCCGATCGCGCCCGGTGTCTGCTTCACGGTGGCGGTGACGCCCTCGTTACCCTTGCCTCCCAGCCCGACCGGCCAGTTGACCGACGTGCCGCGCCCCACCTTCTGCTCCCATTCGGGGCTCACCTTCGACAGGTAGTCGGTCCAAATGAATGAGGTACCCGACCCGTCGGAGCGGTGCACGACGACGATGTCGGCGTCCGGCAGCTTCAGGCCGGGGTTGGCCGACGCGATGCGCGCGTCGCTCCACTTCGTGATCTTCCCGAGGAAGATGTCGGCTAGCACCTCGGGCGTGAACCGCAGCGTCTCCTTCACGTCCGGGAGGTTGTACGTGGGCACGTCCCCGCCGAGCACCGTCGGGATGTGCAGCACATTGCCCTTGATCGCCGCGATGGCGGAATCCTTCATCGGGGCATCGGTCGCGCCGAAATCGACGGTGCCGTCGGAGAATTGGCGAATACCGCCGCCCGAGCCGATCGACTGATAGTTCAGCTGGACGTCGGGATGCGCCTGATTGTAGCTCAGCATCCAATCCTGATAGATGATGTTAGGGAACGTGGCGCCGGCGCCGTTCAGCTTAACCTGGGCGGCCGCCGGGGCGGCCAGCGTCAGGGCGGTGGCGAGCGCGAGGAGCGGAGCTTTCATCATGCGAGATGCCTCGTCGTGGTTAGAACGTGAACTGCGTCTGGAACAGGGCCTGGGAGCGAACCGCGTCCTGCGCCACCAGAGGCGTCCCCTGGAAGTCGACGTAGTCCCAGTCACCGAGCAGCCGCCAGTTGGGGCTGAGCTGATACGACACGCCGCCGATAAACCGAGTCTGCTTGTCGGTGGTGTTTCCCGCCTGAGGGTGCTCGATGTCCACGCGGGCGATGACCGCCGCCTTCGTCTTGGGGAACTTGTAGACGCCGAAGGCGCTGTAGACATGCCCGTCGCCGACCGGAGTCGTCGGCGCCCCGGCACCGAGCGGCCGGTCCCGAGTCGCGGCTGCCTCGCCGGCGAGGGTGAGCTGCTTCGTGCGATAGGACACCATCCCGAGGACGCGGTTGCGCGTGCCCCCGCCCGTCGACTTGCCGTATTGGGCGTAGCCGGTGACGCGCAACCCGCCGACGCGGCTCGAGTCATCCGTGTCGAGCACTCGAACCGAGGCCCGGGCACTCAAGTCCTTGCCCTTGTCGCCAGGCGACCGGTTGTAATTCTCGCCGTTCACGATCGTGACCTGGAAGTTCACCTTGTCGGGCCCCCACTTGCCGTCGACGCCCGCGCCGAAATCGGCCGCCGCCATGTAACCCTGTTGGCTGCCGGTTGCGGTCATGAAGCCGCGCTCCAGCGCCACCTGTCCCTGCATGCGGTAGTCCCACAACGTCTCTTCCCAATCGACCCACGGCGTGTGGATCAAGCCGATCTTGTAGGTGAGGGGGCTGTTGGTGGGTGTGTAGGCGAGGTACGCATATTTGAGGCGGTAGGACAAGGAGCCGGCGGACGACGGGTCCGTGTTTCGGTAAATGTCTGCAGTGACGCGCGTGTAGACGCCGCCTGCGAATCGGCCGATCACGTTCACGTAAGCGCGCGTGATGTCGAAGTTATTGACGTGGTTGAGCGTGTCCTTCAACTGGTACACGTACTGCGTGTACACCACACCGCCGACCGTCACCTGCGGGGGCGGACTGCCCTGTGCGGTTAACTGGGCAACGCCTGCCGCAGTGGCCACGACGGCCACCCCGAGCGCCCGACGAATGGAGAACGTCATTGGCTGGCTCCCCTCCTGGGGAATGGGTTGTGATCATGCTGCATCGCAAGGGGAAACGAATCCACCCGTGTCACGCCCTGGCGCGGTGAGTGTAACGAGCCGGTAACGGGAGGTGGGGGCGTGCGGCCGGTGCCGCGGCGACGATGGGGGCCGGCGGGCGCAGCTCCGCCGCGAGGGCCATGAGCTCGGCGGGGAGGGAGCGCGCGACGCGGCGGCCGACCAGCCGCCGAAACAGGCGCTCCTGGGTGGCGCGCGCCACCCGGGCGAGCGCCAAGAGCCCGCTCGTCGCCGGTCGGGGGCCGCGCGCTGCCGCGCCGCGCTCACCACCTACGGCCAGCTCGTGGAGCCGGCGGGTGCGCTGCGCCGCCGCCTCCGCCGCCGCGTCGCCCAGCCGGACGATCACGACCTGGAGGTCGTGGAGATCGCCCAGGAGCTGCTGCACCTGCTTCAGGCACCGCACCACGACTGCGGCCGGCTTGGCCTCCCGGACCACCGGCTCGAGCAGGTAGCGCGCACGCTTCACCCGAATGCGCGCGGCATGCGCCTCGGCGTGGTTCGCCGGCGAGCGGATCAGCGCCAGCCGTCGCTCCAGGTCGCTTCCCTGGTCCTCGAGCAGCTGAGCGATCAACGATGCGAGCGACGCCGGCAGCGTCGCGTCGGGCGGCGGGACGGACCCGAGCGCTCGGCGGAGCCGACGCGCCAGGCGGTCGAACTTCGGCGCGATCCGCTCGCGGATGTCCTGATACGCCCGCTCGCGGCGTTGTGTGAGCCGGCTCAAGAGCCAGGGCACGCCGGCGCGTCGCGCCCCCGGAAGCTCGTTGCGCTGGCGCTCCAACCAGGAGATCTGGACTTCGACGTCACGGGCCTCACCGGTCGCTCGGGCGAGGTCGCGCAGCCGGCGGCGCAGCTTGGCCGGCACCACCGCCTCGAGCTGCGGCTGATAGGCGCGCAGCGTGCTGCGTAGCCGGCGCATCGCGACGCGGAAATCGTGCAGGGCCTCGGCATCGCTGGCGTCGGGGAGCCGCTCCCGCGCCGCGGTCGCGGCGTCGAGCAGGCTCAGGGCGATGCGGCGGGCCGCGCCTGGCGCCGGCGCCGCGAGGAGGTTCTCAGGGCGCCTAGTCATGCGCGGTGCCGAGCAGCCGGAGGTGTTTCGGACCGAGAAACCAATCCAGCGTGGCCGCGCCCCGCCCCACCGGGCCGGGGAACTCGAGCAGGCAGGCCGCGCCTTTGCGGAGCTCCAGGAACGGCCTACTCGTGTCGGCGAGCAGCGTGCAAACCAGTCGGCTGAGATCGGGCTCGTGCCCCACGACCGCGACGCTGCCGCGCGCATGCCGGCCTGTGAGCCACGCTACCACGCGGTCCACGCTCGCGCCCGGCGTAAGCTCCGCGACCCGTTCCACGGTAAGGTCGCCGTAGGCGTTGCCGATGATCTCCGCGGTCTCGAACGCCCGCTTGTAGGGGCTCGCAGCCAAGACATCGAGCTCGGGAATAAGCGCCTTCAGGCCGAGGGCGGCGCGCTCCATCTTGTGCCGTCCCTCGGACGTGAGGGGCCGCTCCGCGTCGTCCTTGTGCGAGCGTGCGAACCCCTCACGATCTTCGGCAATGGCGTGCCGGACGACGAGGAGGCGCACGGGACTAGGGGCTCAGGCGGGCGCGGGCTCGGCGTGCGGAGTCCGTAGGGAGGGCCGTCGCACGATCGGCACGAACGGTGGGTGGACGTCCGTGCTCTCGCGGGCGGCTTCGCGCGCCAGGTTCTGGAGGGCAACCTGGGACCGCAGCGGTGCCTCGGCCTCCCCGGGCGTGCGCCGGCGGTAGGTGCCGTCGGGGAGCAGCTCGCGCACCTTGACGGTGTCGTGCAGGATGGGTTGCAGGATGTCGCCCACGATCCGCGCCTGGAGCGCTGCATCTTCGATTGGGAAGAGCGTTTCGATCCGCCGCCAGAAGTTGCGCGGCATCCAGTCGGCGCTGGCGAGGAAGACCTCGGGATTGCCGCTGTTTTCGAAGTAGAAAATGCGGCTGTGCTCGAGGTATTTGTCCACGATGCTCGTGACCCGAATGGTCTCCGAGACTCCCGGGAGCCCAGGGCGCAGGCAGCAGATGCCTCGGACCACGAGCTCGATCGCGACGCCGCCTTGCGACGCCCGGTACAGCGCGTCGATGACCGACGGCTCGACGAGCGCATTCATCTTCACGATGATCCGCGCGGCGCGGCCCTGGAGCGCGTTGCGCTCCTCGCGCTCGATCAGGCCGATGATCTGCTCGCGCATGCCGACGGGCGCGACCACCAGCTTTTTCCAACGGTAGCCTTCGGCGTTGCCCGTGAGCAGGTTGAACAAAGCGCTCGTGTCCTCCCCCATGTCTGGATTCGCGGTGAAGAGGCCGAGGTCCGTGTACACCCGCGCGGTGGTCGGATTGTAGTTGCCGGTCGAGAGGTGGACGTAGCGGCGGATCCCATCGCCCTCACGACGCACCACGAGCGCGGCCTTGCAGTGCGTCTTCAAGCCCACGATGCCATACACGACGTGGACGCCCGCCTGCTCCAGCGTGCGCGCCCAAGTGATGTTGTTCTGCTCGTCCATACGCGCCTTGAGCTCGACCAGGGCGGTGACCTGCTTTCCGTTTTGGGCCGCACGGGCGAGAGCGGAGATGATCGGGCTCGCCCCGCTCGTGCGGTACAAGGTTTGCTTGATGGCCAGGACCTGTGGGTCATCGGCCGCTCGTTCGATGAAGTCCACCACGCATCCGAAGGACTCGTAGGGCAGGTGGACCAGCACGTCGTGCGAGCGAATGACGTCGAAGACGTTACGGCCCTGCGCGAAGGGGGGCGCCACGCGCGGGAGGAGTGGCTCGTCCTTGAGCGCGGGAAACCCGTCCAGCCGATGCAGGGCCGCGAGCGCCGTCAGGTCGATCGGGCCGGGCACGCGGTACACGTCGCGGGCCTCGAGGTCGTGCGCCTCGGTCAGCATCTCGACGAAGGCCTCGTCGGCGTCCGCCGAGATCTCCAGGCGCACCGGGTCGCTCCGCCGGCGCTGCCGCAGGCTCTCCTCGATCATCTCGAGCAGGTCTTCGGCGTCCTCCTCCTCGATCGTGAGGTCGGTGTTCCGCGCGACGCGGAACACGGTGTGGCTCACCACGCGCAATCCCCCGAACAGCTCGCCCAGGTGGCGGGCGATGATGTCCTCGAGCAGGACGAAGCGGACGCAACCCTCGCCGTGCGTCGACACGATCACGATGCGGTCGAGCACCGCGGGGACCTGGACGACGGCGAAGTGGCGCCGCGTCTTTGGTCCGCCGTTCCGACGCTCGATCACGAGCGCGATGTTGAGGCTCTTGTTGTGGACGTGCGGGAACGGGTGCCCCGGGTCGATGGCGAGCGGCGTGAGGACGGGGGCGATGCTGGCGCGAAACAACGTGTCCACGTGGCGCCGCTCGGCCTCGGTCAGGTCGTCCAGCCGCACGCGCTCCACGCCGCCCGCCGCCAGCCCGGGGAGGACCTCGTCGTTCAGAATGCGGTACTGCTCGGCCACGAGCTCCCGGGCGCGACGGTCGATCGCGGCGAGCTGCTCGGCGGGAGCCATGCCGTCGGCCCCGTAGTCCTGCGGCTCCACCCCGGCGTACACCTGCTGCTGCAGCCCCGCTACCCGGATCTCGAAGAACTCGTCCAGGTTGGAGCTGAAGATCGCCAGGAACTTGAGCCGCTCGAGCCACGGGTTCGAGGGGTCGGCGGCCTCTTCGAGCACCCGCGCGTCGAACTCGAGCCAGGACAGCTCGCGGTTGAGGTAGTGATCCGGCGGGAACGCCGGGGGGACGCGATCGGGCATGCTCAGCTCCGGCCCTTGGGCCGGGACCACACGAGGTCCAGGTCGCCGCCAAACGCCCGCTCGAACAGGGCGGCCTTCCGCTTGGCGTCTTCCAGCTCGATCGCTGGATCGCGGGCGGCGGCCGCGTGGACCCGGACCCAGCCGTCGCCCATCCGGCAACGGACGCGGGTGATCACCTGGCCGTGTGTCCGATCGAGACCGTCGGCCACGCGCAGGATCCCGGCGAGCCGCCGGACCAGACGGCGCTCCGCGCGGTCGAGGCGGGCGAAGTTGGTGTGCGACTTCTTGGGGAAGGCGCGGCGGTGATAGCGCGCGACGTTGGCGATCAGCTCGATCTCGCGGGCCGAGAAGCCGCGGAGGTCGCCGTGCATGATCAGGTGGTACGCGTGCTTGTGGTGCCGCTCGTGATTGATCAGATAGCCGATGTCGTGCAACAGCGCGGCGGCCCGGAGGATGTCGGCACCGGCGGGCGGGAGCGCGTAGGCGTCCCGCAGCGCCTCGAAGATCTCGACTGCCAGGCGGGCGACCTGCTCGCAATGCCGTTCGTTCGAGCGGCACTTGCGGGCGAAGCGGCGCGCCAGCTCCAGTCGGTCTGGCGGCTGGGCGCGGCTCGGGGGCGCAACCCCCGTCAAGTCGTCGATCATCGACAGCAGCACGCCGTCGCGGACGCCGCGGTCGTTCACGAGCACGCGCTGGCTGCCGAGCCACTGCGTGAGACGCGCGATGACGGCCACGCCGGCCACGATGATGTCGGCGCGCTGTGGATTCAGGCCCGGGATTTGGCGGCGCGCATCGAGCGGGGTCTCGCGCAGCCGCGCCAGCAGGCGTGTGACCTCGGCGCGGCTCAGCTGATAGTCGCGCGCGCCGGTGACCTTGCCGTCCCGTTCGGCCTGGGCCATCTCGGCGAGATTCGTGAACGTGCCACCGCTGCCGATCATCACGTCGGCCGCGAAGGGCGGCTTCCCGATTCCCTCCTCGATGGTCTGATCGATGGCGCGACGCAGCGCCTTCCAGTGTTTTTCCTTGAGCGGGTCGGACTTGCAGTACCGTTCGGCGAGGCGGACCGCGCCGAGCGGGAGCGATACGACCTGCTCTACGAGGCCGCCGGCGGCCAGAATCACCTCGGTACTGCCGCCGCCGATATCCACGATGGCGGTCAGCTGGTCGGCCAGATCGTAATGACGGGTCACGCTCCGGAACGCGAGCCGCGCTTCCTCTTCCGCGGGCACGACCTCGAGGCGCACGCGATGGCGGCGCCAGGCTTCGCTCACGAAGTCGCGTCCGTTCGCGGCCTCCCGCACCGCGGCGGTGGCGATCGCACGCAGCTCGGCGACGCCGAACCCGTCCGCGATGGCCTTCATCCGGCCGAGCGCCTGCAATGATTGCTGCATCGGGGCATCGCCCAGCCGGCCGTCGCGATACAGCCCGCGTCCCAGGCGGGTCATCTCCCGGTCCTCGTCCAGCACGCGATACGTGCCGTCGGGCTGCACCTCCGCGACGACCAGGCGGATCGAGTTCGTGCCGATGTCGATCGCCGCGAGGCGCGGGAAGGCGGACGGCTGGGCGACAGGTTTCGCCGGGGCATGGGGTGCCGCCGGACGCGCGCCTGTCGTAGCTGTTGCAGTCACGATGCCGTCGAGGGGGTGGAGGGTACGCGCAACGGGCTGTCCGCTAATCCTATCCCGGTACGGCGCTCGCGGAAGACTAGCATTGTCACAATCGTGCAACGAGGCCAGCCGGCGGAACTTCATGTGGCACGGTGAAAAAGCGTGTGACGGATTGGTAACGCCTGATCAGGCCGCTACTTCCGCCTCGGGAAAGAACATCCGGATGGTAGTGCCTCGCCCCAGCTTGCTGTGCGCTTCCACGCGCCCGCCGTGCGCTTCCACCAGGTGCTTCACGATGGCGAGGCCGAGTCCGGTGCCGCCCTCTTCGCGCGAGCGGCCGGGATCGGCGCGGTAGAAGCGCTCGAAGATGCGGGGCAGGTGCTCCGGGGCAATCCCGGAGCCGGTGTCGGCGACGGAGACGGTCACGCCACCGGGCGCGGGTTCGAGCGAGACGGCGATACGGCCGCCTGGTGGCGTGTATCGCAGGGCGTTGTCGAACAGGTTGGTGAGCACCTGCCGTAACGCCTCCGAATCGGCGGTGACGTAGCGGACGTTACCCACCGCCGCCGAGAACTGAATCTGCCGCTCGCGCGCCCGATCGGCGAACGCGGCCCACGCTTCCTCGGCGAGCCCTCGCACGTCCACCCGCTCCGGATCAGGCTGCCAGCGCCCCGACTCGATGCGTGAAAGGTCCAAGAGGTCGTCCACGAGCCGGTGCATCCGACGCGCGTTACTCAGGATGGGCCGGGTGAAGCGCTCGGTCTGCGTCCCCGGCGTCGCCTCGAGCGCGAGCGTTTCGGCGTACCCTGCGATGGACGTGAGCGGCGTCTTGAGCTCGTGGGACACGTTGGCGACGAAGTCGCGGCGCACGGCCTCCAGGCGTCGCAGCTCGGTAACGTCGCGGATCACGAGCAACCCGCCCCCGTTCGGGAGCGCGCGGCCGGTGACGAGCAGCGTGCGCCCGCCGCGCTCGAGCTCATGCGGCTCGGCCTCGAGGCCGGCGAGCACGGTCGCCACCAAGTCGCGCGCCGGCTTCTCGTGGAACAGCTCGGCGAGCGCGGGAAACGGATCGTCCGGCCCGTACCCCAGGAGGCGCCGGGCCGCGCTGTTGAGGGTGACGATGGTGCCGCGGGCGTCCGCCGCGACCACCCCGTCTGCCATGGTCTCGATCAGGGTCGCGGTCTCTTCGCGCTCGCGCACCAGGTCGGTGAACCGCTGGTCGAGCTGCTCGTGCATGTCGCGGAGCGCGACGATGTGCTGCGCCACCTCGGGGACGCGCGAGTCGGGAAACGCCGGCCGCCGGCCGTCGGCGATCGCGCGGGCGGCGCCGCCAAGCTGCACGAGCGGCTTGGCGACCTCCTGCGAGAGCAGCCAGGCCAGGGCCCCGGCGGCAAGG
>Ga0209376_1004351_pt1 | contig 12349 bp, 12 predicted proteins | sample GraSoiAngelo_134_FD_185891 | JGI IMG/M metagenome (GOLD analysis project Ga0209376, IMG submission 185891) | Grasslands soil microbial communities from the Angelo Coastal Reserve, California, USA - 14_0929_05_30cm (SPAdes) (version 2) | ecosystem: Environmental > Terrestrial > Soil > Grasslands ... | reverse complement strand
ATGGGCCGCGTGCTCGCGTCGCACAGCGACGCGGCTACAGTTGCGGTTGCACGCGATGCGTGACTCCGGCAGCTTGTTCAAAATGCCGAAGACATTTTTCATTACTACGGCGATCGATTACACCAATTCGCCGCCGCACGTCGGGCATGCTTACGAAAAAATCCTGGCCGATGTAATTGCGCGCTATCACCGGCTCAAAGGCGAAAAGGTTTTCTTTCTGACCGGCGTTGATCAACACGGCCAGAAAGTCCAGCAATCCGCTGCAAAAGCCGGCGTTCCGCCAGCCGAATTCGTCAAAGGAATTTCACAAAAGTTTGTCGATCTCGGGAAAAAGCTCGACGTGCAATACGACGACTGGGCGGAGACGATCAGTGATCGCCACAAGAAAGTCGTTCGAGGAATTTTGCAGCGGTTCTTCGATGAAGGCCAAATCTACAAGGACAAACAAGCCGGGTATTACTCGGTTCGTCAGGAGCAATTTCTTACTGACAAGGAACGTGGTCCCGACGGCGAATTCGGCCCGGAGTGGGGGGAGATCGAGTTTCGCGAAGAGGAAAATTACTACTTTAAGCTCGGTCAGCACAAAGAATGGCTGCTTCGATATCTCGAGAATCGCAAAGATGCAGTCATTCCCGATTTTCGTCAGACCGAACTGCGAAATGCTGTCGAGAAAATCAGCGGCGATCTTTGCATCTCGCGTCCGAAATCGCGGCTCGACTGGGGAATTGAGCTTCCGTTCGATAAAGATTTCGTCACTTACGTCTGGTTCGACGCACTGACGAACTACATCAGCTTTGCCGACTACGATCCAAGTCTCTCAACTTTCAACTCTCAACCCTCAACTTTCCGCGATAAATGGCCTGCTCTGCAAATCATCGGCAAAGACATTCTTGTTCCCGCGCACGGCATCTACTGGCTGATCATGCTTCACGCGATCGGTTTTCCCGATGAGCAAATGCCACAGTTACTCGTCCACGGCTGGTGGAATCTCGGTGGCGCAAAAATGAGCAAGAGCGCGGGGAACATCATCGATCCATTTGCTCTCGCGGATAAATACAGCGCCGACGCGCTGCGGTATTATTTGATGAGCGATATCGCCACGGGCCGGGATGCAGACTTTTCTGAAGAACGGCTTATTGAACGCTACAATGCCGATCTGGCAAATTCGTTGGGAAATTTACTCAATCGATCTTTGACAATGATGGAGAAGTATCGCGTCAGAAAGCTAACGCGCCCTAAGAGTGTCGAGTCGTATCCTGTCGAAGAGTACGGTCTCCGTGTTTCTCCGACGTTAGGCATAATTGAATACGTCAATGCTATGACGGGCTTCACTCCACATCTCGCATGTCAGGTCGCCCTTAACTTAACTTTGCAGTGCAATCAGATTGTTGACGCTGCGAGACCCTGGGCGCTGGCAAAGGATTCTGCAGAGTGGGAACATCTTGACCAAGTGCTCTACACACTCGGCGAATCGCTGCGCATCATTGCGATTCTCATTTCGCCGGTGTTGCCGAAAGCGGCACATGGAATTTTCGATCAACTGAATTGGAAGATGGAGTTGAGCGGGAAAGAGGAACGCTTCTCACTCGCGGATGCGGAATGGGGGAGACTGCCGGATGGGCATGTCGTCGGCAAACCAGTGCCCTTGTTCCCGAGAATTGAACTCTAGGGGCGGTCTAGGAGCGACTGAGCGAATCGTTTCGGCTTCGCTCAGGGCAGGCTCGGTGGCGCCGTACCATCCCGATGAGATGGCTTCTTACGATATTATTTGGCAGTAAAAATGGATTTGGCGCGCATGTGGCGCGCCAAACCCCGTAATCGGTCAGAGGTCGAATCTCGTGCCAGCAGTCTCAGCACACAGAGTTACAAGTAAGACGCCGTTTGGGTCATAGACCTTGACGGTTGCGGACCCCGCATTGGCGTTTCCTGTCTCATCCACGGTTGTTTCCCCTGCAATGATCGTCCAGCCCGTAAAGACGTTTTGGGAATTGAACGTGAAGAATTTGAAGCGAAACGCATAGTTATTGTCAGTGGTATGGCGCCAAACACCTTCTCCAGGCGTCTTCAGAGCCTGCGGTGTCCCCGCGTTTGACTCCACCACCGTGCCTCCCGCCACGAATTCTATTAGTGACGGGAAGCTCCTTATCACGTGACCTGCGCAATCGGTTAGAGTTATCTGCATCTCCCAGGTCCCTTGAAGTGTTCCGCCTTGCGTGCGCTGCCCGGTCGCCGTTGCGGCAACCATGGTGAGTGACGCACAGGCGACCACTAAGGAAGCCATTATGCTCTTAACTAATTTCATTCTCATAAGTATTATTTCCTTTCATTGTTTTGGCCGTCCTTGGCTTCCCACCGTGGGAGGTCATATCCGGCCGTTCATTGTGTTCATCGCTCCCTTACAAAGGAAAAAAATGCGGAGCGTTTCAAAAAAAATGGCTTCGCCGCGTATAAGAGAGAGTAAAACGCGGGAAGCGGATCGATGTTTTACGCGGCTTCGCCGACGGGGTTTTGACGCGCCCATAAATATGGGTGAGACTGTTGCCTTGTGAAAACGACACTCGAAATTCCGGGGCCACTCTTCCGCAAAGCAAAAGCCATCGCGGCACGGCAGGGCCGCACGCTCAAGCAACTGGTCCAAGAGGCGTTGTCGGAGAAGATCGCACGCGTAGATGGCGTGAGCAGAGAGCAAAAGCCGTGGATGCTCTTGGCCGGCGGCTTGAAGCATCTCCACAGTGAAAACCGTCGAATCGAACGGGTGATCGAGGCGGAGTTCGAAAACATTGAACCGGAAGACCGGCAATGATTCTCGATACCAATGCGCTATCGGCGTTTGCCGACGGCGCGCCTCCAGTTGTCCAACAGATCGCCGCTGCGGATGAGCTGCACATTCCCGTAATCGTAATCGGAGAGTACCGCTTCGGCATCGCGACTTCCCGTCGCCGGCGTGAGTACGAAGCATGGCTGGCGCGTGGCCGCGCGTTTTGGAACCCGCTTCCCGTCGTGGAGGAGACTGCCACGCATTACGCGATGATTCGGGAGCAACTCAAGAGAGCGGGCGCACCCTTGCCCGCAAACGATGTTTGGATCGCCGCGCTTGCGCGACAGCACGATCTGCCGGTTCTAAGCCGCGATATGCACTTTGACGCAGTGCCGGGTCTTACTCGGCTCTCCTGGCACTAGGCGGTACGACGTTCTCAACGAATTCGTGATAATTCGTGAAATTCGTGTCTTCACGGCTGCTTTTCCTTGCAGAGTTTTTAGAAAGCGGGATCGGCGCGCAAAAGCCTTCCACACGCGACTTCGTACGGAGAAGAAGGCAGAAACCATGTGCAAAGCAATTGGTGTTCACTGCGTCCATCGCTCGCTAGTTCGCTTGCGGCGCGAGGGAGGCGACGATTTTTTCGAAGCACGGCTCGCCGCGCAAGGGATCCCAGAACGGCATTAGTTTTAATTCGCCATAGCTGAGGTCAAGACCGCCAGTGGGGGAACGGACGACAGTAATAATCTGTTCGCAGGCGAGATCTTTTTCACCAACCCACGCAGCAATCATCGCCAAATATTTGATCATGAGCATACCATTGAATGGGTCCTTTCCCACGGGAAGCAGCTCAACGGCGCGTCGCCCTTCGCGCAAGGCCTCCTCCTTCCGCCCGAGAGCGGCATCGATTACACCGAGCACGCACCATGCCGGGCCGTAATCTGCTTGAGCCTGGACGGTTTTCTCCTGCTCCGCGCGTGCAGCAGTAAAAGCCAATTGCGCCTTGTGCTCGTCATTGGTCATGCGTGCGATAATGCCTTCCACGAAAGGACGCGTGAAATGAACAGGGTCGCTACCTAACGGGATTTCGTCAGACGCGATCAAGGCCTCTTGGGCGGCAGCGACGTCGCGTTCGGCCAGCGCGCAAACTAGCCGCGCATTGGAATCGGCGATCTTCGGCATGGCAGCAGGATTTGTTGCCCGGATTTCATCGATCAATTGATGCAATGGTCCTGTATCGGCTTTCCAATTCACGTCCACGAATGCTCGCTCTGCTTTTGCCCCGAGATTGTCTGGCTCGATAGTCAATATGCGATCGAACTTCGATTTTTGTTCAGCATAACGCCGGAAGCCTCCGTAACTAAGTCCGATCTGGTAGAGCGTGTTAACGTTGCGCGGGTCGAGCTCAAATGCTCGCTCGAGGCTTCGTGTAGATTCTTCCCAGTGTCCCTGACGCCTCAGGACGAAACCCATCGTCTCGAATAGCCCAGAATCATTCGGCAAAGTTTGGCGGGCAACTTCCAGTTCAGCCAGAGCGCCGTCGTAATCGAGGTGGCCATGATAAAGATTCCACGCCCGCGCGAGATGCGTTTCACCATCATCTGGACGAAGGCGAAATGCGGCCTGAATGGCTGCTTCTGCTGACGCCAACCGCGCAGGAGTATGGTCAAGTCCAGAGAAGTAAAGCTCGTCATGAGCCCAGGCGAGTTGACAATACGCATCGAAAAACGATGGATCGCGCGCCACGGCCTGGTTCAGCAGATCGATTGCGTGACCGAAATTCGCCATCCCGCCACCAAAGGATGCCCCCGGAAACATATGAATGGCGCGTGAATAGAGATCGAAAGCGACGAGATCGCCGGTCGGCCTGCGCTCAATCGCCAATCTCTCAGCAGCCGTGATTTTGGCGCGAAGCCGCTGAGCGACTTTCTGCGCAATCTCGCTCTGGATCGCAAACAAGTCGTTCAAATCGCGATCGTATTGTTCCGCCCAGATGTGAGTGTCCGTGCGCGTGTCGATCAACTGCGTGTTCATATGAAGCCGGGCGCCGACCATCCGGACGCTGCCCTCCAGCACATGGGAGACTCGCAGCTCGTCACCGATCTGACGCATGTTCCGCTTGCCGCGATAGTCCATCACGCTGGTCCGGCTGATCACCTTCAGATCGGCGATTTTTGCAAGCTTGGTCAAAATGTCGTCCTGCACACCATCGACGAAGGCCCCTCTTTCCTTCTGCCCGATTAAATTTTCAAACGGCAGAACGGCGATTCCCGTTGTTACCGGACGGTGGATGAGTTCGCTTTTCCAAATATTCCATCCAACGGCCGCAGCAAACGCCAGCAGTGAAGCTGCCAGAAGCGCGCTGGTTGGATTGCGCCGAACCCACTTTGGGCCACGGGTTAAGATTCCAGTGTGTCGGGCCAAGATCGGCTCGTGCTTTAGCCAGTGCTCGAGGTCTTCGGCCAGTGCGAGAGCTGAAGAGTACCGTCGCTTTGGATCTTTCTCGAGACACTTCAGGCAAATCGTAGAGAGATCGCGATCTATTTTGTGGTTTAACGCGCGCGGTTTCCGCGGTTCCGTATTCAGCAGCAGCCGGATTGTTTCGTACGTTGTTCCCCCGGCAAATGGCGGATGACCGGTGAGCAGTTGATAAAGGACGGCGCCAAGTCCATAAACATCCGTGGCCTTGCCAAGCTTCGTAGTTTCACCGGAGGCTTGTTCCGGCGCCATGTAGCTGGGCGTGCCCAGCACCTCCCGGGTGCGCGTGACCGTACTCTCCGCTTCGACTAGTCGGGCAAGACCGAAATCGGTAAGGTGTGGTTCGCCTTTTGCATCCAGCAGGATATTCCCCGGTTTAATATCGCGGTGCAGGATCTTGTGCTCGTGCGCGTAGTGCACCGTGCGCGCCAACTTAACGATCAATTCCACTGCGGACCGGATTGGCATCGGTTCACGCTCGAGGATCGCATCGAGTTGTCCGCCTTCGACTAGGCCCATGCTGAAGTAGCAAGCGCCATCGCGCTCGCCGACCTCATAAATTGGAACGATGCCGGGATGATTCAGTCTGGCGGCCGCTTCCGCTTCGCGACGGAACCGTTTTACGTGCGGTTCCGTGGCCCAATGACCCAAGGCGATTACCTTCAGTGCCACGATGCGGTTAAGACTTTTTTGCCGGACACGGTAAACCACGCCCTGGCTGCCCCGACCGATTTCTTCCAGCAGCTCGTAATCACCGAACTCGATCGGCGCACCGTTATCACCTGGGATCAATTGATCAGAGCGCCGCAGCGTCTTACTGGGATCGATATCGTCCTGACCCAGTGCTGAGCGTAAGAGACAATGGATGCAAAACTTTTCTCCGTCGTCGGAGGAGGTAAGCCGTGAACCGCACTGCGCGCAGAGTAATTGCGTAGCTTTTGATTCGAGAGCCTGGCCTTCGTTCATGCGGCTTCCGCTAAAACATTGCAAAGATAACGCAGCTCTTCGTCAATCTCGTGTGGCGCTGAAACCGTGCGAGCAATCTCGCGCCGCACAATCTCGCGGTAACGTTGCCGCAGCCGATGGACGTGCGTCTTTACGGTCGCTCTCGCAAGACCCATCCGCGCTGACGCCTCATCGTACGAAGGAATGACGCTGCCGCCGGTGAGAAAGCTCTTTAGTTGTTCGAAGAGTTCGAGCTTGCCTTCGGCCTGCAATTCTTCGCGCAAAGAATTGAGCGCGCCGGCCGTGAGCGATTTCGCCCAGCGCAATTCGAACAGAGATTCCGCCGTTGAATCGGGCGCGCTTGGAGGGTCGTAAAATGCTTCGGCCGTTTCCTGGTCGAGTGAAACGAATTGATAGCCGCCGCCGCGCCGGATCGCTTGCTCGCGGTCCCAATTGTCTGCAAGGAAATTTTTTACCGATGCGAGCAGAAAAGATCGGAACTTGCCGTGAAGTGGATTTGTTCGCGCATAGGCTTTGGTTCGCAAAAAAAACGCAAAGAACAATTGGGTCAGATCCTGCGCATCAGAAGGGCTGTAACCGCGCCGCCGGATGAAGCTGTAGATTGGCGGCCAATACATTTCGCACAACTGCCCGAGCGCGTTTGCCGCCTCTGGCACATCCGTAAGCGCACAACGTGCGACAACGCTCCAGTGCGTGGTGGCAAAACTGGCGCCACCTTCCTGGAGCGTTCCAGGGGTTGCTTTCACCGCGCAAACATACCCAACCGTAACGGTTCGTCGCAAGACTTTCCCGCGTATGGAAACAGCCTAACCAACCACGAAGAGCACGAAGGAACACGGAGTGGAATTCTAATTCTTCGTGAACTTCGTGTCCTTCGTGGTGATTGATGGGATCACTGCGCGCATTCTTCGAAAGCGGCAGGTTCGCCACGCAGATGCGCGAGAACTTCGCCGGCGAAATGGAGCGAGCCAGTGATCAAAATTGGATTTGGTTTCGCGCGTGCGCGATCGAATGCATCGGTCACCGATGAAGTGATGGAGTAGGGGAGTGGCGGAGTAATGTTAGCCAGAACCTTTGCCAACGTTTCTGGATGCGCTGCGCGTTCGCTGCGGATTTTCGGAAGAAGAACCGAATTGGCAATCGGCGCGAGCGCTTCGCAGATCGCGTGCAAATTTTTGTCCGAGAGAACGGCGAGGACCAGTGTGGCGCGCTCATCGCCAAAAATTTCGCGCCATGTTTCAGCGAGGAAGCGTGCGGCAGCTGGATTATGCGCGCCATCAATGATGGTGCGGTCGTCCCACACCTGAAACCGAGCAGGCCAGTCGATACGGGCAAGCCCGCGGGCAATTGCTTTGTCATCGATCTCGATCTTTGCGGCATAAATCGCAGCGATTGCCACGGCCGCATTCTGTTTTTGATAATCACCACGCAGAGCAATTGGCGACCTATCGTAACGTTCACCTACGAATTGAAGTGGCGCTTCGCACTCAGCGGCACGCGCGCGAATGACTTTTTCGGCTTCTGGTCGCTGCGCGGTAGAAACCACCGGAACGCCCCGCTTAATGATTCCCGCTTTTTCAGTCGCGATCTCCGGGATTGTTTTGCCCAGCCATTGTTCGTGATCGAAATCGATCTGTGTGATGACTGAGACATCGGATTGAATGGCGTTGGTCGCGTCGAGGCGTCCGCCTATACCGGTCTCGAGAATGACAACGTCGATCTTATGCCGGTCAGGCGAGCCACCCCTCACCTTAATCCTCTCCCCTCGACGCGAGGGGCGAGGGGAGGGTGAGGGGAGCTGTGCACTATCACGTTTGGCTCCGCGTCTTGCGGGATCGGAAAAGTATTCTAGCGCTAGCGCAGTCGTGACTTCGAAAAATGTGGGATGCGGATCCCAACCGGCGACCAAATCGCGAATCGCGGTCAAACCGTTGGCAACCGCGTCCTCGGAAATCATTTCGCCATTTACGCAAACCCGCTCTCGAAAAGTTACCAGGTGAGGGGATGTGAAGAGGCCGGTGCGATGTCCTTGCGCGCGACAGATCGAATCGATCATGGCGCAAACGGAGCCTTTACCGTTTGTTCCGGCCACGTGAATGATGCGAGTTCCGCGAAGATCCACATGCAATTCGGCAAGGAGTCGCCGGATGTTTTCCAGGCCGAGCTTGATACCGAAGCGCTGGAGGCTGTAGAGCCAGGCGAGCGCCTCTTTGTAAGTTAAAGGTGGTCGCGGCACAGCCTCCTTCGCTTTGCTACGGCGTGCCAAGGAGGCCTCTCCCACTTTCACGGCGTCACAGCAAGGTAACTGAGCAAGCGGCTGATTTCTTCGCGCAGTTTCTTGCGGTGCACGATCATGTCGATCAAGCCGTGTTCCTGGAGAAATTCAGCGGTCTGAAATCGTTCCGGCAAATCCTGATGAGTGGTTTCCCTGATCACCCGCGGCCCGGCGAAACCGATCATGCTCTTCGGCTCAGCGATAATAACGTCGCCCAGTGAAGCGAAGCTGGCCATGACTCCAGCCGTTGTCGGGTTTGTGAGAACAGAAATGTAAGGGAGTCGTTCTTGCGCATGTCGTGCGAGTGCGCCGCTTGTTTTTGCCATCTGCATCAAGCTCAACATTCCTTCGTACATGCGCGCTCCGCCGGAAGCAGCAACGATGATGACCGCGCAGCGCTCCGCGGTTCCATATTCAATCGTGCGCGTGATTTTTTCGCCCACGACCGACCCCATGGTTGCGGCGAGAAAACCGAAATCCATCACCGCGATGGCCACCTTGTAGCCATCGAGAATACCATATCCACTGATCACAGCGTCGAGGAGACCCGTGCTCCCCTGGTATTTTTTCAGTCGATCTTTATACGTAGCCATTCCTTGAAACCGCAACACGTCCACCGATTTCAAATCGGCATCCATTTCTACAAAAGTGTCCGGGTCGAGCAGATTCTGAATCCGCTCCTTAGCTGGCTGCGCAAAGTGATAGTCGCAGCGCGGACAGACGCGTTGATTTTGCGCAAGCTCGATTTCAGGCACGACTTCCGAACAGCCCGGGCACTTCTGAAAAAGACCACGCGGAATGTCCCGCTTTCTGCCGCCCTCCGCCTTAATTGCTGGCTTCTTGAAAATTGCCATGAGACTTATGCGCGTGCTGCCGTAGCCGCGTGAACGGAGAGCGCACCGGCGCGTTTCAAAACCCGCGCACACTCGCTCAGCGTGGAGCCAGTTGTCAGAACATCATCGATTAACAACACCCGCAAACCTCGCACGTCTGCGTTTTTTCGTAAACGGAATGCGTTATGCAAATTTTCCATGCGCTCGGACCGATCAAGCGCAGTTTGCGTAGTGGTGTAGCGAATGCGCTCAAGCACAGGCTTGGAAGAAATCGACGTCTGTGCGCTCAACAACGCGGCAAGCAAGCTCGCCTGATTAAATCCGCGTTCTCGTAGCCGAGTAGCGTGCAGTGGCACCGGCACCATAATGGCGAATTGGCGTCCGCGAAGCCTTTCGTCATCCAGCGCAGCATGAAGCCAGCGCGCTACGAGGTGACGCAGGTGAATTTGCCGTCCGTATTTAAATTCATGGATGATCTCGCGAACGATCCCACGACCGCGGTATGCCGACACCGCTGCGTCGAAGTGAATCGTGCGATGGGCGCAGTTGGCACAGGTAAACTCGCTGGTGATGGCGCCTTCGAAGGGCTCGGAGCATTTCTGGCAAAATGGCGCGACGATGCGGACGGCCTTCGCTTCGCACCGATTGCAGAGATACTCGCCAGCTCGCACGTTTCCCCCGCAGATTGTGCAAACTGGCGGGTAAAGAAGCGATACCGCCGCTTCCAACGGCTCAAACTTGCGAAGCGCGATCATATTTCAGCCAGGTTCGCATTATCATCCACGTTACTGTCGCTATGCCCAGCGGCACAATGCCAACAAGCAGATTCTTTCCCACCCATGGGAGGGCTACAATTTGCCGATGCGTCAGCCAGCTGAAAGTGCCGCTCCCGAAAATCAATCCGGCATGCAAGCCGATCGGCAGCCATAACGAATGGGTATGCACACGCGCCACCGCGAGAATGCAGCCGAAAAGAAATAACGTCGCAAAGGCGGACGCCAGCATCATCGGGTCCCCAACTCGCCCAAACGAATGGGCAATCGAATTCAAACCTGAGATCCATGTTACAACGGCGGATGTCCGTTCCGGTGCTTTGAAAAAATGAACTGCTGCAAAGACCGCGGAGACTGCAACAATCGCCATGTACTTTCGACCTGTTCGCAGTAAGACACCCAAAACCATGCCGCGAAAAAACGCCTCTTCGATGAATGCAACGGTGATTGACGCAACAAGGACCTTGCCAAGTCGCGGCCAGGCAAAGGCGTGCCGAATCGCGTAAACATGAAATGCAACCAGTAAAGCGCCGCAGCAGAGCAGGGGAATTACCGAGATAAGAATGCCGGCGGACAGATCGTGGCCCCAACGCGGATTGGGTGCAAGGCCAAGGTCAGCCATGCAACGCACATGGCTAATGTGCAGAAAGGGCCAGAGCAGGAGTGCAGCAGCGATCAGGACGCTACGATGAAAGAACGTTTCGAAATCGTACTTTGCTAGAAAGGAAAACAGACCGTGCGCTGCAAGCGATTGGGCTGACCAAAAAAGAATTGGAGCGAGCAGCGCTGCAACGATAACGACGCCGACAAAATACGCCGCCAATTTAGCTACGTCTTTCAATCCGGCTAATGTAAGGTCTCACCGCAATGCGGAGTCAACATATATGGACGGACACGAATCAACATGGACGCAAACGCGAAGTGCGAGCCACAAAGTTCGGCGGCGCGTGGCGGTTTCAAGCAAAAACCGCGGGCGATGTTGGCTGGACCTATTATGGGCAACCGTTGTTGGAGGATCTGTTAGCGTTAAAAGAAATCCTCGTGCGAAAATACCAGCGACGGCGCGCTTCGACCGAGGACGTTGTTTCTATCGAAAAACTGATAGCTGATCAGATGGAGAGGTAGGGACGCCGGCCTGCGGCGTGGGGTCGGCGCAGCATGGCGTCCCTAGCAGATGACTGCACGCTTATGACTGAGTGGAATACGGAACAGCTGATTGATTGGGACAAGCGCTTCGTTTGGCACCCGTTTACCGACATACGTGAATGGTGCGCTGCGGAGTATGAACAGCTGGTTTTGGTCGAGGGCAGAGGTGCATTGCTGCGCGATAGCAAAGGCCGCGAATACATCGATGGGAATTCATCCATCTGGACAAATATCCACGGACATAATCACCCACATATCAACGCGGCGATCCGCCGCCAACTGGGTCGTGTGTTCACGAACCCCGCGGCCATCGAACTCGCGCAGGCAATCGTCGCGCTCTTCCCGGACACGTCCTTGAACAGAGTTTTTTTCTCCGCTCAACAGGAATCGAGGTCGCTTTGAGAGTTGCCGACCAGTATTGGCGAATGCGGCGCTCGAGAAGGCATCAGTTTATCGCTTTTCGGAGCGGTTATCATGGCGATACGGCGGGCGCGGCGAGTCTGGGTGCCGCAGCGCTGTTCCAAACTGCCTCGCCCGGGTGGAACTTTCCTGTCATCCAAGTCCCAAGTATCGAGGCGCTGGAAGCGCTTGGCCCAGCCGAGACCGCTAAGGTTGCTGCCGTCGTGATCGAGCCGCTTATCCAGGGCGCCGCCGGGATGCGCCTTCGGCCGCCTGGCACGTTGCGCGTCGTTCGTGAATGGCGCAGTCGGACCGATACGCTGTTAATTGTTGATGAAGTCATGACCGGATTCGGCGAACCGGTCGAATGTTTGCGAGTGAACATGAGAGCGTGATTCCGGACATGATGGTATTAAGCAAAGGCTTGACGGGAGGCTACCTTCCGCTTGCTATTACCTTAATCTCTGAAAAAGTGTTTTCCGTATTCAATGGCTCGGTGGCCGAGGGTAAGGCGCTCGCCTACGGCCATAGCTACACGGGAAATGCGCTCGGTTGCGCCGCGGCCAAAGCAAGTCTGGAGGTTTTTGAGAAGGACGGGGTCCTGGAAGCTCTGGAGCCGAAAAAGCATCTCAGCTCGGCACTTGCCGGGCTAAGAGAACTTCCCGGAGTAAAGGAAGTGCGGCAGTGCGGATTTATTGCTGGAGTAGAGATGCAAGACTCT
>Ga0209376_1004347_pt1 | contig 12358 bp, 11 predicted proteins | sample GraSoiAngelo_134_FD_185891 | JGI IMG/M metagenome (GOLD analysis project Ga0209376, IMG submission 185891) | Grasslands soil microbial communities from the Angelo Coastal Reserve, California, USA - 14_0929_05_30cm (SPAdes) (version 2) | ecosystem: Environmental > Terrestrial > Soil > Grasslands ... | reverse complement strand
CACGCGCGTGATGGGGCCGCGGCACTACGCCATCTACCTGCCGCTCAACGAGTGGCCGCCGCAGGTCATTCTGGGATTGCAGCAGGGCTCCCCCTTGGTCACGCCGGAGGGCTACGGCGCGTTCGCCGACTCGAGCTTCACGCGGGCGTTCGCGTTTCTCGTCTCCCTGTACCGCGACGGGCTCGCGCCTCCCGTGAGCAACACAGAAGTAGCCAACCTGTACCAGGAATTCGCCCGCGGCACCTTCGCCATGTACATCACCGGCCCGTGGAACATCGGTGAGTTCCGCCGGCGGCTGCCCGCCGCGATGCAGCAAGCGTGGACCACGGCCCCGCTCCCCGGCCCGACGGGCCCGGCGAGCGGTGTGTCGGTGGCGGGCGGGTGCAGCCTGGTCGTGTTCCGCAGCTCGCGGCATCGGGCGCTGGCGTGGGAGCTGATGCGCTTCCTGTCGCGTCCCGACGTGCAGGTGCGGTTCTACCGGTTGACGGGGGATCTGCCCGCCCGGCGCGAGGCGTGGAGGGATACGACGTTGGCTACCGATCGAGAAGCCCAAGCGTTCCGGATCGAGCTCGACCGGGCGGTGCCCACGCCGATGATCCCCGAGTGGGAAGAGGTGACGACCCGGATCATGGACCAGACGGAAGCCGCGGTGCGCGGCGGGGCGTCCCCGGCCACGGCGCTCGAGGCCCTCGACCGCGACGTGAACCACCTGCTCGAGCGGCGGCGCTACCTCCTCGCCCGGCGCGCGCCCGACGCACACTGATGATCCAGCACGAACGGGCCGAATCGCGCGCGGGCTGGATGTTCATCACGCCCGCGCTCGTGCTGATCGGCGTGTTCTTCGTGATCCCGGTGCTGGGCGCGCTGGTGTTGTCGTTCACCGATTTCGACATCTACTCGATCGGCAATCCCGCCGACACCCGCTTCATCGGCCTCGGCAACTACCGCTCGCTGTTCGCGGACCCGCTGTTCTGGAAGGCGTTGCGCAACACGGCGTACTACGTGGTGGTCGGCGGCCCCCTCTCGGTGGTCGTCTCGCTCGCGGCCGCGCTGCTCGTCAACGCCCGGCTCATCCGCTGGAAGCCGCTGTTCCGCAGCGCGTTCTTCGCCCCCTGGGTGACGACGCTCGTCGCCGTCGCGCTGGTGTGGCGCTACCTCTACCATCCGCAGTACGGCCTGCTCAACGCGCTCCTGGGACTCGTGGGGGTGGGGCCGATCGATTGGCTCGGCAACCCGCATTGGGCCATGCCCGCGATCATCCTGATGTCCGTTTGGAAGAACTTCGGCTACAACATGCTGATCTTCCTCGCTGGGCTCCAGACGATCCCGCCGCAGCTCTACGAGGCCGCCGAGCTCGACGGCGCGGGGCAGTGGCAGCGCTTCCGCCAGGTGACGGTGCCGATGCTCGGGCCCACCTTCGTGTTCGTGGGCGTCGTGACGATGATCGCCGCCTTCCAGATTTTCAGCGAGCCGTACGTGATGACGCAGGGCGGGCCGCTCAAGAGCACGCTGACGCTGGTGCTGTTCATGTACGAGCAGGGCTTTCGCTGGTGGCGGCTCGGCTTCGCGGCCGCCGTCGCCGTGGTGCTCGGCCTCTTGACCCTCGCCGGCACGGCGGTGCAGCTGCGGCTGCGCCGAGGGGGGGAGCGCGTGGTGTGAGGCGGAAGCTCGAGGCGGTGGCGCTGCACGCGCTCGTCATCGCGGCCGCCGTCCTGACCGCGGCCCCGCTGCTCTGGATGGTGTCGGCCTCCTTCATGCGGGCCGGCGCGGCGACGTCCTCTCCCCCGCCGCTCTTGCCCGCGTCGCACACGGCGACCCTCGAGCACTACCGCGCCCTGTTCACGAGCCAGAGTCTCGGGCGCTACCTGCTGAACAGCCTGGTCATCGCGGGCGGAGGCACCCTGCTCGGCGTCGCGATCACCGCCATGGCCGGCTACGGCTTCGCCAAGCTGCGGTTCCGGGGACGCGATCCCCTGTTCAGGAATCTGGTCCTGCTGATGGTGGTCCCGGGGCAGGTGGCGATGCTCCCGATGTTCCTGGAGCTTCGGGAGCTGGGCCTCATCAACACGCTGTTCGGCGCGATGATCCCCGTACTCGCCCCGATCTACGGCGTGTTCCTGGTGCGGCAGTATGCCCTGTCGATCCCCGGCGACTTGCTGGACGCGGCGCGCATCGACGGCGCCAGCGAGTTGCGCATCTTCCGGTCGATCGTGCTCCCCACGATCGCCCCCGTCCTGGTCACGCTCGGCGTGTTCACGTTCCTCAGCGCCTGGAACGACTTCATGTGGCCCCTCATCGTGCTGAGCGACGATGCGCGCTACACGTTGCCCGTCGCCCTCGCGAATCTGGCCGGCGAGCACGTCCAGGACACCGAGCTGATGATGAGCGGGGCGGTGGTGACGGTGCTGCCGGTGTTTCTCGCTTTCCTCTTTCTGCAGCGCTACTACATCCAGGGCATCATGGCGGGAAGCACCAAAGGATGAGGCTCGAACAGCGCCGCGCCGCGCGTGCGGACGACGTCGGCGTAGAAGCGCGCGCTCGCTTTGGGGGTGCGGCGCTGGGTCGCGTAGTCCACGTGCACCAGGCCGAACCGTTTGGCGTAGCCCAGGCTCCACTCGAGGTTGTCGAGCAACGACCAGGCGAAATACCCCCGGAGGTTCACGCCGCGGCGCAGCGCTTCGAGCGCGGCGCGCAGGTGGGCGCGGTAGTAGGCGACGCGCAGCGGGTCATCCATGCGCCCGTTCGTGGCGGTGGGGGGATCGACGAACGCCGCGCCGTTCTCGGTGACGTACAGCGGCAAATCGCCCGTGCGCTCCCGCACCCACAGCAGCGTTTCGGTGAGTCCGGGCGGATAGACTTCCCAGCCGGTCTCCGTGTACACCGCGCCCGGCGGCAGCACGGCGGCCGCCTTGATCGGCGGCGCGTCGTCGTGGCGCGTGACGCCGCGCTTGTAGTAGTTGACGCCGAGGTAGTCGATCGGCTGAGCGATGAGCCGCAGGTCCGCGTCGGTCACCGCGGGCCACGCCGCGCCGAACACCTCGGGCAGCTCCGCCGGGTAGGGGCGGCCCAGCACCGGCTCGAGAAACTGGCGGTTCATGTACGCGTCGGCGCGGCGCGCCGCATCGCCGTCTTGGGGCGTGTCGCTCGCCGGATGCTTAGGCTCCAGGTTCAGCACGATGCCGATGTGCCGCTTCCCCTCGGCGCGGTAGGCCTGGACGGCCGCGCCGTGGGCGCGGAGCAGGTTGTGCGCGACGGGCGGCCCGGCGGCCACGTCGCGGTGTCCCGGCGCGAGCGTGCCGTGCACGTAGCCGCCGTCCATGATGACCCACGGCTCGTTGATCGTCGCCCACAGCGGCACGCGGTCTCCCAGCGCACGGAACACCACGCGGGCGTAATCGGCGAACCAGTCGGCCACGTCACGGTTGCGCCAGCCGCCGTCGTCGTCGAGGGCGGCGGGGAGGTCCCAGTGATAGAGGGTGACGGCCGGCTGGATGCCGCGGGCGAGCAGCGTGTCGACGAGGCGGTCGTAGAACGCGACGCCGCGTGGGTTCACCGCGCCGCGGCCCGCGGGGAGGATGCGGCTCCACGAGATGCTGAAGCGGTAGGCGTTGAGGCCCAGGTCGGCGACCAGCGCCACGTCCTCGGCGAAACGGTGATAGTGGTCGCACGCGACGTCGCCCGTGTCGCCGTTGGCGATGTGGCCGCCCCCCGGAGCATGGGCGAAACGGTGCCAGATGCTCGGCCCGGCGCCGTCGGCGAGCGGCGAGCCTTCGATCTGGTAGGCGGACGTGGCGGCGCCCCAGAGAAAGTCTCCGGGGAAGCGATTCACCTCACTCATCGTTCCTCATGGCCAGCGTAACGCTCAGCGGCATCCGCAAAATATACCAGGACGCCGGTCGTACCCGCGTCGCCGTCGCGGATTTGGACCTGGCCGTGAACGACGGCGAGTTCGTCGTTCTCGTCGGCCCGTCCGGGTGCGGCAAGAGCACGACCCTGCGCATGGTGGCCGGGCTGGAGACCATCTCGGCCGGGGAGCTGCGCATCGGCGACCGCGTGGTCAACGACGTCCCCGCCCGCGACCGCAACGTCGCCATGGTGTTCCAGAATTACGCGCTGTACCCGCACATGAGCGTCTTCGACAACATGGCGTTCAGTCTCAAGCTGCGGCGCGTCCCCAGCCCCGAGATCGCCGCGCGCGTCGGGGAAGCCGCCCGGATCCTGCGCATCGAGCCGTTGCTCGAGCAGCGGCCGCGGCAGCTCTCGGGCGGCGAGCAGCAGCGCGTCGCCCTCGGTCGGGCGATCGTCCGCCAGCCGGCGGTGTTTCTCTTCGACGAACCGCTCTCCAACCTCGACGCCAAGCTGCGCGTGCAGATGCGGCGCGAGATCGCGCGGCTGCACCACGCGCTCGGCGCCACCATGTTGTATGTGACGCACGACCAGGCCGAAGCCATGACGCTGGGGGACCGAGTGGTGGTAATGCGGGACGGTCACGTGCAGCAGGTCGACGCGCCGCTCGCCGTCTACCGCGAGCCCCGCAATACGTTCGTCGCCGGCTTCATCGGCAGCCCGCCGATGAACCTGCTGGCAGGCGAGGTCGTCGACGACGGCGGCCTGCGCTTCGTCGCGAAGGGCGGCGCGCTGGCGCTGCCGCTGCCCGGGGCGTGGAAGGCCGCGCTCGGCGGCCCGCGGCCCGTCATCCTCGGCGTGCGTCCCGAAGACGTGTCCCTCGCTGCGCTCGGGATGACCGGCGTGCCCGCCCGAGTCGACCTGGTCGAGCCGCTGGGCCAGGAGCTGCTCATCTACGCGAGCGCCGGCGGGCAGGAGCTGACCGCGCGCGTCGCGCCGGGGGTGCGCGCCGAAGTCGGCTTGGACGTGCTACTGGGGTTCGACCCGGAGCAGCTGCACGCCTTCGACCCCGACTCCGGCGAGCGCCTCCCCACCCCCCGCTCCCCACTCCCCACTCCCCCCCGGCGTTAGATTTCCCCCGGCATGACGATTCAGATCACCAAGACCCACGAGCAGCCGGGGGAAGCGTCCCTCGCCGTCACGGTGCCCACCGACAGCGTGCGCGAGGCGGAGGAGCGCGCCACGAAGGCGTGGCAGGCGCGGGTGCGGCTGCCCGGCTTCCGCAAGGGCAAAGCGCCGGTGGCGGTGGTGCGCAAGCGGTTCGCCGAGGACATCCGCCAGGCCGCGTTCGAGGAGCTGGTGCGCGAGAGCTGGCGCACGGCGCTCGCACAAGAGCAGCTCAAGCCGATCGCCGACCCGCACATCCACAATCTCAAGTGGCAGGAGGGCGCGCCCGTCACCTTCGAGTTCCACGTCGAGCTGCGGCCGGAGATCGCGCTGCAGCGGCTCGGCGGGTTTACGGTGGAGCGCACGGTGACGCCGGTGACCGCCGAGCAGGTCGAGGCCCAGCTGGCCGAGGTGCGCGGGGAGCGGGCGCCGTGGGTGCCCGTGGAGGGCGAGCGGCCGCGCCCCAAGGACCTGGTGAACGTGACGCTCGCGCAGCGCGAGGGCGCCGCGATCAAGGACGCGCAGCCCTACCAGCTGGTGCTGGGCGAAGGCCGGGCGATCCCCGAGGTAGAGGAGCGCATCATGTCGCTCTTGCCGGGCGAGACGGTCGACGCCATCGTGCGCTTCCCCGAGGATTTTGCCGAAGAAGCCAAGCGCGGCCAGACGCGCGACGTGCGCATCACGCTGCACGAGGTGAAGCGCCAGCACCTGGCGGAGCTGACGGACGACTTCGCGCGCGAGGTCGGGGACTTCGAGGATCTGGACGCGCTGCGCCGGGCGATCCGCGAGGACCTCGAGAAGGACGCGGCGCGCGAGGCCGACGCGCGCGTCCGGGCGGCGCTGCTCGAGCAGGTCGTGCAGGCCAACCGCGTCGAGGCGCCGCGGCCGCTGGTCGAGCGCGCGCTGGCGGCGTACGCGCAGGCGTACGGCATCCCCGAAGACCGCTGGCCGCAATTCGCCAAGGAGTTCCAGCCGATCGCCGAGGCGCAGGTGCGGCGCGACCTGGTGCTGGACTGGATCGTCGAGCGCCAGGGCCTGCACGCGACTGCGGCCGAGGTGCAGGCGAAGATCCAGGAGCTCGCGGCGCGGCGCGGCATGCCGGCCGACCAGCTGCGGGCATCGCTCGAGAAGGCGAAGCGCCTGCGCGACCTCGAGCGCGGCCTCACCGAGGAGAAGGTGTTCGCATTCCTCATGTCCCAGTCCACCGTGGAGCAGCCGTGAGCGTCAACCAGATCTATCCGCCCTACATCATCGAGCGCTCCAGCCGGGGCGAGCGCACCTACGACATCTTCAGCCGGCTCCTGATGGACCGCATCGTGTTCCTCGGGACGCCGATCAACGACGAGGTCGCCAACATCATCATCGCGCAGCTGCTGTTCCTCGACGCGGACAATCCGGAGAAGGACATCTACCTGTACATCAATTCTCCGGGCGGCATCATCTCGAGCGGCATGGCGATCTACGACACCATGCAGTTCCTGCGCGCGCCGGTGAACACGATCTGCATGGGGATGGCCGCCTCGATGGGCTCGTTCCTGCTCGCCGCCGGCCGGCCGGGCAAGCGCCAGGCGCTCCCGCACGCCCGCATCATGATGCACCAGCCGTCGGGGGGTACGCAGGGCACGGCCTCGGACATCGAGATCCAGGCGCGCGAGATTTTGTACCTCCGGAGCAAGCTCAACGAGCTGTACGCCAAGCACACGGGCAAGCCGTTTACCGACATCGAGAAAGACATGGACCGGGACCGTTTCATGTCGGCCGAAGAAGCCAAGGGCTACGGCCTCATCGACCACGTCATCGCCCACCAGGCGGAGCTTGACGGCGGTGGGAAGAAGGGGTCCTGACTTGCGCCGGCCGGGCTCCTTTCCCATGTTAGGGCGCCATGTCGCACGATAAACACCTGCGCTGCTCGTTCTGCGGCAAGTCCAAGGACTCGGTCCGGAAGTTCATCTCCGGCCCGAGCGTGTACATCTGCAACGAGTGCATCGCGCTGTGCAACGAGATCCTGGCGGAGGACGAGGAGCGCGAGGTCGCCGATGCGATCACGCAGGTTCCCACGCCCGCCGAGATCAAGGACGTGCTCGACCAGTACGTGATCGGCCAGGAGAAGGCGAAGAAGACGCTGGCGGTCGCGGTGTACAATCACTACAAGCGCATCAACTCCCATTCGGGACGCGAGACCGAGGTCGAGCTCGACAAGAGCAACATCCTGCTCATCGGCCCGACCGGCGTGGGCAAGACGCTGCTCGCCCAGACCCTCGCCCGCATCCTCGACGTCCCCTTCACGATCGCCGACGCGACGACCCTCACCGAAGCGGGCTACGTCGGCGAGGACGTGGAGAACATCCTGGTCCGCCTGCTCCAGGCCGCCGACTTCAACGTCTCCGAGTGCGAGCGCGGCATCGTCTACATCGACGAGATCGACAAGATCGCGCGGAAGTCCGAGAACCCCAGCATCACGCGCGACGTCTCGGGCGAGGGCGTGCAGCAGGCCCTGCTCAAGATCCTCGAGGGCACGGTGGCGTCGGTGCCGCCGCAGGGCGGCCGCAAGCACCCGCAGCAGGAGTACATCCAGGTCAACACCAAGGACATCCTGTTCATCTGCGGCGGCGCCTTCGACGGCCTCGAGAAGATCATCGAGGCCCGCACCGGGCGCCGGCAGATCGGCTTCACCAAGGAAGAGGTGGCGCGCGGCGTGGCGCAGCGGCTCAAGGCGAATCCGTACTCCGACGTCGAGCCGGACGACCTGCTGCGCTTCGGGCTCATCCCCGAGCTGGTGGGGCGCCTGCCGGTCGCCGTGCCGCTCGACGCGCTTGATGAGGACGCCTTGGTGCGCATCCTGGTCGAGCCGAAGAACGCCGTCGTCAAGCAGTACCAGAAGCTGTTCGAGCTCGAAGAGGTGCGGCTGACGGTCGAGAAGGAGGCCCTGCGCGCCGTCGCCCAGAAGGCGATCAAGCGCGGCACCGGCGCCCGCGGCCTCCGCGCCATTCTCGAGGAGATGATGACGGAGATCATGTTCGAGCTGCCGAGCCGGGACGACGTGCGCGAGGTGTGCATCACCGCCGAGACCGTGCGCGAAGGCCGGAGCCCGCTGCTCGTGACCGAGCGCGTGCGACAGAAGAAAGAAGCCTGATCGTTCCTCGTTTCGTCGGCGCCTTCCCGCGCGCCGACGCCCCGCTCGACCCCCCGCTTCCCGAAATCGCCTTCCTCGGACGCTCCAACGTCGGCAAGTCGACGCTCCTGAACGCGCTCGTCGGACGCCGCATCGCCAAAGTCTCCGCGACGCCGGGGAAGACGACGGCGCTGACGGTATTTCAGGTCGATTTCGAAGCGCAGTTCTACTTTTTGGATCTGCCGGGGTACGGATATGCGCGGGCGAGCCACGGCCGGCGGACGGGGTTCCGGCGGCTCGTCGCCGGCGCGCTGGATCGCGAGCGGCTCGCCGGCGCCGTGTGGCTGCTCGACCTGCGCCACGACCCGTCGGCCGACGACCGCACGATGCAGGACGCCCTCGCCGCCGCCGGCACGCGCGTCCTTGCGGCGCTGACCAAGAGCGACAAGCTTCCGCGAGGGCAGCAGCGGCGCCGGGCGGAGGCCGTCCGGGCGCTGCTCAGCCTCGACGAGGATCAGGTGATCGTGACCAGCGCGCGGACGGGGGAGGGCGTCACGGAGCTCCGCGAAGCGATCGAAGCTTTGGTGAGGGACGCATGACGGACAGTCGGACGAGCCTGCCCCGAGCGCAGCGAGGGGGACGGTCGGACGGAACGGCGAGGGCGGTGTGGCTGCTGGCGGTCCTCGCTTGCCTGTCCGTCGGTCCGACTGTCCGACTGTCCGGCGCCCAAGATTCCCTCCCCATCGGCTTCGGCACGCTCAAACGCGACGACATCGTCGTGCGGCTCGCGACCGATCAGGTCGAGATCCAGGTGCTGCCGCTCGACGAGCAGGTGATCCGCCTGCTATTGCCGGATACGTACCGCTCGCTGAGCGACCTGATCACCTCCAAGCGGGCGCCGCTCGACGACGCCGCGCAGCGCGCCGGGGTCCGGCACCCCACCCTCGTGATGGTCACCTTCTACGGCCTGGTGCCGCAGGCGCGCTTCGCGCCCGAGGACATCAACCTCACGAGTCGCGGCCGGCTGTTCCGGCCCGTGGGGATCGTGCCGCTCTCCCCCTCGTGGAACGGGCAGCAGCTCGAGGCGCGCCAGCAGGCGGTGGCGCTGTATCTGTTCGACGAGGGGATCACGTTCCGCGAGCCCCTGACGGTCAGCTATGCGGGGCTCTCGAACGACGGATGGAGCCGCGGTGCCATGCGCGCGCTGGAGCGCGAGCGCGCCCGGGTGCTGGCCCGGGCGCAAGCCCGCCAGGGGCCATAGCCGCGACGCCCGCGCCGCGTTCGCTCCTCGACCTGCTGCTCGGCGTCGCGCTCGCCGGCGTCCTGGGCCTGCTCTGGTACCTGGGGGCGCGGCTGCTGCGCAGCGAGCGCGAACGCCGCCGCGCGACCGACGAGCTGAACCGCCGCCTCTCCGAGCTGTTCTCCCTGCAGGAGCTGTCCTACGTCCTGTCCGATTCCCTCGAGCTGGAGCGCATCGCCGACCAGGTCGTGCGCTTCGCGCTGCGGTTCCTCGAGGCCCGCGGCGCGCTGCTCGCCCTGGCCGGGTCGACCACGATGGCCGGCGACCTCTCGCCGCTGCGCGTGGCCGCGGCGATGGGTACGCTCGCCGACCTGAAGGACCACGCCGTCGCCCGGGACGACCCCGGCCTCCTCGCCCGATCCCTGACCGGCGAGAAGCTCGAGTTGGTGCGCAACTCCGGCGGTGGCCCGACCCGCCTGCTGCGGGATGTTGAGGCCGACTCGGCCGCCGCCGTGCCGCTGCACACCCACGGGGTCACGGTCGGGACGCTGCTCGTCGCCGACCCGCGCGCCGGCAGCTTCGCGCCCGAGGACGTCCGGCTGCTCTCCACGCTCGCCACGCACGCGGCCGTCGTGCTCGCCAACGCCCGGTTCTTCGAGCTCGTGCGCCAGGCGAAGGAAGAGTGGGAAACGGCGTTCGACGCGCTGAGCGAAGGCATGGCGGTCGTCGACGAAGACGGGCGCGTGCGGCGGGCCAATCGCGCGCTCGCGGCCCTGCTCGGCCGGTTCGTCGAGGTGGTGGTGGGCGAGCACCTGAGCCACGCCCTGTTCGGAGAGAGCCACGCGCTGACCGAGCTGCTCGAGGCCGCTCGCCACGGCGCGCGGCCCCCGCCGCTCGTGGCCCGCTCGGCGCCGCTCGGACGCATCCTGCGCGTGGCCGCTGCCCGCATGCCGGACCCCGGCCCCACCCGCAGCCTCGTGGTGCTCGTGGAGGACGTCACCGAGCAGCAGACGCTCGAGGCGCAGCTCATCCAGAGCGAGAAGCTCGCCGCGGTCGGCCAGCTGGTGTCCGGCGTCGCGCACGAGCTCAACAATCCGCTCACCTCGATCGCCGGGTTGTCGGAGTTCCTGCTCGAGCAGAAGGAGCTGGGCCCGAAGGATCGCAGCCATCTCAAGGTCATCCACGAGCAGGCGGACCGCGCCGGCCGCATCGTGCGGAATCTGCTGACGTTCGCCCGCAAGTCGCCGGACGAGCGCGCGCGCGTAGACGTGAACGACGTGGTGCAGCGCACGCTGCTGCTCATGAGCTACGACATGAAGCTCCAGGACGTCGATACGGACGTGGACCTCGCCGCCCTGCTCCCCGACGTCCTGGGCGACCGCCACGCCCTCCAGCAGGTCGTCCTCAACCTGCTCACCAACGCCGCCCACGCCGTCGCCGGCAACCCCGCGAGCCGGCCGCGCCGCATCGCCGTGCGCACGTGGTTCGACGGTCAGGTGCATCTGCGCCTCGCCGACACGGGGCCGGGGATTTCCGACGAGATCGCTCCGCAGGTGTTTACGCCGTTCTTCACCACCAAGGAGCCAGGCCAGGGCACCGGCCTGGGGCTGTCGATCAGTTACTCGATCATCGAGGCGCACGGCGGGCGGCTCGTGCTCGAGCGCCCGGCGAGCGCGGACGGCGGCGCGGCGTTCGTCATCACCCTGCCCCCGGCTCCCGCGGACACGCCCCGCGCGGCTGCCCCGGTCGCCACGGCCCCCGCCGCCACCGCTCCCGCCGAGCCCGCGACCGCGCCGCGCACGATCCTGCTCGTGGACGACGACCCGGCCGTGCGACGCGTGGTGCAGGCGCTGTTCGCGCGCGAGGGGCATCGGGTGGAAGTCGCTAAGAGCGCGCAGCACGCCCTGGAGCTGACCGGGACGCGGGCGTACGATCTGATTCTGGTCGATGCGCGCGCGGCGGCGCGCGGCCGCCTGCTGGTCGAGGAGATGCTCGCGCGCAAGAGCGCGTTGAAAGAGCGGATTCTGGTGGCGACCGGGGACGTGCGCCCCACCACGGACGAAACGCTGCGCCGCCTCGGCTTGCGCTACGTGCGCAAGCCTTTCAACCTCCGCGATCTGCGAGACGAAGCGGCGCGCGTCTGGGCCGCCATCGCGCTGTCGTAAGCTTCCGCCGGCCATCCGTAGCGACTGAGGTTCACGGCCCCGGCGCTGCCCGGCGCGAAGCGCACGCCTTCGCGCAGCAGCAGCGCGCGCTGGAACACCGCGCTGTGATCGTTCGCGGCGAGCGAGATGCGACCCGCGGCGTTGATCACGCGCCACCACGGCACGTCGCTATCCTCGGGCAGCGCGGACAGCGCCCACCCCACCGTGCGCGCGGCGCCGGGTCGGCCCGCCAGCCGCGCGACGAGTCCGTACGTCGCGACGCGTCCGCGCGGGATGTGGCGGACGATGCGGTAGATGCGATGGTAGAACGGGTTCACGATCGCTGGGGTTAGCATATCCGCAATACGTCGTCCAGCAAGCCCCCGTCACCTTGACAAAATAGCGCGAGCACGTCCTCGAGCGCGCGCCGCTCCCGGGGCCACGCGAACCGCCGCAGCGCCTCGGCGGGCGCCAGCCACTCGGCGCGATCGTGCTCGGCCGACACGCGCGCGTCGGCGTCGCCCGCCACGAACGCGGCGAACACCGGAATGAGCGCCACGTCGCCGGTGCGATGCTGGTAAAACGCCTCCACGCGGCTGGCGTTGTACAGGCGCAGCGGCGCGAGTCCCGTCTCCTCGCGCAGCTCGCGGAGCGCCGCCTGCTCGGGACGCTCACCGGGCTCCACGGAGCCGTGGACGGTCTCCCACGCGCCGGCGTTGCGGCCGCCGGGCCCGCGGCGCAGCACCAGCACCTCGGGGCGCTGGGGATCGCCGCGGAGCACGTACGCGTCGATGAAGCGAACGCGCGCGTCGATGGGAGGAGGACCGCTAGTGCCGGCGGCGGCCGAGC
>Ga0209376_1004346_pt1 | contig 12362 bp, 9 predicted proteins | sample GraSoiAngelo_134_FD_185891 | JGI IMG/M metagenome (GOLD analysis project Ga0209376, IMG submission 185891) | Grasslands soil microbial communities from the Angelo Coastal Reserve, California, USA - 14_0929_05_30cm (SPAdes) (version 2) | ecosystem: Environmental > Terrestrial > Soil > Grasslands ... | reverse complement strand
ACAGAGATCGTGCATTATAAGCGAAATACGGAGGCCGTTTTTTTAGATTACCTGACACTGAAGCAGAAAATCGGCCTGTGAGCACTTGCCAGAGCCGTCCCGTTTAGAGATGTTCTTATCGGGGGTCCAGTCCTGCTTTCGTCTGGATTCCGATAGAGGTATTCGGCAATGACAGACTTTTAGCTATTACGCAGCAAGCTGGGGCGAATTGACCTAAAGAAATTAGGATGAACGAAGCGGTTCTCTGCTGCGTGAAACGAGGAGATGAAAGAGGATTAGATGTCAATCGCACAAGAAGGATCCCGACGTATGGACGAGGGTAATTTTCCGCGACCTTATGAGGACGTCAGGCAGTGGCTCGACCTCGTGGAAGCGATGGGAGAGCTCAAGCATATCAAGGGCGCCGACTGGAATCTGGAAATCGGCGCGATGGCTGAGCTGATCTACCGGGAGCGTGGCGGCACCATCCCCGCGCTGCTGTTTGATCGCATCAAGGGATATCCGGAAGGTTTTCGCATACTTTTCGGACAGCATTGTTCGTATCGCCGGCTCGCGCTCGCCGCCGGATTGCCGATGGATAGCGTGGGTCTAAAGCTCGTCAGCCGCTTTAAAGAAAAGCTCAACATGCTTCAACCCATACCGCCGCGCATCGTCAAGAACGGCCCGATCCTCGAAAATAAGATGGCTGGCGACGAAATAGACCTCTTGAAGTTCCCCGTTCCCAAAGTCCACGAGCTGGACGGCGGGAGGTTCATCGGCACGGCGTGCATCGCCGTGACGCGTGACCCGGAAGACGGCTGGCTCAATCTCGGCACCTATCGAGCGATGGTCCACGACCGAAACTCGATGGGGCTTTTCATGTCGTCGGCCGGGAAGCATGGGCGCATGCACATGGAAAAATATTTCAAGCAGGGAAACCCTTGCCCCGTCGTCCTGTGCGTTGGCCAAGACCCGCTGCTGCTTTTGGCCGCCGGCAATCCCATCGAGCTTGGCTATTCCGAATACGATTATTGTGGCGGCATCAGGGGAAGACCATTCGAGCTCGTCGAAGGTGAAATAGCCGGCCTACCCTTTCCGGCCCACGCCGAAATCGCCATCGAGGGATTCCTTCATCCGGGAGACGTCAAGGCGGATGGGCCGTTCGGCGAGTGGCTCGGTTACTACGGTTCCAAGATGGAAGACACGCCCGTGCTTCGGGTCGAACGCGTCTACTACCGTAACGACCCTATTTTGTGTGTCGCGCGCCCCGGCCGGCCGCCAACGGATTACTCGCTCGCGAAGGGTATGATTCGTGCCGCTCAAGTGTGGGACCGGGTCGAAAAAACTGGGCTGCCCAACGTGAAGGGAGTTTGGTCTCTCGAATCCGGCATCGGCAGTCTCTTCAATGTGATCTCGATCAAACAAGCTTATCCTGGTCATTCGCGGCAAGCCCTCTTTCTAGCGTCTCAGGTCCTCGGCGGAGCCTATAACGGACGATTCGTGGTAGTCGTGGATGATGACATCGATCCCACCAGCGAGTTCAATGTCCTGTGGGCGATGGCGACCCGTTGCGATCCGGAGCAAGCCGTTGAAATCATCCGCCGCGCGGCGAGCGGCTCGCTGGACGCCTGCATTCCGCCGGAAAACAAGGGACACAGCTCGCGCTGCCTGATCGATGCCTGCATGCCCTACGAGCGGCGGCATCAATTCCCGCCCATCGCCGAGTCGAGCGAAGAGTTGAAAGACGAGATCCGCGCGAAATGGCGAGAGACGATCTATGGATAGATCGGTTCTTCGTAAGTTTAACGAAGTGGCCAAGACATCGTCCCTGCTTAACTCTGATGTCATTTCGACCGCAGGGAGAAATCTTAGATTCCTCGCTTTCGCTCGGAATGACAGTCGGATGCGCGCCACTCCAATACAGCGTTCTCTGAACAGCAGTAAACGTGCGAAAATTTTGCTCTTAGCATTTTTACTCCTTTTTCCGAACCGCCTTCTCGCCCAGGAGCCGCTGAGAGCGGGAACTATTTTCAGCGCGACTCAGGCGCCGCTCTGGGCCGCAAAGGAAGGGCATTACTTCGAGAAGTATGGAATCAAAAACCTCGAAGTGATCCAGTTTTCCGGCGGGCAGCCGGTCACGCGAGCCTTGATCGGCGGCGACATTCAGATCAGCACGACCGGAGGAGCCGCAGTGGTCAACGCCAGACTCAAAGGAGCGGATACCGTGATCATCGCCCGAACCGTGGGCGTGTTTCCCTATACGCTTTACGTCAGCAAGGAAATCCGCGGCGCGGCGGAGCTGAAGGGGAAAAAACTTGCGGTGAGCACAATCGGCGGGTCGGGCTACGTGGCCATGCAATACGCCCTGCGAAAGCTAGGATTGGACGCGGAGAAAGACGTCGCCATGTTGCAGGTGGGAGACTTCGGCACGCGTCTCGCGTCGCTAGCCTCGGGAACGGTCCAGGGCACCTTGCTCCTTCCTCCGTTTACGCTGCGAGCACGAGAACTCGGGTTAAGACCGCTCTATGATCTCGTCGGTAGCGGCATTCAATATCCCATCAACCAGATCACCACTCGGCAATCGTTCATTCAGTCACAGCGCGAAACCGTGAAGAATTTTCTCAAGGGTTTGGTTGCGGGGCTGGCACGATTTCGCACCGATCGTGAATTTGGCGTCAGAGTCTTGGGGAAGAACCTCCGCGAAACCGATCCAAAAATTCTCCAGGACACCTATGATTTTTGGCTGAAGGTTTTTCCCAAAGTTCCTTACCCGGGTCCTGAAGACGCCACGGTTTTTCTGGAGTTCATGCAAGTCAAAGAATCGCGGAACTGGAAAGATTTCGTCGATACGAGTCTCATGGAAGAACTGGAGCGTGAAGGTTTTCTCGCCAGCGTTTACAAGTGAAAATAATGTAGAAAGGAGTTTAACATGCTTCGACACGCTCAGCATGAACGGAAAAAATGTTGCAATGATTCAAGATTAATTCCGTTCGCCCTGAGCTTGTCGAAGGGTAAGCGGAGAGTTGTCGAACACGCGGTCATGACACATACTCCTGTCGCATTATTTCTGACCATAGTCCTCTTTTGCGGAGTCGCCCTTGCGCAAGACCTCACGAAAGCGAAACAAGAAGAACACATCGTCTTCTATACGTCATGGGGGCCGAGCGATGCGGACTACGTCATCAAAGCCTTCGAGAAAAAGTATCCGTTTTTAAGAGTCGAACTGGCGAGGAGCAGCAGCGAAAAAACATTGAATCGTCTTCTGACCGAACAGCGAGCCAACAGGTTTCTTGGCGACGTAGTCGCCATCAGCGGAATTCAGTCCGGAATCTTGAAAGAAAAAGGTGCGCTCGACCGCTACCAATCCAAGGAAGCGGTCAACTTTCCGACCGAGTGGCGAGACCCCGACGGATACGGAGTGGGCTTGCATCAGACGATCTACGTCATCGGCTATAACTCAAAGCTGGTTCCTGCCGACGCGGTTCCCAAAGGATACGAAGATCTGCTAAATCCTCGCTGGAAAAGGCAGCTTGCCTGGGATCCGGAAGAGTACTACCTGTTCGGCGCCCTGATGAAAGCCAGAGGAAAAGAAAAAGGGTTGGAGTTCTGGCGCCGGCTCGCGGAACAACAAGTCAACTTTAGAAAGGGCTATACCTTGATCACTGAGCTCCTGTCCGCGGGAGAATTTCCTGTGACAGTTTCGCTCTACCAGCACCGGGTAGATGAATACATTGATAAAGGCGCTCCGGTCCAGTGGGTGGCGCCGAATCCCCTCGTCGGCGGCGATCCAAACAGAATAGCGCTGCTCAAAAATGCGCCGCGGCCCAGTGCGGCGAAAATCTTTATCGACTTCATGCTCTCGGTCGAAGGGCAAAAACTCCTTCAGGATAGAGGACGAAGTCCGGGACGGATCGGCTTGGGATCTAAAAATCCTCGTTTGAAGGGGGCCAAAGTTTTCACCTTTCACGTCAACTCCGGAGAGTACGAGCAGCTCGGAAAGGAATTCAACAAAGTTTTCAAGGTTCAATAATATGGCATTAAAACTCTCTATGACCTGCGGTCCCTACGATCGCGCGCGGGCGCTGATCGACGGAACGGTCAAGCCGGAAGGAATCGATCTGGAAGTTTACGTTAATCCGGATCCAGGCCGGCAGACAAAAATCGAGGGCCGGGAATTCGACATCGCCGAGTTCTATTCCGGCCTTTATATCGCCGACCTGCACTACCAATCCCTCGGCTATACGGCCATTCCGATTTTCGTCAAACGGATGTTTCGTCATTCTTATATTTACATTAATAAGCGCGCGGGCATCCATTCCCCCGGCGATTTGAACGGCAAGCGAATCGGCATCCAAAACTGGTTGACGACGACCGCGGTTTGGGCTAGGGGCCTGCTCGAAGACGAGTACGGCCTCGACCAAAAATCCGTGACCTGGTTCACGGAACGGATGCGGGGCGTGGGAGAGTGGAAGCCTCCGGCCTGGCTCAAAATGGAGCTTATCCCCTCGGGCCGTACTCAGTTCGATCTGCTCGCCGCCGGCGAGATCGACGCCGGCATTACTACCGGAACCTGGGCGCCGAACGTTCACCCGAATATCGATTTTCTGTTTCCGAACTACGCCGAGTTGGAGCGGGATTATTTCAAACGCACGGGCTTTTTCCCCATCATGCACACCCTGCTGATTAAAACGGCGGTCTTGGAGAAAGATCCATGGGTCGCCATAAGCGTGTACAACGCCTGGCAAGAGTCGAAACGAAAATGCTACGAGTGGCTCGAATGGCAGCGCGTACATCAGACTTCGCTCTGGTACCGCGCTTTGTGGGAAGAAGAGCAGGCTGTCGCGGGTGCCGATTTTTACCTCTGGGGTTTTCACAAAACACGGCCCGAGGTGGATAAACTGCTCGAGTACTGCCATCGCCAAAGCCTTACGACACGCAAGTTCGACCCCGAGGAGATGTTTCATCCGAGCACCTTGGAGACTTAATACGTCACGATGGATCTTTTACCCGCTTTCCTTTTGCCTTTTTCCTTTTTACTTTCGCCTTGAACTGGCCATGATCACGCGCATCGCCGTTGGACGTCGAGAGCTTTTCGCCGGAGGCCACGAATTCCCCATCACCGGTCCTTACGAGAAGTTGGTCGGCAAAGTTTACGGTGAAGTCGATCCCAGGCATCGGCCGAACAAGATCATCGTCAACCTGGACAAAGCTCCGAGAAACAGGGGCGGCAGAGTCGAATACTGGAGCGATTTCTGTATTTTGAAACCGCTGGATATGGCGCGGGGCAATGGAAAGATGTTCTTCGACGCTCCCAATCGCGGCAGCAAGCGTATCGCTGCGTTTCTCAATGACGCACCTCAGAACAACGACCCCACCGCGATCGGAGATGCGGGCAATGGCTTTCTGATGCGCCAGGGCTATACCATCGTCTGGTGTGGCTGGCAGGGAGATCTGATGCCGGAGAAAAATTGGCTCGTAGCCGGCGTCCCGATTGCGACGAACAACGGAAGGGAAATCGTCCGCAAAGTTCGCACGGAAATCGTCGTTGATGAAAAAGAAATCAAATCTCAGCCGCTCAGTGGCGATGATCGCGTCAAGAGCTACGAAGCCGCGTCGCGCGACAAATTTCAAGCCTCACTTACTGTCCGGGAGAAGTCCTACAAACGACGTATTCTTGTTCCATTTTCTGAATGGGAATTCGCTTCAAGCGTGAAAGATTCGCGAACCGGCAACGAAATAATCAAGCCGAGCAGCAAAGATCTCTACCTTCGCTCAGGCTTCAAACCCGGCCACATTTACGAGTTTATCTATCCGGCGAAGAATCCTTTGGTATTGGGACTCGGTTTCGCTGTCGTTCGCGATTTGGTTTCTTTTCTGCGATACGAGATGAAAGACCGCGCTGGACGACCGAACCCGCTGGCGACGGGGAAGAAAACCACCGGCATCCGCTATGCCTACGGCTGGGGCCGCTCGCAAAGCGGAAGATTCCTCCGAGATTATGTCTACCACGGATTCAACGAAGACGAGGTGCACAGAAAAGTCTTCGATGCGATTGCCCCTCACGTGGCGGGCGGCGGAAGATTGTTTTTGAACTACGAATTTGCCCGGCCCGTCACTTCGTCGCAGCAACACACGAACCAACTCGATCCAGAGCTTTTCCCTTTCGCCTACAATGTATTGAAAGATCCGCAGACGGGAAGGCGCGACGGAATTCTCAAACGCCCCAAGACAGATCCGTATGTATTCCACACTCAAACTTCCACGGAATATTGGCAAAAGCGCGGTTGTCTCGCCCACACAGACGGGAAAGGCAAGGACGTGTCCATCCCGGAAAAAGTTCGAATCTACGTAATCGCCAGCGCGCAGCACAACAGTCCCTTCGGCTCCGAACCGGTGAAAGAAGACACTCAACAACTCGTCAACCCTTCGCCCGCGGGGGAGGTTCTCCGGGCGCTGATCGTCGCCATGGATCAATGGGTAACACAGGGGATTTTTCCGCCGCCGAGTCAATATCCAAAAGTGAATGATGGAACGTTAGTGCGACCTGACCGAAAGTCGACGGGGTTTCCGAAGATTCCCGGCGTCGGTTTCGCTGCCCTGCACAACCGCCAGCTTTTCTTGGATTACGGTCCGAGGATTCATCGTGGTCGGATGGATGTTCACCCTCCGAGGGAGATTCGCAATGGCGGATACAAAATCCTCGTGCCAAAGGTCGATGCCGACGGCAACGACATCGCAGGGATTCGTCTGCCTGCCATTCGCGTTCCCCTTGGCACCTACACTGGCTGGAACTTGCAGCGCCGAGGCTTAGCCGAAGATGAACTCAGCGGGCTCCTTGGCTCATATATTCCATTCGCGAAAACCAAAGCAGAGCGAAAGAAGTTAGGCGACCCTCGCCTGTCGCTTGAAGAGCGTTACAAAAACAAGGCGGACTACGCGTCGCAGATATCTCGGGCGGTAAGGATTCTGGTAGAACAGCGATATCTATTGCAGGAGGATGCCGAACGGATAATTTCAGAAGCGAAGCGGAAACGCGTTCTCTAAAATTGTCATTTGTTGCGCAAAAAGGAGCCTGGCATGTTCTACATCTTCTTCCTGTCGATCGCCTTACTCTTATTTCCAAGCGTCTCTTTCGGAGAAATCACCAAAATCATCATCGAGAAGAAAGCGCCTTTCGCCAATGGTTACGAATTTCCCGTCGCCGGCGCGTATGAAAAATTGGTTGGCAAGGCCTACGGAGAGCTCGATCCTAAAAGCCCTCTTAATAAGGTGATCGTCGATCTGGACAAGGCGCCTAAAAATTCCCGAGGCAGGGTGGAGTATTGGGCCGACATCTTCGTCCTGAAGCCGGTCGATTTGAGTCGCGGCAACGGCAAGATCTTTTACGACGCGCCCAACCGGGGCAGCAAGCGCATCCTCATGTTTCTCAACGACGCTCCGGAAAATAACGACCCATCTACTCTGAAAGACGCCGGCAACGGTTTTCTTATGCGCCAGGGTTACACCATCGTCTGGTCCGGCTGGCAGGGCGATCTCACGCCAGGAGAGGACTTTCTCACTATGGGCGTGCCGGTGGCAACTAAAAACGGCAAGGAGATTATCCGCGCGGTCCGGACCGAAATCGTCGTTACCAGAGAAGGAGTGATGTCACAGCCCTTAAGCGCAGACAACCGCGTGATGAGCTACGAAGCAGCAACCACGGACAAATCCCGAACATCGCTTACTGTGCGAGAGAAATCCTACGATCTTCGTACGTCCGTTCCAAGCTCCGAGTGGGAGTTTGCCTCCTGCAAAAAGGACAAAGAGACCGGCAAGGTCCAGCTGAAGCCAAGCACGAAAGATCTTTGCCTCCTTTCGGGGTTCAAACCTGGACACATCTACGAGTTCATCTATCCAGCAAAAAATCCGCTCGTTCTCGGTTTGGGTTTTGCCGCAGTGCGAGATCTCGTTTCTTTTCTCCGCTATAAACTCAAGGATGAGGCCGGGAACCCCAACCCTCTTGCCCTGACTTCAAGAGAGACCGGTATCAAAAAGGCCTATGCCTGGGGCCGCTCGCAAAGTGGCCGATTTCTGCGCGACCTTGTCTATCACGGCTTCAATGAGGACGATTCGCATAGGCAAGTCTTTGAGGCGGTCTCTCCGCATGCCGCTGGTGGAGGCAGATTGTTTTTAAATTACGAGTTTGCCCGCCCCGTTACCTCTGCGCAACAGCACACCAACCAGCTTGACCCCGAGCTCTTCCCCTTTGCCTACAACGTCTTGAAAGATCCCCAAACCGGCAGAGAAGATGGAATACTGAAGCGGCCAAAGACAGACCCGTATATCGTTCATACGCAAACCGGGACGGAGTACTGGCAAAAGCGAGGCAGTCTGGCGCACACGGACGGCAAGGGAAACGACCTTTCGATACCTAAGAATGTGCGCATCTACTTCGTTGCGAGCGCGCAGCATAATACTCCCTTTGGCTCCATACCGGAAAAAGGCGAGTGCCAGCAGCTTGCGAACCCGATGCCGATTGGCGATGCGCTGCGCGCGCTGATCGTCGCAATGGACCGTTGGGCCACTGATGGAACGCCGGCGCCACTCAGCCAGATTCCGCGTGTCGGCGACGGAACTTTGGTAACTTCCAACCTGAAGAGTACTGGGTTCCCTGAAATCCCTGGAGTCCGCTACAACGCTCTCTACAATCGCCAGGTTTTTCTAGACTACGGTCGGAATTTGCTTCACGGGCAAATCGATACCCATCCGCCAAGACCCGTTAAAGACGGCGAATTTAAGATCCTAGTGCCAAAGGTAGACGCGGATGGTAACGACGTTGCGGGCGTCCGGCTTCCGGCAATCCGTGTTCCTGTGGCGACTTACACGGGCTGGAATCTCCAGCGCAAAGGGCTTGCCGAAGATGAGTTGTGCGGGCTGCTTGGTTCCTACATCCCGTTGCCAAAAACCAAGGAGGAAAGGGAAAAGAGCGGCGATCCGCGATTGTCGATCGAAGAGCGTTACAAAGATCAGGCTGACTACGTGCAGAAGCTGAGCCGGACCGCAAGAACTTTGATGGATGAAAGATTTTTGCTTCCCGAAGACGCGGAGCGGATCATTGACGAGGCAAAGAAGCACTCGTTCTTTGCAGAGCGGAAATCACAATAGAATGGCCAAGGCAGGCACGCTATCTTCCGCTGCTTTGAGCCGAGACGCGATGCTCCTGGCGCTCACGTGGGCGGCCGGCAGCGTCGATGCGATAAGCTATCTGGGACTCGGTCAGGTCTTCACGGCGATGATGACCGGAAACACGGTCCTACTCGGTCTAGCTCTGGCGCAGAGAGAGATACTGGCGGCGTTGAGATCTATCCTTGCATTGATAGGTTTTGGTATCGGCGTTTTTGTCGGTGCTATAATCGTCGAGCGCGAGTCGAAACAAACGGACTGGCCTCCTCCGGTAACGGCAGCGCTGGCCCTCGAAACAGTCATTCTCGCCATCTTCTCCGTGACCTACTATTTGAGCGGTACCGTACACGCGGCGGAGGTTACCTATTTCCTAATTGTCCTGTTAGCCCTTGCCATGGGGATTCAATCCGCTGCGGTGCGCCGTCTCCGCGTGCCGGGAATTGCGACGACTTACCTCACCGGGACAATAACAAGCCTTATGGTCGACCTCGTAGGCTGGCTCCGCTGGATCGGGGCGCCGCCCCCGGTTAAACAACCTGGCGCTCGCAACAACGTCGAGGCGTCACGCACTATACCTTGGGAGCAACGCGTCGGTCTGCTGGCGGCCGTGGTGAGCCTCTACTGCTTTGGCGCGCTGTCCGCTAGCATTCTAGAAATACATTCGTCGCGGCTGGCCGCCTTATTGCCGCTGGCCGCGCTTCTCCTGGTCGTGGTGAACGCTTTTATTCGTGAGCGACACCAGCAGCAAGGCTCTAAGTGATTTTAGATTTTCGATACTTCGACTAGGGCTCAGTAAAGGTTTTAGATTGGATTGCACGCCTGTCCTGCTCCGATTTCCCTGCTCCGTGCTCCATGCTCTTTGCTCCGTTGCCTATCGCTGTTCGTACAGCTTTTTGATGAATCCGCTCTTGTCCAACTCGGCGATGAAGCTCGGGTCCATGAACTCTTCGGGCTTGCGGCTGCGGATTTCCGGCTTCGTTTGTGCAACGTAATCGTACGTGGCCTCCAGCCCCTTCATGATCGGATAGGGCACGGAGATGAAAAAATCCTTGAAGATTTCGTAAGACCCTTCCAGGAGTTCCCGGTCGTCCATCCGCAGGTACTTGCTCAATACTTTCATACTAAAATCTTTGTGGGTCTTCAAATAAGCGATGCCTTCGACGTGAGACCGGATCATTCGCGTCACCGTCTCGCGGTCGTCCTGGATATTTTTCCGCCGCGTGACTACGGACATCGAAGGATAAACCACCTCTTTTCGCGCATCGAATAATAGTCGAAACCCCATTCGCTGTCCCTGAGCGTCAACCGGATAAGAAACATCCGCGGCATCCACGACCCCCGAAGCGAGTGCTTGCAGCCGCTCCTGCGGCGTGCCGATGGAGATCCAAAGAACATCGCGATTGGGGTCCATGCCATGCTTGCGAATAATGTATTTAAAGAGAAAATCTCCCAGCGAGCCTAAGCTCGAGGTTGCGATTTTTTTTCCTTTCAGATCTTCCGGCTTTTTGATTTCCTGCTTGACTAGCAATGTGCTCTGAACACCCGGCACAGTGTGAGCAATATTGATGAGATCAGCGCCGCCCAAATCCGCCAGCATAACGGTCGGAAGCGCGACCGGCGCGGCAAAGAGGCTACCGCCAAGAATCGCTGTCGACGTTTGACCCGAACCTTTAACCAAAATCAACTGAACATCAAGCCCGTTCTTCTCGTAAATCTTCGCGTCTTTGGCGATCCAGGGAATCCAATTGGACGCGGATAAGGACGTTACTCCCCAGCTGATCTTCTTCAGCGGCTTGTCCTGCGCCTGCGTGGGCGAGACCGAGACCGCTGACCAGACGAAAATCGCGAAAAAGAATCTAACGAATATTTTCATTATGGATTTCCCCTCTCCAATAAGGGCACAGCATGCCATACCTATTCTTGTTAACGATTTTCTTCTTAGCGCCTGCTGGCAAATGATTTCGTAAAACCGCTATCGTCGATCTTTTTCAGAAAACTATTGTCGTAAAATTCTTCCGGGCTCGCGGTCGCCGCTTTGGGCTGGCGGACGGCCAAAAACTGCAGCACCGAGCGCACGCCGGCAGCGCTGGCGTAAGGCATGACCGGTGACAGCTCCGCGTAGTAATCATAGCCCTCTTCGGCGCGGGCACGATCCGTCATCTTCAAAAATTTCATAATTGCGGGGAGTGCCTTTTCTTTTTGCGTTCTAAAGTAATGCAGCGCCTCTATATAGCCCTTGAGAAAATTTTCCACCAGCAGCGGATGGCTCTTGATATAGGGCGTCATACCGGCAATAGAGTTCCCCGCGTATTCGATGTCGATCTTTCTCAAGTCAGCCAGCTCGCGAAATCCGGCCTGCTTTGCTATGCCGTTAAACGGCGGGGCGAGAACCGTCGCGGCGACCGAACCCCGCATTAAAGCATTTAGCCTTCCCTGCTGGCTCTCCGCCACTGAGATGAAGATCACATCTCTATCCGGCTCCAGTCCTGATCTACGCAAGTACAGTCGCAGCGCGCTATCGGCAGAGGCGCCCGGCCGCGTACCGGTAACGATCTTTCCCTTGAGATCGTGGAATGTCTTGACTTCCGGCGCGGCAAAAACGCTGTAATCGAGTTTGTTCGATTGAACTGACAACATGACGATATCAATACCGCCCAGCCGCGCGCTGATCGTCGCCGTCGAACCCGCGGCCAAAAATTGAACTGAATTGGAAGTCACCGCCGCCAGTGAGTTCATTCCGCCGCCGAAATAGATCGGCTCAATGTCGAGACCATGCTTCGAAAATAGACCGGCCTCCTGGCCGATGGGAATGATACTGGAATTGACGGAAATCGAACCGAGAGCGACACGGACCTTTTCTTTCGCTGTTTGGGTGTTGCCTGCGTGCGCACTCACAAACACAACGAACGCAAGCACAAAGCCAAAAACGGACTTTCTAGGAGCGGCACCGACACGAGCTTCAACTAATTCCGTGCCACTTCGAAATAACGGATTATTTTGTTGAATCATCGCAAACCTCAAACCGTCCGACGAGAATCGGCCATCAGCTCATGTCACCAGCGGTCGCGTCCCGATTTCACCTGCGCCGCGGAAAATTCCTTTTTTCGTCTAAAAGTACCTCGATGGCTTTGTCTGCCCCGATGCGTCCTCCTCTCAAAAAGAGTTTTCGATCAGGCGTGAAGAACGAGCAAATCTTATTTGAGCCCCTACGCCTTGGCAAG
>Ga0209376_1004345_pt1 | contig 12367 bp, 7 predicted proteins | sample GraSoiAngelo_134_FD_185891 | JGI IMG/M metagenome (GOLD analysis project Ga0209376, IMG submission 185891) | Grasslands soil microbial communities from the Angelo Coastal Reserve, California, USA - 14_0929_05_30cm (SPAdes) (version 2) | ecosystem: Environmental > Terrestrial > Soil > Grasslands ... | reverse complement strand
GATCCCGAGGCGTTGCAACGAACCTACGTAGATACCTCGCGAAGAAGGCCGTCTACGTCGTCGTTACGGTGTGGCTCATTGCGTCCCTGAACTTCTTCATCGTCCAGGTGTTGCCCGGCGACCCGACGCGCGTCTTGCTCCCGCGGGGCTCGTCCAATGTGACGCAAGGCGGAAGCGATTTGCGGGCGCAGCTCATCCGCCAATGGGGTCTCGACCAGCCCATTACCACGCGATACGTGATATACTTCGCAAACTTGGCGCAGGGGAACCTTGGGACGACCATCACCTACCAAAAGGGTGGGTTCCCCGTCGCGGGAGTCATCGCGCCTCGACTTTCGACCACGCTCGTCCTCGTCGGCCTCGCGACCGCGGCAACGATGTGGCTCGGGATCGTCCTCGGGCGAATCTCGGGATGGCGACGGGGTCGTCGCGTCGACGTCGCGATCACGATGGGGACACTCGTCGGCTATTCGATGCCTTCGTTCTGGGTGTCGTTGATGCTGATCTTCGCCTTGGCGTATATCGTCCCCATCTTCCCCGCGTACGGCATCCAGTCGAGAGACGCCTCGACCTTCAATCCGATCACGCAGGTGCTCGACCAGCTGTATCATTATTTCCTGCCCGTGCTCACGTTCGTCATCACGAACGTCGCGTGGTTCTCGCTCACCTTGCGGAACTCCCTGACGGACACGCTGCCCGAAGACTACATGCTCACCGCGATGGCCAAGGGACTCACCCAGAAGCAGCAACTCCGAAAACACGCGATGCCGAACGCCCGACTTCCCGTCCTCACCGCGTCGGCCCTCTACTTCGGCTGGGTCGTAAGCGGCGCGATCGTGATCGAGGAAGTGTTCAACATTCCGGGTCTCGGTCAGCTCACGTGGGACGCCACTCGGGTTCGAGATTTTCCTCTCTTGTCCGGCGTGTTCCTCGTGGCCACCCTGGGCGTCGTCGTCGCAAATGCCGTCGCGGACGTCCTGTACCTGTACCTCGATCCACGCGTCCGGGAGGCGTGAGACCCTGGCGACGATTGTCTCCGAGGCGAGCCGGCGGGCCACAGCGCTCCGCGAACGCGCGACGTTCGATCTGATGCGATTCCGGAAGTTCCTGCTTCTTCTCCTCCATGACAAACTCGCGGCGGCGGGCCTCGTGATCATCGCGGCCTTCATCTTCATCTCGATCGCCGCGCCACTACTCGTCGGACCATACCCGACTCAGTTCGACCGCACCAAGGCGATGCAACCTCCCTCAAATGCCCATCCCTTCGGGACGGACTGGCAGGGATTCGATGTCCTGAAGCTCGTCGTCTACGGCGGTCGAGTCTCAATCTTGATTGGATTCATTTCGTCCATCGTGGCCATGCTCCTCGGGACCACCGTCGGGCTCGTGGCCGGGTATTACGGCCGCGTGACGGATCAGCTGCTCTCCCGGGCGACGGACTTCTTCCTCGTCATCCCTTGGCTGCCGTTCGTCCTCATCCTCGTCGCAATCTTGGGGAGCAGTCTCGCGACGATTATCTTCGCGATCGCGATCGTGAGCTGGCCCACGACGGCGCGGATCATCCGTGCTCAGGTGCTGACCGTGAAGGAACGGCAGTTCATCGAGCGAGCACGAGCCGTGGGGTCGGGAAACGGATTCATCCTCCGCAAGCACATCCTACCGAATGTCATGCCGCTCGTCTGGGCGGAAGCAGTATTGACGATCTCCAGCGCGGTATTCACCGAAGCGTTCCTGTCGTTTTTCGGCCTCGGATGGAGAGGTCCCGGCGCGGTCGAAAGCTGGGGTCAAATCGCAAACGAGGCGTATGTGAACTCGGCCCTCCTCCGTGGGCTTTGGCTGTACTTTGCGCCGCCCGGGATTTTTATCACGCTCGTCGTTCTCGGATTCGCGATGCTCGGGTACGGATTGGAGGAAGTTCTGAACCCGGCGCTCAAGCGGCGGGTGTAAGCGGTTCTTGGATCTCGTCCGAGCTCGGTCGCCCAGTGCGAAAACCACATACGAACCGAGACGTTCCAGGCGGTCAGAGCATGGTTTCAGCGGACATCCTCGTCATCGGCGCAGGACACAACGGCCTGGTCGCTGCGAACTACCTCGCTAAGGCGGGACTCCGCGTGCTCGTTGTGGAGCGGTCGAATCGCATTGGGGGCGCGTGCGTCACGGACGAGATCGCGCCGGGATTCAAGGTCAGTGCCGCCGCCTACGTGTCGGGGCTCTTCCGACCGCAGATCATCGAAGACCTCGAGCTCGCGAAGTTCGGGCTGAGACAGGTCGCCTTCGATCCGCAGGGCTTCTGCCCCTTCCCCGATCGAAAACATCTCATGCTCTGGTCCGACGGGGAGAAGACCGCGAAGGAAATCGCGAAGTTCTCGAAGAAAGACGCCGCCGCGTACCCGGCGTACGAGGCGATGTGGGCCGAGGTCTACGATATCGTCGAGCCGATGCTGCTCGCCCCGCCGGTCCCGATCGCCGAACTTGTCTCGCTCCTGCGTGGCCCGGAGGCGGAGGACCTCCTGCGGCGCCTCCTCTTCTACAGCGCCGAAGAACTCCTCGACGAGTACTTCGAGTCGGACGAGGTGAAGGCCGCCTTCGCGAACGAGAGCGTGATCGGCCATTTCTCCGGCCCGTCGGCCCCGGGAACCGCGTTCACCCTCGCGCACAACCTCCTCGGGAACATCGACGGCCAGGTCGGCGGGTGGGGGCTCGTCCTCGGCGGGATGGGCGCCCTGCCGGACGCGCTCGCGGCAGCTGCGCGGACCCGTGGCGTCGAGATCCTCCTCCGGTCCCCCGTGGAACGGATCCGGGTCCGAGATGGACGCGCGGTCGGGGTGCAGCTCGAAGGAGGGCGAACGATCGACGCGAAGGCCGTCGTCTCCACCGCGGATCCGAAGCGCACGTTCCTCCGGATGTTGGAACCGGAGCAACTGCCCACGGAGTTCCGACGTTCTGTCAACGCCATCAAGATGCATGGGGCCGCAATGAAAGTCAACTGCGCGCTCTCCGAGCTCCCCCGTTGGAACGCGGCCGAGGGGACGCCGGGTCCGCAACATCGCGGAAGCACCTACCTCGGACCGTCGATCGAGTACGTCGAAGACGCGTTTCTCGATGCGAAGTACGGCCGGCCCTCCGAGCACCCGTGGCTGGAGGTCGTCACGCAGAGCGTCCTCGACCCGTCTGTCGCGCCGCCGGGGAAACATACGCTGTCGATCTACGTGCAATATAGCCCATACCACCTCGCGTCCGGCTCCTGGGACGACCTCAAGGAGCCGTACGGGGACCGCGTCGTCGACACGCTCGCCGAATATGCGCCCAACGTCTCGAAGGCCATCCTCGCTCGCGACGTCATCACGCCCCTCGACCTCGAGCGTCGGTTCGGCCTGACGGAAGCGCACCAATCCCATGGGGACATGGGACCGGACCAGTTCTTCTCCTTCCGCCCGGTGCCCGGGTGGTCGAACTATCGCACGCCTGTCCCGGGACTCTATCTGTGCGGCGCGGGCACCCATCCCGGAGGCGGGGTGAGCGGCGCTCCCGGGTACAACGGGGCCCACGCGCTCCTCGAGGACTGGCCGGGGCTCAAGGTCCCCTAGGTGGCGGAACGCCTCCGCCGGAATCGCTTGATCACCCGCAACGGATAAGCGAGGAACCGCTGGCCCTGCACGGACGCCCTCCGAGAGATCGCCTCTGCGGACAGGAAGGCGTCCTTCAGCTCAACGAGCTCTTTCCGCGGCGAGAAGAACGCATAGACAGGAATCCCGACCGCGAGGAGGACGAGCGAGATCCCGATCAACCGCGGCGCGACGAGTCCCATGAGGACGACGGAGAAGAACATTCCGACCACCGGGATGGCAATCTTCCAGCGGAGTCCGCTCGAAAGCCGCGGGTGCATCCGCTCCAGGAAGATCGTGGCGAGGCAGGTCGCGAAGTAGACGAATGCGAGGAGGAACACGGCGGAGCTGATCAGGTCGGACAGGCCGCCGAGCAGGCTCGCGACATAGGCGGTGATGCAGAGGATGATCAGTCCGAGATACGGTGTGTGGAACCGCTTTTGTTTCTTACTGAACGCCTGGGGAAGAAGGCCGTCGATCGCCATGGCGTAGGCCAACCGTGAGGTGCCGACGGTCCCGGATTCGTCGGCGCCGGTGATCGACAACAGCGCGCCCACGCCGACGACGAGCACGATCGCGGATGTCAATAGGGCGGGCGAACCGAAGGTCGCGCGCGCGGCGTCGATGAGAGGACTGCTCGACGCGCCGAGGGCAGGCCCGCCGACCGTGCCAATGACGACGAAGTTCGTGAGGAAGTAGAAGGCGATCACGATCATCATGCCCGTGAGGATCGCCTTCGGGATCGTCTTCCTCGGTTCGATTACCTCATCCGTCGGCAAGGTCGAGAGCTCGAATCCCGCGTACGCCCAGAAGATCAGGACGAGCGCCCGGCCGAACGCGGAGATGTCGCCCGTGAAGAACGGGATCAGGTTTCCGGCGAATTGGCCCGGCTGAAGGGCCACGAAGGCGATTCCACCGAGGACGATGAGGATCAGCGGGGACAGCTTTGCCACCGTCAAGACGTCGTTCACGCGTCCAGCGGCTTTGACTCCGATGAGGTTCGTCCCGAGGATGATGGCGATGAAGACCGCCTTCAGGAGAGCCTTGCCCAGGTCGTCGATCCCCGGGTCGAGCGACACGAAGTACTGGGTGAACGCGACCGGGAAGACCGCGAGGGAGAACCACTCCGCGAGCAGGAGGCCCCAACCGACGATGAAACCGGGGAACGGACCGGCGACCGCCTTCACGTACGCGTAGGGACCGCCGACTTTCGGCAAGATCATGACGCAATAGGCGAAGGACAGGGCGATCACCATCGCCATCGCCCCTGCCAAGATCCACGCCAGCAGGGACGCGGGGCCGATCAGGCGAGCTCCGATCGCGGTCGCGACGTACACGTCGGCCCCGATGATCGACCCGACGACGAGGCTCGTCACGTCGAACGTGTTCAGTTTGGCCGCCGCGCCGATGCCCTTGCCGTCTCCGCGCGGCCGCATCGCGCGGCAAACGCATGAAGCCTAAATACGGGCTTGCGACGCGCGTGGCGGTGCGCGACCGCGAGTGGCCCGTTGGGATACCTGGACCGTGGGTTTTGCGGTCGACCCGGAGTCCCACTCCGCGACGGTTCGATCCGCCAATTCCGGTTTGGGCGCGGCCGCCACACTCCATGGACGTTCGTCGCCTGGCCTCCTCAGAATCGAATTCTGAATCCGTTCCTCGCGGTGGTTATCACGAAAGATTTTGAACGAACCAAGTATTTAAAGCGGGCCTCCCGTGGGCAATCGTTCTGAATGGCGAACTCGTTCCGAGAGGACTCGGAAGGAGTCGCGTCCACAGTCGCGACTCTCTTTGCTCTCCTTGCGGCAACGCTCTTCATCCAGGCGGCAGTCATCTCCGTGATTCCCGCGCGACAGTACGATGCGGAACACACGACCTCCGTCCAGGCCCTTCAGGCGCTCGACTACATCCGGTACGCGGCGGTCGGCGCAGCGGTCCCGGGCGGCCAGTTCTCCGTCACGATCCCGCTCGGCACCCCGTCCGCTTCCGCCTTCGGGACCGCCAGCGATGGATCCCTTCAATTCAACACCGGGACCGTGGCGCCCGCGAACATCTCCATGCAATACGTGCCCACGATCCACGACAGCCGGATCACGAAGGTGGACCAGGACGTCGTCCTCGCGATCGACAGCTCCGGTTCGATGACCACGAACGATCCCGGTCGGCTGAGGATCCAGGCCGCCAAGGACTACATCGGGCGTCTCACCCGTCCGGACCGGGTCGCCAGCGTGGACTTCGACAGCGCCGCGCATCTCACGTTGGAGAACGTGGGCGGGGCGGCGCATCATCTCTATTCCGCGTATAATAACGGAATCCCGGACTACAGCGGCGCCCAGACCGATCTCAACTCAATCGACTCGGCCGGGACGACGAATTTCGGGGCCGCGCTCTTCGTGGCGAACAATGAGCTCATCAGCTACGGCCTCCGAAATCATGCGTGGGCGATCATCCTCCTGACGGACGGCCAGAACACCTGCTGCCCGAACCAGGCCGCCGGCGACGCGCAGGCCCGCCTCGAGGCGGCACGGGCGAAGGCGAACAACATCACGGTCTACACGATCGGACTCGGGCCCGGCGCCGATGGGGCGCTCCTCCAGGAGATCGCCACGACGACGGGCGGCACGTACTACGCGGCGCCGACCGCGGACTCGATCAAGTTCATCTACCTCGAGATCGCGAACCACTACTCGGGATCGGTCTCGTGCGGCACCCTCGTGACGGCGAGCTCGATGAGCGGATCCTTGACCCTCAACCGCGGGAACCGCCAGTATCCGGACCAGACGATGAGCTTGGAGGCGGGCGGGGTCACCCTGACGCAATCGGGCGGAGCGGTCATCCATCAGGGGATTCCGTTCGAATACACCCCACACGAAATCGGTACGGGCAGCTTCCGGGTCTCGCTCCTCACGTTTGTGGGAGCCCCGTTCCAGGCCGCGGGTTCGGATTATGCGTTCATCAACGCCCAATTCCTCTACGCGAACACGAACACGCAGACGATCATCCGACCGGACCTCGGCGAACAGGCCGTCGAGGTGGGCAACACCTCTGCGTACGTGCAGTACTGGGCCGGCCAAGGAGCGGCGACGCCAGGCGCAGCGGCGGCCGTGCGGCAGCCCTTGAACCAAGCCCAAGGGCGTCTCCAGTGGGGCGCCGTGAATGCGAGCGCCGGGAAGCTGTCTCTCGCGAAGTTCAACGTGGACAGCGCCCAGTCCCAGCTGTCGTCCGCGATCACGGTGACGAATCAGCAGGTCGCGGCGGGAAACATGCAGTCGTGGCTCGGGAAATCCATTAACGACCAGATCTTCTTCATCTCCTGTCTCCTCACTCAATGGGTGAACTGGTACGACGGGATCACGTTGACGATCCAGAGCCCGAGCGCCGCGGCATGGGCGTTGTGGTTCAAGGATGCGTTCCGGGCGACGGGTGCCCTGACCACGTACGGCATTTCCGGGAACACGGTCGTCCTCACCGTCAACGCCGTGGACACGTTCATCGTCGATGAGCGCGTGATTCAGCTGACCACCAGTTGAAACGCGCCGTCGACCGGAATACAAATCTCATCGACGGCTTTGCACTTCGCCGAAGACACTCTTGGCGGAATCGTTCGGCGGAGCGACTAAGTCGGTCTCTCGATGATCGTCGCGAGGCCCATCCCGAATCCGATGCACAGCGTGGCGAGGCCGTAGCGGAGGTCTTGCCGCTCCATTTCGTGGAGCATGGTCGTGATCAGCCGGGCGCCGCTCATTCCGAGCGGGTGGCCGAGCGCGATCGCCCCCCCGTTCACGTTCAGCTTCGCGTCCTCGAAGCCAATCGTGTCGCGGGTCGCAATCGGAACCGAGGCGAAGGCTTCGTTGACCTCCCAGATGTCGATGTCGTCGACCTTCAGGTCGGCGCGCCCCAGGGCCTTCCGGATGGCGGGAATCGTCCCATCGAGCATGATCGTCGGGTTCGTCCCCGCGACGCCCGTGGAGACGAACCGTGCGCGGGGTTCCAGCTTCAGTTCCCGGGCCTTTTCCGGCGTCGTCACCAGGATCCCGCACGCGCCGTCGTTGATGCCGCTCGAGTTGCCCGCCGTGATGCGGCCATCGGGCTTGAACGCAGGTGGCAGGGACGCGAGCTTCTCCAGAGAGGTGGTCCGGCGCGGGTGTTCATCGGCATCGAACATCCGCTTGTTGCCGCTCTCGTCGAACACGGGGACGGGCTCGATCTCCTTCTTGAAACGGCCTTCATCGATCGCCCGAATCGCCTTGCGATGGGACCAAAGGGAGAACTCGTCCATCTGCTCCCGGGTGACCTTGTACTTGTCCGCGACGAGGTCGGCGGAGATGCCCTGCTGCACGATCTCGTATTTCTCGAGCAGCTTCGGGCTCAGCGCTCCCGCGTCGGAGCCCAGCGGGACGCGGGACATCACCTCGACGCCACCCGCGATGACGACGTCGTTCTGGCCCGTCAGGACTTCCATCGCGGCGAAGTTGAACGCCTGCAATCCGGACGCGCACATCCGATTCACGCTCGTGCCGGGCACGGACTCCGGGAACCCAGCGATGAGGGGCGCCAAGCGCGCGATGTTCAGCCCTTGCTCATCGACCTGGGTGACGCAGCCGAGCACGACATCCTCGACGATCTTAGGCTCGATGCCCGTCCGGTCCGCGAGGGCTCGAAGGACGAACGCGGCCAGGTCGTCCGGCCGCCAGTCCTTGAGCGAACCGCCGCGCTTCCCAATCGGGGTCCGAACGGCTCCGACGATCACGGCCTCGGGCATCTTCCTTGGTCGACATCATGGGACGGGTCCGATAAGAACGTTGGCCAGTGAGACTCCCCCACACGATTTATGGTCCCGTCTGCAAGATTAGGTCACGTGGCACATAGTTGCGCGAGATGTCTCGTCGATTTCCCGGCCCGCGAAGGTGGCCGCAGGCGAATCTGGTGCCGCATTGATCGGTTCTACGTGTGCGCTCGGTGTTGGCGGCGCGAATGCGGAGGGGGCCACGGAGAGCGGTACGAACAGGCCGTCGGGTGGGGCGCGGCTGCCCCTGCTACCCTGTTCGCGATCACCGCCTTGGTCGTCGGGCCGATCGTAATCGCGTTTGTGGCGGGACGGACTTCGGCCGCCTCCGAGGTCTTTGCGATTACCGCGAGCGCCGCAGTCGCCCTGGTGTGGGGACTCTTCTTCGCAGCGGAGGTCCGTCGATCGCGCCTGCACGCGTCCGCGGTGCAAGGCCGGCCGACGTCGGAACCCGTTGTTGACCTCGGTCGGCAAGAGGAACCGATCCGGTGGGAACCAAACGTTGCACGGCCTTCAATCCACAACTGGACTCGACTTGCCGGCCTCCTTGCTTTCGGGTTGGGGGGGTCTGGGTTCTTCCTCCTCGTCGGGTCTCCCTCGGACCCCGTAAGCTATCTTCCGGCTGCGCTAATTTTCGACATCGCCGTCCTCATCCCACTCACTGTTGCGTCATACTCTACGCTTGTGCCGTTCGTCACGCCCTCCCGAATCGCCATCGCCAAGGATGGCGTTCATTTCTGGTATGACTCGCCGTACGTCCGATATGTGATGGCGTTGTTCGTGCCATGGGAGGGAGTGACTGCTGTCCGGTTCGATCCGGACACAGAAGAATGGGTTTTCGTCCGGAGATCTGAGGAAAGAGTGCCTTTTGGCGTCCTCTCAAGGTCCAACCTAAATGCGCTCCTCCGGGAGTGGCACCGAGCGCGCTCGAGGAACGAATCGAGCCCGGAAGAGACGTAGTGCCGAATCTTCAAGCCCGCGTGGGCTTTCCAGTCGCGATGCCCGCCGCCTTAGAGGGAGTGACGGTTCTCGATTTCACCCGACTCCTCCCGGGTCCGTTCTGCACCCAGCTCCTCTGCAATCTCGGGGCCGACGTGATCAAGGTGGAGGACCCGCAGCTCGGCGACTACATGCGCGCGGTGCCGCCCATCGTGCACGACGTATCGTATCCCTTCGCCATGGTGAACCGAGGGAAACGTTCCCTCGCCGTCGACTTGAAAACCTCCGAAGGACAGGAAATCCTCCGTCGGCTCGTGGGTCGCGCCGACATCATCGTCGAGCAGTTCCGCCCCGGCGTCATGGCCCGCCTCGGCGCCGACTACGACGGTCTCGCGATGTGGAACCCGAAACTGATCTATTGTTCCTTCTCCGGATACGGCCAGAACGGTCCCTACAAGGACCTCCCGGGGCACGACATCAATTTCGAAGCGCTCGCGGGCATCCTGTCCGTCACGCGGAATCGCGACGAACGGCGACCCGCGGTCCCCGGCGTGCCCATCACGGACTTGGCCGGCGGCTTCAACGCGGCGGTGGCGATCCTCGCCTCGCTCCGGACTCGAGACCGGACCGGCCGCGGCGAGTTCATCGACGTTTCGATCTACGACACCGCCGTGACCCTGCTGGTCCTGGGGCTCGCGCGGTATCTCGCGACGGGCGAGGAGCCGATGCCCGGGGAGACCCTCCTCACCGGTTCGTTCCCCTTTTACAGCCTCTACGAGACGAAGGACGGCCAATGGCTCTCCGTCGCCACGGTCGAGCCGAAATTCTGGGAACGGATGTGCGAACTCATCGGGGCTCCGGAACTCACCGGAAAGCAGTTCGCCGAACCGCCCGAGCGCCCGGCCATCGCAGAAACACTCGCCGCGAGGTTTCGCGAGCGGACGCTCGCGGAATGGGAGCCGCTGTTCTTCACGGAACGACTGCCAATCGCCGGCGTCAAGCGGGTGCCTGAGGTCGTCCATGACCCGCAAGTGAAGGCGCGGGGGCTCCTCCCGACGGTCGACGTGCCGGGAGTGGGAAAGCTCCAAGTCATCTCTCATCCGGCGAAACACACGAAGACCGAGACCCGGAACCCCGCGCGGGTCCCGAGGAAAGGCGAAGACACGGACGTGATCCTGCGGTCTCTCGGATACACCTCGCGGCAGATCGAGGCGCTCGCCAAGAAGGACGTCGTCGCCCGGTGAGATTCGGATTATGCGCAATTGCGCATAACGGCTTCACTCGCCCTTGAACTTCGGCTCCCTCTTTTCCATGAACGCCTGGAGTCCCTCGTAGATGTCTTCCGTCGAGGAGATGAGCCCGAACGCCATGGCCTCCATCTCAAGGGCGACATCGATCGGGGTGTCGGCGCTGCGGTTCAGCAGGACCTTCGCGAGACGAATCGCGATCGGCGCCTGTTTCGCGAGTTTCTCGGCGAACGCACGGACTTCGGCCGCGAACGCCTCGTTCGGCACCGTCTTCGTCACGAGGCCGATCGTCGCGGCTTCGTCGGCGGTGAGTCGCGAACCGAGGAATACGAGCTCTTTTGCCTTCGCCTGTCCCAGGACGCGGACGAGCCGCTGACTGCCGCCGGCCCCGGGGACGAGGCCGAGGTTGACCTCTGTCTGGCCGAGCTTCGCCCGACTCGCGGCGATCCGGAAATCGCATGCAAGGGCAATCTCGAGGCCGCCGCCGAAGCAGTGCCCGTTGATCGCGGCGATCGTCGGCTTCGGGAAGTTCGCGAGGTGGCCGACGACCTCCTCGGACCGCCGGGAGAAGCGCCACACCTTGAATGCCTTCGAGATGTCGCCGAATGACGTGAGGTCGGCTCCGGCGCTGAACGAGCGGTCCCCGGCCCCGGTGAGGATGACGCAGCGCACCGCGTCGTCTTCCCCCAGTGCGGAGAGCGCTTGGTCGAGCTCCTCGAACACCTGCGGACTCAGCGTATTCAACCGATCCGGTCGGTTGATCATGATCGTCGCCACGTGAGTCGTCGCGTCCTGGTTGACCAGCAGGGTCTCGTACGTCAGCGGGCCGCCTCCCGGACCATGATCGTAGAATCCTTTCCCCGACTTCACCCCGAGGTCCCCGCGGGCCAGCATGTCCTCGAGGATTTTCGCCGCCTTCGTTTCCTTGTCGGCTTTCAGCGCCGCAAGGACGACGTCGATCCCGAGGTCGTCGGCCGTGGCGAGCGGGCCTTTCGGGAACGCGGTGCCGAGGCGCATCGCCTCGTCGATCTCCGACGGAGCGGCGACGTCCAGTGCGACGAGCTCGGCGGCCTCGTTGATCATCGGCGCGAGGATGCGGATCGGATCGAATGCCTCGCCCATCTCGGGCGTGAGTTTCGGACGGCCTTCCTTGTATGCGTAGAACCCCTCGCCGACCTTGTGGCCGAGCTTCTTTCGATCGACGAGATCTTGGACGGACCGGGGCATCGGACGATGCGCGTTCACGATGAGATGGTGCAACACGTCGATGCCGACCTGATCGGCGAGTTCGAACGGACCCATCGGGAAGCCCGCGCGGAACCGCATGGCCGCATCGATCGTCTCGATCGGCACGCCTTCCCGTTCGTGGATCCGGGCGGCCTGCTCGAAATACGGGCCGAGGATCCGCGTCGTGATGAACCCGGGGACATCCTTCCTCACCACGACGACCGTCTTGCCGAAGGACTTCGCCAGGTCGACCGCCGCCTGGAGCGTCGCATCGCTCGTCGGGTCCGCGCGGATGACTTCGACGAGCGGCATGAGCATGGGCGGGTTGAAGAAGTGCATCCCGACGACCTTCTGCGGTCGCTTCGTGGCCGCGGCCATGTCCGCGATCGGCAGGGCGGACGTATTCGACGCCAGGATTGTCTTCGGCGGCGCAACCCCATCGAGTTCGCGGAAGACCTTCCTCTTCAGCTCCGGGTCCTCGAAGACGGCCTCGATCACAAAGTCCGCGTCGTGACACGCCTCGCGCAACTCGAGGGTGACGTGAATCCGTCCGAGGGCCTCGTCTG
>Ga0209376_1004344_pt1 | contig 12367 bp, 11 predicted proteins | sample GraSoiAngelo_134_FD_185891 | JGI IMG/M metagenome (GOLD analysis project Ga0209376, IMG submission 185891) | Grasslands soil microbial communities from the Angelo Coastal Reserve, California, USA - 14_0929_05_30cm (SPAdes) (version 2) | ecosystem: Environmental > Terrestrial > Soil > Grasslands ... | reverse complement strand
TGGTCCTGCCGGCCGACCATGTCATCAAAGGTGACAAAAAGTTTCAGGCGGCTGTGGCGCTCGGGGCGGAGCTGGCGACGGAGGGGTACCTGATCACCTTTGGGGTCAAGCCGGTCAGACCTGAGATCGGCTATGGCTACATTCAGCCGAATCGACGCGCTCGACTGGCATCGAGGGGTGGGCTCGTGGGATACCCTGTCGCTCGCTTCGTTGAGAAGCCGGATGCTAAGAAAGCTGCCCGCTACCTGCAAGCTGGGAACTATTATTGGAACAGCGGAATTTTTGTCTGGCGCGCCTCGACCATTCTGGATGAGCTAGCACGCCACCAGCCGGCCCTGGCTCGTGGGATGAAAAAAATCGGAGAGTTGAAGAAATCCGAAGAAGGAAGCAGCGAGATGGCACAACTCTACCAACGGCTGACCCCGGTTTCGATTGATCATGGGGTGATGGAACAATCTTCGCGAGCCGCCATGATCCCTGTCGACTTTGCCTGGTCTGATATCGGCAGTTGGAGCAGTCTGGGGGAGGTCGCGCCGCGCAATGACTCAGGCAATCTCGTCAGTGGCCGAGTCGTGGATCTGGACAGCCGAGACTCGATTTTGTACGCGGACCGGCGGCTGGTCGCCACGATCGGACTGTCCGGTATGGTCGTCGTGGATACCCCGGATGCCACGCTGATTTGTCCGAAGACCCGTAGCCAGGATGTGAAAAAGGTGGTGGAGATCCTGAAACGGCAGGGTGCGCCGGAGCATCTGGAACATCTGACTGTGTTCCGCCCCTGGGGATCCTATACGGTGTTGGAGGAAGGGCCTGGTTACAAGGTGAAGCGGGTCACAGTGAACCCCGGAGGGCGGCTCTCGTTGCAACTGCATCATCAACGCAGCGAACACTGGGTCGTCATCACAGGGACGGCTCGCGTGACGCGGGGTGAAGAAGTGTTCGATCTGCATGTCAGCCAGAGTACGGCCATTCCCGTGGAGACGAAGCACCGGCTCGAAAACCCTGGCTCGGACACGCTGCACATTATAGAGGTCCAGAACGGACCATACCTCGGCGAGGACGACATCGTCAGATTCTCGGATGACTATGGCAGAGCTGAACGTTAATCGTTAACCGTGAATCGTTAATCGTGAAGCAGAGAAAGCCGGGTATTGACTGTGACCATTGCAGATGGGAAAAAGCTCCGGGGCAATCAGGATGTTGTTCGAACCTTTGAAGATCTCGATGCTTGGAAGGTCTGTAGGAACCTAAGGTTGAAGTTAGCGACCCTCTCGCGAGCATTTCCAAAAGAGGAAAGATATAGGTTGTCTGATCCACTTATCCGAGCGGCACGATCGGTGACAGCTAATCTTGCATAGGGGTATGGACGATTTCATTATGCAGAGAACATCCAGTTTGCTAGACAGGCTAGAGGGTCACTCTATGAAATCTTGGACCATTTAACCGTCGCTCGAGATGAAGGATATGTCACAGAGGAAACGTTTAAGTCTGTACGGGAAGATGTGTTGAGAGCAGTGCTTCTTGTAAACGGATTCATCCGATATTTGTCAAAGGCTAAAGTTTCCCCCAGCGGTTCCCGATTAACGGATAACGGTTAACGATTCACGGAGCGTATGGCGCTCTTTCGCGAATATGATATCCGCGGCATTGTCGGCGAGGAGCTGACAGAGGAGATTGCCGAGCAGATCGGCAGGGCCTTCGCGACCATCGGGCGAGAGCAAGGCATGAAAACGGTCAGCGTCGGCCGGGACGGACGGTTTAGCTCTCCGGTCCTGCGTGATCGCCTCATCCGTGGCCTCACGACCGGTGGTCTGAGCGTCCTTGACATCGGGGTCTGTCCGACCCCCGTGCTGTACTTCTCGCTCTTTCGCCTCCCGGTTGACGGGGGGGTGATGATCACCGGCAGCCACAATGCCGCCGAGTACAACGGGTTCAAACTGTGTGTCGGCAAGGAAGCGCTCCATGGGGAAGAGATCCAGCACCTGAGAAAGGTGATGGAGGGTGGTCGGTTCTCCACCGGCTCAGGGACTGTGACCGATCACCCGCTGTTGAAGGACTATCTCGCCTATCTGAAGCAGAACTTTTCTTCCGTAAAGGGCGAGCGTCTTCATGTCGTGATTGACTGTGGCAACGGTGCTGCTTCGCTGGTCGCCACGCAGGCTCTGGAGCAGATGGGCTGCCGGGTGACAGGACTCTTCTGCGAGTTGGACGGCCGGTTCCCCAACCATCATCCTGACCCTACCGTTGTGGAGAATCTCCAGGACCTGATCAAGACCGTGAAAAAAACCGGGGCGGATGTGGGGATCGGCTATGACGGGGATGCGGACCGGATCGGGGCCGTGGATGGACAAGGGAATATTCTCTGGGGTGATCGCCTGATGGTCGTGTATTCCCGCGACATTCTGGCGAGCCGCCCCGGGTGCACTATCATCTCGGAGGTCAAGGCCTCCCAGACCCTCTACGATGACATCGAGCGGCACGGAGGGCGACCGATCATGTGGAAGACCGGCCATTCACTGATCAAGGCCAAAATGAAGGCTGAATCGGCTGTCCTGGCCGGCGAGATGTCCGGCCACATGTTTTTCGCCGACCGGTATTTCGGGTATGACGACGCGATTTATGCCTCCTGCCGACTGATCGAGATCCTGGCCAAGACCGGAAAGCCCCTTGCGACCCTGGTCTCGGACTTGCCAGCTACCTCGGTGACGCCCGAGATCCGCGTGGACTGTCCGGACACGATTAAATTCGCTCTAGTGAAACGAGTGCAGGCGCGATTTCTTGACTACGCCAAAGCCGGCCGATCACCAGGCAAGGCGGGACTGTCGATTCGCCAGGTGTTGACGATTGACGGAGTCCGCGTGGTGTTCGAAGATGGATGGGGGCTCATCAGGGCTTCCAACACTCAACCGGCACTCGTACTCCGTTTTGAGGCCACGTCTCCCGACCGCGTGGCGGCCATCCAGACCCTGATCGAATCCGAGTTGAAAGAATCGCAACGTTTGTTGGCCACGTAACCAGTGTCCTACTTCAGGATTGGTATCTCCCACCCATGCTCTCTCCTCTCTCTTCTCCTTTTCGCTCTGGTTCTCGTTCCTGATTCGCCCGCTCAGCCAGCATTAGAGCGATTACAGCCAGCGACTCTCGCAGTCGCTCCGCCTTTCGCGGCCGGCGAACGTCTGACCTATACGGTTTCCTGGTTCAACATCAAGGCTGGAACCGCCGTCATGGAAGTGTCGGAGACCGCGCCGATTCAAGGCCGGGCGATGCTCAGGCTCCTGACCACCGCGACGTCAGGCCCCATGGTCACCAAGTTCTATCCCGTGGATAACCGGGTTGAATCCATAGTTGATGCGGCGAAGCTCTCTCCCCAACGAATGGTCTTCCACAGACGGGAAGGCAAGAAGAAGAATGACTTCGACGTGACCTTTCGCCATGCGGATGGAAACGTGACGTCAATCAAGGACGGGGTCGCCGACACGCTTCCCATTCCACCTGGGACCCACGACGCAATCTCCTGCCTGTATTATGTCCGGGGCCTTCCCTCGCTTGTGCCGGGAACATCGCTGATCTTGAACGTGCATCATGACAAGAAGAATTACAGGCTCGAGGTGCAGGTGGAGGGAATCGAGAAGGTCAAAGGACCCTGGGGAGAAATAGAGGCGGTGCGGGTCTTGGCTATCATGCCGTTCAGGGGGATTTTCCTGAACGAGGGAAACATCCGGGTGTGGGTGACCAACGACGTGCGACGTGTCCCGGTGATGATGAGGGCCAAGGTGATCATCGGATCCGTCGTGGCCAGGTTGGTAGATGGGTTTCGAAAGCCGTCGGGACAGTGAATCTCTGGGAGCGCCGATTGCTCAGCCTTCGAAAAACCGATATAATCTCAACTCAACGAAAGGCCTCATAAACCAACTGCGACCGAAAGGGAACGCCGTGGCGTCCTTTCCCATTACCCTGACCCGACATATCATCGAGAAGCAAGCCGCCCATCCGGCCGCGACCGGTGAGTTTTCTGCCCTCATGGTCCAGATCGGTCTGGTGGGGAAGATGATCGCCCAGGACCTCCGACGAGCCGGCTTAATCAATATCCTTGGGGGGACCGGGAAAACCAATGTTCATGGGGAGGCGGTAAAGAAACTGGATGAGATCGCCAATGAGACCTTTCTCAAGGTGTTCCATTATAGCGGGCTCGTGTGTGCCCTGGCCTCGGAGGAGATGGAAAAGCCGGTCCACCTGCCTGAGAACTGCCCGCACGGCAAGTATATGTTGCTTTTCGATCCTCTGGACGGCTCGTCCAATACCGACGTCAACATGCCCCTCGGCACGGTCTTTTCCGTCCTGCGCTATGAGGGGAAGGCCGGGCTGCCATCAGAAGCGGAGCTAATTCGTCGGGGAACAGAGCAGGTGGCAGCCGGCTATCTTATGTACGGGTCGAGTACCATGCTGGTCTTTACCGCTGGACGGGGGGTCCACGGGTTTACGCTGGACCCCGGCGTTGGCGAATACCTGCTCTCGCACGAGCATATTCGGATTCCGGCCAAGGGCAAGGTCTATGCGGTGAACGAGGGCAATTATCACAAGTGGCCGGCCGGCACTCGACAGTATGTGGATTATCTCAAGGTGTCGGACAAGGCAACGGGACGGCCGTACAGTACCCGCTATTCTGGCTGCCTGGTCGCAGATGTCCATCGCATGCTCCTCGGGGGAGGGATCTACCTCTATCCCGGAGAGACGGACAAACCGGAGGGAAAGCTCCGCCTGTTGTACGAGGTGAACCCCTTGGCGATGGTCGTCGAGCAGGCAGGCGGGCGTGCCAGCACCGGAACCATGCGCGTGTTAGAGCTGGAGCCCAAGGGCCTTCACCAGCGAGTGCCGTTATTGATTGGGAGCCCTGAGGACGTCAGTCAGGCTGAAGCGTTTATTCAGGGGAAACGGTGAGAGCTCGTTAACCGTGAATCGCAAGAAGACGTCACTCGTTAAACGTGAAGAGTCTCTTTCGATTAATGAATAACGGTTCAGGATTCACGCCTTTAGCGAATAACGATTCACGAGTAACGAATACGAGAGGTTGACTATGAACGATCGCATCCGAGAAATCCTGAGCTGGTACGGAAGCGACAACGCAGGTACGCGAACCAATCTGGCCCGCTTGCTCAGTCATGGAAAACTGGCAGGAACCGGTAAACTGGTGATCCTGCCGGTTGATCAAGGATTCGAACATGGGCCGGCACGAAGTTTTGCACCCAACCCTCCCGGCTATAATCCGCTCTATCATTTCGAGCTGGCCGTGGACGCCGGGTGTAACGCCTACGCCGCGCCGCTGGGCTTTCTCGAAGCCGGGACCAGTCACTTCGCGGGCAGGATTCCGCTGATCCTGAAGCTCAACAATCACGATGTGCTGCATGAGGACAAGGACCCGCTGCCGGCCGTGACCGGAAGCGTGCGAGATGCCTTGCGGTTAGGCTGTTCAGCTGTCGGGTTCACGATCTATCCAGCGTCGGTACATTGTACGATGATGTACCAGCAGCTCCGTGAGATTGCGGAGGAGGCGAAGACTTGCGGATTAGCCGTCGTTGTCTGGTCCTACCCACGCGGCTCAGGGTTGAGCAAAGAAGGGGAGACCGCGATCGACGTGGTAGCCTACGGGGCTCAGATCGCCGCACAGCTCGGGGCTCACATCATTAAGGTGAAGCTCCCGACGGCCCATTTGGAACAAGCAGCGGCCAAGAAGGTGTACGAGGCTGAGCAGATTCCGATTAAGACGCTCCCTGAGCGAGTCAGCCATGTGGTGCAGAGCGCCTTCGCCGGCCGCAGGATCGTGATCTTCTCGGGTGGGGCCAAGAGCGAGGATAAGACCTTCTTCGAAGAAGCCCGTGCGATTCGCGATGGGGGAGGATTCGGGTCGATCATCGGGCGGAATTCCTTCCAACGTCCCAAAGCTGAGGCGATCAAGTTTCTCCGTACGGTCATGGGCATCTACGCAGGAGAGATTCCGTAAACCAAGCTGATAGCTGACAGCTAATAGCTGTAAGCTTGAAAGAGAGTCGGCATGAATGAATTTGAACGCCAAGGCCCTAAGCAGCCGCGAACCCGATCGTTGGTGCTCAGTGGTCTTCTGCTAGGCGCAGGGATCTTGATCGGGGTCGTTATGGCCTCGGAGTTGGGCTGGCTGCCGTTCGGACATGCCGTTCCGGACTCCCCGGTGAAGCCAGTGCAGTTACCACAGACTGCGCCCCCGACCACTGTTTCTATCGGGGGAGACCGGAATTTTGTATCGGTCGCCAAAGCGGTCAAGCCCGCAGTCGTGAATATCTTCACCTCCCGGACGACCAAGGGTGGCGAAGGTCCGCACGCCATGCCCTTCGACGATCCATTCTTTCGCCGGTTTTTTGGGGAGGAATTCTTCAGGCGGTTCGAAGTGCCCCGCGAGCGGAAGGAGCGGAGCCTGGGCTCAGGGGTCATTGTAGATCCGAAGGGGCTCATTATTACCAACAATCACGTGGTCAGTAAGGCGGACGAGATCAAGGTCTTACTGTCTGACAAGCGCGAATTGAAGGCCAAGCTGATCGGGACCGATTCCAAGACCGATCTCGCCGTGCTGAAGATTGAAACCGAAGGCCTGCACACGATCCCCTGGGCGGATTCGGACAAACTCGAAGTGGGAGAATTCGTGCTGGCTGTCGGAAACCCGTTTGGGCTCAACCAGACCGTGACGCTGGGGATTGTGAGCGCCGTGGGGCGAGCCAGTATGGGGATTGCGGAGTATGAGGACTTCATCCAGACTGATGCCGCCATCAATCCTGGCAATTCCGGGGGGCCGCTGGTCAACGCGCGGGGGGAGCTCGTCGGGGTCAATACGGCGATCTTTAGCCAGAGTGGAGGCAATATGGGGATCGGATTCGCGGTCCCCAGCAACATGGTTCGGACGATTCTGGATCAACTGGTCAAGAGCGGTCGGGTAGTCCGGGGCTGGCTCGGCGTGTCGATCCAAGACTTATCCTCGGATCTTGCGTCGCAGTTCGGCGTATCGGAGCCCAAGGGCGTGCTGGTCAGTGACGTGCTGGATGCCAGTCCGGCCAAGCGCGCGGGTCTCGAGCGAGGCGATGTTATCATCGAGTTCGATGGAAAGACAGTCGAGAACCCAACTCAACTCCGCAATGCCGTGGCCCAGACCGCAATCGGGAAAAAGGCTACCGTGAAATTTATTCGCGACAAGGGGGTCCGCTCGGTGGATGTCGCGATCGTGGAACAGCCGAAAACCGTGGCTGAAGCTGGAAGTGAGGAATCCGGCGAGTCGGCTACCCCAGCCAGCCTTCTGTCCGATATCGAGGTGCGCGAGCTGAACGGCGAGCTGGCTAGTCGCCTTGGGCTCTCCACTGGGGAGCGGGGTGTGGTCATCGTCCGGATTCGGTCTGGTACTGTAGCCGACGAGGCGGGGTTGAAGGAAGGAGATATCATCCTGGAGGTGAACCGAAAACCTGTGCCCAACGTGGGGGCCTACGAGCGAGTGGCCTCGAAAGTTGGTAAGGAGCAAGCGGTTCTGCTCCTGATTAAACGCCAGGGCCATACCAGTTTTATCACGCTCAAACCGTAACTGTTGTGCGTCGTGGATCCGAGTCTTTTCATCGCAGATCATAGGGGGTGGACTTATGGCACAACGAGCCCTATTCGTGCTTCTGAGTGCCCTGGCTGGCATGGCCCTGTTCTTGAGAGGCGAGGGACCGAGCAGCCCTTACCTCTTCGTGGGGTTTGCCCTTGGGGCGGGCGCAGCAGGACTTATTCTGGTTGCAGAGTATGCACTGCAGAAGTTGTCGTTCGGCATTATAGTCGGTGGGACAGCCGGCCTGGCTGTCGGGCTTATCCTCACTGGTCTTGTCGAATGGGTCGGGAGCATCATTTTTGACATCGAGACGGTCTTGTTTCATATCGGCGGCCTGGTATTTCTCCTCGGTCTGCCATATCTCGGGCTCGTGCTGGGCGCCCGGTTTGGGCATGAGAAAATCTCAGGATCGGCCAAACACCCGGAGCAGAGGGGCATCGGCACGAATAAGATCCTTGACACCAGCGTGATCATTGATGGACGGGTCGCGGATCTCTGCGAGACCGGGTTTCTTGAGGGCACGTTCCTTGTCCCGCAATTTATCCTGCACGAACTCCAGCATATTGCCGACTCCTCCGACTCCCTGAAGCGGGCGCGTGGCCGGCGGGGGCTAGACATTCTGAACAAGATCCAGAAAATGGTGGATATTGACGTTCGCATCGTGGAGGACGATTTTCTTCATGTAAAGGATGTGGACTCCAAGATTGTGGTGCTTGCCAAGAAGGTTGGCGCCAAAATCATCACCAACGATCTGAACCTGAACAAAGTGGCCGAGCTCCAGGGTGTGCGGGTCCTGAATATCAACGAATTGTGTAACGCGCTTCGGCCCGTGGTGTTGCCGGGCGAGACCATCCGCGTGTTTGTTCTGAAAGAGGGGAAGGAAGCCGGCCAGGGGGTGGCCTACCTCGACGACGGGACGATGATCGTCGTGGACAACGCCAAGCGCTGTATCGGGAGGAACGTGGACGTGGTCGTGACCAGCGTGCTGCAGACGACCGCGGGCCGGATGATCTTCACACGACTCAAGGAAGAGTCCGAGGAGTTCCAGGTCGCGCGTGGTTAGGAGCCTGTCGGACGGTCGCAGTTTTACTGCGGCGAATGATCTATGACCATCTATTTCGTTCTCGGCTCGACAAAATCCGGGGTGCCCATTGCCGCTTCGTATGCAATGGGTCAAGATTTCAGAGAATACGCCTCCGGTTTTGATCGAGCCTGCGGTCTCGTAGCTGGTCGCATCTCCTTCGCCTCATGACAAACAGGACCATCCGACAGGCTCCTTGCCGAACCGTTGCCCTCGTCCCTGCCGCCGGTCGTGGACTCCGCATGGGGAGCCACGTCCCCAAGCAGTTTCTGACTCTGAGAGGCCAGCCGGTTCTGGTCCATACGCTCCGGGTGCTTGAGGCAGCGGGCCAGATCGATGGCATCATCCTGGCCGTGCCCGAAGGCGACCGCGAATTCTGCCTGACGGAAATCGTTTCCCGCCACGGGTTCAAAAAAGTCACCAAGATTGTGGCTGGGGGAGATCAGCGGCAAGACTCTGTACGCCGTGCGCTCTTCGCCGTGAGTGAGGAGACTGATCTCGTCCTCGTGCATGATGCGGTGCGTCCCTTCCTCACGCTGGAGATGATCAGGCTTGTCATCGAACAGGCCACGAAGCACGGGGCGGCGATGGTGGCAGTTCCGATGCGGGATACGGTAAAACAGGTCGGACCGGACGGGTTGATTGAGCGGACGGTCGATCGGCGTAACCTGTGGCTCGCGCAAACCCCTCAGGCATTCAGAGGCAAGCTCTTGCAGGAGGCGCACCAGAAGGCCGAAGGAGATGGCTTCCAGGCGACCGACGATGCCCAACTGGTCGAACGGCTCGGACATCGCGTGGCGGTCGTGGAGGGCAGCACGGAGAACATCAAGATCACACGGCCAGAGGATCTCGCGATCGGCGAGGCTATCTTGGCGGCGCGAAGAAACCGTTAAACGTAACTCGTGAATCGTTATTCGCTAAAGACGTGAATCGTGAACCGTTATTCGTTAATCGAAAGAGACTCCTCACGTTTAACATTTAACGGTTAACGAGTAACGGAGGAAAGAGATGCGCATCGGTCTGGGCTACGATATCCACCCTCTAGGGAGCGGCCGGAAGCTGATTCTCGGCGGCGTGGAGATTCCGCATACACAAGGCTTGATTGGCCATTCAGATGCAGACGCGTTGGTGCATGCGGTCTGTGACGCGATGCTCGGGGCGATGGGAGAAGGAGACCTGGGGAAGCACTATCCCAGCTCGGACCAGCGGTTCAAGAATATCTCCAGCTTAGTTCTCCTTGAAGAAATCGCCGGGCTGCTCGGGAAGAAAGGGTTTCGTCTGGTGAATCTTGATACCGTGATCATTGCGCAGGCGCCGCGCCTGAGTCCCCATCTGGCCGACATGCAAGACCGGATGGCAAAGGTCTTGGGAGTGAACCGCAATATGGTGAACGTCAAGGTCAAGAGTGGAGAGGGGTTGGACGCGATCGGGAAAGAAGAGGCCATCGCCGCCCAGGCAGTCTGCTTAATTGAACCAGTCGGAAAGTCATAATGTCAGAAAGTCGTCAAGTCTCAGAGGAGCCCGTTGGCAAAGATCGAGCGGTTTGAGGAGATCAAAGCCTGGCAGATGGCAAAGGAGCTGGTTGCTGTGGTCTATCGCATGAGTGGGAATGGTGAATTCGGGAAGGATTTTGGTCTCAGGGATCAAATCAGAAGAGCATCAGTATCAGTCATGTCCAATATCGCAGAAGGATTTGAGAGAGGATCGGACAAAGACTTTCAGCGTTTTCTATATATGGCAAAGGGCTCGTCAGGAGAAGTCCGCAGTCAACTCTTTGTGGCGCTAGAATTGGGATATCTCACTGCCGAGGAATTCGCCGATCTTAGAACGATGGCTAAGGGAGTGTCTAAAGCCATCTCAGGATTCATTAGCTATTTGACTACCGAAGGGTCTAAGCCATACTTTCCGAGTCCATGACTTTAAGACGTTACGACTTTATGACTTTCTAGATGTATGTTTAAGACGATTAAACAGGATTTGAACGTCGTGTTCGAGCGGGACCCGGCTGCGACCAGCAAACTTGAAGTGATTCTGACTTATGCCGGGTTCCATGCCCTGTTGGCCTATCGGCTGTCCCACTGGCTCTGGGCACGCGGGGTGCCGTTTGTCCCGCGGGTGATCTCACAGCTTGCCCGATGGCTGACCGGGATAGAAATCCATCCGGCCGCCAAAATTGGAACCGGCTTCTTTATTGACCATGGAATGGGTGTGGTGATCGGCGAGACAGCCGAAATCGGCGATTACGTGACCCTGTTTCAAGGCGTGACCTTAGGTGGAACCGGCAAGGAGCGGGGCAAGCGCCATCCGACGCTGGGCAATCATGTGGTCGTGGGAGCCGGCGCCAAAATTCTCGGAGGCATCAAGATCGGCGACAATGTCAAGATCGGCGCGAACTCCGTTGTACTGAAGTCGGTTCCGGCCAACTCTACCATGATCGGTGTCCCTGCACGGGTCATCAAAATGGAAGGGGAGCGCCTGCCTGAGGCAACGATGGACCACATCAACATCCCCGACCCCCTCACCGACCGCTTTGAGACGCTCGAGCGCGAGCTGCTTGAGCTGCGAAAAAAGCTCGAGAGCCGCAATAGCGAACCTTCCCAATAATCTTGCGGGAAACCCGCTTCGGCTGACGAAGGACGGAGAGGGCAGCCTGGTCAATCCGCTGTGCTGGCAGAGTGCGCACGCTCAGAAGGTGCTCCCTCGATGCGCGCAGTTGGGGATCAACCAGGCCACCCTTGCAAAATGAAGTGACAAACTAACCTCCGCGTCCATCCCTTCCATCCGAGGCGAGGAGAAGAGAAGTTGGTTAGTACCGGCTTTCCTTTTCCGGATGCCGGGTGGGTTTCCCCGCCGCTCCGGCGAAGTCCGCTCCTGGCCCGCCCCCCGATACTCACACTGCAACCATGAGGAGGGATCAGAATGGGAGGCTGGGGTAAGGTGATCCGCCGGTATCCAGCGTTTCGAGGAGCAATGGTTTCTGGAGGATGCCCGAGAGTGAAGCAGACCAGCTCGTCCGCTTGTGTAGGGGAGCGCACCTTGGGCACAGCTCATCCCACGGAAGCCAAGCGATCCCCTCGTCATGTCCCGGTGTTGTTGGTGCGAGGGGGGAAGTCCCAGATACCTCCCGCCTTGTCCAGTTCAAGTGCGACATACCATATCTTCAACTTCGCGTGGGCTCCAATCGGGTCTGAGCGCACAATATGAGCGGTGGCGCTACGCTTGCTAAAGGGCATGTCAAGACGCAGGCTCGTGCCACGTGGGAAGGGGCGGTTGGCGCAGAGCAGACATCCGTGGTTACTCACCTCGACGGTCTCTAGACGTCCAAAGAATTGGACGAGCGGGTCTAGGCTTGCAACGGCGACGGGAACCCACAGCGGAAGGCGCCGACTCCGCCGGCGTTCTTCGCGTCCGAAACGTGCTGTCATCCCCTATCTGCCCTCCTTTCACGCATTATCGAGCCAGTGAATGGTTGAGAGCGGTTCCAGCAGGCGATTCAGGCACTCATGACACGTCCTTCCTCAACCCTACTTGGACGAGACGCGAAGGCGCTATCCTGTGAATTCCTGAAATGAAGGAAGGAAAAGACTGAAAGGGAAGGTGAATCAGACCTTAGGGTCGTTCTGTTGCGCCCCTGTTTCTACCACTATTCGCGGCGTTGGCTCAAAATGGATTGAACACTCAGTGGT
>Ga0209376_1004338_pt1 | contig 12379 bp, 8 predicted proteins | sample GraSoiAngelo_134_FD_185891 | JGI IMG/M metagenome (GOLD analysis project Ga0209376, IMG submission 185891) | Grasslands soil microbial communities from the Angelo Coastal Reserve, California, USA - 14_0929_05_30cm (SPAdes) (version 2) | ecosystem: Environmental > Terrestrial > Soil > Grasslands ... | reverse complement strand
CGGGAACATACACGACCGGATCCGCCTGACGGACGCGCTGGATCACGCGATGCCGGAGGGCGAAGTAGTCGAAGAACGACCGCAAGTCGCGCATCAGCTCGAGGATGCTGAAGCCGAGGATGAAGAGGGCCACCAAGATGGCTCCGAGGAATAAGAGGGCGCCGGTGCTCAAGGCCTGCAGCGCCCCGAAGATCACGACGAAGATCAAGAGGACGAGCCGTCCGGTCGAGCCGGACACGGATCGCATCGCCAACAGGAGCACGACGATCGGCACGAACAGCAGGAGCGCGAAGGCCGGAGCGCCCCCGAACGCCGCAGCCGAGAGGAGGATCAGGAAGAAGTCGAGGAGGAGCCAAACCGACACGAACCAACGCACGTAGCGGAGCGTCTTGCGGATCTTCGGGGTCTGTCGGTCCACGGACTCGGCGAGGTCGAAGATCGCGGCGATCGGATCTTCCACCGCGCGGGCGTCGCCTTTCGTTCGCTCGCGGTCCACGGTTGAACACAAATCTGGGTGTATATAATGGGGTCGGGAAGATGGGCAGGGGACGCAGAATTCGCAACCCTTTTCGGACCGGTGGGCCTATTGGGCCCCGTGGAGCGGACGCGCCTCGCCATCTGTGCGGTTCTCATCGTGGCCGTCGTCCTGTCGGCTGGTCTTGTTGCCCTGCGATTCATCCCACCCTTTGCCGCTCCGGGAGGCAATTCGCCGCCCGTGGGTGTTGCATTCGACGTGACCCACGTCGGCGGGAAACCCGAGATGAATACGACGGAGTATTGGGTTGCGCGGATCACACATGTGGACACGAACGAGAGCCTGTCGAGCTACCGGGCCACCTTACTCAGGAATGGGAGTACGCTCGTCGAGCGGGCTGCCGTGAAACCCGGCCAGCTCGGTGACTCCAACCATCCCGTTTTCGAGTTCTTCGAGTGGGGCGCCTCCTGCTCACCGACTCCATGTCCGCCACCCGAAGGACCCGATGGAAATCTCTCCGTCTACGACTACTTCCGGATCAGCTTCCCGGATCCGGGGACTGCGTACACGGTCCGGGTGATTTGGGCCGAGACGGGCGATGTCGTCGGTGAAATCGTCATCCGCACGTGAACCGCCGACACGGCTTCGCATCCTTTATTATCGCTCCGTCCATGGGCCGGCCCGTCGGGGTGGCTCAGCCTGGTGGAGCGTCGGACTCATAGGGTTCTGCCGTAGCCTGACCGCGGCGCTCCTGGGACATCCGAAGGTCCGGGGTTCGAATCCCCGCCCCGACACTCCTACCGCCGTTGACGCCCTCCGACCTTGATCGTCAAATCCAATCCATTTGTAACAGACGATGTTACACACGTCGAAATATCCTTCGAGGCGGTGCGGCCGCCCGGAGATGGTGCGGGAGGTCTCCTCTCGCACGCGGACGGAGGGGAATCGAATGGCCGATGAGAAGAAATCGAAGATGTCGAGACGGAGCTTTCTGCATAAGACGGCGGTGGGAGCGGCGGCCGTCGGCGCCATGGCAGCGGCGCCGTCGATCCTGAAGATGACGGAGAACGTCCAGGCAGGCACTCCGTCGGGAGATGTGAACACCCCCGTCATGGCCTACGTCAAGGACGCGGCCCTGGGGACCGTCGTCGTGATGTGGGGCACGCAAGAGATCGTGACGAGAGATCCCGGGCTCGTGAACCGTCTCACGACGTACGCGAGGTGAGCTCCGATGTCGTCCCATCGCGAGGCGCCGACGATTTCGAAGGATCCGGTCGCCGACAACACGGACCTCTACGCGTTCGTCGACCCTGTCGACACCTCGAAGGTCACGATCCTCTCGAACTTCATCCCGCTCGAGGAGCCTGCGGGCGGCCCGAACTTCTTCCAGTTCGGCGACGACGTCCTGTATGAGATCCTGATCGACAACAACGGGGACGGCGTCGAGGACGTCACCTACCAGTTCCGATTCAAGACGACGACGCAGAACCCCGCGACGTTCCTCTACAACACGGGGCCGATCGGCTCCCTGACGGACCCGAACTGGAACGTGCGGCAGCTGTACTCTGTGACGAAAGTCGTTGGCCCTCGGAGGACCGGCAGTTCGACCGTCCTCGGCTCGGACTTGCCGACCCCGCCGGTCCGGATCGGCCCGCGCTCCACGCCGAACTATGCGACGTTGGCGGACGCCGCGGTAAGCAGCCTCGGCAGCGGGGTCAAAACATTCGCGGGCCAGCGAGGCGAGGGCTTCTACGTCGACCTCGGCTCAATCTTCGACTTGGGCGCGCTGCGACCGTTCCAGAATCTCCACCTGATTCCCACACCGGCGGCGCCCGGCGTCAACGGCACGAAAGGCTTCAACGTCCACACGATCGCGATCCAGGTCCCGAAGACGGACCTGACCCGGAACGGATTCAATCCGTCGGACCCCGCAGACCCGCGGTCCGTGATCGGCGTTTGGTCCGCCGCGAGCCGCCGCAAGGGGACGATCCGGGAGAAGAACGCGCGGATCGTGCAGAGCGGGCCGTGGGTCCAGGTGAGCCGCCTCGGCGAGCCCCTCATCAACGAGGTCGTGATCGAGCTGGGCGAGAAAGACCTCTGGAACAGCCAGACCCCGGACGGGGATGCCCAGTTCCTCGACGATTACGCGCACCCGCAGCTGCAAGGCTTGTTGCCCGTCCTGTACCCCGGCGTCTTCCCGAACCTCGCGGCCCTCACCGGGACCGGGGCCTCGCGGGCCGACCTGATTGCCATCCTCCTGACGGGGATTCCCTCCGGGATCATCCCGGGATTCCAGAACTCGAACGGCCCGACGCAGGCGGACGAGCTTCGCCTGAACCTCGCCTTCGCCCCGAGCTATCCGGCCACCGACTCGGGCATCAATCCATCCGGGGACAGTGCGAAGCGCTTCGGCCTCCTGGGAGGCGACCTGGACGGCTTCCCGGACGGCCGGCGGGTGTTCGACAACGTGACCGCGGTCGAGCTCCGCGCGATCGCGGGAGCGACGTACCCGTTGATCGACAGCAGCTTCACGCCGGACGGCGCCGCCGGCCTGTTGATGGACGGGACGAAGGAAGATCTCCCGTTCATCCCGAAATTCCCCTACCTGGCGGTGCCGTACGAGGGATACGAGCACTCGCACGACCCGTAGCCCGGGCGGATGCTCAGGACCCGCAGCGCCTCGGGCGCTGCGACATTGCTTGGCCCCGGTCCGGGTCGGGCGGCGATTCGCGTGGGGCACGAGCGACCACAAAAACGCATCAGTGGTACGGTGGGGGTCAAGAACCGCGGTACGGCTGGACCCCCCGGGTGATGATCCCTTGGCCGGGCACCGCTTGAGGGTATCGTTCGTCGGGTTGGGTTATGTGGGACTCTGTACGGCCGTCGCCTTCGCGAATCGGGGTTTCGACACGCTGGGCGTCGATGTCGACCCGGAACGGCTCGCCCTCGTCGAAGTGGGGCGGGCACCGATCCATGAGCCGCGGCTCGAACGGCTCCTGAAGACCGCCATCGTCTCGGGGCGGTTGCGGGTCTCGGACGACCTGGCCGAGGTGGCAGCGACCGATGTGGTTTTCCTCACGGTCGGGACGCCGAGCAATTTAGACGGATCGATCGACACACGCCACGTGGAAACCGCAGCCCGCGAGGTCGGCGCTGCCCTTCGGGAGGAGCCCGACTTCCGGCTCGTCGTCGTGAAGAGCACGGTCATCCCGGGGACGACGCGGTCCGTCGTCATGCCGTTGCTCGAAGAGAGCAGCGGGAAGCGGGTCGGGGCCGAACTGGGTCTGTGCACGAACCCGGAATTTCTCAAGGAAGGTTCGGCGCTCGCAGACACATTCCATCCAGACAAACTGGTGATCGGTGCGATCGACGCAGGATCGACGAGCCGCCTGAAACAGCTCTACCGCGCATTCTATGGAACGAAGGTTCCGCCGACGATCGAGACCACGCCCGAAACCGCGGAGATGATCAAGTATGCGAGCAACGCGTTCCTGGCGACCAAGGTCAGCTACATCAACACGATGGCCAACATCGCGCAGCAGATCCCCGGGGTCGACGTGGAACAGGTGGCCGAGGCGATCGGGATCGACCCGCGGATCGGGCCGCTGTTCCTGAAGGCGGGACCCGGCTACGGCGGAAGCTGTTTCCCGAAAGACGTCCGAGCGCTGATCGCGTTCAGCCGCGAACGAGGATACGATCCGAGCCTCCTTGCGGCCGTGGAGAAGACGAACGAACGACAGGCGGCCAAAGTCGTGGAGCTCTCGGAAAGGCTCGTTGGCCCGCTGGAAGACAAGCGAGTGGCCGTCCTCGGACTCGCCTTCAAGAAGGACACGGATGACATTCGGGAAGCGGCTTCGATCCGGGTGATCCACCGCCTCCAAGAGAAAGGGGCGCACGTCACCGCGTACGACCCGATCGCGATCCCGAGTGCGCGGCAGGTGCTCGGCGACTCCGTCGAGTTCGCCGCAGACCCGAAGTCGGCGATCCAGGAGGCCGATTGTTGCATCGTCATGACGGAGTGGGACGAGTTCCGCAACTTGACGGGGAAAGACTATGCCGAGCACATGCGGAGACCGAACGTCGTCGACGCAAGACGGCTGTACCGGCGCGAGGAGCTGGAAGGCGTGAACGTCCTGGCCATCGGCATCGGTCATTCGAGGTCGATCGGGGCGCATCCGACGCCGGACCCGAAGGTGCTCGCATGATGGAGGCCGAGGGCGAGTTCACCGCCGCCGCGTTGCGGTTCTCATCCAAGCTGGCCCAGCGAGACTTCCAGGTCGAGCTGCTTCGGCTGTACCGATCTTACGGGTGGGCCCGCGCCTTGCCAGCCATGCGCCTCCGGGTCCTCAAGGCGCACAAAGATCGGTGTACCTTCGAGGTATCCCTCGACACCGAGAACGGATGGCAGAGTCTGATTGGGAAAGTGCACGATGTGGACCGCTCGGACGTGATCGTAGTCATGGAATCGATTGTGGATGCCGGCTTCGGTCCCACCGCGGAATTCGCGATTCCACGGCCCTTGACATATGTACATTCGTTACACGTCCTCCTCGAGGAAAAAGTTCAAGGGACGCCGGCGAAAGAAATTTTCCTGGACGGCAATCTCGACGAGCAACGTGCGACCGCGATGCGGTGCGGAACCTGGTTGGCTCGATTTCATACGGGGGCTCCTCGACAGGGGAAGTTCGCGGAGCCCTCTGAATTCCTCGACCAGATCCGTTATTGGGCGCAGCAGATCCGGACCTTCGGAGGCCCACTCGGCATCAAGGCCGCGCTGTTATTGCGAAATCTGGAAACGGCTATCCCGGCGCCTGGCAGCTTCGAACCGTGTGCGGGCCACGGTAGTTACATGCCCGAGCACGTGATGTTGAGCGGACGCCGAACGGTCGTGATCGACCTGGACGAGTATGACGTGGCCGACCCGGCTCGGGATTTGGCTTGGTTCATCGTGTCGCTCGAGCGTCTGGGTCTGAAGAAGCGGGGCTCCCTCCGGGCCCATGACCCATCCGTCGAGGCGTTCCTGGATGCGTATCGCGCTTCCGGGCCCCGAGACGCTTCGAAGCATCTCGCGTTCTACAAAGCGGCGGAATGCTTGCACCGGGCGGTACGAGATTTGCGCAAACGGACGCCTCCGATTCCCGAGTGGAGCGAAATCATGCTCGACGAAGGGCTTGGAGCCTTGTGAGGGGTTCGCCCGACACGAGCCGCAACCGCTCGTTCATCCCGACACGATTCGCTTACTCAACGAGCCCGACTCGTGCTCCGACCGCATGAAGTTCTTTGAGGAACTTCTTGGCTCTCTTCGGGACCGCTGGTCGTCCGCTACGCCCGAACTGCGGTGTCATCAAACTCGGGTCGCCGAGCCAGCGGAAATTCATGTAGACCCGAGCGGCCTCCAAGATTTCCGGAAAGTCATCGGGGCCGCCGTCCGGCCAACGGGCACGTCGGTATTCGCGCTCACATTTCCGCACGAGCGGTCGAGGCCACGAATGCGTCAAGGACGCGAGATCGATTTCTCCGGGCGCGATCGCGGCGGACTGCCAGTCCGCGGGCCAGCTCGTCCCGTTCTGGTAGATGATGTTCAACCCGAAGTATTCCCCGTGGATGACGGTCCGAGGCGCCCCTAACAGGCGTGGGATGAAGGTCCCGAATTCGTCGCAGAGGTCCAACAGCCAGGGGAGCCGATTCTGGAGGTGGGCGAACAGCTCTTTGGTCCGCCGGGCCCAACCCGCATAATAGGCCGCGTCGTACGTACGGAGGAACTTCAGTCGCGCACTCGGGTACCGTCGCCGGTTCGCGGCATGGAACCGCCCGATCCATCGCGCCGCCCGCACCATCGCATTCGGGTCGCGGGAGTGACTGCTCTGGATGCCGCCCTTCACGTACTCGATGACCAGCCACGGGACTCCCGCGGATCCGTCGCGATAGACACCGTAGAAGGTGGGGGTCGACGAGCGCAACGGCTGGAGGACATCCCGATAGACGCGGGCCTCGTACCCCACGTCACCGCGGTGACCATAGACGCTGTCGAACGTCCTCGTGCCATACTTGATGAACAGGCGCAACCGGGTTCCGTTCTCTCCGACGCGGCAGGTCACGATCTCCGTGGGAAAGGTGCTCTCGTATGGGTTCCGCTGCCGATCGAGGACCCGGACGCCGGCATTGGGGGCGCCGTTGCCTTGAAAGATCGTCGTCAGCCCCGCCGTCAGTCGCGGCGTGCTCGGGAAGCGGGACCTCGATCCGTTCGGTCTCAATGGGCTCCCCCTTCGACGAGGGTGCTCCTCCAGCTCTCGCCGCCGACCGCGGTCAGGTCCTGAATGTGCGACTCGACTTCGTCCGTCACCCGGCTCGTCCCACCCGGTTCGAGGATCAGGATCGAGTTGCACGCCCGCAGGGTGCTGGGCCGATGGGCGATCATCAGCGTCGTCCTTCCGTTCATCAGTCGCTGGAGCGCATCCAAGATCGTCGCCTCCGTGTGGACGTCGAGGGAGCTGGTCGGCTCGTCGAGGATCAGGACCGGCGCGTCTTTCAGGAAGGCCCGCGCGAGCGAGATGCGCTGCCGCTCGCCGCCGGACAGCTTCATGCCCCGCTCCCCGACCTGAGTGTCGTATCCCTCCGGCAGGCTTTCGATGAAGTCGTGCGCGTCCGCCATCTTGGCGGCTTCGACGATCTCGCGCATCGTGGCTTCCGGTCGCGCGAAGCGAACGTTCTCCGCGATGGTCGTCGAGAAGAGTAGGGTATCCTGCAAGACGACCCCGAATTGATTCCGCAGGTCCGCGATCTTGTAGTCCCTCAGGTCGACGCCGTCCAGGGTGATCGCGCCCTCGGTCGGGTCGAAGAACCGGACGATCAGGCTGGACAGCGTGGTCTTGCCCGAGCCGGTGGGGCCGACGACACCCAGGCAGATGCCGGGCGAGAGCTCGAACGAGACGTGGCGAAGGACGAGGTGATCCTTATCGTACCCGAACGACACATCCCGGAATGCGATCCGGCCCTTCGCGCGCCGGATCCGCCGGGCATTTCGTTTCTCCGGGACATCGGGTTGCTGGTCCAGAATCTCGAGGAATCGTTCCATTCCCGCCAGCGACATCTGGACGTCGAGGACCTTCTTCCCCATGTCTTTCAGCGGAGAGTAGAGCTGGGTGAGGTAAATGTTCACCATCAGGAAGGCGCCGGGGCTCAAGGTGCCTTCCAGGACGTGGTGGATGCCCACGTACCAGACCGCCGCCAAGCCGACCGCGGTGACGACGCCCACGATCAGACTGTAGATTCCGCCCTCGACGAGGACCTTCAGGGCTGCGGCCGCCGTCTTGTCGTAGCGGTACCGGAACTGCTCGCTTTCCCGCTCCTCCTGTCCGAATGCCTTCACGACCCGCGCGGCGCTCAGCGACTCCTGCGCGGCGGACATCGCTTCGCTCTCGGACGCCTTGACCTTCCGCCATCCGAGCCGCATGCGCCGCTTGTAGACGATGGTCGACAGGAACATGAACGGGGTCACGGACAACGCGATCAGCGCGAGTTGCGCGTCGAGCTGCGTCATGACGACCAACATTCCGGCGAGGGTCAGGATCGCGGTGACCAGGGGGACGAACCCGTCCGTCGAGAGGGACCGGAGGGAGGTGGCATCGTTTTGGATCCGGTACGTCGAGTCGCTCGTGCCCTTCGTGTCGTGGTACACGGTCGAGAGACGTTGCATCTGGCGGAACAGGCGGACCCGCATGTCGGTCGTCATCCGGTTCCCGACCCGGTTGGTCAACCAGATGTTCAGCAGGTTCTGCAGATAGCTCAGCACGGTCCCGCCGAGCAAGATCCCGATGGCGAGTACGATCACGTAGTCCTTGGAGACCTGGGACGGATCGGGAGCGAAGAACGTGAGATAGGCGGGTAGCGGCTGCGACCGGACGATGTTGTCCACGAAGAGCTTGATGGGCAGCGGCGTGATGATCGCCAGGGGGGCCGCGGCAAGAGACACCAGGAAGAGGAGGGCGATGGACCACCGGTACGGTCGCATCTCGCGGAGCGAGCGCCGAACGGTTCCGCCGCGGCGCGATGACCGTCCGCGGGCTCGAACGCGCCGCGCGCGCGACGCGGAGATTCCCCAGACGATCCATGCGACGACGGGCACCGCCACGTGCAGAAGCAGAAGCTGAGAATCCGAGAATCGCGAACGTCCGACGTCCCACAGTTGGTTAAACAGAGGAGTGAACAGCTGGGAGTAGACGGCCAGGGAGGCGAATGAGAGGGAGAGGACCGAGAGGACAGTGAGGATCGTCGCGAACCACTTAGCGAGCCTCGGCCCGAGCGGTGCGGGGCGAGACGGGAGCCGTTCGCGCTCCGGTCGGACCGTTCCCTCGGCGCCCGGCTCATCGGACTCGGAATCGTCCGGTCCGACGAAGTCCTGCAGGTCCTCGAGCAGCTCCGCATAACCCCGATTGGCGCTTCGGCGAAGCAGTTCTCCGACCGGATCGCTGCGGGAGGAATCTCTGCGTCCCCTCCGGTCGTCCGTCCGGTTCCCGCGTCCAGTCAACCTACGACCTCCTTCGGGGACCTCCGGGGGCGCACCGACGAACGGGTGCGACCGGTCCGTTGCCACGGAGTCCGCGACTCGGAGACCGACCCTCCGGGCATCACGTCGCCCCGAACCGGTCAAGTCGTTCACGGAGGATGCCGCCGGCAAACCCGGTATCGGAAAACGCCCGCGCGACGGCGACGGCCGCGATCGCCGCGGCCAGCACGCCGGCGACCCAGGCGCCCGATACAAGGGCAGCAATCGACATCGATACAAACCCCGCGCCCAACGCGGCCGCCGACTTCGCATAGGTCGGACGGATCCGGAAACGCAGCAGCTGCTTGCCGGGCGCATGCTCCTCGACCGCGAGCAACAGCCGGCTCCCGCCCAGCGCGCCGCCGCGAACCTCCAGGTCCCACGGGTCGAACTCCCCGCCCGGTCGCACGATCGCGCCGGAGTCAAGGAGCTGCGCCTGAAGCTTCGTCAACGTTTCCTCCGGCGCTTCCCGCTGGTCCCGCCAGGACGTCATCTGCACGCGCCGGAACCGGGGTCGGGTCTTCGGGCCTCGTCTCCGCCACGGGGTCAGGCCACTCCGCATCCTCCCGGAAAGGCGAGCCATCGGCTGCATGAGATGCAGGAACAGCACGACGAACCGCAGACCGATGAGCGACCACGCTCGGTTTCGTTTCATCGCGACGAACTTGGCATGGCGGGCGCTGATCGAGGCTTGCGCGATTGGAATCGCGATGGCCACGAGCAACGTCGGTCCGACGACGATCGAGGCACCCCAACCGAGGCTCAGGAGGAACATCCCCGCGAGAAGGGCGACCGCCAAGTACCACTCCGGGGCAAGAGCCAGGGACCAGCGAGAATTGCGGGATCCGTAGAGGGACTGGAACGGCGCGGTGCCCCAGACCCCCTGGTACACGCGACCGCGCATCGCCGAGAGATCGAGCGAGACCCCTTTGCCGTAGAGGCGTCCGCGCCAGCTCAGTTGCCCGATCGAACTGTATCGGGCCGGCCACTTGTGTTCCAGCAGGGCCTCGGCCTTCCCGTAGCCGACTTGCTGCTTCCAGAACTTTCGGATCGATTTCCGGCGGTGATGCCAGACGACGGCGGCCGGCGTGTACCCGATGAGTCCCCCGCGGTCGCGGAGCCGCCAGCACACATCGACGTCGTCGCCGGCGGCTCGGAATACCCGGTCGAAACCGCCGATCGCTTCGAGTGCCTCCTTCCGGAACGCCATGTTGCATCCCGGGATGTGCTCCGCGACGGTGTCGGACAGCAAGACCGGGTTCGGACCGCCGGGCGCGTTCGCGACGGCATCCGCGATCCAACCGTCGTTCGGAGGCGGGAGATTCGGTCCCCCCACGCCGACGTACTTTCCTTCCATGAACGCGAGCGCGAGGAATCGCAACCAGTGAATCTCCGGGTACGCGTCGTCATCGATGAACGCGACGATCTCCCCGGCGGCGACCTGGGTGCCGAGGTTGCGCGCGGCGCTCAGCCCCTGATTCTTGGTCGTGATGAGGCGGACATGATACTCTGATGCGATCTTCGGCGTCGCGTCGGTCGAGCCGTCGTTGACCACGATCACCTCGTAGTCCGGATAGTCGAGCTGCTCGAGACCCGCGAGCGTGTCGCGAAGGGTCGCGGCGCCGTTCAAGGTGGACACCACGACCGAAATCTTCGGCCACTGCATGTCCGGAGGGAACGGCGACTCGGCAAGAGCCTGGGACACGGCCTGCAACGCAGGCTTGGGCGTCCGATCTCGCGTCGTCAACCCGAACGCCCAGTCGTCGACCCGGAATTTCCCATGATACCACTCGTCGGTCCAAGCAAAGACGATGACCCCCGCGCAACCCACACGGAAGGCGGCTCGGACCTGCCCCGCCAACATCGAGGCCTGCTTTTCCTCGCCGTTTCGAAGGCTATCCAGTCCGATCTCGCTGAGCAGGACCGGGCGATCATCGCTCAGGCTGTGCAGTCGTGCGAGGTAGTCCTCGAGGGACCGTCGGGATTCCAGGTACACGTTGAATGACACGAAGTCCAGGAACGGGAGCCGCAAGTATTCCGTCGACGGGTAGTTCACGTAGGTCACGAGGGCGTCCGGGTCTTCCTCCTTCGCGATGCGATACAGCCGCTCGATGAACTTCTCGACTCGCCTCCTCCCGTGCCAACGCACGATGGATGCGGGAATCTCGTTTCCGATGCTGTAGCCGAACACGCCGGGATGGCCGGCACAAACCCGGATCCATCGTCGGATGCGGGCTTCGATTTCTTCGACCTTGCCCGGCTCATCCAAGAAGGCCATGTGCTCCCCCCAGTTGAGCCCCACCATGACCCGCAGTCCGTTCTGGACCGCGACGTCCAGAAGCCAGCGCGGCGGACCGGTGTGCACCCGAACGACGTTGAAGCCGTTCGCGGCCATCTGGGCGAAGTCTCGTTCCACCGTCTCGGCCGTGAACCGCTCTTCGCCGTGATCATCGACGAAGAACGTGCCGTAGCTGATGCCGCGGACCCAGAACTTTTCCATTCCCACATAGAGGAACTTCCCTCGAACGGTGGGGCGCCCCACCAACGAGGATCGTTCGACCGAAACTTCCGCGACGATTTGGGCCACGTTCATCATCCCTCGACGACGGAGAGGACACTCGCTTCGTCCCGAACGCTCACGCGTCGTCCAAGATCGGGAGCATCCGTTCTCTCAGGATCTTCAGTCCGTCCTCCAGCCGGACCCTCGGCTCGTGGCCGAGGACCTTGTGAGATTTTCCTGGATCTCCGACGAACCTCCGGACCTCGAAGTTGTTCGGAGGACTCTGGATGATCCGGGAGGAGGAATCGGTCAGCCCGACGATCATGGTGGCCAGATCGGAGACGGACACGCCGCGGCCGGTCACGAAATGGAATTCTTGTCCGGGGACGCCCGAGCCTCCATCGAAGCTCGCCGCGAACGCCTTCAGGATGCCGGAAATCGTGTCATCGATATACGTGAAGTCGAGCACCTGATCGCCGCCGTACAGTGTGATGTCTTCGCCGAGGAGCGCCTTCGTCATGAATTTCGGGATCACTCTCTCCGGCAGGTCTCTCTCACTGCCGTACACATTCGAAAACCGGAAGATGACGGGATGGACGGAAGGAGACAGGGACGGATCCGCGTAGGAGCCGCAAGCCCGCTCCGCGCACAGTTTCGTCATCCCGTAGACAGAGAGAGGCTTCTTCGGATGGTCCTCGTCAACCGGAAGATACTGCGGCTCGCCGTACACTTCCCGGCTCGACGCATAGAAGAGGACGGGTCGGGCCTCCGAATTCCGGCACGCCTCTAAGACATTCACGGTACCGAGTTGGTTCGTCGTCCAACACGTGTACGGATCGATCTGCCCCCAGGCGACCCG
>Ga0209376_1004334_pt1 | contig 12386 bp, 16 predicted proteins | sample GraSoiAngelo_134_FD_185891 | JGI IMG/M metagenome (GOLD analysis project Ga0209376, IMG submission 185891) | Grasslands soil microbial communities from the Angelo Coastal Reserve, California, USA - 14_0929_05_30cm (SPAdes) (version 2) | ecosystem: Environmental > Terrestrial > Soil > Grasslands ... | reverse complement strand
ATCGAATGGATCCGCACGCGGTTCACACCGCAGCCACCGACTCCGCCCGGACTGTCCGAATTCAGGTCATTACTCCTCCAGCCGCTTTGACCCGTGATGGTCAGAAGCAACTCGTCAAAGAAATCACCGAGATTGTCACTCGGATCTCAGGCGACCCGAACCAAGCCAGTCGCACTTGGGTGATACTAACCGAGGCGGCGGAGGGAGGTTGGGGACTCGCAGGAACAGCCTACGGCCGTCAGGAATTCGCCGCACTCGCCGCGAAAGCGGCAGCGGCCCGCGCGAAATAGTGCCACGATCATCACCAAATGTCTGGACCCTATCGAAGCCAGACTAGTCAGAATCCTAATATCCGCTGAGAACCTTGTTGGAGAAGAGTCGTATCTGTGACAGAAGATTTGCTGAAGCCCATAATCCTCCTTTCGGGACGAAGGTCAGCATGAACTCATTGCAGGCGGCCTTCATACAATCTAGCGTCGATAGCTTTCAAGCATGTTCCTTAATGCTCGCCTAGACTGATCGGAAGTACCGGCTCTGAATAGGAGATACCCTGTGAATGGGGCGATGAAGACGAATGCAAGGCCGAAGATGGTTGCGGGATAGGCGCCAAGTGTGTTTAGGATGATCCATCCGAATATGTACAGTCCGGCCTGTACGATCAAGTACGCTCCTGGCTCGTAGAATTTCCGAAGTGCCTTGAGCTCGCCTAGGAACAACGAGAGAAATACCATCACAAGTTTCTCTGAACTATAAGGCAACTTCTTTGCTTGACTAACAAAACTCTCGGCACTGGTACCGGTTCCAATGGAGCGGGCGTAAGCGCCCGCCGCTGCAGCGCTAGGAAGCCATGTCGCTCCGATTCCAACTAGCAAGAATCCAGATGCAACGGCCGTTTGATGAAGAACGAATGTAGCAAATGCAAGAACAGGGAATGACATCGCAGCGATTCCGATCATAGCGTACCTCGCTCCCCGATAGAAGGCAATGTAGGACTGCGGATAATCCTGTCCTGAGAACCAAAAAAGTACGCCAAAAAAAACCAGCGCGACCAGCCCGAGGGGGTAGATTGCTCCAACGGCAGCGAAAGGAAAGACTGAGTTCGCTGATGAGCCCGCGGCAACTAACCACAGAGCAACCGCAGGAAAGACGAAGGCTTCGATAAAGCCGACCATCGCCCAATTTTTACCATTCATTTGAAGCAAATGAGAATATCACAGGGCGCTGAGTAATAAAGCAGGAACCAGAATCCTAGAGCTAGTGCCGCACCGCGGCCAAAAGTGGTTCTGATGACTAGTTTCGGTTACTCAGCACCTTGTCGGAGAAGAGTTGTATCTGTGACAGGAGGTTTGTCGAGGACCATAATCCTCCCTCTGGGACGAAGGTCAGCATGAACTCCTTGCAGCCAGTCTTCCGATAGGCTTCGATCTGTTCAATGCAATCTTCGCCTGTCCCATGGATGACTGTGTTGTAGGCGTCTGATTCTGGAATCTCTGTGGCGATCTTCCGGATTGTTTCTCTCTGTTCCTTGGGGTATGGAATCTTCTCCCAGACTCGGCCGGGATGGTTTGCTCTGGGGTTGATCTTCTTCAACGCCTCTGGTATCAGGGCGAGGAAGTATCTAGCTGGGCCCAGTACGTTCCGGTCTGCTTCTGCACGGCTGGTGGAGATGGAGGAGAGTGTGTAGTATGCTGGGCTGAACGTGTCCAGGTCACGTTTCGCCTGACGGGCCGACGCTCTGATAGTATCCAGGTCCATCTTGTAGGTTGCGGGCGTGTGACAGTGCGGTATCCAGCCGTCCGCCTCCTCTCCCGCGAGCCTAAGCATCTGGGGTCCGAAAGCCGCCAGATAAATCGGCGGGACAGGCTGTTTCTCCTGACCAGCCTGGAGGTACGCGTTGTTCAGTGTATAGAATCGGCCCTTGAAGCTCGCTGGCTTGTCTATGCTCGAGCTCCAGAGCTGCCGGATGATCCCGATACCCTCTCGTAGTCTGCTGTAGCGTTGTCCTGTCGGGAAGCCGAAGGGTGACTGGTTCATCGGATCGCCCGTGCCTAGGCCGAGGAAGAGGCGTCTTGGATACTGGGTGGAGAGTGTGGCGAGGGTCTGGGCTATGATGGCCGGGTGGCGTCTTACTAGATCCGTTACTGCGATTCCGACTCTGATCCTCCGGGTCCCGGCGGCTATCGCGGCGAGGGTGGTGAAGGGTTCGGGAGCGGCGGCGGCTTCTGTCCCGTAGAGCAGATGGTCGTCAATGAGGACAGAGTCGAATCCGTGCTGTTCACAGAACTGTGCCCGCTGGATTATACGCTCGAAGGTTTCGTTGGCGGCTAGGAATATTCGACAGCCGAATCGGACTCGACCCTTCACGGGTGACGGTGGACTCATCCCTCCTCTGCAAATCCCCTCCGTCCATTCCTTAAACTAGCGGCGGGCCTTGTTTCTCAGGCGTCTTCGCAGTCTCGGATTGGCCGGGAACGCCCAGACAATCTCGCCCTTGACCAGGAGAATCATGCTGGAGCTGTCCGGATAGGAACGCTTATAGTATCGTAGCGCATCGATTGTATACGGGAATCAGCAATGGAGGAGAGTACGACTGGAGGTTCTAACTACTAGAATCCCAGATGATCTGCTCAAGGCTATTCAGGAGATTGAGAAGGATGAGAGGGCTGAGAGGGCTGAGGTTGTCCGAAGGCTTCTCGACAAGGCTGTCCATGAGTGGCGGACTGCTAAGGCGTTGAGGATGATTCAGGAGAGTGGTTGGACCATCCGTCGGGCGGCAAGCTTTGCAGGGCTCAGATACCACGAGATGCTGGACAAGATGGCTGAGATGGGGATCGACTCTGGACCGACCCTCAAGGAATTGAGGGAAGGCCTTGATCGTAGCTGACTCATCACCGCTCATCCACCTCAGCAAGATTGGACGGCTAGCGCTTCTGAGAAGAATCTATGGAACAGTTCTCATCCCTGACGGGGTCCATGACGAGGTCGTGGCCCAGGCCGAAGGCCGGCCCGGCGCGAGCGAAGTCGAGACTGGAATAGCCAAGGGATGGATCAAGACCACGAGGGTCTCTGTTCCGAAACTCCTCGAGGCGGAAGGGGCCTTTGGAGCCGATGGTGAAGTCATCGCTCTTGCCCAGAATAGACAAGCTGCTCTCCTCACTAACGACAGGGCGGTTGCCGCGATAGCAAGGACGCATGGCGTCCGAGTCGTATGGCTCACACGAGCCCTCGTCGAGGCCGTGGAGAAAGAGATCCTCTCTTCCGAGGAGGCTAGACTGATCATGAGGGAACTAGTCAGGGCTGGACTGCGCGTCAGGTCCGAGGTTCTCGCTGAAATCTTCCACCTCTTACAGGAGCGCAGGAGAAAAAGGCCGCGGCGAGAGTCGTGAACGATTCTGGCGCGGCGGCGGCCTCTGTCCCGTAGAGCAGATGATCGTCTATGAGGACGGAGTCGAAGCCGTGTTTCTCGCAGAACCGTGCGCGCTCTACAATACGATGGAAGGGTTCATTGGCCGCGAGGAACATTCGGCATCCGAACCTGATTTGATTCTTCACACTTCAGTCACAGGGGTCTAACACTACACGTCACGGCCACGGCAGACTCTTTCCTCTGCGAGGAACCTCAGCCTGCCCTTAAGCGTTGAAGATCCAAGCTGAACGAATAGTCTGTAGGCTATCGAAAAAGCGTGAGTCGAACGTGTCGGCCTGACGCTGAGCTTGCAACAGACTGATATCTGCTGATCGCTCCCAATTGCATGTCGCATTTACATTCAACATTTAAATGGAACCGCCGGCGATCCCAGTCTGGATGGTCATAGGTCTTGGCGACTAAGAAGGTGGTCCAGACGGAGCTGGGAGAACGGGAGTATGATCTCCTCTCTGAAGTGGCGAAGAAGGAGGGCTTGACCATCAAGGAGGCTGCTCGCCGGGCACTCTTGGATTGGAGCATGTCGGGGATGGACTTGAAGAACGATCCTCTATTCCGGCTCAAACCTGTCAAGTTCAAACAGAAAATTAGGTCGTCTGAGATCGACCGGTTCCTGTACCATGCAAAGTAGGCCTGGAACCGTATTCGTCGACACTTCCGCCTGGAAGGCTTTCTACGACGAGAATGATGACTGGCATAAGGAGGCCAGGGGTTTCATGAACTCCATAGGGACGACGCAGCCACCAATACGCCTCTTCGTCACCTCCGACTATGTCATGGACGAGACTCTGACCCTCGTCAGGTTCGCCCACAGCCACTCGAAGGCTGTCGAGTTCGCGAACACTATTTCTTCATCCAGAGCCACCAAACTCTTCTTTGTCGGAGAGGACCTGTTCAACAAGGCGCTGAGCATGTTCATCGGACACCGGGACCAGGAGTGGAGTTTTACGGACTGCGCCTCATTCGTCCTCATGAAACAACTCAATCTTACAACCGCCTTTGCGTTTGACCCACACTTCAAACAAGCCGGATTCCACACCCTCCCCTGACTAGTCACGTTCTCCCGGCAAGCCGACTCTCTAGATGATCTGCTGGAAGAGTTAGCGGGCTGCCTGGAAGATCCGGCATCCGAACCCGGCTTGACTCTTCACACTTCAGCCACTAGGGGTACAGGCGTAGCCATCTCGGCTATCACCTTCTCCACTTTCATACGATGAACCCGACGATGAACAGTCAAGAGCACAAGACAACTCTCACAGACCCTAGCAGAATGATGATCAGCCAGCAACTCGACAACCTCGTCCTCAGGCCTAACCTCAAACCTAAAACCACAAGTCACAGCCAAAACCGACCCAACCGTCCTCCTAGCGGCCTCAACTCGCCCTTAAGGATTGAAGACCTCTGCCATGAGACACTCTCGGCAGGTCATAACTCCCGACCTGAGTCGGGACCCGACAGCTTTCTGCAAGAAATGTGGCATCCGCTTGGTAAGAAAGAAAGTTTAGAACACAACGTAATAGCACTCGACTCTCAATATCTTCAACATGGGACCGGGACTCACGCGTTTTCGTAAGGTCCATGTCGTCAAGATGCAACTATTGACAATGAGCAGTGGTTGCGATCTGCTTAACGACCAACCGTTACATCCCGTTTTCGCGCCTACACTTGTCAACTTGTCCCATCTGCGGGGGGATTTTGAGTGAAGGTTCCTTAGAGAAACTGGGTCTCGACTATACTCATCTTGAGAAGATCCGGGAGACAATCCGATCTAACAAACTGGCGATGGTCATGGATCTTGGAGACATTGCCCTGAAATATCTCCATCCCGAGCATCTCGGAACAGAGTTTCAAGTTCACGACGCCCTTGAGATTTTGTCGAATAAGTCGCTGGAGATAGCGGAAAAGCAACGAGACTTTCTCACCAAGATGCGAGAGGATCAGCGTGAGGACAGGAAGTCGATTCTCGAAGAGCATCAGCAAGAGCTCCTGAAATTGAACGTTGAGGCGAAGGATGCCCAAAAGAAATTGCTGGAGAATCTTTCTCAGATCAATAGTGGGCTTTCTCAGATTCGTGAGAGAATTGTCGGCCCAGGGATAGGAGGACCTGGTGAGATCATATCGATTAAAGAACTGAAGAGCGCATTTCCTGCAGATTCATTCACCAATGCGAAAGCCGCGGCGGGTGGCCCTGACATTGTGGCGAAGGTGAATGATGGCACGATGGAGGCTGGGCGGATTGTTGTGAGTGTGAAATACCAAGACAAGTGGAAGGACGACTTCTTGGACCAACTGAAGAGAAATCTTAGCGAAGTAAACACTGAGTTTGGAGTATTGGTCTCACGGGTCTTCCCCTCAGACGCTTTGAACGACAGGGTCTACCTCACAGATGACGGATACGCCGTGGTCAAGCCTGAATATGCTACGATAGCGTACATGGGAATGAGAGAAGCAGCCATACATCTCCACAGGGCGCGAGCTGCAATCCGGGGAGAAATGGACAGGATCAAGACCCGGGAACAGGTCACAATGGCTATCAGAGATTGGCTTTCCGGCGAGAACTTCAGCAAGGCCGTGAAAGACTTGGATCTAGCGATTCAGGCTAGCAACGAGACAGTCGAGATTGTTCAGAAGTGGCAAACCTACGCTGATGAGAAGAGCCGGAAGATTCAGAGCGTCCAACAAGACCTGAGAACGTACATTCTTGCTTGCGGGGGTCTGCTAGGCGAATTGCGAGAGAGACTTGCGAAAACAGGCCCGAAAGATATCATCATGGGTCCTGACTTGCTAGGAAGAAGTGCCGGAGCATAGCCTCGATTAGGACCGGCGATCGGAAGAGCGGAATGAGCGTTCGGAGACTGAACCTTCGAATTACGATGAGAGTTCTTGAACCAGACAACAAGAGTACAATGAGTTACGAGTACATGGTTTGGAGGACAATTGAGGACACGGGCGTCTGTGGATACTGCGCAGTTCTCAATCATAGGATAGTTCGAGCCAGCGAAATGGCTACGCTTGGTTACCCTCCATGTCACGCCAGGTGTCGTTGCTACGAGGTTAGCGTGGAGGAGAACTACGGTGAGGTTAAACCCGTCATTTATTATCATAGGCTGCCGTACGAATATGAGACGTGGGATAGAATAGGAAAACCGTCTTTGCGGACGGCTAGAATCCCGATAAAGTGATTAGCTCGGTTGCTTTCCTGGTTTGTCCAAGAAATCCTTCATTATGGAAAAAATTCGCCTTCCCTTAGAAATGTGCTCCTTGGAGAACTGGGGTTTCAACTTCCGGGTCATATCGACAGCTCGCTCCTCTGACATTGATGGATCTTGTGCTCGCAGAAATACCAAGGTCGACATTATCTGCAGATCGTCGGAAGAGAACTTGTTGAGTTGTTTGACCAATCCCTTTGTCCTTGAGATAAGTTGTTTTCCATTGGGAACGGTGTCTTCGATTTTGCTCAGCTGAGACAGACCGGTTCGCTTGTATCTGCTCGAAAAGTAGTACTCGTACAAAACTCTGTCATGCGACGTAGGGATCTCGTGCTCTTCGATCCATCCATAATTTTTCATGTTATCTAATTCAGCCGCAAGCGAATCGGAGAACGGTCCGTAATTATGGTATTTGAAATCAATAGCTTTCCATCCAATGCTATTGGCGAGATACACTATCTTCTGAAGCTTAGTGCGTCCAATAATAGGACCTGCCGATTGTAGGACCAATGATATTAGGGCAAGTCGGCGCAGCCGAGAGTTGTCGTAGGTCATTGTTTGAAGGCGTTTCCTGAGGATATATATGCAATAGAGTACATAGGTATTATTCTCGCTATGGCTTGAAGAGCGCTTCTGCCTCTTCTTTCATTTCCTCTGGCATGTACAACCGATCAAAATATTTCTTGGCGGTCAGCGCACGAATTACATCCGCGTCTGGGAGCTGTGAAATCTCCGTTGGTTTGCCAGTCTCGTCGTTTACAAAGATGTTGGTTATGACGGAAGGTTGATCGTCGGCAGGCTTTACAATGTAGGGCTTGTAGGGCGTCACTACCCAACTGTCAATAGGGCAGAGGTAATCGGCATTCACGTTATGTTGTTCTGCCAGTTTGAGGAATTTTTTCTCGACACCGTCATGATACGCGTGAAATCTCTCATTGGTCAAATCGATTGATTTCAGAAGCCTGCGTTCGATTATCCTGCGACAAATATCCGATAACAGTGGATCAGTAGCATGTTGCCAATGGGTTAATGTTGAGAAAAGGATGTGATCATCAATAGCTAGAATTTGATCGGCGGAAGGGGCAGAATCATTTTCGAGAAATTGGAACTCGGGAGGAATTAGTCCAGGTTGCCTGAGCTCCGAAGCTCGACGAATGGCAGAAATGATCAGCCGTTCAGCACCCCTAGTCGCCTTATGGAAATAGACTGCTTCATACATGAGGTGACGACCAACAATGTAATCCTCCACCGCGTACTTTCCCTTGTTCAAAGTGATGGCGTGATTCTCAAGGATACCCGACCCCTTGAAGACTCTCAGCATAGAGATGATTCTTTCGAGGTCAATTGTCCCAAATCCAACACCAGCAAAATATGAATCACGCCCCAGATAGTCCAGCCTATCTGCATCTAACTCGCTGCTTATCAACTGCGAAATGAGAGTGTAGCGCCCGGATATCGTGTGATTGATGATCTTCACAAGCGTCTTGGGATTAACGCCAGCACGATCAAGAATATCACTGATAGGTGATTGGATAATCACTTTGGCAGAAATTTCTTCATGTTTGAAGTTGTCTTCATGCTTGAAATTAAAGAACTGCTCCGAAGAGTGAGAAAGAGGTCCGTGACCGACGTCGTGCAGTAGAGCGGCAGCGATACCGGTCTTAAGCATGTCCTCAAACTCATTTTTGCCTATGTCATCAACACGCAGGAAGTGGTCAAGAATACGTTCCATGACATGCATCGCCCCTAGCGAGTGGCTAAACCGCGTGTGATTTGCGCTAGGATAAACTACGGGCGAAATTCCAAGTTGAGTTATATGTCGGAGCCTTTGAAACTCTCGCGTGGATACGATCTGGCTGATGAAGGGAAACCTATCTAGCCGGATAAAATCATGAATAGGATCTCTGACGCTAATCTCTTTCTTAGCTAAGCCATGTCGATAAGTTCGTCGGCGGTTGCTTTTCTTACGTCGTGATCGCTGTAATTTCAGATGGATCGACGCGCCAATTTAGACTAGTCCATTCTTAATAATTGCGCAAACGGTCATCGGGTCCGAAATCTTAGATGCTGTTCCTATCCCTGACCAGTTTCGCTCTCGTGTATGAGCAATAACCGAACGATAGCTCAACCTTACAGATGTCGGGTCAGCGGAGCGACTGGCGCGAGCTACTACACGCCAACCCCTCACGGATGGAACAAGAACTAGCAATCAAACTACAAGACAATGGAATTACATACTTGAGCCGGACCATCGTTAGGGGTCTACTCGTTGGTCTTATCACGAGTGGTTGAGAGCCCTGGGGACCCTCTTGCTAGCTTGGACTTGGCGACACTAGGCTCGGCCCATGTTGTGTCTGGGCTCAGCTGTTGAGGTCGGGTAATGTCTGATGTTGTTGGTTCTGGTTGGACCCAGGTGACGTTTTTGCGAACTGTTGGATTTGGCAGTCCGGGTCTCGCATCGTTGACTCCCCTATCCGCTGGAGGTAGTTGTCCTTCTCGGGTCTTGTTCTTTGTCATTCTCTCACCTCTGGTTGTTTTCTCTTGACGAGGATCTTGCGGAGGGGAGTCTCTTGTTTTGGTTTGGCGGCTTGGCGCCATTGTTGGAGCCAGTAGCGGACCTCATCCTGGCTGGGCAGCTCGACCCTTCCATGGCGGCCGGTTCTGATTTCTTGTAGGCCTCTCTCGGTTGTCGTCAGCCCTAGCTTGATTCCCGGATAAGAAGACCCGCGCGATCTCCAGCCAGGCACCTCAGTGAGGGAGAGCTCTAATCCCCCTCAAGTATTCGCAGTACGTTCTATCGACCCGTTTGCCCTTTAAGTAGACAGCCCGATTCTCTTTGTAACGATTCCAGAAGGGAGAGCGGAGGCTAAGAGCAGTGACGGTTGGGATGGAAGGTTCTGAGTGGAAGGGATTCATGAGGAAGCATTGGACCATGGTTGCCGTGTTTGTAGCTGCGGGCATCTTTGCTTTTGTGGGCGCAGTCTATGTCTTCTGGTGGTTCGCAGGAAACGCACAATCAACCGGCTTGGTGCCTAGAACCCTGGTCCTCTGGACAATGGCCAACCTGGTGAACTTCATTGTCAACGCGATGTTCTGGGAACTCCTCTTGATCGGAATCCCCGTAATCGTAGCTGGATTCCTAGGCTGGCGGCTGTGGTGGAAGAGACTACCCGTCAACGAACGCAGAGGATATCGCCTCTTTCGCAAGCGTTCACGGACGAGCAGGGGTGGAGGCGGAGGCGGACTGTTGTTCTTCATCGCGTTCTGCTTCAAGGTCTATCTCGACGGAAACTGGAACATTCCTATTGCAACCTTTACCTTGGACTACGTCGTGGGTTCCGCGATTCTAATCCTAGAATGGGGCCTGATTATCATCGGAATTCCCGTGGCTGTAGCAGTAGTCTTGTGGATGCGCTACGAAATGAAGAAGCCCTAGTTTGCTCACACAGACGTCTGAATCCTGAGACTTGGTGCATCCGAGGCGCTCCAGAAATCAGCGAGTCTTCACATTAGGCGATCCGTGGGTCCGGCGCGAGTGTGTGACACGTCGTGGGGGCCGGACCCTTCTGGTCCCAGGCTCTCGCTTGGACCTGACATCGCTCTCTTCTGGAGGTTCTCGCAGGTCCATCAGCCACATGTCCTGTATCTTGGTCAACAGCCGTGGCACTCCATCCCGGACCCTAGCGGCTGGAGGATTCTCTCACCGCAGTCCTGACAGACTAGCACCCTGCCGACGAAAGCGTTGTCTGATCGGTATCGGACCTCATGATAGGTCAGTTCTCTGCAGCGTTGACAGAAGACTCGGTAGTCTAGGCTCTGCATGGGACCCGCTAGTGGCGTCTCGAAGTAGATGTGTGAGAGAGAGTAGGGAACTCTAGGCAGAAACTATTGTGAATATTGACCCGGCTGACTGTCGAATACTTTCCTGATAGTTTGCTTGGCGGTCTTCGGCCCGATCTCTTCGAGATATGCGACGATGTAGCATCGGTACGCCGGGCTTCTATGCGTGATCCTGAGCCTCCGAGTGTGGAGTCTGAGGCTATGCAGGCTATCCGGGCTTAGCGGGCGACTGAGAGGAAGAAGCTGATAGAGTCGATGGACAAATTACTCGCCCAGGCGCAGAAGCTCGCCGAGTCCCAGTACACTCGTAGTGCGCAACGTGCCAAGTGGACCCGGCTGGCCGGCCAACTTCTATGGTACAAGGACCAGATATTGCGGGCGATGACCTGGGAGGCGCTCGAACAGGACGTTCACAGGCTGATGCGGGGATCAACAACTCGTTGGAAGAGAGGGGAGTGAATCAACCGTCTCATGCTTAAATACAAATTTGACTTATCGAATGAATGAAAAGAGTCGTGATACCTGCCCGCCACGGGTCGAGAAACCAAGCGGGAATGTTCAGCAAAAAGGCCATTGACTTATGGAGTGAGGGTACCGTCAATATGCCTCACAAGAGAAATCCAATGGAGGCTCAAATCCGAACATTAACTCCTTCGGAGCTTCTGGGCCCGCTCAACGATGTTGAGAGGAAATACGCACCTTCCAAGCTCTTTTCCGCAGGCCCAATGGAAATCCCTCTACCAAGGCCCAGAGTGTCAATCATTGGATCGCGGAAGGTATCTGCAAAGGGGCTAAGCACGGCAGCCCACATTGCAAGTGTGTTATCAAAAAAAGAGGTAGTGGTCGTGAGTGGACTGGCTGAAGGCATCGATACTACGGCGCACGAAACGGCCATGAGAGAAAATGGACGAACAATTGCGGTGCTGGGAACACCCTTGAACCGTGTTTACCCGCAGAAGAACTCACAACTCCAACAGGAAATCATGACCAATCATCTCGTCATCTCGCAATTCCCCATTGGGTACCCGATCCAGCCGAAAAACTTCGTCATGCGAAACCGCACCATGGCGCTGATTTCGAACGCTTCAATTATCGTCGAAGCAGGAGAAACCAGCGGTTCGCTTCATGAAGGATGGGAGGCCCTTAGACTTGGGCGGCCGTTGTTCATCTGGAAATCCATTGTAGCCGATTCTTCGTTGAGCTGGCCGAAGAAAATGCTGCGATTTGGTGCCCTGGTACTTACCGACCCTAAGCATGTCCTAGAAGTGTTGCCGTCGTCTAAAGGAATAAGTCAGATCGTTATGCAAATCTGAAACGTGCGCGTAACATACCTCGATTTCGGTTCTCTTCTATGCTACTGTCCACGCCCGTCTTCAAGCGCGATGCAAGATGCATACCAAGTCATGCTTGCAATCAAGCAGGACCCTTTTGGCGGAGACCCCCCGATATTGATGTCCCAGCGATTAGCAAAGTCAGTTCAAGAAAACATGAGCAGTTTGCCCTTTGCCTATTTCTTTCAGCCAAATACCGTTCTGGTTCCAGTGCCCAAGAGTTCCCTGATGCTGAAAGACACTCTTTGGGTTCCTCTGCGGATTGCAACAGCCTTGGCAAGAAGCGGAGTTGGGAGTCAAGTGGACCCATGTCTGGTTCGAATTACGCCGATGAGAAAGGCCGCATCGAGCAGAGCATCAGAAAGGCAAAGCCTAAGGACCATTTCGCAAGTCTGAGGGTCCAGCGGCGAATCTCTGGACCGCCGCCGAACGAAATTCTTTTGGTCGATGACATGATCACCCGAGGATCGACCCTACTGGGGGCTGCTAACAGATTAGCCGAGGCTTTCCCTGGAACACGAATCCGTGCCTTCGGAGCGATGACAACCATAAGCGACCGCGCCGACTTTGTGGCCCTTTCAA